>Ga0209539_1000032_pt1 | contig 81503 bp, 68 predicted proteins | sample BarGraNGADG00312_2_FD_184499 | JGI IMG/M metagenome (GOLD analysis project Ga0209539, IMG submission 184499) | Arctic peat soil microbial communities from Barrow, Alaska - Barrow Graham LP Ref core NGADG0011-312 (SPAdes) (version 2) | ecosystem: Environmental > Terrestrial > Soil > Wetlands >...
ATCGAGGTCACTCCCTTGTTCAGGAACACCTCGCCGTCCTTGCTCTTTATGTACTCCAGGCATGAGTCGACCCAGATCTCGCCCAGGCCGCCGTTTGCGAAGCCGACGCGGGCGTTCTCCGCGGAGCCCATGACCTTCATCCCCCAGTTCAGCATCACTTTTGCGGAGACGTTGGTTGAAGGCGTGAACGTGAGGCCGTTGATCCCGGGTTCCATCAGCTTGAGCCCCTCGAGCGGCGCGAACTTGCTGACCCAGGAGGCCATGCACATATCGTCCAGCTTATCGACCTTCTCTTTCGTCAGGAAAAGGCCCGAGCTGAGGGGGAACGACGCCGCCAGGATCTTCCAGCGCGGGATGTCCTTGTAGTCCTTGAGGAGGTTCATGAATGCGTATGCCGCGTGGAACGGGGCGGGCCAGTCCTTGAACTTCAGTACAGCCTGCTTGCCATCCTTCATCGCGTAGTAGAACTCGGTCTGCTTCCAGGCGATATTCTCGTAGATGCCCATCTTCTTGAAGAAGCCCAAGAGGTTGACGTAGTAAGGGAAGAAGACGTGCAGCGCGTTGTCGATCATGTCGCCGTCTTCGTCGAGCCACGAGCTCGCCCGCCCGCCGAACATCTCGTCGGACTCGTACAGGCTCACCTCGACCCCGAGGTCCAGCAGGTTGATAGCGGTGGCCAGTCCCGCCATGCCTCCGCCCATGATGATCGCTTTCATGTACGTCCTCCTTTGCGTCTGGTCCGGGCGGCCCCTCACGGGCCGCAAGCGTTAGTATATTTCAAACCGGCCCCAAAAGGATAGTGCCTTTGAACCGGTCGGTCGATTCTTATAGCTTCGGTATCACGGACGGCCCCTGTCAGAGCCACCGGCCTCCGCCGGCTGTTATTATACTTGTCACGGACAGCGGTCGGTACACCAGGAAGATTGGAGACGAATGATGGCTGAATGGGAGCACCTGGACGTCGAGGCGAACGGCCTCTCTTTCCACTGCGTTACGCAGGGCGAGGGCCCGCTGATGCTCATGCTTCACGGCTTCCCGGAGTGCTGGTACTCCTGGCGGCACCAGATACCCGCGATGGCATCCCGCTTCAAGGTCGTGGCCCCCGATATGAGAGGCTACAACCTGTCCGACAAGCCGGAGGGAGTGCAGAACTACACCATCGACAAGCTGACGGCGGACATCGCCGGCCTGATCGGCGCGTTCGGATACGAGAAAGCGCACATCGTGAGCCACGACTGGGGTGGGGTCGTGGCGTGGCAGTTCGCCGCGGCCTACCCGGGCATGGTGGACATGCTGTGCGTCATGAACGCACCTCACCCTGCCGTCTACGCGCAAAGCATCCTGGGCGGTGATTTCAAGCAACTGCTGCGGTCCTGGTACATCGGCTTCTTCCAGATACCGAAGCTTCCGGAGGCCGCGTTCAGCGCGTTCGACTACGCGGTGATAGACCGGTTCTTCAAGGGCTGGGCCGTAAGGAAAGAAGCGTTCTCGGACGAAGACCTCGCGGTGCTCAAAGAGGCCTGCGCCCGGAAAGGAGCTCTGACCTCGGGCATCAACTATTACCGGGCGCTGGGCCGAAACCAGAAGGCGTTCAAGGAGCTGAAGGATTTCCCGAGGATCTACCGCGAGACCCTCGTCATCTGGGCGACAGACGACTGGGCGCTCGGGACCGAGCTGACGTTCGGTATGGAGCCCTGGTTCGGAGAAGGCAAGCTGAGGATAAGGCACATCCCCCGCTGCAGCCACTGGGTCCAGCAGGAGCAGCCCGACCTGGTGAACGAGTACATGCAGGAGTTCTTCCAGTGAGGAAGAGCCGCGCCTTTCTCGCCTTGATCTTCATCGTACTGATACTCGTACTGCCCGGGTGCGGCTCGACCCCGCAGGCGGCCACCTCGACCGTTTCGAGCGAGGGCGTCGTGGTGTCCCTGTTCGCGGAGCCGATGACAGTGAAGCCAGGCTCGCAGACGCTCCTGACCCTGACCGTGAGGAACACCACGTCATCGAAGAAGAGCTTCACCCTGCCCGACGCGAAGGAGTTCGACTTCGCGGCCTTCGTGAAGTACGGTGCGGAGGTCTGGCGGTACTCGAGCGGCAAGGCTTTCGCGCAGGTGGTCACCACGAAGGAGATCGCGCCCGGGGCCATGCTGACCTACAGTGCCGGGTGGACTCCCACCTCGGCCGGGAAGTACACGGTGCAAGGATACTTCGCCGGATTGCCGGACGTCAGACCGCAGTTCCAACTGGACGTCGCACCTTAGGCGCCGAACACCATCGCCGTGACCGAGTGCGCCCCGAACTTGAATCTCGGCAGAACGTCGCCGGCATCCTTTACCGACTTCCTCACCGAGACCACCTCGTCGCTCGCGAAGCCGTTCTCGGCGTCTATTCCCGGCCCGTCCAGCACGTGCACCTCGACCTCGCCCTTCGCGTCGAACCCGCCGAGTTCGATGTCGGCCGACAGGTCCTGGAGGTCGTCGCGGTTTATCACGAAGAGGACCAGCTTCCGGCCATCGTCGCTCAGGGTCGCCGAGCAGTCGAGCAGGGGCACGTCGTTCATCGGCGGGATGCCCCCCACCCGGTTGGTGTCGAACGAACGGCACACAGTCTCGACTTTCAGCTTTCGTTCACCGGTGAGTGTCGAGTACATCAGGAACGGATAGTAGATCGCGGTCCTCGCGACCATGTCGCCGCGCGTCACCAGCACGCCGAGGACGTTGACCAGCTGGGCGATATTGGCCATCTCGACGAGCGAGCCCATCCGGTGCATCATGTGGAACATGCCGCATACGTACAGGGCGTCACGGAGCTTCCACCTGGGGCGGATGAGCTGCTTCGGCGACCACCACTGGTTCCATTCGTCGAACGCGATGGTCGCGCCGCCGCTCCTGCCGGTGGCGGCAGTGATGGTTTCCTCAACGGCCCGCAGCCTGCGCTCGTATTCGTACGGTGAGGCGACGACGGCCTTGTAGACACCTGCCCCTCCCCTAGCGGCGAACGAGTAGTAGACCCCGGCGATCCTCTCGGGGCCGGGAAGGTATATGTGGACCGACAACATGTCTATCTCGGATGCGGCCTCGTCGAAGACCGCGCGGTTCCAGGTCTTGTTGAAGTAGGGCTCGCAGCCGACCGCGACGTAACGGAGATCGTCGTCCTCCTGCTCCATGGCGTGCTTGAACTCCAGATATCGCTTGGCGTATTCGCGCGGCTTAGACCGGCTGAGGGACCAGAACCCGTACGCCTCGTTGCCGACTCCCCAGTACCTGACTCCGTACGGCTTCGCCCGGCCGTTGGAGGCTCGTCGCGCGCCCTCAGTCGTGTCAGAGGCCCCGTTCACGTACTGCACCCAGCGAGCCGCCTCCTCCGCTGAGCCGGTACCGATGTTCACGTTGAGGTAAGCCTCGGCGCCGAGCTTTTCGCAGAGGGACAGGAACTCGTCGGTGCCGAACACGTTCGGGTCGAATACGCGGGTCAGCGGCCCGTACCTAGACCAGTACCTGTTCCTGTTCAGCGGCCGCGAGTCGCCCGGCCCGATACCGTTTCTCCAGTCGTAGCCGTCCGCGTACAGCCCGCCGGGCCAGCGGATCACCGGCGGCTCCAGTTTCGCCACGTGATCGACGAGGTCTTCCCTCACGACCCACGGGCCCTCGGGCCTTCCGCGCCGTGTGTTCTTGAGGATGCCTCCGTAGACACAGCTGGCCATGTTCTCGACGAAGTGGCCGTAGATCTTCCGATCGATCTTTCCCTCGATGGACCTGGCGTCAACGGAAATGCTCGTGTTCATCAATGATCCCGCCGCTCGTGAGGCCGCCTCAGTGTAGGTACCTCTTCCTGCCCTCTTTTATCAGGAGGCTCTCGTTGACCAGAGCCACTTTCATGTCGGACAGCATTATGTCCATCGGGAAGCCGGGCTCGATCCCGTTCTCCACGATGAACTGGCCTATCCAGTAGCCCCACTTCGCGTACGAGAGGCCCAGGTAGATCAGGAGGTCCATCGACCCTTCCCACTCCGGCCCCCCCTCGAAAGACGCGCTGACGAGCTGCGTCGATATCCTTCTATACACCTCGATGGCCGAGACGTGATGGATCCACGACCCCGCGGCCTTTCCGTCGAGGTCCATGTCCTCGTACTTCTGCCGGTAGCGGTCTGCGGTCTCGCGCGCGAGCGAGTCGAAGAACCCGCACAGGGCGCAGAGAACGCACGCCCTTTCCCTGGCGAACGCCCCTTTGCCTATCGGCGAGTGCCCCATCCCCGGTCCGCCCAGCACGCTGCCGGGCTCGAGCTTAACGCCGTTGAAGTCGAACTCGCCGTGGGGGGAGGTCACCAGGAAATCGAGCGGCATCTCTGAGACCGTGCATCCGTCCGCCGGCAGGTCGAGCAGAAAGAGGGTCAGCTCTTTCGTGCCTTCGCTCTCGCCGGTCACGGCCAGGACCATGACGACGTCCGCCACCGGCCCGTCGGTCGTGAAGAGCTTCCTGCCGTCCAGGACGTAGCCGCCGTCCTCCCGGCGAGCTTTGGTGGTCATCTTGCCCGGGTGGGCGCCCACCATCGGCTCGCTGAAGGCCGCTGCGCCGACCAGCTCCCCGGAGACGAGCCGGGGCAGGTAGGCACTCTTCTGCGCGTCCGTCCCGTACAGCTCGATAGATTTCGTGAGCAGTGAAAGATGGGTTATCCAGGAGAGGGTGAGCCCGAGGTCGCAGCTGTTCTTCGCGAAAACTCGCAGCGCGGTCGCCAGCTCGTCCGGGCCTCCGCTCCCTCCGTACTCCTCCGAAACGGTCAGGCCTAGCAGGCCGAGTTCCGCCATCTCCATCCAGAGTCCGCGGTCGAACCAGCCGGTCTCGTACCTCTTCTCGAGCGTGGTGAATATCCGCGAGCGGGCGAAGTCCTCGACCGCCTCCGCTGAAGGTGCCCTGCTCAATGCCCGTGTCCTCTCAGGTGACCCTCTGGCCGCAGAACGGCGGCACGCACGAGTACGCCTCGGTAAGGCGCACGACGCCCTCGTGGACGCCCAGGGATTTATCGAAGCGGACCAGCTCACCCTTTACCTGGTAGGTGACCAGTTCCATCGTCAATACGTTCAAAGCCACGGTCGAGCCGAGTGGAATGTCGCGCGCCCTGCGGTTGTAGGAGGAGACCAGGAACCGCAACTCTCCGTCAGGACTGATCAGTGAAGAGAACACGGGCAGCACGTCGGGACTTCCGTCCGCGCCCTTGAACGCAAGCACCTTGATCGACATCAGGGAAGCGAATTTCGCACTTATCGCCCTCGGTATGTCGGCGCCGTCCAGACGCGTCCCCCTGGCCAGGGCTCCCCTGCCCCTGATGGCGAGGAACTCATGCCCGACTTTCAGCATCGGCACCTTTTCGGGGATTTCGAGGATCGAATTCATCCTGACAACGGCCACGTTGTGGATGCCCATGTAGGCGTTGTACCTGAAGAAATCGATACTGTTTATGAGGTCTACGTACTCCCCGCCCTTCGTCCACTCGGTGACCTCGCCCTTGAAGCCGGCCATGTCCAGCTTCTCCGTTATCGCGATGCTCGCGACCCTCGGGTCCTCCTTGATGTTCGCGAGCGTCTTCACCATCATGAACTCGCCGAACACCACGATGCCCGGGTCGGCGGGAATCTGGCTCACTATCAGGGCGACGTTGGGAACGCCTTCGGCGGACAGCGTAGCCAGGAACTTGGCGGCCCTCTCCTCGCGGTATACGCCCAGTGCGTGCTCGCTGAGCACGGCCTCCCTGCTGTCGGTCATAACAGCCACCAGCCTCTCCCCCCTGTCTCGAGTATCCCTACCCATCACTCTTCGTTGCGCCCGACCATTCTACGTCGGTCGAAGGGCACGACGAGCCCGCCACCTCGGCGAGCCTTTCCATCACTTTGCGGTCCAGCAGCGGCTTACCGTCCAGGTTCCAGACCATGTCGAGCCTCTCGTACTTCTTGCCGCACGTGTTGTTGAAGGCCAGCAGGTCCCACCTCTCGGGAGTGCACTCTGCCTCGAGGAACCTCCCTATCGCGGCTATGTTCTCCTCGGAGTCGGTGCAACCCGGAATTATCGGGGTCCTGACCCACAACCTCTTAGGAGTCGATGCTATCAGTCTGGCGCTCTCCAGGACAGGCTCGAGCGGAGCGCCCGCAAGTTCTTTGTGGGCTTCGCCGTCCATCAGCTTCAGGTCGAGCAGGGCCATGTCACAGGACGAAAGCAGCCTCTCGAGCGAGCCAGGCGGGCAAAGCCCGCAAGTGTCGAGCGCCGTATGTATGCCGGCCTCCCGGCACCTCCCGAAGAGCTCGTCCACGAAGTCTGCCTGCAGGGTCGGCTCGCCACCGGATACGGTCACTCCTCCCTCGGAGTTCCTGTAGAAGACCTCGTCCCTCGCGGCTTCGGCGAAAGCCTCGGCGGCCGTCGTTTCTTTTCCGACGACCTCGATCGCCCCTGCCGGGCACGCCTTCTGGCACTTCCCGCAGGTGTCGCAAAGATCCCTGTCTATCCGCATGCCGGACGGCGTCAGCTCAAGTGCTTTCTTCGGGCAGGCCTCGAGGCAATCACGCGCACCGATGCACCTGGTCTCAAACCACATCAGGTCCTTCTCGCGCCTGAGCCCTTCGGGATTGTGGCACCATACGCAGCGGAGAGGGCAGCCCTTCATGAAGACGGTCGTCCTGATGCCCGGCCCATCCTCTATCGAGAACCGCTGTACGTTAAAGACCGTCCCCGGGGCGGACGTCCCCCCGGCCTCAGAGGCCATGGCTCTCGCGGGCGATGATCTCGTCCTGGATCTCTTTGCCCAGCATCGTGAAGTAGGCGTTGTACCCGGTTACGCGCACCATCAGGTTGCTGTACTCATCCGGGTTCGCCTGCGCGGCCTTGAGCGTGGCCGGGTCGATGACGTTCACCTGCAGCGCGGTGCCACCGCGCTCGCAGTAGCCCTTGAGATAGGAGGCGAGCTTGTCCAGCCTCTCGTCACCTTTCAGCAGCGAAGGCGTGAAAGATATCGTGTGGGAGTCGCCGTTCGGCGCGGACTCAAGCCCCAGCTTGGACAGGCTCAACGCCACGGCCGTCGGCCCCTGCCGGTCGCAACCGTCCACGGGGCAGAGCCCGTTCGAGAGGAACGTGCCGCGCCTGCGTCCGTCGGGAGTGGCCGCGGTGAAAGGCGCATAGGCGATCCAGTAGTTCCAGGAAAGGTACCCTCCCCTGAAGCGCCTGCCCGAAGCTGTCTTCTGCTTGAAGACATCCTCGGTCCAGTACCTGGAGAGCCAGCGGGCCATCCCGTCTGCTTCCTCGTCGTCGTTGCCGTACTTGGGCGCCTTGTTGATCAGCATCTGCCGCATCTTCTCGTGCCCCTCGAAGTTTTCGTCGATCGCCTTGACCAGCTCCGCCATCGATATGGCGCCTTCATCGTAGACAAGCTTCTTTATTGCGGAGAGCGAATCGGCCGCGGTCGCGAATGCCACTCCCTCGACGGTCACGTAGTTGTGCTCCGGGCCGGCGTTTGTAACGTCTTTACCCGACTCCGCGCAGCCTCTCACGAGCGCGGAGAGGTAAGGGGTCGGCTCGAACGTGGAGCGGATCGAGTCGGCCAGGTTGTAGAAGCCTATGAAGCGCCGGATCATGGCCTTCAGCTGGATCTCGAACGCGGCCTTGAACTGCTCCCAGGTCGTGAAGGAAGCCGGGTCGCCGGTCTTCGGGCCGAGGCTCTCGCCGGTCTGCTGGTCCTTGCCGTTGAACAGGGTCAGCTCGACGACCTTCGCGAGGTTGATGTTGATGTCGACGGTACCGGACCGGTCGTTTCCCTGAAGGGTGTTCTCCAGGCAACCCACCGGTGCGTAGTCCCACAGGTCTTTCTCGGGGAGCCCCTGCCACCTGAGCGCCGCTATGGACGCCTCGTCGAAGTTGACCAGGAAGGGCGCGCCCTGTGCGTCGGCTATCATCTGCGACACGCGCTTGAGCAGCTCAGGCGGAGTGCCCTTGTGCAGCCTGACGTTCGGCTTGGGCTCAAGGAGGTTCATCTCCTCGATGACCTCCAGTATCAGCCAGGTCAGGTCGTTCGATACGTCCTCCCCGTCCGGCCCCAGGCCACCGATCGTTATAAGCTGCCCGTATCCGCTTGTGATGCCGCGGTTCCGGCCCACACGCCAGATGAAATCGTACGCGTAGTTCGGCTTGATCCAGAAGCACTCCAGGAGCTCTTTGGCCTGCTCCCGGTCGAGCTTTCCCGAATCGATGTCGTTCTTGTAGTAAGGGTACAGGTACTGGTCGATCCGTCCGGGAGAGAGCCCCGGCCCGGGGTACGACTCCTGGATCATGACCAGCATGTGGATGAACCAGAGCGCCTGCAGCGCTTCGTGGAACGTCTCCGGTGCCTCCCAGGGTACCTTGTCGCATATCCGCGCGATCTCGAGGAGTTCCTCCTTCCTCTGCCCGGTCGCCTTGTCGGCCTGTGCCCGGGCCTCGTCGGCATAGCGCGAGGAGAGGTCCTTGCCGGCCTTGAGGGTGACTATCAGTGAGTCCAGGAACTTCTCGTGCTCGGGTGTCTTCGCCGATGCCTTCAGTGACTCGAAATACTCGACCCTCTTCGCGAGCCCCTGTTCGAGTGCGGTCTTGTAGTCGGGGATGATGTGGCCGGGGGTCGCTCCCGCGTTGCCCGAGCCGCTGGAGTTGAGGACGTCGATCTCCTTCATCCACTTCTTCGTCTTCTTCATCCACCGCTTCTCTTCTGCCTTCGTCATCGAGCGAGACATCGCGGTGTTGAACTGCGCCCCCACGATGAGCTCGCCATCGAGGATCCTCACCGGCAGGTGCTTCGCGACCACTTCCCTGAAGAAGAGGGCGGCCCGCATCTCGATAGGCTGCTCCCAGAACCCGAGCGTCAGTTCCACCTTCTCGGCGACCATGGGCAGGGTCTCCAGGAAGGCCTTGTTAAACGGGATCAACTCAGGCACGACTCCCCACTGGGACGGCGACCACATGATGTCCCATTCGGTCCCGTTGGAGTAAGGGATCATCTCGTTGTGGAAGTCCCTCTCCTCGATGTCGATGTATTCCTTGCGGAGCTTGCTGACACGGTCGTTGAGCTCCGTCGACGCGTTCCAGAGCTCCTCCGGCTTCAGTGCACACTGGTCTTGCATCGCTTCAAACCTCCGTTTCAAGCGTAACTTTTCGCAGGCCAAATATACCACAGCAAGGCAGCTGTCCCGGATGAGAAAAGGCAATGCTCGATACGCAACATGGCGCCTCGTGCGTTGTTATGGCGCACTCACTCGGCATATTATTGTTGTTGCGAATTGCACGGCTTCGACGGCAAGGAGAGGTTGAGATGGAAGAGAGAAAGAGGCCAGTAGCCCTGACCGTCCTCGCGGTCCTGCTGGGGTTCACCGGCATCGCGACCGCGGTATTCTGGATCATGTTCTTCACCGGCAAGATGAAGGCGGCAGAGAACGAACAGGACGAGGCCCACGAGAGGTCTTTCCCGCTGGCGGACTCCTGGATGATCGCCTGGGCGTGCGCCGCAGCCGTCAACATCCTGAAGCAGAACCGCAAGGGCTTCTTCGCGGGCGCGACCGCGGCCGGTGCCATGACCTTCCTCGGCCTGATGGATGTGCTCTACTCGCTGGAAAACGGGAAGTACTGGCCCCTCGACGGGGACCGCGTCCAGATGCTGATCATCCACCTGTGGGCGGTTACGCTCGGCGTCACCTCGCTCAAGGTGCTGTGGAAGCACAGGGACAGCTTCTACGACGAGAAGGCGGCCTAGGAAGGACCCCGACCCGGATGTCCGGCGGCCGCTCGAATGAGCGGCCGCCTTTCTTTTCACTTATCATGTGTGAAGCCCTGCTATCGACCGGAGATGGAGCGCAGTTTGTCCTCTGAAAGCTCGATAAGGAGAATAGCCCCTTTCTTCCCGCTGATGATCGTCCCCGGGATCGTTCTGCTCCTCGCCCCCTCGACCGTCGAGAGCGTGATGCGCCAGTTCGGATTCCAGGAGAGCCTCGGCGGGCTCCTGCAGGTCTCCTACTTCGCCGGCGGCGTCGTCGGGATACTGCTCATCACGCACCTGATGCAGAAGCTCAGCTCCCGAGACATCGTGATCGGCAGCGTGTGGATCCTTGTTGCCGGCCTTCTCGCCGCTTCGGTCTCGCCGTGGTATCCGCTCATGCTGGTCTTCCTGGTAGTCGTCGGTTTCGCGAACGGGATACTGATCGCGTTTCCCGGGGTCTACGCCAACTTCGTCTGCGGAGAGCAGAGCCACCGGGCGCAGACCTTCCTGTACGGGTTCTTCTCGCTGGGTGTCCTCAGCGGGCCGCTGATCGCGTCGGTGATGATCGACAATGTCCACTCGTGGAGATGGGCCTTCGCGTTCCCGGCTCTGCTCATAATCCCGCTGTCGCTCCCGATCGTGTTCTCGAAGCTGGTGGACATCGACGCCGCAGAAAAGCTCACCCGGTCGACCGTCCGGAAGGTCTTGGCCTTCGACAGCCGCCTGTTCATCGGGCTCTTCTGCGCCCTCCTCCTCTACATCGCTGCGGAGAGCGCGGTCTCCATGTGGCTGGTGACCTACATGCACGAGGAGCTTAGCGTCGGCCTCGGGCCGGCCCACTGGGCGCTGGCCGGGCTGTGGATAGGAATAACGGTAGGGCGCTGGATCATCGGCTGGCTGCTCCACGAGCTGGAACCGTTCTACGTGGCGTTCGTGCTGTCACTCACGGCGGCGGCACTGCTGCTCGTCGCCCCGCTGATCGGCACGAAGACGGCGGCTTTCATCATGTACCCCGCGATAGGTCTCGCCTACTCGGGCATCTACCCGATCCTGATCGGTTACGTCGCCAAGTTCCCTGAGGACATATCCTCCTCGGTGTTCACCATATTCCTGGCCGCCGGGGCTCTCGGAGGCGCGATACTTCCTTATGCCGTCGGCCTCGTCAACCAGTTCGCCGGACTGGTGCCCGGGATGGCCTCTATCTCTGTGCTGCTCGTCGGTGTCACCGCCTTCCTGTTCTGGGCGAAGGGGCGCCTGATGCCCTCGCCGGAGACCATAAGCTGATTCGAATCTGATATCGTGTGACTCCGCCCGATGAAAGGAGAGCCGTGGCCTACGAGCCTTTGCTGAATGAGTTCTTCGACGCCGACACGTGCGAACGCTGCGGCGAGTGCCTTTCAGTCTGCCCCGAGATACTCCTCTCAGACCCTGCGGCTATGATCGCGTCGCTCATAGAAGGCGCGCCCTGCGAGGAGGTTCTCGAGCGCTGCAGCTCCTGCATGACCTGCAGCACCGCCTGCCCCCGCGGGTGCAACCCGTACGGCCTTATCCTCTACAGGTGGTTCCGGCGCGGGCGCGCTTCCGGCTATCCGGTCAGGGCTTCGCTCGTGATGCCTCTCGAGCCCGGCAACGCCTGGCACCAGGTGATGAAGAAGGTAACGCCGGAGGAGCGCCTGCTCCTCGACGAGTGGTCGGACCTCTCGAGGCCGGAACTGAAAGGCCGGGCGCTTTTCGCAGGCTGCAACCTCCAGATCCTCCCTTACATGTCCACCTCGAAGGTCTTCGAGGGACTGCCGATATTCGGCAGCCCCGACCTCTGCTGCGGCGAGGTCTACTACAGGATGGGGGCGTTCGACAGGGTGAACGACCAGGCGCGCGCTCTCGAGAAAGTGTACGGCGGGATGGAGCTCGAAGAGGTCGTCACCCACTGCCAGGCCTGTTACAACGTGCTCTCGAACGTACTGCCAACCCGCTTCGGCGCGCGCTTCCCTTTCAAGGTCTCCTACTTCGGGGACCTGGTCGCCTCACGGGTACTCTCTGGCGCGCTGCCTGTCGAAGGGAAGCTCAAGGGCCGGAAGGTCACTCTGCAGGACCCCTGCCACGCCAAGCTGCTCGGCACTGAGTTCATGGACACCCCGAGGAAGGTGCTCGAGCACATAGGCTGCGAGGTGGTCGAGATGCGGCACAACAGGGAATGCTCACTCTGCTGCGGTCTCGGTCATGGAGCCCCGAGGCAGAACCCTCTGGACATGACCCGGGGAGTCGTGAGAAGGCTGAGGGAAGCAAAGGCCACCGGTGCCGAAGACCTGGTCGTCTACTGCAACTCATGCGACCTGCTGTTCTCGGTGGGCACCCAGCTGACGCCGTTCATCATGCCGGTCCGGCACCTGAACGAGCTCATCTCGGAGGCGCTCGGGGAAGAGCTGCCGCGCCGCCACCTGTCGCGCGCGCGCTCAATGGTCTTCGAGCTCTTCTTCAAGGGTGCGCCGAAGGTCCTTTCGAGCAAGCGGTTCTACACGAGCTAGCCACCGGGAAGGCCTTCTAGAAATCCACCCTCTGGATCTTCCAGTTGCCGTTCTGCTTCTCCAGGAAGAAGGTCCAGGTGCTGGTCGAGCCTCCTGTCGACTTGACCTGCATGGCGATCTTCGCCTGGCTGTTGTTTATGTTGATCTGCTGTGTGAAGTAGCTCGATATCGAGCTGCTCACGCTGGAGATGGCGCTCTTGAAATCCGCGAATGTCTGGGCCGCCTTCCCCTTGGTCGTCATGAGGCTCCACGCCGCCTGCGCGTCGTTGTTCTTGACGTCCTTCATAAAGCTGTTGGCGACGTCGGCGGGCTTAGAAACCTCGCTGATGACGAACGCGATCACGATGCCTACTACAGCTACGGCAAGCAGGATTATGACCACACCGATGATGATCGCGATCCACGCCGAACGGGGCATCCCTTTCTTCGGGCGCGGCGGTGGTATCGGGACACCCGGCGAGCCAGGCACTGTGAACGGCACACCGCCGGGAGGCGGAGATGCCGGGGGGATCACCGGCGGCTGGGCCGGGGTCGTCCCAGGCGTGAATGGTCCGCCCTCCATCGGGGGCATCCCCGGCGGAGGGGGCGGCGACGGATTGCTGTTGTCAGGAGGAACGTTCTCGTCCATCTGCCACCTCCAGGCCTTCTACTTGTCTTTCTTCTTGTCGAACTCCTGGAACACGTCGGTCATCGCCTGCGCGCTGGGGTGCGTGCCACACTTCGGGCAGAAGTCCTCGAAGTGCTTGTGTCCGCACTCCGGGCACAACTTCTCTTCTTCCTTGCGCTCCGCCACCTTTTCCTTGTGGAGGTTCACGCCCCGCCTGTCCATGCCTTGCCCCGGCAGGTCTGTCATGGCCTGCGCGCTCGGCATACCTCCGAGCCTTCCGAGAGCCTCGTCCTTACCCAGTCCGGCGGCGCGCTCCATCTTCCTGATCTTCTTGTCTGTCGCGCGCTTCTGGTCCGCCTTCGACTCGGAGGGCTCGATCGGCAGCACGATCTCGGTGATGTTAGGGTTCTTCCCGCAGTATCCGCACTTCTGCGAGTGATCCTCGACCTCTTTTCCGCAGTTAAGGCAATTTTTCATCTATGTCACCTTTCTCCGTCATCGGCGCGCCCGTTCCGCCGCGACCTCGTCAGTTACAACGTTGCCGCTTCCCGGGTCATCGGGCCGTTCATATTTCACAGAAGATACTAGATTTACAGGGCGGCGAGCGCAACGTCCCGAACTCGCCGCTACTGCACGTTCACTGTGAACGACTCTGTCTTCGCCGGCGCGACGCCCTTTTCCCAGGACCTCTGGTAGTTAAGAGTCACCGTGGTCGTTCCGGGGGCCACGCCTTCGAACCTCCAGTATTGCGTGCCGCCCGAGCCGACGACCTGCCCTTCCTCCGGGCTGTAGCTAGTCTCCTCAAGCTTCAGCTGCGCCTCGAGAGGTTTCGCCAGCTGCCACTCGTATCCTGTCGTCGGGTTCGCCTGGAGGGCTATCAGGAACTCCTGCCCTACAGCGTCTGTTATCGGCGTGCCGGGGTCGCTGTACTGCTTCACCGCACTGACCTCTCCGGTAGTTACGTTGACCGTGATGATATAGCTCTTCGCCGGCTTTTCCCTTTTCCACGGCTGGATGTATTCGAGCGGCACCAGCGTGGTCCCGTTCCCCACGGTCTTGAACCTGAAGACCTGGTGCCCGTCCGCGCCGGACTTGGCGGGCCCGGCTATGTACGTGTTTCCCTGGACGGTCACGATCCTGGTGTCGATCGGCCTGGTGAGCGCCCATTCGTACCCGGTGGTCTTGTTGCTCGGGAGGTCCACTATAAAGACCTCGTCCGGCCCGGTGGTGACCGTCTTCGTCTGCTGCCGCGGCCCCTTTACGACCGGTGCCTGCTTCTGCGCACAGCCCTGAGCCATAAGTACCGCGATGCAGACGACGACTGCCAGTACCGGGAAGGAAACCCTTTTCACCTGCGTCCTCCTTGAACAGCTGCCCCGTACCGTCTTATCGGCCGACCGGCGTTCCGTTCTTTAGAATGTATTACCGAAGTACCGCGACTTCCCTTCAGTCAAAAGAAAGGGGCGGCCCGTTCGGACCGCCCTTCTGTCTCGCCGTTTTGCGCCCTAGCTGTCCAGCAGGGCCCACGCTTCCTCTTTGTCCAGCTCGTGTACCATCGGGATCCCGGAGACTTCCTTGGCCTCCGCGGTCAGCGAGGCGATGTCGCCCCTCTCGATGTACTCGAGCGAGAACTTCCGCGCGCCTGCCATGAGCTGCCTCAGGCCCTGCGCCAGCCTCTGGTAGTACGTGTAGACTCCGATCGCCCCCGGGTGGAGCTTCTCGAAATCGTCGCCGTAGGTCTCGCGGAGATGCACGCCGCTGACGAACACTTCCTCCATCGTGGTGCCGTAGCGCTCGATGTAGACAGGAAGGTCACCCTCGGTCACGCGGTTGCCGACCGTCTTGCCGACCATCGCGGCCGCGAGAGACGACCTGGCCATCCCGATCGCCTTTACGTAAGGCGCGCCCAGCGCGAAAGCCTTGAACATCTGGTCCTCGAGGGTTATTCCGCCTGCGAAGACGACCGACGGGACGTACTTACCCTTCTTGGCGAGGTGGTTGATGTACTCGTACGTCAGGCTGCACAACTCGACGGTGGGGACGCCCCACTCGTTCATCATCCGCCACGGGCTCATTCCCGTTCCGCCGCCCGCGCCGTCAACTGTCAGCATGTCGATCCTGTTGTCCGACGCGTACTTGACCGCGCGCGCCAGGTCGATCGGCCGGTAGGCGCCGGTCTTCAGGAAGACCCTCTTCGCGCCCAGGTCACGCATTCCCTGGACCGCGCTCGCGAACGCTTCCTCCTCGACCATGCCGAGCCTGGAATGCCTCTCGAAGTCCTTGATGCCGCCGAGCTCGTAGGTCCTGACGACCTCGGGGTCGTCGGGATCAGGAAGGACGATGTAGCCCTTCTTCTTCATGTCGCGGGCCTTGTCGATGCTCTTCAGCCTTACCTCGCCGCCGATGTCCTTGGCGCCCTGGCCCCACTTGAGTTCGACGGTCTCGACGCCCAGGCTCTTCAGCACGTACTCGGGCACTCCGAGGTTGGTGTCCTCGACGTTGAACTGCACCACTATGTCGCCATAGCCGTCCAGCTGCCACTCGCGGTAGGTGTTTATCCGGGACTCCATATCCGGCGACTTCTTGATCTTGCCCTTCTCTATCACTGCGTCGTCGTCCATGCCGCAGACGTTCTCGCCTATGGTCAGGACGGTCCCCGATATCGCGGTTCCTACCGCCAGGCCGTCCCAGTTCCTCTTGGCCACGAATGTGGACCCGAGGCCCGGGATCACCAGCGGCAACTTCAGCTTCAGCGGGTTCTTGTCTCCGATGACCGTCTCGAGGTTGACCGCGGTGAACACCGCGTGCTCGCTGTCGGCCTTCACGCCGATGGCGCCGACCGCGCCTCCCATGATGTTGAAGTGAGAGAAGTCGATCGGGTACTCCTTCTCGGACGCGGCGGTCATCGTGCCGAACGGCTGCGGGTAGATGCACTCCGCGCCGCGGATCGACGACTTGCCGATCTCGCACATCCCTATGCAGCCTTCGACGCACGTGGCGCACATGCCGCTGAACGGGCTCACGCTGTCCGGCGTGCGGTTTTTCGACATCGTCGCCGCCGAACGGTTTAACTTGGTCATTGCCATCTTCTACCTCCGCATCTCAGTTGTACCGGTCAAATAGTTCAGCCCCTCGAGGGGAACGCTTCCAGTCTCAGTTCGTCGACGCACCTGTTACAAAGCTCGCCCGGCTCGAGTACGCCGGTGCACGGCAGCTCGCAGACGGGGCATATGTACATGCACGCGCCGCACTCGCGGCAAGCCTCGGGTGTCTTGTGGAAGGGCATGGTGACCTCGCGGTCAATGCCCCTTCTCGCGAAGCCGATGGCCCCGCCCGACATCTGCTCCTCGCACACCCTGACGCAGAGGCCGCACAGCAGGCACCTTCGGTCCTCGCCCTTGAAGCGGATCTCGGTGACCCCGTACTCCGAGGCAAGGCACTGCACAGTCCTGGAGTTGGGGGTCGAAGCGAGCATCAGCTCGATGATCATCTTGCGGGCGCGCTTGACGCGCTCCGAGTTCGTCCTTACCTCTATTCCGTCCTGCACCGGGAACGAGCATGACGCGGCAAGCCGCGAGCGGTCTCCGCGGAATATCTCGACCACGCACAGCCGGCACGCGCTGTATTCCGAGAGCCCGTCCACGTGGCACAGCGTCGGGATGTCGATGCCGTAATCCCTTGCCGCTTCCAGGAGGGTCGTTCCTTCTTCCACGCGGACTTTCTGTCCGTCGATGACCAGCTCTACCATTTTCAGACCCTCCTTACGGCGTCGGACTCGCAGACCTCGTAGCAGATACCGCACTTCTCGCAGAGTGAGATGTCGATCTTGTGAGGCTCCTTCTTCTCACCCGTGATGGCGGACGTCGGGCACCTCCTGGCGCACAGCGTACAGCCGTTGCACGTCGCTTCATCGATCGCGTAAGTGACCAGGCTCTTGCACACTCCGGCCCGGCACTTGCCCTGCTCGATGTGTTCCCGGTACTCGTCGTTGAAGTACCTGATGGTGGAGAGGACCGGGTTGGGGGCTGTCTGGCCCAGCCCACAGAGAGAGGTGTCCGAGACGACCTCGGCGAGCTCCTCCAGAAGCTCCAACTGCTTCAGGGAACCCTCGCCCTTCGAGATATCATCGAGGATCAGCATCATGTGCTTGAGGCCCTCGCGGCACGGCGTGCACTTGCCGCACGACTCGTCGCAGAGAAACTCGAGGAAATAGCGCGCCACGTCCACCATGCACGTGTCTTCGTCCATGACGATCATGCCGCCGGAGCCCATCATCGAGCCTACGTCCGTGAGCCTGTCGAAATCTACAGGTGTGTCAAGCAGGTCCTCGGGGATGCATCCTCCCGAGGGTCCGCCTGTCTGAACGGCCTTGAACGCTTTCCCGTTCGGCACGCCGCCGCCGATATCGAAGATGATCTCCCTCAGGGTCATCCCCATCGGGACCTCGACGAGGCCGGTGTTGGATATCTTGCCGACCAGGGAGAAGATCTTGGTGCCCTTGCTGTTCTCGGTGCCGATCGACGCGTACTTCTCCGAGCCGCCGTTGATCACGATCGGCACGTTGGCCCAGGTCTCGACGTTGTTGAGGTTCGTCGGGCGCACGTTCAGGCCCTTGATGGCAGTGTGGATGTACTTCTCGCGCGGCTCGCCGACCCGCCCCTCGATGGAGGCCATCAGCGCGGTCGACTCCCCGCAGACGAACGCCCCGCCGCCGCGGCTCACCCCGACGTCGAACGAGAAGCCGGAGCCGAGGATGTCCTCGCCGAGCAGGCCCATCGAACGCGCCTTCTCGATCGCCTTCGTCACGTTGGCGACCGCCAGCGGGTACTCGTTTCTCACATACACGTACCCGTTGCTCGCCCCGATCGCCTTCGCGCCGATTATCATGCCTTCGAGCACGCAGTGCGGGTTGCCCTCGAGGAGGCTCCTGTCCATGAACGCCCCGGGGTCGCCCTCGTCAGCGTTGCACAGCACGTACTTGACGCCGTCAGGGCTGTTGGCGCGCCGGCACTCGATCCACTTGCGCGCCGTCGGGAAGCCGCCGCCTCCACGCCCGCGCAGCCCGGCCTTCTCGACCTCGGAGATTATGTCCTCCGGCTCCATCTCGAAGAGGGCCTTCGTCATCGCGCTGTATCCGCCGGCGGCTATGTAGCACTCCATGTCGGCCGGGTCCAGCTCCTCGTTCGCTCCGAGCAGAAGCCTGTTCTGCTTTGCGTAGAAAGGAATCTCCTCCTGCCTGGTCAGCCTCTCGCCGGTCACCTGGTCCACGTAGAGGAGCCTGTCGACGATCTCGCCCGCCGCCGTCGCGCGCACGACCTCATCGGCGTCTTCAGCCGAGACTTTCTGATAAAAGGTGTTGTCAGGTTTGACTGTCAGTATCGGGCCTCTCTCGCAGAAGCCCCTGCATCCCGTCCTGCCGATCGTCAGCTCGCCGTCCAGCCCGGCACGCCTCGCCGAGCCGACGAGCGCCTCGTACAGGTCGTCGCTTCCGGTAGCGCAGCAGCCGGTGCCGGAGCAGAGGAATATGCCTGTACTGGTCGGCCTCGCGCTGACGACCATCTTCCGGTAGTCATCGAGCGCCGCTGGCGAGGTGAGCTTCCAGTCCGTCCTCTTCTCGGCCTCGGCCCGCTCGTACTTCTGCATGACCTTCGCCACCATCGAGGCGTTCATCCCGCCGTGGTACTTGCCGTCCACGACCATCACCGGCCCCATCGCGCACGCTCCGACGCAGTTCACGGTCTCAAGTGTGAACAGCATGTCCGCGGTCGTCTCGCCGGCCTTGATGCCCAGGTAACGGCTGATCTCCGTGAGCAGGCCCTCGGAGTTCCTTACATGGCACGCGGTGCCCATGCAAACGGTCACGATATGCACGCCCTTCGGCTCCAGCGAGAACGAAGTGAAGAAAGTGGCGACGCCGTAGACGTCGATCAGCGGGATGTCCATCAGCTCGGCGACCCGCCGGAGCGCCTGTTCCGGAAGGTAGTTGTACCGCTTCTGGACCTCGTGGAGCACAGCGGTGAGGCGGCTTCGCTCAGCCCCGTTCTCCTCCACGGTCTCGGAGATGAACTCCATTAAACCTTCTGCTTTAGCCATCCTGACTCCCTTTGTCCGGACAATAAAAAAAAGACGAACGTCTAACGACGACGTCGTCTTCGGACGCACACCTTCGTGCGCCAGCGGAAATACTAGTCCAGACAGGTTTTCACGTCAAGCAGGCGATCAGTCCTTCTTCCCCACCTCGCTCGCCAGGATTATCGCCTCGGCTATCTCCCTGACCGGCCGCCGGGTGTCCATCGATTTTCTCCTCATCGCCTGGAAAGCCTCGTAGCCGGAGATCTGTCTCTCCTCCATCAGGATGTCCTTGGCACGCTCGATGAGCTTTCGCGTCTCGAGCTCCTCCTCCATCAGCTTGGTCTTCATCACCAGGTTGGTGTTCTCGATGGCCATGGCGGCCTGGTTCGCGACTGTCGCCAGGGTCGTCTTCTCCTCCTCGGAGAATTCGTGCGGCACCGAGGTGTAGCAGTTGATCACCCCTACCACGCGCCCCTTGATGCTCATCGGCATGCAGAGGAGCGAGCAGAGGCCCTCCTTCAGGGCCACGTCCTTGTTCATGTAAGCGGGGTCCTCCTTCACGTCCAGGACCGTGACCGGCCTGTTCTCGGAGGCCGCAACCCCGCTGATGCCCTCGCCCAGTTTCACGGGAGGCTTGCCCAGGTAATAGTCGCTGATCGACTGCGTCGCCCTGATCTCGAGTTCCCCTTTCTCCTCGCTCAGGAGCATCAGGGAACAGATGTTGGAGTCCATCACCTTCGCCGTGACCATCACGATCAGACGGAGGATGTCGTCCAGGTAAGTCTCGGAGGTGATCGCCTCGCTGATCTCCGAAATGGCCTCGAGGTGTTTTTTGCGCGAAGTCTTCTTCTGTGGCAATTCGTATTCCTTTCCGGCCTGCGAAAAGTTCAGAACCGCGCGAGGTGGTGCTCGCACAGCCCGAACTGCCCGTCGACCGGGATCGTATCAGCCCGCCCCGGCATCCGGCCCTCGAACGTCCCGAACGGCTGGTGAAAGTCCGACATCACGACGCCCAGGCTCACTTTCCCGTGCCGCTCACCCTGAGGCTTGAACTTCAGGTACAGTTTTCCGTCCGTGGAGTTGAGCCTCCACTCCTTCTTCACGTCCAGCTCGTCGAACTCGAACCTTACCGCCCCGAGCAGGGTTATCTTTCCGTCCACCCAGGTGCAGTTCTCGTTGTACTCCTCGTCGTCGGCGATGAAGTTGTGGCACGCGTTCATGCCGATGATCTTCCCGGACCCGTCGTGCCCGCCGAAAGTCGCCCACCGCCAGAAGGTCTTGTACGGATAGAAGGTCTTCTGCTCGTCCAGCATGGCGACGTCCTTCGAGGAGTCCAGCTCGATGACCTTGTCTCCGATCTCGACCCGGCCCTCGATGGGTGCGACTGCCTTGTGGGTGTATAGCGGCCGGTTTGGCGCCACTGGGCTGACGATCACCAGCGGGTCAAGCCTGGTCAGGTCTTCTATCATCCTCAGCTCGAAGTTGACTGGCGGCTTCTTCCGGGTGCCCTTGATGCGGCCCATGAGGCGATGGTAACCGGAGTCCAGCCTGTTCTCGAACTCCATCGAGTAACCCGCGTGGCGGAAGTAGCACTCGGAGTGCCACATCTCTCTCGCGACCCTGACCGGTCCCGTGAGCGTCGTCCGGGCGTGCTCGAACATCTCCCCGGTCCTCCGGTCGAACGCGTAGAAGAACGACTGCGCCATGAACTTGGCGTCGAAGATCACGAACCCGAAGTAATAATCCTCGTTCACGACCCCGTAGTGCTGCCACTCCTTCAGCCTGAGGTCCTTCAATATGGTCCCGGCAGGACGGCCCGCCACCTCGAGTTCGGTATCCAGCAGGTTTACTTCGCGGAAAGGCACCTTGAACGTGCCGTACGATGTCACCTGTCCGTCGGAGACGAGCCTCTCCGGCGTCTCAAGCATCTTTCTCATGTCGACCTCCGATCAACGGTCGTCGAGCGGTGCAGGGCGCACCGACTGAAATGATAATGCCCAATCGCCACGTTTTCCAGCGCAGGGGGCAGCTGGCCTGACCGACGTCCAGTGTTAAAATCTTCAAAAGGATCGCGTCATGGCGGCCCGGGCCGGCCGCTGAAACATACCGGGGGTCAAAGATGACCGAGAAGAACGAATGGGAAAACGCGCTCGTCGACCTCGAGGAGGTCGCCGGGCTGCTCGATCTTTCGGGCGACGTCCTCACCATACTCTCCAACCCTAAGCGCGTGCTCATCGTATCGTTGCCTGTGCGCCTCGACGACGGGACGGTCAAGGTCTTCCAGGGCTACAGAGTCCAGCACAGCCTCGACCGCGGGCCGGCGAAGGGAGGCCTCCGCTACCACCCGAGCGTCACGCTGGACGAGATGAAGGCTCTTGCGATGCTGATGACGTGGAAGTGCGCCGTGGTGAAGATCCCTTACGGAGGCGCCAAGGGAGGCGTCATCTGCGACCCCTCGATCATGTCGGCCGGAGAGGTGGAGAGGCTCACCAGGCGATACACCGCTGAGGTCGGGATAATACTCGGCCCTGAGAAGGACATACCGGCCCCCGACGTCAATACTAACCCGCAGATAATGGCCTACATAATGGATACCTACAGCATGAACGTAGGCTACTCGGTGCCCGAGGTCGTCACCGGCAAGCCGCCCGAGATCGGCGGTTCCGAGGGCCGTTTCGACGCAACTTCGCGAGGTGTCATCTCCTGTGTCGAGGAAGCGTGCCGGGTCATCGACCGGCCGCTCCAGGGCGCGACCGTTGCCATCCAAGGAGCCGGCAACGTAGGCAGCAACGCGGCGAAGCTGGCTACCGACGCGGGAGCGACCGTCGTCGCGATATCCGACGTCAAAGGCGGCGTGTACAACCCGAAAGGGCTCAACCTATGGACGACGGCCAGCCAGGCACTCGAGACCGGCTCGGTGGTGGGCGCGCCCGACAGCGACAATGTGACGAACGAGGAGTTGCTGGCCCTCGACGTCGACGTCCTGATCCCCGCGGCCCTCGGCGGGTGCATCACCGAGAGCAACGTGGACTCGGTCAAGGCGAAGATCGTCGCGGAGGCCGCGAACGCGCCCGTGACGCCCGAGGCCGAGAAGTCCCTCTTCGACCGTGACATCTTCGTGATCCCTGACATCCTGTGCAACGCCGGCGGCGTGACGGTCAGCTACTTCGAGTGGGTGCAGAACATCCAGTCCCTGCTATGGAAGGAAGAAGACGTCTACAACAGACTCCACGAGGTCATCACCTCCGCTTTCTACAGGGTGCTGAGCATCAGGGAACAGAACAAGGTCAACCTCAGGCAGGCATCAATGATGCTTGCGGTCGAGCGGGTCGCGAAGGCCATCACGGCGCGAGGGCTCTTCCCCTGAGGTCCGCAACCGTTCGCACCGTGGACTCGTCATATAAAGTGCTCCGGGAAGCGGGGCCGATAATCACTGGTGCAGGCGCACTTGATCGGGCATTTTCAGCCGGGAGGCGGTCCCGGCGTGAGGAGTCGCTTTGAGGCTCTCCAGGGCAAGGATAATTCTCATCATCATCGGTGCGTTCCTTATCGTCATGGCGCCGGTCTGGAAGTGGGCGATCGGTCCCGGGTTCGTGAAGCTCCCTACAGACTTGGACACGAGCTTCAACTACAACGGCACCCTTAAGATCTACGCCGACCCGAAGACGATGACCCTCCTTCCGCCGGGACAGGAGCACGTGACGCATCTGAAGATAACCGGCACCGAGAAGGCCGTCCCCTCGAAGAGCACCGCCGACGTCGTCGCTTTCAACGAGAAAGTCGTCATCAGCGATGCCGATACCGGGAAGCTCCTTCCGTACGGGTGGGAGAAGAACTACGCGGTGGACAGGAAGACGTCCATGAGCGTGAGCGGCTACGGGAGCGACCTGGTGAGAGACGACCTCACGGTCACCTTCCCGATCGGCACCGAGAAAAGGTCGTACATGCTGTGGGACGATGACCTGCACAAGAGCGAGGAGGCGAGGTTCGTCAGGGAGACGACGATGGACGGAGTGAAGCACAAGGACGTCAATGTGTATGTCTTCGAGGTCGGCGGAGATCAGAAGGAGATGCGCAATCCGCCCTACGGCATCCCGTCGCAGATCACGGGGGCACAGGTGAAGAAAGTGCTGAACGACCCGAACGCGCCTATCCCGGATGATATGAAGTTCCCGATCTCCTGCTACAAGAAGAACGCGACGACGATAGTGGTCGAGCCGAGGACCGGCGTCAAGGTCGGTGGCGATGTCCACATGGAGTACTCGGTGAACACATCGATCATCGGCTCGCCCGATTACAGGAAGCTCGCGGTCATCGATTACGGCCAGACCCCACAGAGCGTGAAGACGGCGATAGACAGCTCGGCCAGATATTTCAGCCTGATGGACCTCAACTCGACGTGGATGCCGCTGTTCACCCTGGTGGTAGGCCTGATCATGGTGGTAGTCGGGCTCTTCGGATGGAGGAAGCAGAAAGCGGTGCCTCCTCCGGATTGATCAGCTCCCGTCGATCTGCAGCAGGCCCGCCCTCGCCGTTATCGGCATCCGCCAGTCCCTGCCGAACGCGCGCGACGTTAACTTCACCCCGACAGGTGCCTGCCTGCGCTTGTACTCGTTCGCGTCGACGGTCCTCACCACCCGCCTGACGAGGTCCGGGTCCATGCCGGCGTCCACCATCTCCCTGGGGCTGGCGCCCCGTTCGACGTAAGCCTCGAGCACCGGGTCCAGCGTGGCGTAAGGCGGCAACGAGTCGGTGTCCAGCTGATCGGGCCTGAGCTCCGCGGTGGGCGGCCGCTCGATTATCTCCCTCAGTATGAACTCCCGGCCCGCCCGTTCGTTTATGTACTCGCAGAGCTCGTACACCTGTGTCTTCAGCAGGTCCTTTATCAGTGCGAACCCCCCGGCCATGTCCCCGTAGAGCGTGCAGTAGCCCATGCTGAACTCGCTCTTGTTGCCCGTCGCAAGGACCAGCCATCCGAAAGCGTTCGAGAGCGCCATCAGGATGTTCCCGCGTGTGCGGGCCTGCAGGTTCTCGAAGGCAGGGCCTTCTTCTCCCTCCCCCAGCTCGCCTTTGAGCGTCTCAAGGTAGGCGTCGTACACCGATTCGATCGGCAGGTTGAGCAGCCTTACTCCCATGCTATCCGCGAGACTCTTCGCCCCCTCGTCGCTGACCTCCGAGGTGTACTTCGACGGCAGGAAGACGCACTCGACGTTGTCGTGCCCGAGGGCCTCGACCGCGAGCGCCGCTGTCAGCGCGGAGTCGATTCCGCCGGAAAGGCCCAGCACCACTTTCTCGAAACCGTTGCGCTGGACGTATTCCCTCAGGCCCATGACCAGCGCCTCGAATATCTCCTCGCTGCTGGAGCGTTCGACCGCCTCTTCCTGCGGCGGGAGCTGGAACCTTCCGGCCGCGGCAGGCCTTTCCAGCCTGCACACGTCGAACTGCTCGTGCGAGCAACTCGGCATGCTGTAACGGAAGCGAGGTTCGAGGAGCCTGCTGCCGGCTAGCGCGCTGAAGTCGACCCTGCAGAGCAGCAGCTGCTCCTTGAAGCGCTCGGCCTTCGCGAGGAACCCCTTCTGCGGGTGGAAGACGCACGAGCCGCCGTCGAAGACCAGCTCGTCCTGGGCGCCAACCGTGTTCACGTAGACGAGCACCACTGGACCGTCCATCGAGCGCGAGGCGATCAGCTGCTCGCGATACGCGTTCTTGCCGCGGTTGAAGGGAGAGGCGGAGAGGTTGAGTATCAGCTCCGCGCCTCCGCGCGCGACCTGCTCCTCGACCGGCCCGCCAGCGAACCAGATGTCCTCGCAGATGGTGAGGCCCACCCTCACACCGCCGATGTCGAGTACAGTGTTGCTGTTGCCCGCGCCAAAGTATCGCTTCTCGTCGAACACGCCGTAGTTGGGCAAGAACGTCTTCCGGTACGTGCAGACCACCTCGCCACGATTGATTATCGCAGCCGAGTTGAACGTGTCGTAGTCGCGCTCGACGTATCCGACCACGGCTATCATGTCGTCGACTTCCTTCGCGATCTTCGCGCAGGCCTCCATGCTCGCGTCAGCGAACTCTGGCTTGAGAAGGAGGTCCTCCGGCGGGTAGCCGGTCAGGCAGAGCTCGGGGAACACCACCAGGTCGGCGCCGGCGCGCGACGCCTTGTCTATGTACTCGAGTATCTTCACGGAGTTGCCCTCGAAGTCCCCGACGTCCGTGTTTACCTGGGCGAGAGCGACTATCAGCTCACTCAAAATGAATCCTTCCTGCCGGCGTCGAAAGCCCTGGCACCTCTATCCAATGATAGAACAGGCGCTCCCGGCTGTTAAGCACGCCGCGGGAAGGAAGCCGCTCAGATAGCGCGGTCGCCGGTCTCGCCGGTACGGACGCGTATGGCCTCGGAGACCTCGTAGACGAAGACCTTGCCGTCCCCGATGTTGCCCGTCCGGGACTTTCGGATGATGATGTCCACCGTCCTGCCGAGGTCCTCGTCCATCACCACGACCTCGACCTTCACCTTGGGGATGAACCTGATGACGAAAGGATTCCCCCTCCAGCTCTGCTCGAGGCCTTTCTGCTTGCCGTGCCCTTTCACCTGGGTGATGGTGACGCCCGGGTAACCGATCTCCGTGAGGCCGTCTATGACCGCGTCAAGCTTGTTGTTCCTGATGATCGCCTCGACTTTTTTCATCGGTCCTCCAGGCCCCTATTCGGCCAGCTCGTCGTAAAGCCCTATCGTCTCGTCGGTGTAGGCGGGCACTCCCATCTCCGACGTGTCGAGCCCGGCGACCTCGTCCGCGGGCGAAACCCTGATGCCTTGCAGCCTGTCCTGCACCCTGAAGAAGGTGTACATCACGGTGCACACGAGGACCACGCACGTGGCTGCCCCGATGAGCTGTGCCAGGAACTGGTCCCCTCCACCGTACAGGAGCCCGCGCACCGTGCCGCTGACGCCGTTCCAGCCCGCTCCGTAAGTCCCGTCGGCGAAGATACCGAGGGCTATCACTCCCCACAGGCCGTTGACCCCGTGCACCGCCACGGCGCCTACCGGGTCGTCTATCTTAAACCTGCGCTCAAGCACAGGCACCGCTACGCAGACCAGCACTCCTGCTACCGCGCCGATGGCGAGCGCACCCCAGCTCGATACGAAGGCGCAGGGCGCCGTGACGGCCACCAGGCCCGCCAGGCATCCGTTCGCGCTCATCGAGGGGTCGGGGTAGCCGGTCTTCCTCCACATGTACAGCATAGCTACGACGGCCCCGATGCACGACGCCAGCAGCGTGTTTGTCGCCACGACGGCCAGCCGGAGGTCTCCCCCGTTCAGCGTGCTTCCGGCGTTGAAACCGAACCAGCCGAACACCAGTATCATCGTACCCACTATGGCGATCGGGATGTTGTGGCCGGGGATGGCCTTCGGGGTCCCGTCTTTCCTGAACTTGCCGATCCGCGGACCAAGGACGATTATGCCCATCAGGCCGGTCAGGCCTCCGACCGCATGTACCACCGACGACCCGGCGAAGTCCACGAAGCCGTGGCCCAGGCCGGCGTGGACGCCCAGCTGCGACAGCCAGCCTCCGCCCCAGACCCAGTTGCCGAAGACCGGGTACATTATCCCGCCCATGAAGAGCCCGAAGACGCAGAACGCTGAGAACTTCCACCGCTCTGCCATCGCTCCTGTCGGTATCGTCGCGGCGGTGTCCATGAACACCACCTGGAAGAGGAAGAAGAGGAACACTCCGGTGTCGTATGACGGGCCGCTCAGCGCGAAGCCCCTCGCGCCGAAGATGCCCCATCCACCGATCGCGACCTCCTTGTTCAGTATCGCCGTGCCACCGAAGCTCTTCAGGGCTCCGATACCGCCGAACATCAGGCCGAAGCCGACGATGTAGAACGCGAGGACGGCGATGCCGAATATCATCAGGTTCGTCATCACCACGTGGTTGGCGTTCTTCTTCTGCGTGAAGCCGACCTCCAGCAGCGCGAAGCCCGCCTGCATGAAGAAGACCAGGATGCCGCCGAGAAAGACCCAGATGTAGTTGATGGACACTTTTGCATGTCCTACGTCGTCCATCGTCGCGGCGGCCTGGCTGGCGCCCTTTTCCGGAACGGTTACGTCCTTACTGTTCCCGGTCTTGACCCCCGAAGAGTCACCGGCGGTCGCGAGCGACCCGAAGCAGAATATTATTACGATCGTTATCGCGACCAGGAGGATGATGCGGTAGCGCCGCCTCCTCCTCTCAGCCGCGTCCTGGATAACAGGTAATCCCATTACGCCTCCGTCCTGCTTCCGACTCTTATGGGATCAGGATAGAAGCGTGTTGTTACCGCATCGTTTCGACGGTGTAAAAAGGAAGTAACATCCTGGCGGGGCGCTATCGTATCTCGAAGAGCACGGCCTCGAACGGTTTGTCGCCGATGTTCTCAGCCTCGTAATCGCCGGCCTCGAGCCACACGGAGTCTCCCGCCTTGCCCTTGTATTCCTGTATGTCTCCGTTGGGCATTTTGACGCGCATCCTCGAAGGCTTGAGCACGTACATGAGGTGGTTCGGGTGTGAGTGGCGGCCGGACCTGCCCCCGGGAGCGATCTTGATCCTGAGAAGCCTGGCACGGTCGTTCATGAAGAGCAGCTCCTCCTGCCCCCCCACACCCTCTTCGGCTTTGCGTTCCGATGCCGCCAAATGTCTCTCCCCTTCCTGATCCCAACGTAACGCCAACGACACCTGCACGTCAATTAAGTGCCCGTCGTTTACACGGATTTAACAACCCGGAAACAGATGAGAAATAAGTTCGCAATACAAAGGACACATCCTGTTTGAGGCCCGGATTTCGTGCAGCGGAAAGGATGGCACATGCTGAAGATCAGTGCGGGCGACACGGCCTGGGTCCTGTTCTCGACGGCACTCGTCCTCATGATGACCCCCGCCCTGGCCTTCTTCTACGGAGGCATGGTCAGGCGCAAGAACGTCCTCAGCACGCTCAACCTGAGCTTCATCACTATCGGGCTCATATCGATACAGTGGCTGGTCATCGGTTACACGCTAGCGTTCGGACCGAACATCGGCGGAGTATTCGGAAGCCTCAAGTACATCGGTCTCTCTGGGGTGGGCGCGGCGCCTAACGCTTACGCGCCGACGATACCCGCCATGGCCTTCTTCGCATACCAGATGATGTTCGCGATCATTACGCCCGCTCTCATCACGGGCGCGTTCGTCGAGCGCATAAAGTTCAAGACGTTCCTGGTCTTCACGGTCGTGTGGGCGACCCTCGTCTACGACCCGGTTGCCCACTGGGTCTGGGGCTTCGGAGGGATACTGCGCCGGATGGGTGCCCTCGACTTCGCGGGCGGGACCGTTGTCCACGTGACAGCCGGATTCTCCGCGCTGGCCATCGCGATGGTGATCGGCAGGAGAAAGGGATACGGCAAGGTGCCCATGGAGGCGTCCAACATCCCGTTCACCGTGCTTGGCGCCGGGCTCCTCTGGATGGGATGGTTCGGGTTCAACGGCGGCAGCGCCCTTGCGGCAAACGGGCTGGCGGCGACTGCCATCGTCAATACCAACACGGCGGCTGCGGCGGCAGCGCTCGCCTGGATGTTCCTCAGCTGGAGGGACGGTAAGCCCAGCGTGCTCGGCATCGTCACCGGCGCCGTGGTCGGTCTCGTGGCGATAACTCCGGCGGCAGGCTTCGTGAAGCCCTGGGCGGCTATCGTCATCGGCGCGACCGCTGCCTGTGTCAGCTACTTCGTTATGCAGTGGAGGCAGAAAAGCAGGCTCGACGAGTCGCTGGACGTGTTCGCCTGCCACGGTGTAGGCGGCACGGTCGGCGCGCTCCTTACCGGCCTGTTCGCAACCAAGGCGGTCAACGCCGCGGGCGCGAACGGCCTGTTCTACGGTAACCCGAAGCAGTTCCTGATCCAGCTCGCGGCTGTCAGCATCACCATCGTCTTCGCCTTCTGCGTCACCTGGCTGCTGGCGAAGGTGCTGGACAAGACGATGGGACTGAGGGTCAGCGAGCAGGAGGAAGACCTCGGGCTCGACCTGAGCGAACACGGAGAGCGCTCGTACGCGGCGCCCGCGGCAGTCTGATAACAGGAGACGACTATGCCAAAGAAGATCGAGGCCTTTATAAAGGAAGAGAAGTTCGAGGACGTCAAGGAAGCCTTGAGGAAGATAGGCATCGTCGGCATGAACATCTTCGAGGTCCAGGGACACGGGCGCCAAGGCGGCGTGACCCTCGCCGGCAGGTCGGGCACCTTCCAGATCGACATGCTTCCTCGCATACAGCTCAACATCGTCCTGTCGGACCACAACGTCGACAAGACCATCCGCACCATCCGTGAGGCCGCGGCCACCGGCAGCGAAGGCGACGGCCTCATATTCGTCTACCCCGTCGAGGAGGTCGTGCGCATCAGGACCGGAGAGCAGGGTCCCGAGGCGCTCAGCTACGACGACGACATCGACGAGCGTCTCGCAAAATACTATGTGCCGCCTTACGCAAAGGAGCGTGACGAGCCCCAGGGCTGAGGGGCGATGGCGATCCTGCCACCGCCGGGCGGCATTGAGGAGGGCACAAGCGCCGGTGATTAACGACGCCGGCGCGCCCGCCTCACCTCTCCCGGTCGCGATGCGGCCCGGTCGCCGCGAACGGCCGATAGTATAATCTCTGTCGACAGGACCTCGACTACTGGCGACAGGCGATGCGGAATGGCCGGAGACATCATCTCGATAGTGCTGCTGCTCAAGGACGGAGCTCCTTACCTCGACGACCTCATCCGTTCGCTCTCCGAACAGGAGACGTCCTCCTCCATCGAACTCGTCGTGATCGACTCTGGATCGACCGACGGAGGCGCCGAGCTGGTCGAGCGGCTCTGCGAGAGATCAGGTATAGACCTGAGGCTCTCATCCATCCCGCCTGAGGAATTCGGGCACGGGAAGACCAGGAATCTTGCGGTGGGCATTGCGCGCGGCGAGATCGTGGCCATGCTCTCGCAGGACGCTCTTCCTGATTCCCCGCAGTGGCTGGAGAGCCTGGTACGCCCACTTGGCGACGCGGGTGTCGCCGGCGTGTTCGGAAGGCAGGTGGCGCGGCCGGAAACAGGACTGAGCGAGTCGCTCTTCTACGAGATGACGTACCCCACCCAGGGAAGGCGGACCGGCACCGATACGGAGTTCTCCAACCTGAGCATCTTCTTCAGCAACGTGAACGGCGCGGTCAGACGGTCGCTGGCTCTCGCCCACCCTTTCCGCGACGACCTTGTGATGAGCGAAGACCAGTTCTGGGGCAGGGCGGTCCTTCGCGAAGGCTACGACATAATCTACGAGCCCCGGGCCGCGGTGATCCATTCACACGGGTACGACCTGCGGGCGCTGTTCAAGAGGTACCTCCAGAGCGGCTATTCCCTCAGGCAGATGGGCCTGGAGGGCGAGGTCGTCCGCGGCGGCGTCTCGAGCACGCTCCGATTGCTCGGAAGGGTGTTGAGAGAACATCCCCGCGAGTTCCCGTACGCCGTGGTCTACCAGTTCGTCCAGGGGTTCGCCTGGCTGAGCGGAAGGTACGATCTTCTCCCGCGCTCCATCAGGGAGAGGCTTCTCTAACTCTCGTCCTCAATAGAACCTGTGAGCGATCAGCACCACGGTCGTGATGCAGAAGAAGATCGCCAGCACCGTCACGATGACGTAGAAGAACCGCGTCTTCCTGTACTTGATGCTCCTGTTGTAGAAGAGCAGGAAGCCGAACGCGAGGGGCGGTATGAAATATCTACCGTTGATGTAGTCCTTCGCCGTGGTGAAGGTCGAGTGCAGCGGGTCCATCGTTATGTGAAGGATCACTATCACCGCCGCCGACGTCACCAGGAACAGCAGCACGGAGTAGGCCCTGCGCAGGCGGGACACCTCCGTCTCGTCCTTGTCCAGCGCCGCGACCGCGATGAGCGTGAAAAGGAACGCGGGCATCAGCCACCACGGCGGAGATATGTTCCACCAGCCGACGTACCCCACCATCTCGTCCAGGTAGAAGTGCCTGGCGCCCAGCCGCTGATATTCCATTCGCATGAAGCTCAAGGGGTGACGGATCATGTCCTTCAGGGACTGGCCCGGCACGAACTGCGGCCCGGACCACCCCGCTGAATGCTTGACGACCAGCAGCTGCCAGGCACCGGCGAATATTATGACGATGAGCAGCATCACCGCGAATGTCAGGAGGTACTTCTTCCAGTTCCCGAACTTTCGCCAGGGGATCAGGAAGAACCCGAACACCAGCAGGAAGTACGGCGTCTTAATGAGCCCGAGGGCTAGCGATATCGCGAGCAGCCCGTAGATGTCGCCGCGCTCGATCTTCTCCTTCTGTCTGTCGAAGGCCAGTCGGAAGAAGTAGGCGGCGGCGAGGAACGCGAACGCTATGGTCATCCCGTCGGCCGAGCAGGAAGACGACTGGAAGAGCGTCATCGGCATCAGGAACAGCAGGAAGAAAGTCCACTTCAAGACGGGCGTGATGCGTATCGTAAGGAATGCGAGTATCAGTACGGCGAGGAGGTTGAAGAGCCGCCCCATGTATATGAGCAGTATGGGCGGCCCGCGGAACAGGTGGCCGATCGCCATCCCGATGGCCTGCGGGACGTAACAGAGCGGCGGGTACTGCAGGTAGCTCTCAACGAAAGTGGTCCTGCCGGCCTTCAGCGGGATGTCGAAGCTCGCGGCCAGGTCGGTGGGATGCTCCTTTCCCGTAATCGCTACCTTCAGCTGGTCGACGCCGACCTTCTGCAGCGTGTCCTGGAAGCTGTTCGGCATGTAGGTGCCGGAGACTCCGTTTTTCATCGCCGGAACGATCACGCCCACGGAGAGGCGGTATGAGTTGTTGATGTGCTGGGGCTCGTCGCACGCCTGCCCCGGCGGAGTCAGCGACAGTATCAGCAACCCGAACAGTAGCCCGATGATGACCACCAGGTACTCCGGCCGCTCCATCAGGAACCAGAAGTCGACTATCGCCCGCCTGAACACCCTTCCGAACCACGCGCGGACGTCTCCGCCCTCTGGGCTCTTCTTCTCTTCCTGTTTCTCTTCCGCCATGTGATACGGGTCTCCCCCGGTCCCGATTCCGCCCGGGAGCGATGGATGTGCACCTCGAAAACGACGGGATTCTATCCCGGCGCCCCCGACCCGTCAAACCTCGGGGCACCGATTCCTGAGACGCTCTTCCCGCTCAGTCGCGTTCCGGTTCGCCTTCGCCGGGACGCCTCTTCGGCAGGTCGAGTATCGCCAGGAAAAAACTCGAGAAGACGGTCTGTATGCCGATGACCGTCAGCGTGAACGACGGGATGGTGAGCCTCATTATGTGGCTCGTGTTGAGGGCGCCGAACGACTCGCTTCCCCATATCACAATGGCCGCGATGAGACCGGCCACGCCCAGCAGGGTCAGCAGGCCGCCGATCACCAGGCCCTTCTCGAGCGTGAAGAACGCGAGCGCCTTCGACACCCTGCGGTCCTCGGGAAGAAGCTTGTTGGTTATGCCGAACACCTTCGAGAACAGGGCGAAGTAAAGTATCTGCACGCCAAGGACAATGAACAGGGCGGCGTAGAGCATCGTGTTTATGTCGAAGCCGGTCTTGCCGACCTTGATCGGGCCGCCTATCACCTCGGCGAGCATGACGCCCGCGCCGATCAGGATGAACAGGATACCCGGATAGAGGAACAGCCATCGCGGGCTGTAGATAAGCAGGAAGCGCAGGTGGCGCCACCCGTCACGCCAGCTCCTCAGGTGCGGAGCCCGCGTCCTACCGTCGGGCGAGAGCGTGGTCGGCACCTCGGCTATCTTCAGGTCCTGGAGAGTCGCCTTTACGACCATCTCGCTCGCGAACTCCATCCCGGTCGTCTGCAGGTCGAGCCCCTGTATCGCTTCCCGGTCGAATCCTCTGAGCCCGCAGTGGAAGTCCCCGATCGAGCTCTTGAAGAAGAGCTTGCCTATGCCTGAGAGCACCGGGTTCCCGAGATATCGGTGCAGCGGCGGCATCGCGCCGGGCTCGATCCCGCCTTTGAAGCGGTTGCCCATGACCAGCTGGTTTCCGTCCCTGAGCTTCTCGAGGAACGGCATCAGCGAGGTGAAGTCGTAGCTGTCGTCGGCGTCGCCCATGATGACGTACTTTCCGTAAGCGGCATTGATGCCGCCGAGGAGCGCGCTGCCGTAGCCCGGCTCCGGCACTTCGACCACGCGCGCCCCGGCGGCGAGCGCGATGTCCCTGGAGCCGTCGGTGCTGCCGTTGTCGGCTATCACCACTTCGCCGTCGACGCCGTTGCCGTCGAGAAAGCCCATGGCCTTGGAGATGCAGGTCAGAAGTGTCTCTTCCTCGTTCAGGCACGGCATGACGATAGAGAGCTCACACGAGTCAGGCCCGGCCGCGCCGACCTTGTGCGCCGCAGTCCCGACGGGCGTTCCCACCTCGATATTTTCCGGGTTCGAGTGTGACATCAATTACCGCCGATGTTAAAACCTGCCCGCTCATCTGCCGGGCAGGTGTCATTTCTGGTGGAGCTGGAGGGATTCGAACCCTCGACCTCTTCCCTGCCAAGGAAGCACTAGTCCACCTACAGCCAAGCGCAAAGTATACCAAAAACAGCGCCAGATATTTTGCAGTTAAGCGATTATTATCGTCATGGGGTCACTATGAATAGGAAGGTTGAGGCAGTGGCGATGGACTATTTCCTACTCCACGCAAAGCCAAGGTGACACCAATCCCACTTCAAATCCCTTTGGACGTTCCTACCTTCACAACGTCGAAGCCCTTCAAGAAAGAATGCCGAGTGTTACCGACAGGTCAACCCGTAGGGTTGTTCGGCGTAGCCGTTCACCCAAAGGGTGAAGAAGAGGAGGCTTTAAAGAGTCATTCCAATGGAGTTAGTTATTACCACCCGATATTGTTTATCCGGCAAGTTCATAATTCTATTTATTGAATTCGAGCCGTGAAGATTACTGATTCCAAGCAGGATAACCCGAAGCAATCGAGCCACTTGTCCAGCCGTTGTATTGGCAGAGCATGAAAGGCAGTTTCATTACATCTTGGATGTTCGATTGGCGACAAGAATCAGGGGTTGTTCTTGGCGAATAACACGTGGTAGTCACCGATTTTCAACTCGTTGACAATAGCAAATCCAGTTTTGGTTCCTTTCCAATCAAGGCCCCTCTGCTGGGCTGTCCATAATGCAAGACTGAGCTGCAAATCATAATCACTCATTCGTCCACCGGGTTGTTCTGAATATTTGTTCTTATCACCAGTAAAGAGAAGGATATATTCACTGGGATGAGAAATTGGAGCTGAATTCTTTCCCGCATCGATTCTCTTATTCGGAGCAAACTGCTTTATCGGGAGACCTAGACGCTCGTAGTAATACTGGTATAAAGGTGCAGGCCATTCACCAACGCAAAGCATTCCTGATTTCCCCATATAAGGACGAACAGCCTTGATAACCGTAGCAACGTTGGGAACACCGAAGAGTGTTTTCCCATCCTCATTTATCGGATGACCGGACTGGGCAACTAACAACACCGAGAATATTGCCACCACAACTACTGCCAGAAGTTCCGGCATATAGCTTTTCAACCTAAGTACAACGTCTTCTCTCAATTTGACATGGGCTCCAAGCCACTTCCCTGTATAGAACAGACCAGCAAAAGAAAATCCGCAGTAAAGCGGAAACAACGGCAGCCAGATTCGAGCGAATATATTTGCTCGTTGAATAAGGACAATCACGACGGGCGAAACAACGAGAACAAGCATGAGATTCACACGGCATCGACATATCTTTCTGTAGAAGACCAGGGACAGTAGGAAACCCGCAAAGACAATAATCCCGATGACTAATGACATATTCAGATGCCATTGAACCCATATACTCTTTAGGTCCTGGGTAAGCTGGCTCCAGAACCATGACTTTGGCGCAACCCACTCATTCGCAATAAGAGACTTCAGCCCTGAGAAAAGGACGACTGGTAGATACAATAGAAATGTAAGAATCAAAGTTCCCGCGCATATGCCGCCAAGCCAGATGAAGAATCTGCCCCGCGTGTCATGTGTATCACTGACAATCGCAGATATTGCCAACCACAAAACAAGCCCCACCCAGAAGTAGAGCATGGTGGGTATCGCATAGAAGCCGAGGCTTGATAGCAAAAAGAACAAGATTGAGCGTTTTATACTCATTCCCTTTGCTCGAATGTCGAGAGAAAGCCAGACAAGACACAAGAATATTAGCGTTTGGACTGAGTACCCTCGCGCGGTTGTCGAATAAAACACCATTACGGGCGCAAACGCCACGACCACCGTCGCGAAGAGTGCGGGATACCTTCCAAGAAGCCTCCTGATGACTAGGTATGTGGCAGGGATTATCAGGAGCCCGAAAATCAGAGCGGGAAGCCGGATTGCCCACTCGGCTGACCCGAAGACACGAGTGGAAAAGTGAACGAAGAAAGTGTTCAGTAAATGATTATTGGGCGCTGGGTAGTATCTCAAGCCGACACTGAGGGAATGCGAGGCAACTTGAACGTATGTGGCTGCCTCGTCTCCCGTGAGTGGCTGGAACAGGTAGGCAAGCCTCAAACCGAAGCCTGCGATGAAAATAATAGCCAGGGCTAGGCGAGAAGCTCTCTCGTCATGAAGAGCTGCCCTGATTTCACTAAAAGAAGGCAAGTATTCTGTTGAATCCCCAGGCTTGTCTTGACAGGTATCCCCCATATTCCCTTCCGCCAAAAGTACCTTATTTTGCCACCGAGATTATAACGTAAAGCCCTGATATTAGACTCGTCGGTTCCTGTTCAGGTTCACCAATAAGACCAACGGTGTTGTCTTAACTGCTTGCGACACACTGGGTCAGCGTGAACTCGCAGAGGCAGGTTACTTGACTGGGCGAGAACTGCCGAAACCATCCGGCTATTATCAGGAGCGGGGTCTATTGATATGTTCGGTTGGTTTGCAGAAATGCCTATTCTAAAAGACTTACGGGATATCTGGTGGAGCTGGAGGGATTCGAACCCTCGACCTCTTCCCTGCCAAGGAAGCGCGCTCCCCCTGCGCTACAGCCCCATGCATCTACCCTTCGTCTGAGGAAATCGTAGCAGGGAACCGCCTGTTTTTCAAAGTATTCGGGCCCTGCGTTACGGCATCTATCCCGTGTCCTGCCGGAGGTTGCATTACTGACCGGGCCGCGTTTCCGAGGTCGGTTCCGCTCAGTCGGACTGCTCTTGCACCTGCCGCTCGGCCTCCCACGGGATCAGCTCGACGTTGCTCCAGAGGCGCTCGATGTTGTAGAACTGGCGCTCTTCTTCCCTGAAGATGTGAACCACGAAGTCGCCGTAATCAAGCAGCACCCACAGCCTGAAGCGCTCTCCCTCGCGCCTCGCCGGCTTGACGCCGTGCTCCCGCAGCCTTTCCTCGACCGCGTCCTGGATCCGGTGGACCTGCCTCTCGGTGTTGCCGCTGCACACGACGAAGAAGTCCGTTATCCCCAGCTTCTCCCCGATGTCCATTATGTGTATGTCGGACGCCTTCTTGTCGTCCGCTGCGCGCGCCGCCTCGATCGCCAGCTCTCTCGAGGTCAAGTGGCCGCCCCGTTGCTCTTTTTCAAGTAGTGCATCTATTTGCTCGCGTAATCCTTCCCTACTATGACGCTGATATCGAGAAGGTTCTGGTCGGGCGGCCTGGTGTCGATCACGCCCACCTCCAGGTCCCTCTTTATCTCCTCTGCCGCGTCCGCGACCTTCTTGTTCATGTTGTAGATGATGATGACCGTCTGCTGGTGGTTGAAGTTGTCCGCGTTCCCGTTGTTCACGACCTGGAACTTCGACGGGTCGAGCGAAGAGGCCACCTTCTCGCCGATGCCGGGGGTCCCGCAGCCGTTTAGGACGTCGAGCCGAACCCTTTCGGCGAGCGCGTCGTCGCTCTTCAGGTACTGCTTCTTGAACTCATCAAGCTTGCTCCGGTCGACTAAGTGGACCACTGTCTTCTCTATCTTCACCTCTTTGACCGGTATCGTCTTGACCGCGAGGTTCTTTCCGCTCAGCTGCGCGAAAGCCTGCCATATTCCGGTGAGCTGCTTGTCGGACATGCTGGTGTCGAAGAGGTCCGCTGTCTTCTTGACTATCGCCGCGGCCTTGTCGGACTTGGAGTTCGATACCTTCAGGAACTCCGGCGCGAAACCTTCCTGGCGGTCCAGCAGGTCCATCTCCCGGCCGTCCTGCGAGTATGTCAGGTAGGCCGTGAGGACGTCGGCGTTCAGCTTCTGCTCTCCGGGCTTCAGGTCTACGTTTACTTTTAGGCTCTCGTCGTAGTACTTCAGGTTCTGGTTGACCTGGACGTTCCAGGTCGGGCTCACCGAGCGAAGGAATATCCTGGTGTCGTGGTCCGTCGCCATCACGTACCGGTCTATCTGGACACCCATCAGGTTTGATATCGCCACGATGGTCTTGGCCGCGCCGCCGTCGTCCAGCTGCACAAGGTTCGCAAGCTGGTCATCGCCGGCCCCGGGCACCTGGAGCCTCATGTCAGCCGGGAAGTAGATGAGGCTGCCGGTCCTGCCGGCCGAGTCGTACGACGCAAGGATGGCGCTCGCTACCAGGGTCGACCCGTTTCCGGCCGTCCTGGTCAATATGATGAGGTAGTTACCTGTCTTCTTGCCCTCCTCGAGGAAGGCGACGGGAGTCACCGCCTTCGACTTCGGGAAGATGCCCGAGATCTTGCGCCCGGCCCACTTGAAGCCGGCCGCGACCTTGTCCCAGGCCTTGTTTAACGGATATACACGAAAGCCCGCGGCAAGGATTATGAAGATGACGATCAGCACCACGATGACCTCGGCCACGTGGAGCCATGTCCGCTTCTTCTTCTGCTTGCTCTGCCGCCTCTGGGTCCTGTACCCTGCGTAGTCTGTCAATTTCCTCTTTTCGCGATCGGCGTCCGCCGTCGCTTATCTCTAATAAGATTACCCCGGCGCACGCCCCTAGACCTTTCGATAGAGACCCGAGTCCTCGATGTAGCTGAAGACCGGCTCCGGCACCAAGTACCTGATCGCGCGTCCCTGCGACACCCTTTCGCGTATCTCCGAGGCGCTGATGTCGATCATCGGCGACTCCATCAGGAGGATGCGATCGTGGCCCGCGACCGAGAACAGATCGGCCGGCAGAGCGTCCGTCACGCTCGACAGCTCGACCCCTCTGCGCGCCGCCACTATGAATTTCGACAGTGCAAGGACCTGCGCAGGTTCCCTCCAGGTAGATATCTCGACTATCGCGTCGGTACCCGTTATGAAGAAGAGCTCCGCGTCTGGATGCTTGTCGATGAGCGTTCGAAGCGTCTCGACGGTGTAGGATGGCCCTCCTCTATCGACCTCGATACTCGATGCCTCGAAGCCCGGGTTGCCCTCGACGGCCATCCTCACCATCGCGAGCCTGTCGCGCGCCGGCGAGAAATACGCGCCTGGTTTATGAGGGGGTTCTGACGACGTCATGATCAGGACCTTGTCGAGCTCGTAGCGGCGCCTCGCCTCTTCGGCGATGAAAAGGTGGCCGTTGTGTACCGGGTCGAAGGTCCCGCCTATTACGCCCAGCCTCAAGTCCCCTCGCCACCTCGCAGCACCGCCGAGAACTTCTCGGAGAGCGCGGCCACCACCCGATCGACTATGCGGTGCGTCTCCTCGTCGGTCAGGGTCTTCTTCGGCGACTGGAACTCGAGCGCGTAGGCCAGGCTCTTCTTGCCAGGCCCGACCTGCTCTCCCCTGTAGACGTCGAAGAGCCTCACCGAGGCAAGCAGCTTGCTTCCCAGGGACAGTATCTCCCGCTCGACGTCGCCGGCCTCGACCGTCTCGTCGACTATCAGGGCGACATCTATCTTCACGCCGGGGAACCTGCCGACCTGCGAATACTGCAGCACCTCGGGCGATGCGTCGACCAGCGGCGCGGTACGGATCTCGCCCACGAAGACTTCCTCGTCTATCTCGAAGGCGGCCGCCACGTCAGGGTGCACCTGGCCGATGGCGCCTATCTCTTCTTCGCCGAGCAATACCGTTGAGCACTTGCCCGGGGCCATCCACGGCAGCTCGGCCGCGGCGAAGTCCAGCGACAGGTGGAGGGCGTCGGCGGCGTTCTCCAGCGACCCTTTCATGTCGAAGAAGTCGAGCTTCCTCGGCGGGGCCGCCCACGAAGCGAGCCTGTTCGTCCCGCACATCAGTATCCCGATCACCTCGACCTCGTCGGGCTGTGTGTCCCCCTTCGCGAAGAAAAGCCTGCCGAGTTCGTAGAGCTCGAGGTTCTTGTTCCCGCGATTGAGGTTCGAGGCCGCTATCCTTATCATCCCGGGCAGCATCGTCGTCCTCATCAGCTCGCCGGTCTCCGCCAGCGGGTTGAGGAGGCGCACCGCCTGCCTCAGCCTTCCGTCCTGCGGCACTCTCATGGCGTCCAGGTCCGACGGGCGCATGAACGAGTAGGTTATGGCCTCGAGGAAGCCCTGGGCGCTCATCTCGTCCGCCAGCGCCTCGAGCAGCTCCTGCTTTCTTGTCAGTCCGGCCACGAGCCCGCCGCCCGGCGGCAGAGACTCGTCTATCCGGCTGTATCCGTATATCCTCGCGACCTCTTCGATGAGGTCTACCTCGCGCTCCAGGTCGCGCCTGAATGTGGGCGGGGTGACGACCAGCGGCCGCCCCCTCTCGACCTCCAGGTCGAGGCGCTCCAGCATGCCCGCCATGTCCTCGTCGCCTATCGACGTGCCTAGAAGGTGGTTCGCGCGCTCGGGCCTGAGCGCCAGGGCCACCGGCGTGTAGACCTTCAGGTAGACGTCGATCTCGCCTTTGGCCATAGCGCCTCCGGCGTAGTCCAGCATCAAGTCGGCCGCGCGCGCCGCCGCGAAGGCGGTGCCTCCGATGTCCGAGCCGCGCTCGAACCGCGCCGACGCCTCGCTTCTTATGCCGAGCCTCTTGGAAGTCAGTTGAATGGACGTGGGATCGAAGAAAGCCGACTCGATCATCACGTCCCGGGTGTTGTCGAGGACGCCCGAATGCTCGCTGCCCATGACGCCCGCCAGGGCCACCGCCGACCCCGCGTCCGCGATCACCAGGCTGCGGCCGTCGAGCTGTCTCTCCACGCCATCGAGCGTCATGATGGGTTCGCCCTGCCGCGCCAGCCTTACGATGATCCGCCTTCCCTCGAGCAGGTCGAGGTCGAAGGCGTGAAGCGGCTGCCCGAGCTCCATCAGGACGTAGTTCGTTATGTCGACGACGTTGCTTATCGGGCGGACGCCGGACGCGCTGAGCCTTCGCTGCATCCAGACCGGTGACGGCTTGATGGTCACTCCTTTGAGCGCTTTAGCCGTGTACCGCGGGCACTCGTCTGGAGCGTGCACCTCTATCGAGACCATCTCGGTGATGAGAGGGCCTTCCTCTTTCCTGCCAACTACCGGCATCCGCAGCTTCGCGCCGGTGAGCGCCGCGACCTCGCGGGCGACACCGGTCATCGACATGCAGTCCGGCCTGTTGGGTGTTATCTCGAGGTCCAGGACGACGTCCTCGAGCGGAAGGAACTCCGATAGGTCCGCGCCAGGCCTGGCTCCTTCCTCGAGCTCGAGTATCCCGGCCGCGTCTTCGCTTATCCCGAGCTCGGCAACGCTGACCAGCATGCCGTCGCTCTGGATGCCCCGGATCGTAGCGCTCTTCAGCGGCTTCTTCGAGACCGCCGGGAGTGTCGCGCCTACGAGAGCCAGCCCGCCGAGCATCCCTTCGCGGAGGTTGGGAGCGCCGCAGATAATCTCGCGGGTCCCGCTGCCGTCGTCCACCACCGCCAGGTGGAGGGTGTCGGCGTTCGGGTGCGGCTTCATCGAGACAACGCGCGCGACTTTCACCCCGGTGACCCCGCCACCGAGCTGGTGTATCCGGTCGACGGCGGTGCCCGACATCGACAGCATGTCGGCGAGCACGCCGGCCGGCATGTCGATCTCGACGTATTCTTTCAGCCACTCAAGCGATACGAGCAAAACTCATCTCCAGCCGGTCGTTCAAAACTGTTTGAGGAAGCGGACGTCGTTCTCGTACAACACCCGCATGTCGTCTATCCCGTACTTCATCATCGCGACGCGCTCTATGCCCATCCCGAAAGCGAAGCCTGTGTACTCCTCCTTGTCGATGCCCACGTAGTCGAAGACGTTGGGGTCGATCATCCCGCAGCCGAGTATCTCCAGCCATCCAACGCCTTTGCAGAGCGAGCAGCCGGAGCCCTGGCACACGAAACACGACACGTCTACCTCGGCGCTAGGCTCGGTGAACGGGAAGAAGTGAGGCCTGAAGCGCACGTCCCTGTCCTCTCCGAACAGCCTCTTGGCGAACACCTCGAGCGTGCCTTTCAGGTGGCCCATGTTGATGCCCTTGTCTACGGCGAAGCCCTCGACCTGCGAGAACATGGCCGAGTGGGTCATGTCTATCTCGTCGCGCCGGTACGCTTTTCCCGGGCTCACCACGTATAGCGGCGGCTTCCTCGACTCCATCTGGCGAACCTGCACCGGCGAAGTGTGCGTCCGCAGAAGAACGTCGTCACGGCTGTCTCGCTCGGCGTCTGCCCTCCTGATGTAGAAGGTGTCGTTGAGCGAGCGCGCCGGGTGCATCGGCGGCGTGTTCAGCGCCTCGAAGTTGTAGTAGTCCAGTTCGGCCTCGGGGCCCTCGACGACCTGGTATCCCATGCTGATGAATATGTTGGTTATCTCGGAGGTGACCTGCGAGAGGACGTGCCTCCGTCCGAGCGGCGGCCTCCTGCCGGGGAGCGTCACGTCCAGCGCCTCGCGCCGCATCCGCTCCGATGTCTCTCGCGACCTGAGCTCGCGCTCCTTCGCGTCGAGCTTCTCCTCGACCACCGTCCGTAGCAGGTTGCCGGCCTCCCCTATCAGGGGCTTCTCCTCCGGCGGCGCCTGCCCGATGGACTTGAAGAGCGCGGTTACGGAGCCCTTCTTGCCCAGCAGCTTCACCCGCGCGTCTTTTACTTCTTCAAGACTGGAGCACGATTCGACAGAGGAAAGCGCGCCGTCCACTACGGCGCCCATCTCCGGGCGGTTCGACGCGATCTCTTTCAGCCTCGCTATCTTGTCTTCCACTCAGTCCTCCAGCGCGCGCCTCTGGCGCACGGCCTCGAACATCACGACCGCGGCCGCCGTCGCCACGTTGAGCGACTCGGCGTGCCCCGGCATCTCGATGCTGACGGTGCCGTCCAGCACCGCCCGGCTCTCTTCAGAGAAGCCGTAAGACTCGTTCCCCATCACCACCGCCACCGGTGCAGTGAAGTCTTCGGCGAGGTAGTCGATCCCGCCCCTCGTGTCGAGGCCGATCATCCTGACCCCAGCGGCCATCAGCTCGGTTGCCAGCCCGTCCATCGGCACTTGCCTCGCGACCGGCATGTGGAACATCGAGCCCGCCGAGCTCCGCACGATCTTGGTGTTGTAGAAGTCGGCGCTTCCCTCGGTCGAGAGGAACGCGTCGGCTCCCGCGGCGTCCGCAACCCTTATCAGCGACCCGATGTTGCCCGGGTCTCGCACCTGGTCCGCGACCAGCAGCAGCGTCGGCCCCCAGGTGATTATCTCTTTGTAGGGCCGGTCGATCTGCTCGAACACGGCCAGCATACCCTGCGATGTGACCACGTCCGACACCCACTCGATGAGCTCGTCCGGGATCTCGTAGGCCTCCATGCCTTCGGCGGTGTTCGCGGTCCCCATCAGGGCCTCGGCCTGCTCCGCCTTCTCAGGCGAGAAGAGCATCAGCTTCATCCTCGCGCCGGCACGCACCGCCTCCGAGATGAGGCCCGGCCCTTCCACGACGAAGATCCCGTGCTCGTCCCTGAATGATGAGCGGCGCAGCCTCCTGGTGTCCTTGACGACCCGGTGGTTGCGGCTCGTGATACGGCGTGGCATCAGGGTGACGACGCTAGGCGCCGCTCTCCTCCGCTCCCGCCTCGGCCATTGTCGCCTCCGCGGGCTCGGCCTGCTTAGGCGTCGCCGGCTTCGCCGCGGCCTTCACCTTCGGCTGCGCTTTCGCCTTCGTGCCGTTCTCGTGCGCATCCTCCGCGACCTTGACCAGCTCCGTGAAGGCCTCCGGCTCGTTCAGTGCCAGATCGGCCAGTATCTTCCTGTCGACCTCCACGCCGGCCACGTGAAGGCCGTTGATAAATTTGTTGTACGACATCCCGTTCTCGCGGGCCGCCGCGTTGATGCGGGTTATCCACAGCTTCCTGAAGTCGCCCTTGCGGGTCTTCCGGTCCCTGTACGAGTAAGCCATCGAGTGCATGACCTGCTCGTTGGCGGGACGGTAGCACTTGCTCTTCGGTCCCCTGTAACCTTTTGCCTGCTTGAGTACTTTTTTGCGTCTGTGCCGCGTCGCGACACTGTGTCTGGTCCTGGGCATTTCGATCAACCCCTCCCGGGAGTAGCTTTCTTATTTCTTCCTGGCCCCGATGCCCAGCACGCGCCTCACGCGCTTGAGGTCGGCCTGGTCCACCTCGATCTCCCTTTCCAGGTTGCGCTTGCGCTTCGCGCTCTTGTGCTCGAACAGGTGGCTGTTGTACGCCTTCTTGCGCATCAGCTTTCCGGTCCCCGTCTGTTTGAACCGCTTTGCAGCGCCGCGGTGTGTCTTCATCTTAGGCATCGGTCTTCTCCTTCTCCTCATCCTTCTTGTCGATATGGATCGGGGCCAGGCTCATGGTCATGTTCCTGCCGTCGAGCTTCGGCCTCGCCTCCACGATCGCGATGTCCTTCAAGTCATCCGCGAGTCGCTCGAGGAGCTTTCCGCCGAGCTCGGTGTGCGTCATCTCCCTGCCCCTGAACATGATGGTCACTTTCACCTTGTCGCCGTGCGTAAGGAAACGGACCACGTGTTTCTTCTTGGTCTCGTAGTCGTGGGTATCGATCTTCGGCCGCATCTTCATCTCTTTCACGACGATGACGCTCTGCTTCTTCCTCGCCGCCTTCATCTTCTGGTCCTGCTCGTACTGGAACTTCCCGTAATCCATGATCTTGCAGACCGGCGGACTGGCCATGGGCGCCACCTCCACCAGGTCGAGGTCCTGCTCGAGCGCTATGCGCTGGGCTTCGTCGATCGGCTTTATGCCGAGCTGCTCTCCGTCGGCGGACACCAGCCTTACCTGCGGCACCCGGATCATCTCGTTTACCCTCAACTTTTGAGTTATGGCACTCCCTCCTTGTCGATGGCCATGAAAAAAGAGGACGGCGCATGCCATCCCCTCGCTAGTCTTTTTTAAAGACTTAACCCTGCCGGCTGCGATTTATCGCTTCCCGCGAACGCGCCTCAGGGTGAGGAACAGCATGTGCTCCTTCTTTCTATTCTTTTTACTTGAGGAAGTATAGCGAATGAGCACGTGGGTGTCTATCGAAAGGGGTATACCGTCAAGGCTTCTGATTCGTTCCGAATAGTTGTTCGGAGAAATTACGGCGATGACCAATTCAGGCTCTCGACCGGTTCATTCCCGTCGAATGTCGGTAAAGTGATTCTGGTTACCTTACCCGTTTGAAGATCAAGAATAGATGGTCTTGGTGCTTTGTCTTCCGCCCAATCGTTACTGAATTGTTCAGCATTCGGATTCTGTTGATAAGAAAGAAATGACACTTTGGCTCTATCGGGAGACACCGAGAGGCATCCGATAATCTCCCCTTGAGCCCCCTGAAACAACAAGGCCTTTTCTCCACTGCTCACATTCAGCTTCCACAACCTGCATTGGACCGGTGCCGCAGTTCCAGGACGAGACACAACCGGTGCTTGCTCTAATTCCGGGAAAATGAGTTCCTCTTTGGTTAGCCAGCGGATTGATGGGGCGCTGATCCTTGAAAGCCCGAGGTCTGTAGATGATGATAGCACCATCACTGGGTCACCGATTGTGTTGTTTGAGAAGCTGGACGAAGCGAGGTTCTGAAGCTCAACCGAGGTGATTTGCAAAAATAACAGTGCAATTTGCTGACTTAGCGGTGAAACAGTTACTTCGCGTGGCCTTCCAATACTACTGAGAGAACTATCATTTATCTTGGTCCTTTTGTGGGTGAGGAAGGTCTCATAAAGAAGGTAACTCGGCGCGAGCTCCGCGCATATCAGACCTTTCCCGTCCGAAGCCCATTCAAAATACTGAAGATTCAGGTTCTTTCTGTTTAATACGTCAGCAAGCTTTGTTCTGTTATTTCCTGATGAGTCCATCAGCCAAATCTCACCGTCTACGTTGGAATACTTTCCGACGCCACCCTCAGATGTCGCTTCGGTATTCCGGATATACCTAATAAAGGCTATCGTCCGCCTATCTGGAGACCACCTTGGATAATCTTCTATTGCCTTTACCTCGTCACCGCTGAGCTTCGTTAATGAGTTGTTTTCTTCCCCAATCGAAAATATCTTCCCCTTGTAGCTAAACAGAAGCTTGCTATTACCGGCGGGCTTACTAGAAGCCGGAACGGTTATCCCGCAGCCGGAAGCTGACAGGACGATCAGGATAATCACCAGAGCGATAGTGAAAGTGATGCCAAGTCTTGAACCATGAAATCGAATACGGCGCATCCTCAGTCCCATTTTTGCCCGAAAGTATTTCGTGCAACAATGGGGTCAGGTCTTGAATCGTGAATTTGTTTGCCGCGCATAAACAATCCCCGTGCTTGTCCTGTTGACATTTTACATGCAAAACAAGGCGTGCGCATGACCGGTGAATCCCTGCCCTGAGGCTCGTCGCTGTTCGGCGGAAGTCCGCAACGCTTATAATAATCTCGAACCCGATTACCGAAGGCGAACACTATGCTGCAACCGAGGCCGAAGGTGCTGGTCGCGGACGACGACCACAACATGAGGCAACTCATAAGCGAGGCCCTGCCGAGGCACCGCTTCGAGGTGTACCAGGCCGCTGACGGCAAGGAGACCTGGGACATCGTCAAGAACCTGCGCCCGGACATCGTCCTTCTGGACGTCATGATGCCTGGGCTCGACGGCATCGAGGTGTGCCGCCAGATGCGGCAGAACCCGCAGACGAGAAACATACCTGTCATCATGCTGACCGCCAAGGCCCAGTTGAAAGACAAGCTCAAGGGCATCGAGTCCGGCGCTGACGACTACATCACCAAGCCGTTCGACCCGCTGGAGCTGCAGGCTCGCATCGAGATGCACATCAGGAGGTTCGCTCGCGACAGCGACATGAGCCCGGTCACGGAGCTTCCCGGCAACAGGACCATCGAGCTCGCGATCAACAAGAAGATCGAGACCGGCGAGATCTTCGCCATGTGTTACGCGGACCTGGACGACTTCAAGGCCTACAACGACTACTACGGTTTCATGCAGGGAAGCGAGGTCATCAAGATGACCGGGCAGCTCCTGCGCGACGTGGTGGCCAGGATCGGTAACGACGACGACTTCGTCGGCCACATCGGCGGAGACGACTTCATGATACTGACGACCACCGACAAGTCTGAGCCGATATCGGCCGCGGTGATCACGGAGTTCGACGAGCGTATCAAGGAGTACTACAGCCCCGAGGACCGGGACAAGGGCTACATCATCAGCACCGACAGGCGCGGTTACGTCATGAAGTTCCCCATCATGTCGATATCCATATCGATAGTCCACAACGAGCACAGGCAGCTCACCGACGCGGCCCAGGTCGGCCGCATCGCGGCGGAGCTGAAGAAGTACGCCAAGGACCTCGAGGGGAGCGTATACGTCTTCGACCGCCGCAAGGCGTGACGTGAGCGACGACTCCTCCGAAGGGACCCCGATGGACGTCGATACTCTGCCCGAAGAGCACCGAAGCAGGAAAGCCTACACTGGCGACATAAGCCGCCTCCTCTTCAAGACCGCGCGCCCAGGGCTCGAGGGGCTCATCTTCCTGCTTTTCGCGGCCACCCTCGTCTACTCGCTGGTCGCGATACACCCGATCAACCAGTGGATGCTCGCGCTTCTCATCTGCTCGTACATCGTCAGTGCCCTCAGCATCAGGTTGTTCCCGTACGAGGAGTGGCACCCGGTCCTGTTCTTCGGGATGATCGTCTCCTTCCTCGCATTCCTTATCAGCATCGTGTACTTCACCGGCGGGCGGACGAGCCTGCTGGGCTTCATGTTCCTGATAGTCCCGCTCTTCGCGGCCCATTACTACAGCTACACCGGCACGGCCGTCGCCGCATTCGCGACCTCTGTCGCGTGCCTGGTCCCCTACATGGGCTCCGGAGTGACCGGCATCCAGTGGCTCTCTGTCTCGATGCTGATAGCGGCCTTCTTCGTCAGCGGGCTTGTCGTCTGCTACGTGGTGGAAGGAGAGAACGTCTACGCCAAGGAGTCCCTCGAATTCCGTCGCATGCTCGACGGGTCTATCAGCCGCGAGCGCCAGATGCGTCTGATATACGAGCTCTCCAGGCGCTTCTCATACACCCTGGACCTCGACACCATACTCAAGACGACAGCGTCACTCGCCCGCAAGCTGCTTTCCAGCGAGGGGTCGCTCGTCTTCCTGCTCGAGGACGGAAAGCCTGTTCTCAAGGCCGCGCTGGGCGCCGTACCGTTCACGGACCTCGCCGGGGTGACCCTGCCCGAGGGCCAGTCCTGGGTGAATGAGCTGGCCAACGGAGGGCTGGCCGTATCTGAATCCGTTTCGCTCGGGTGGCTCCCGCTGCCGGAACGGCCGCACGGCAGGCTGTACGACATCGCGGCGGTGCCGATGTTCATCGGCTCCGACGTGGTCGGGTACCTGATGGCCTTCTCCCGCTCCGGGCGCGCGGGCTTCAGCGCTTCGCAGTTCGAGATCCTCTCGACGCTTGCCGGACAGGCGGCGATGGCGGTCGACAAGGCGAGGCTCTACTCCCGGACCGTCGAGGACAAAGCGAAGGACGAGACGATCCTCGGAGCTATTCGCGACGGCCTGCTGGTCGCCGACCATCGCGGCGAACTGGTCCAGCTGAACCCTGTCGCGGAGATGATGCTCTCCCTCGACGAACCGGCGGAAGGCCGTCCTCTGCTGGAGGTCCTCGAAAGCTCTGTTATAAAGGCCGAGCTCGGCACGAACTCTCTCGAGACCGCGCTCGAGTCGGCGCTGGAGGGCAACGCCGCGGTCGGGGAGCTGAAGCTCAGAGGTGAGGGTGACATCACGGTCCAGGCGCATTTCATCCCGCTGACCGATCAGCTCGCCGGGGTCACCGGCATCGTGCTGTTCCTGCACGACATCACGGAGCTGAAGCGCGTCGACGAGATGAAGTCCAACTTCGCTTCTAATGTATCTCACGAGCTGAGGACCCCGCTCACCAGCATCACCGGCTACGTGAGCCTGCTGCTCGCCGGAAGGGCCGGGGCGCTGACACAGCAGCAGAACGAGTTCCTCGAAGTCATCAAGAAGCAGTCGCAGAACCTGGCCAGGATGATCGAGGACCTGCTCGACTTCTCGCGCAGGCGTGACACGCAGGCTGCCGGGCCGCTCGAGGCGATCGGCCTGTCGGGCGCGGTGCAGGCGGCCCTCGAGCGCCTGGAGCATGCAACGTCTGTTAAGGACATCGAAGTGAGGGTGAGCATCCCGCAGGACCTCCCGGCGGTCGCGGCGCAGCAGGCCAGGCTGGAGCGGGTCGCCGGCAACATGATCGAGAACGCGATCAAGTTCAGTGAGGCCGGAAGCTTCGTCGAGGTCGGCGCGGCCTCGAGCGGAGAGGTCGTACAGGTCACGGTCTCCGACCAGGGATGCGGCATCCCCTCCTCTGACCTGCCACACGTGTTCGACCGGTTCTTCCAGGCGCCGACGGGCGCTTCGGCAGAGTCGGGCGGCTTCGGGCTGGGGCTGGCCATCTGCAGGGAGATAATCGAATCTTTCGGTGGGGACGTCCGGGCCGAGAGCGAGGAAGGCGCTGGAAGCACCTTCTACTTCACCATTCCCGTGTATGACGGGGACGAAAGACAGGATGGTGACGAGGGCCTTTAGGGCTACAGCTTCTCGGAAGGAGCGGCCTCGGCTTCCTCGGCGGCCTGCTTCGCCGCCGGGATCCCTCCGCTCTTTATGACATCGAGGAAAGCCTTCACAACTTCCGGATCGAACTGCGTGCCCGAGTTCGCCTCCAGCTCGTTCAAGGCCACCGATATCGGGAGCGCTTTGCGGTAAGGCCTGTCGGACATCATCGCCTCGAAGGAGTCCGAGACCGCAAGTATTCGGGCACCGAGCGGTATGTCCTCGCCTTTGAGCCCGTCCGGGTAGCCGTTGCCGTCGTACCTCTCGTGGTGATGCAGGATTATCTTCCTCGGCTCCTGCAGGAACGCGACCGGCTCCATGATCGAGTCGCCCAGGAGCGGGTGCGTCTTGATGTGCACGAACTCCTCGTCGGAGAGCGAGCCCTCTTTGTCGAGGATCTTGCGGGCGATGCCGATCTTGCCGATGTCGTGCAGCGCCGCGGCGTACTTGATGTTCTTCGTCTCCCACTCGGAGAGCTCCATCTGCCTGCAGATCGCCAGTGCATAGTCGGTGACACGCTCTGAGTGGCCGTAAGTGTAGGGGTCCTTCACCTCGATGGCCCTGGCGAGCGCCTTGACAGTCGAGAAGTAGCTCATCTCGAGGTCCTCGTAGAGCCCCGCGTTCTCGAGGGCCACGGCGGCCTGGCCGGCGACCGCGCTCGAGAGGTTCAGCTCATCGCTCGAGATCTCGTCCTTCTCCCGGTTGTAGTAGAGGACCATCATGCCGAGCATGCGGTCCCTGGAGTAGATCGGTACCAGGACGATCGAACGAATGCCGGTGTCGTCTATCCGCTCCGGCGGGATGAACGGGCAGAGGTTCGGCTCACACACGACCGTCTTGTGATCTTCGCTGAACTCCCGGGCCTCCTCGGCCTGCAGGTCGGAGGACGTGACGCCCTCGCCGAGACCGGTCTCCCAGTTAGAGTCGGCGAACATGCCGAACGTGGCCGCCGGATAGAACCTGCCGCCGTCCTCCCTGCCGCTGTCCTCCACGTATATGTACACGCTGCACTTGCCGACCTCGCAGACGTCGGCTGTTATCTGGGCCAGCCTGGAGAGCAGCACGTCGATGTCCAGGGTGGACGTGACGAGCCTGGCGACCTCCAGCAGCGCCATGGTCTCTTTCAGTTTCTGCTGCTCGCTGCCGTGGAGCCTCGCGTTCTCCATCGCGCCGGCAACGCGGTTGGCGAACCTCAGCGCGAGGTTCACGACGTCCGGCGTGAACAGGTGCGGGCGCTCCGGGTTGTCGAGGAGCATCACGCCGAGGTTGCGGTCGCGAACCATCAGCGGGACGAGCAGGATGACTTTCGTCTTCATCCGCTTCATCATCCCGGTGACCTGCGGGATCGAACGCCTGTAACCTTCGACCAGGACCGGCTTGCGCTCCTGGATGAGCTGCTTGATAACGGAATCGTCGAGGTTGGCCGTCGCGTCGCCGAACACACGGTCGTGCTCGAAGTTCGAGGCCATCAGGTGCAGCTCGTTGGACACCAGGTCGCGCGTGAATATCGCGCAGCGCTGTACGTCGACGAGCTCGGTGCACTTCTTGATAGATGAGCGCATCAGCGTTGTGAAGTCTAGCGTTGAGGCCAGGCTGCTCGGGAACCTGTCGATCTCCTCCTGGTACGACTGGAAGAACTTCAGCGCCTCGTCCCTGGTCTGGATAAACGACTGCGCGCGTATCAGCTGCGCCTCGTCGAGGATGTCGTCGAGGAGGATAGTGGCGGCGAGCGCCTTGCCGGACTTCATCTCAGAGTCGCTTATCATCTGCTCCATCACGTCGTGAATGGCGAGCCTTACGGCCGCAGGCACTTGCAGCACGTCTTTGAGGGCGAAACCGTTAACGGCGTGCGAGTAGCTCTGGAACGTCTCGTTGCCGAGGAAGTCGGTGGTGTCTTTCGCCTCGATCGCGTCCTTGAGGGCTTCGATGTACTGGGCGAAGAACTTCTTGCGGGTCTGTTTCAGAAACGCGTAGTAGGCGGTCGGGGGCGACGCGTCCTCGCGTAAGGACGCGATGATCTCCTGGCGCTTGCCCGTCAGGATGACGAGCGCGGCCTTCCTGCCTTCTTCGTCGAACCGTGACCTGGCCAACGACCACCTTCTTTACGAGTGCGTGTACCTGTGATGGCGGCCAGGTGGTGGTCGCCGAAGGTTTACCTCGAGAACTCCCGAACTCCGGGCCGCGCGTTGGGACCTCTGCAGCGGCCCTCGGTCGGAGCACGTCTCGATTATATCACCACCGCGGTGGGGCCGGCCCTGATGTCACTCGCGATTAATGCCTTCGTTACGGCATCGACTGCATCAGGTTAGACATCTCAATCGCTGTCAGCGCGGCCTGCCAGCCCTTGTTGCCGGCCTTCGCGCCGGCCCTGTCCACCGCCTGCTCCAGCGTGTCCGCGGTTATTATCCCGAAGGCGACCGGGACTCCCGTCTCGAGACCGACGCGCGCGATGCCTTTCGACACCTCGGCGGCCACGTAGTCGAAGTGAGGCGTGTTGCCCCTGATCACCGCGCCCAGGCATATCACCGCGTCGTACTTCCCGCTGTTCGCCAGCCTGCTGGCGGCGAGCGGTATCTCGAACGACCCGGGCACCCACGCGACGTCTATGTTCTCGTCGGCTGCCTCGTGCCTCTTCAGCGAGTCGAGCGCCCCGGACAGCAGGCTCTTGGATATGAACTCGTTGAACCGGCTCACGACTATGCCGAACTTCCTGTCTGTCGCTACCAGCCTTCCCTCGAAGGTCGCCATCTCTCCTCCTCCCTGCCCGGCCTACTCTTTCTTGCCGAGCTCCAGTATGTGATTCATCTTCTCTTTTTTCACCGTTAGATACCTCAGGTTCTCCTCTCCCGGCTCGATCTCCAGCGGCAAGCGCTCGGTGACCGAGAGCCCGTAGCCCTCGAGGCCGACGCGCTTCGCCGGGTTGTTGGTCAGGAGCCTCATCGAGGTGATGCCGAGGTCGCGAAGTATCTGCGCGCCGGTGCCGTAGTCGCGGAGGTCCGCGGGGAAGCCCAGCTCGATGTTGGCCTCGACGGTGTCGTATCCCTGGTCCTGCAGGTGGTACGCCTGCAGCTTCTCGAGCAGGCCGATACCCCTGCCCTCGTGGCCCAGCATGTAGAGGAAGACGCCGCGGCCTTCCTTGTCGATGGCCTCCAGCGCCATTTCTACCTGCGACCCGCAGTCGCACCTGGTCGAGTGGAAGACGTCACCGGTCAGGCACTCGGAGTGCACGCGCACCAGCACGTCCTTCTCGCCGTCGACCTTTCCCCTGACCAGGGCGATGTGGTTAGAGCCGTCGACCTTGCTGACGTATCCGTACGCCTCGAAGTCACCGAACCTCGTCGGCATCCTGGCCTCCGAAACCCGCTCCACCAGCTGCTCCTTCTTGATCCGGTACTTGATGAGGTCCTCGACCGTGATCATCTTGAGCGAGTGCTTCTCGGCGATCTTCTCGAGCTCCGGGACGCGCGCCATGGTGCCGTCCTCGTTCATGATCTCGCAGATCACGCCGGCGGGTACGTGGCCCGCCATCCTCGCAAGGTCGACGGACGCCTCGGTATGCCCGGCCCGCACCAGCACGCCGCCCTCTTTGGCCCGCAGCGGGAATATGTGGCCGGGCTTGCTGATGTCCTCGGGCCTGGTCTCGGGGTTGATTACCGCCTGGACCGTCGCCGCCCTGTCGTAGGCGGATATCCCTGTGGTTATCTTCCCCTTGGCTCCGATCGAGACCGTGAAGGCGGTCCCGTGCTCGTTGGTGTTCTGCTCGACCATGGCAGGTATCTCCAGCTCGTCGAGCCTCTTCCCGAAGCACGGCATGCAGATCAGGCCGCGCCCGTGCTTGCTCATGAAGTTTATTACCTCCGGCGTGACCATCTGCGCGGAGCACACCAGGTCTCCTTCGTTCTCCCTGTCCTCGTCATCGACGACGATCAAGAGTCTCCCCGCCTTGAGGTCCTCTATCGCGTCATCTATCGAACTGAATGGCATATCGCACCTCCGTAACTTGGTTTTCCTTATCCGAGGGCTACAGGCCCTCCATGAATCCTCCGGCCAGAAGCTTGTCCTCGAGCCGGCCTCCCCGCCCCCCGGCAAGCAGCGACTCGACGTATTTCGCCAGAACGTCCACCTCGACGTTCAGCCTCGTTCCCGGCCGCGCCGCCCTGAGCGTCGTCTCCTCCAGCGTCCTCGGTATCACCGACACCGTGAACATTCCCCCCGCCGACGACACGACTGTAAGGCTTATGCCGTCGAGACCGATGGACCCTTTCTCGACGATGTAAGGCGAGAGCTCCGGGGGCACCGCCACGTCGAAGAGGACCGCGTTCTCTTCCACGCGACGCGACCGCACGGTGCCGACCGCGTCGACGTGCCCGTTCATGATGTGGCCGCCGAGGCGTCCCCCGACCTCGAGCGCCCTCTCCAGGTTGACCGGCTCGCCGGGCCGCATCTCGCCCATCGTCGTTCGCCTCAGGGTCTCGGGCATCACGTCGGCCGTGAACTTCGCGGCGTCCATCGACACGACCGTCTGGCATACGCCCGATATGGCGATCGAGTCCCCGACTTTCGTGCCCTCGAGCACCTTGCCCGCCGAGACGGTTATCTTCCCCGACCGGCCGCCTGACACGGTCGCCTCGCGAACGGTCCCGAGCTCCTCGACTATTCCTGTGAACATCTGTCGCTCTCCTGGTCGTAGACCGGGTAGGCCACGATCCTTAAGTCTTCTCCGGATATCCCGACCGAATCGAAGCGGACACTCATCGCCTCGGCCATGTCCTCAATGCCCTCGCCGCCTACCGGTCCGGGCGCGTCCCTGCCGCTGATGATGCACGGTGCGATGAAGAGGACAATCCTGTCCACCAGGCGCTCGCGAAGCAGCATCGACGCCAGGCCGGGGCCGCCTTCGCACTGGACGGTGTTGACGTCTCTTCGCACCAGCTCTTCCATCAGCGCCCGGAGGTCTACCTTTCCGCCAACACCGGTGCGGAACACCTCGACCCCGCGCGCCTCCAGCGCGTTGACCGCCTTCTGCGACGCCCTGTCCGAGGCGGCTAGGAGTGTCGGCGCCAGCGAGACGTCCGCCAGGTGGCTTCCGACAGGTGTCCGCGCGTCCCAGTCGACAACTACTCGCAGCGGCTGCCTCTGGCCCGTCCTGCCGGTCCTCGCGGTCAGCTCCGGGTCGTCCATCAGGACCGTGCCGATGCCGACCATCACGACGTCGCTCGCCGCGCGCATCTCGTGGACCTCGGCCCTCGAATCCTCGCCGCTGATCCAGCGGGAAGACCCGGTGTTCGTCGCGACCCGTCCGTCGACGCTCATCGCCATCTTCAGCGTCACGAAAGGAAGCCCGGTGGTGACCCGCTTGAGAAAGGCCTCGTTCTGTCTCTGCGCGAGCTCCTCATAGGCGCCCTGCTCGACTTTTATCCCCGCGGCCTCGAGCTGCTCCCAGCCGCCGCCTTTGACCTCGGGGTTCGGGTCCCTCATGGCGACGACGACCTTTGATATCCCCGACTTCTTTATGGCCTTCACGCAGGGAGGCGTCCTCCCCTGGTGCGCACAGGGCTCCAGAGTCACGTACATCGTGGCGCCCTCGGCGTTCTTGCCGGCCTTCCCCAGCGCGACCACCTCGGCGTGCGGGCCGCCGGCACGCTCGTGCCAGCCCTCGCCCTCGATGTTCCCGCCCTTGATCACGACGGCGCCGACAAGCGGGTTCGGGGAGGTGGTGCCCCTGCCGAGCTCGGCGAGGCGAAGCGCGCGCAGCATGAAGGTCTCGCCGTCCCCCGATGGAGGGGCCGGCCTTAGCCCGGCTATCGTCTCTGTGCGTTCGTCGAAAAAATCCATGGACGCTTTCACTCACGGATCTTTCGGGACGTCACGGCCTCGGCCGGAACAAAGAAACGCGCCGGAGAAGACGGCGCGCCATGCAGATCGCAGGCTACTTCTCCCATCCGGACTATACCGTCGGCCCCGGAATTTCACCGGGTCAGCCGTTAGGCTCGCGGGCTTTAACCGCCGGTCGGGAATCTCACCCTGTCCCGAAGACCCTTTATTAGATTTGTCCAGATGATAGCAAACAGAACTTTTTTTCTCAATAACGAGCATCAATGGCCCCGGGTGGCGAACACTTCATGTGATAGCATCTCCGTTTGTCGGTCAGTGATACTGGAGGTTCTCTTGTCGGTCAGGTCCCTTACTACTACTGTTTGCGTTCTCGTTGTCGCGCTGCTCGTCGCGCTGTCCGCCGTAGGTTGCACGAGCGACACGGGCCAGGCGAAGTCGGACATCAACAGCGGCGACAACATGCTGATAAGCGTGAAGACCCAGGATGCCGCGCTGTCCACCGGTATCACGGCGCTACTCGATTCCGTCTCCAAGTCGATCAAGGCCGGGAAGAAGCCCGACGCGGCCACCTTCGAGAAGAACGCTGAGGCCGTGAAGAAGAACGCCGAGGCCGTGAAGAAGGCGGCGCAGCAGGCCGTATCGGACTACCGGGACGCGAGCAAGATCACCGGCGCGGGTGACTATGCGAAATACGCGGCGCTGAAGCTCCAGTCGACCGAGCTGACTCTGCAGGGGATCGATATCCTGTTGAAGTACCTGTCGGACGGGACCGCCATCGTAAGGTCCGCGACGTTCAACCCTGAGCAGTTCCTGCAGACGAGCGACTCGGCGGGAAAGGCGCTACAGGAGATCGGTGCGAAGGTGGACTCACTGCAGAAGCAGGCAGAGGCCCTGAGGGCCAGCAAGAAGCTCTGAGGCTATCCCGGCACCGTGCGGTCGACCGCCCCGGCCGGGCTGATCGACTCGATCATCGAACGTATCTCCGCCGCCGCCGCGCCGACGTCCTGCGCCGAGAAGATGGAGCTCCCCACGACTACAGTGTCCGTCCCTGCCGCGAGCACCTTCTCGAGGTTGTCCGTCTTTACACCGCCGTCGACCTCGACCTCGACCTCGGTGCCGAGTTCGGCGGCATCGCGCTTGATGGCCCCGACGCGCTCCAGCATCTCGGGCATCAGCTTCTGCCCGCCGAAGCCGGGGTACACGCACATCACTATCACGAAGTCGACCATCCCCAGGAACGGCTTCAGTTCGTCGAGCGGCACTTCGGGGCTTATCGCAAGGCCGGGCGAGCAGCCCTTCGACCTGATAGCACGAAGCACGCTCTCGACGTCGCGCGTCGCCCTCACGTGGAAGCTGATACGGTCGGAACCGGCGTCTGCGAATGCGTCGACCCACTCCGGCGGGTTGTAGATCATCAGGTGAGTGTCGAGCTTCACGTCCGTAACGCGGCGCACCGACTCGATCAGCACCGGCCCGAAAGTGATGTTCGGCACGAAGTGTCCGTCCATGACGTCGAGGTGTATCAGGTCCGAGTACGGCTCGATGGCGCGGATGGCTCTCTCGAGGTTCGCGAAATCAGCGTTCAGTATGGAGGGTGCGAGCCTGACCTTCCCGACCACCGTTGAGTTCTCCCTTGCACTAGTTCGCCGTCATTGAACATTTTATACGAACTCACCTCTCCGCCCTTCAACTGGAAAAAGGGGTCAGGTCCGAAAACTGGAATTTTCGGAATTTAGGGCCGGGTCTCTGAAAGGGAATTCTGGGGTTCGGTCAGGAGGCGCTTTGAACAGAATGTGATCTGAGTTTTCATGGCCGGCCGTGAGTCGGGGGGCTTAACTTCAATCTTCACGTCTTACATCAGGCTACCCTTGAGTTCAAAGCCCTACCGGTCCTGACCAACCGCTGACTTCAACATAGATGACCGCGGCCGCCACCACCTGCCTGAGTCATAGATCCCCCTCACCCCGAGACTTGCAGGACGTTGAGCATGGTCGCGGCCGGCTCGCTACGCGCTCGCCAGGGCTCGATGGGTACATCGAGCCCGTTGCTTAGCCACCGGGCTACCCTTGAGTTCAGAGGTTTACCGGTCCTGACTCTCACTGACTTCAACGTAGATGACCGCGGCCGCCTCCACCTGCTTTAGTCTCAGATCCCCCTCACCCAAAGTCTTATCTTGCAATACGATTATTCCCTTTGCTCAGGTAATGTCCATATGTTGTGGAGGAGGCCCGATTTTCATGTCACACCCCTGTGGTATTTATAGTACAGGAGGTTTATGTCATGAGAAGCGGCGGATACGAACAGGTAAAAGGGTTCCTCGGGTTCACCAAGCGGTTCCCCGACGAGCAGTCCTGCCGGGATTTCCTCTTTGAAAGAAGGTGGCCGAACGGCTTCGCCTGCCCAGCGTGCGGCGGAGTGGAGCATTACTTCATCAGGACCCGGGAACTCTTCGAGTGCAAGTACTGCAAGCGTCAGACGTCTTTGACGGCGGGAACTGTCCTGGCAAAGACCAGAACGTCCTTGAAGGCGTGGTTTTGGATGATGTTTCTGATGGCGAACATGAAAACGGGCGTTTCCGTGCTCGGCGCGGCCCGCCTCATCGGGATTTCGTACAAGCGGGCGTGGTTCATGGCGCAGAAGATACGCTCGGCCATGGCCGAACGGGATGAAGACTACCTGCTGGACGGAATCGTGGAACTGGACGAAAGCTACTTCGGGGGCAAGCGCCCCGGGAAGCGCGGAAGAGGCGCTGCCGGAAAGGTCCCGGTGCTGGTCGGAGTCACAATACGGGGAAAGGGACCGGGTGTCGCCGCCATGCGGGTGCTCGATTCTGTCTCCGCCGCCGAACTCAAGCGGGCCTCCGAAGAGATGATAAAGCCCGGCTCGACTGTTATGACCGACGGCTTCCTGGCCTACAACCTCGCCCTTTCCGGGTACACGCACAAAACGAAAGTGATTCACGACCCGAAGAACGCTTCGAGCAAACTCCCGTGGGTGCACATCATGATAGCAAACGCCAAGGGGACAATTCGCGGCGTGCACCACGGCGTAACTCCGAAGAACCTCCAAGGCTACCTCTCCGAGTTCTGCTGGCGCTTTTCGAGGCGGAACTTCAACGGAGAGTTGTTCGACAGGCTTCTTTACACCTGCATCAGGGGCAGGTCGCTCACCTGGTCGGCACTCACCGCCGTGCCCGGCCCTCCCTGACCTGAGACTTGGATAACTGGGGCAGTGCCGGACCAAAGCCGGTGCTACAATATGAACATGTTTGCAGTCCAAGTAATGGGGAATTTCGGCGCAAGCCGGGGTCCGCCAAGTGTTTGAGGACTACCTGAAAGACGTTTTCAAGGATGTCAAGGGCGGCTTAGTGACAGAGCCGACGTACTATCCTCACCTGAAGAATTTTTTGGAGACCGCCGCGTCCCTTTTCGGCAAGACTAAAGTCAAGGTGGATACTCCCGAAAAGAGTTGAAGGCGGGTGTCTCGACATTGTGGTCTGGGACAGGGAACAGCATATCTTCGGATATGTCGAGTATAAAGATGTGGGAGCGGACATCACTCTAAGCGAATAGAGGGGAGATTTTCCAAGTTGGTCTTCTGTTGAGCCGTACTCGCTCTCCGCTGAAATGGGTATCGGAAACGGTGTGGAAGTCGTTATATAGGTTATATAATAGAGATGACTTTTTACGGGCCGTCGGGTCAAGGCCCTTGGCGTGAAAGCTGAGTATGAAAAGAACTGTCCGAAATAGTCTGCTGGTTATGTGTGCTGTGACAATGGTTGCAGCCGTGCTTTTGACTTCGGCGGTCTGCTTTGCCAGTAGCGGCACCTGGGTATATCAGAACCCGCTTCCAAGAGGGCAAAGCCCGGCTGGTGTATCCGCTGTTGACTCGACCCACGTGTGGCAGGTCGGTGCCAATGGGTATATCGCTTTTTACAACGGTACCACCCTTACACGGCAGGCAAGCGGCACTTCTTACAACCTGTATGCCGTTTATGCTCTGGACTCCACTCACGTATGGGCTGCGGGTGAAGCGGGGACCATACTATTTTACAACGGTACGAGTTGGGCTCAGCAGGGAATCGGGGTAACCGCTTACAAACTGCAGGGAGTCTGGGCCGCCGACTCTACTCACGTCTGGGCTGTCTGCGACTCCAACAACTATGACAACGCTACTGTCCTTTTTTACAACGGCAGTTCCTGGTCTGTTCAGTTTACTTATGCGTCCGGAGGCATACTGGACGTATTCGGTTATGACTCCAGCCACGTATGGGCCGTCGACTCCAAAACCTATTTCTACAACGGCTCAAATTGGCAGATGGTGAACGACGGCTCTACCCCCCATTGCCAGCCCTACGTGGGAACAGCCGTAAGTGCTACTGAAATATGGGCTGTAAGTTGGTGGGGAGACGTTCTCAAGTCCACTGATGCAGGTACAACTTGGGTCTCGCAGTGGTCTGACTCCTGGCCTTCCAACATTTGTTCCACAAGCAGCAAAAATATCTGGGTGGTGGGTTGGGGCGGTAAGACCAGTTACTATGACGGCACTTCCTGGACACCATATAACAATACCGATACTACCGACCTTTTCGACGCGTCTGCTACAACAGCGGGGGGAAGTAATATCTATACGGTTGGGGCCGAGAAGTTTTTTACGACTAAACCGGCTTGGACCACTTCGACGACATTAACGCAGCAGCTGTACAGTGTTGCAGCAATCACCCCCGGCAACGTCTGGGTTGCCGGTGCCGGTGGCTACGTCTTCCACTACAACGGCACCTCCTGGGACAGCGGTTATAAGGTATCAAGCGCAGGGGGAATCCTGTACGGCATATCAGCCGACAGTGCTACGGATATATGGGTAGTCGGAGCGGACCAAAAGGTATTCCACAACACCACCGGCGTAAACGACGTAACAGGCTGGGATACAGGGAAGAGTCTTGCGCGTATCTTATATAGTGTAAGTGCCAGAACTTCCAGCGATATTTGGGTCGGCGCGGCCAGCGGCTACACCTTTCACAACACCACGGGTAATAACAGTACGGGCTGGGACGCCGGTTACGCCCATGGTACCGGTATCCAACAGGCCATCTCTGCTGATAGCGCTACCGATATCTGGGCTGGTGGTGCCGCTAAGATACCCTACCACAACACTACCGGCAATAACCTAACGGGATGGAGCGCGGGCTCAGCTTTTACATCTATATTATATGGGATGTCGGCACTAACTACCACCGACGCTTGGGCTGTCGGTGCCTCTGGGTTGGTGGCTCACTACACGGGTTCGTGGAGTACCGGTACCGCTGGTACCAGCGCCCTGTACGGAGTCCATGATACCGCCGCTAACGACGTGTGGGCTGTCGGTGCTGCTTACAAAGCCTATCACTACACCGGTTCCTGGGATGCAGGAACTACGTTGGCAACAAGCACGCTGGAGTCTGTCGACGCTAGCGGCACAAACGACGTTTGGACAGTAGGTTTGGATAAAAAAGTTTATCACTACTCTCTGTCTTCTGCCTGGTCAGCCGTTACTGCCGGTGTTGCTACGAACCTGAGTAGAGTCTCAGCCGCAACTGCGAGTTGCATTTGGGCTGTCGGACCGGCAGGTGTAATAGACGCTACCAGCAACGGCGGCCTTACCTGGGCCACTCAAACCAGCGGCACCACCAACGACATCAACGGGATTGACGCCGTCAGTTCCACGGTAGCCTATGCCGCCTGTTCATACGGTACAGGTAACAAAAACATAGTTCTGGTTTACAGTAGTGGAACTTGGTCGACGAAAAACCCTGCTACACCGTTGGTCAACCTGTACGGAATAACTTCAACTCCGAGTTCGCCCACTACCTGCTGGGCTGTGGGCGCTTCCGGGGCAATAAGAAAAGGCACAAGCTCTGGCGGGACTTGGGCTACCGAAACCAGCGGGGTCACCACCCAGTTGAACGGAGTCTCTGCTGCCGATGCGAACTACGTCTTTGCAGCAGGCAATACCGATGGAACCAAGGGCACCCTGCTACGCACTACCAACGGCGGTACTGCTTGGAGCAGGTACACCACCGGAGTACCCAATATAGATTTCAACGGGGTATCGGGAATTAATGTTAGTCCTAACTACTACGCGTGGGCTGTAGGCGACGGGGGAAACATCTGGTACACGTCCAACGGTGGGACGACCTGGAGTGCCCAGACCAGTCCTACTACCAACGACCTCTATGACGTGTCCGCCACTGCTTTGAACAACGTGTGGGCTGTCGGGGCCAGCGGGACGATTCTCCACTACGACGGGACTTCCTGGGCGGTTCATTCTCAATCAGGAAGCGTGACCACCAATAACCTAAAAGGTGTTTCCGCCTACAATGCCAGCAACGCCTGGGCCGTCGGAGATAACGGCACGATAATCTATGCCGACCCGCCTTTCATCAAACAATGCTACCCGACATGGGGAAGTCCCGGTCAGGCTCTGACAGTGGATATACTCGGAGGGTACACCAATTTCGACCCTTCAAGCACCGTTGGTTTAGGTGCTGGGATTACAGCCAGCAACATCCGAATCATCGGCAACACCGAACTTACAGCGGATATTTTTATCGACCCTAACGCCACTCCCGGACCCAGAGACGTCACCGTGACGACTCCGGACGTGGCTACCGGTAGTGAAGTAGTCGTTTTGCCGAACGGCTTTACGGTAGGTTCCGAACCGACCATAACCGGTGTTACAACCAACTACGGAGTGCCGGGGTGGACAGGCGACGTGGTCGTCAACGGAAGCGAGACCCACTTCGGACTTCAAAGCCAGGGGAACTTCGGAAACGGCATAACCGCGAACTACATCAAGGATATCCAGCCCGACCAGGCCACCGTCAACATCACAATTGCCCCCGATGCCGCATTAGGAAAAAGGGATGTAAACATAACAACGGGAAGCGAGCCGCCAAGCCCGCTCCTGGGTGGATTTACCGTCCTGAATACTCCAAACGGAGACAACGTCGATGTCCAGCCGAACTCAGAGACGACTCTCGATTTTGAAAAGGTAACATCTCCCGGAATCACTACTTCAGATAAACTCGCCGACCCCGAAATAAATAAATACCGAGTGGCAACAGGAACCTGTTACGACATCAAAACTACTGCGACCTTTGCGGGAGATATAGAAGTCACCCTTTCTTATTCAGGTTTCTCGCAGGAAGATGCGTCACGTCTGGTGATTCTTCACAATGAGAACGGAAGTTGGGTTGACCGTACAGTAAGCAGGGACACCGTAGCGAAAACGGTAACCGGCAAAGTAAGCAGCCTGTCACAGTTCGTGGTAGCCCTTCCAGTTTCAGAACCGCCGCTCCCACCGGCACCATCTAAACTCTCGAAGTGGTATCTGGCAGAAGGTTCTACTGCTTGGGGATTCTCAACTTACATAAATATTCTCAACCCCAACCAAGACGACGTAACGGTAGGCATAACCTATATGACCCCGACAGGTCAGGTTAAAAAAGACTTTACCCTCACCAAAGAAAGCCAGCTGACGTTGAATCCTAAAGAAGATTTGGGGGGAGTGGACTTCTCGACTCTGGTAGAGTGTAAAGAAGGCAAGCCGATAGCAGTAGACCGAAGGATGGTCTGGAACGGCCCTGAAGCGAGTAGTTCAATCGGAGTCAATTCCCCTGCAAAAACCTGGTATTTACCCGAAGGTTCTACGGCTTGGGGCTTCGAGTGCTGGCTCCTCATACAGAACCCGAACGATACGAACGCCAACTGCCATGTGACTTTTATGACCGAAAACGATGGTGCTAAAACATTTGACGTTACAGTACCCCCTAATGCAAGACGTACTTATAACGTGGCTGATTTCATAGGACAGGCAGACACAAGCATCAAGGTGGAGTCCGATGTTCCTGTAATCCCTGAAAGGGCTATGTATCGTAACAATCGGCGTGAAGGAGAAGGCTCAATCGGAACGATGTCCCCTTCGAAGGACTACTACCTCGCCGAAGGTTGCACGAACTACGGGTTCACAACTTACGTGTTGGTACAGAACCCGAACGACCAAGAAAATCAGATTACTTTGACTTATATGACTTCGGGAGGCCCCGTTACAGAGAAACCGTTTACCATGCCAGCAAATTCGAGAAAGACCATAAGAGTAAACGGAGTGTTGCCGAGCCAAGACCTTTCAACCCACGTTCAAGGAACTCTGCCTGTCGTCGCCGAACGTGCCATGTACTGGAACAACGGTACGGGTGAAGCTATGCACGACAGCATAGGGCTTGATAAACCACACACTACGTTCTACCTGCCTGACGGTCAAAGTTCTGACGGTTGGGAAACATGGACGCTGGTACAGAACCCCAATGATAAAGACGTACAGATAGAAATAGATTATCTCCTTGCCGGAGGAGGAATAAAGAAGCAGTACGATACGGTCAAGGCAAATTCGAGACAGACATATTCCATGACTGCCATAGTCCCGAACGTAAGGGCCGGGATAGTAGTAACAGGGAATCTGCCGATAATGGTGGAACGTGCCATGTACTTCAACAACAGGGGTGGCGGAACAGATACTATCGGCGGGTATTCGGACTAGGAATCCTCATCGTCCTTTTTCTCCGACTTTATTTCAGACTCTCCTTCTGATTTTTCTTTTTCGGGCTCGTCTTCCCAAGTGTCACCAAACTCCGTCCAAGACCTCTCTTTCATCTTCTCGGACTTTCGCTTCTTACGTGCATCCTTGTTAAACCTGTGTATGAGGAACCGAACAAGGAAGACCAATCCCATGATAACCAGCAGGATTAACAGTATTGTCAGAATGGGGTATGAGTTGAATCCACAACTTTTGGTCTTGGTCGTATCAAACTTAATGGACGTTTGGCCATAAGCCATTTCGACCTTGAAATTGTACGAGCCGAAAGCAGGAGATTTGGGTATATTCCCCTCAATGTTCCTGGTTTCCTTTGGAAGTAACGTAGATTGAGGTAAGGTGACTGTGCCAAACCCCCAACCAAAAGTAGGAGTGTAAGACAGCCTGACTTTGTAAAAAACGTGAATGTTCCCTTTGTTTTCAATAACCACTTTGTAGTGATTCGGGGAACACGGAAGAATGTGGGTAGGACGGGTAGGCCAGAACCAGCTGCTGGATACCGAAACCGATTTTATCTCAGCGTCACATATTATATTACCTGGGACAGTAATCAAGACAAGTGAAGGGATGCGCCCGGAGACCCTAACATTTCCTTTTTCCGGTGCTGCCTCTTGGAACATTACGCATCCGTAATGTCCACCTGGCTCTGCATTGGATGGAACGTTTATATTGAAAGTTTTTGTAACTGAACTGAACTGTGCCGTCCCTCTAGGTGGTAACGTGATCTGGGGTGTGTCGGTTGAAAGCCACGTGGCGCATGAATATGAGTAATGGCCGGGCTTCTGATAGATTATCGTGTTGTCGGGTTTAACGGAATAGTCCATAAAACGAACGTCCATGGTATGACTCACGTTATTGTAGTTTTCAACGGTTATGGCAAACTGGAAAGAAGTACCCGGACTTATAGTAAATTCTTCCTTAACAGGCTCAACGGCAAAGTGATTTGGTTCTTCCTGGGCTTTAGATACTGCTGCCAATGGTAAGGACAAAATGATAAACGCCAATAACAACGCAAATACAAATCCCTTTCTGTTCATGAAATCTTGTCTTTTACGGGACTTCAAGTTATTTCCTCTTGTGTTGCTTACGACGTTCTTCTTTTTCTTCTTCGGCTTCAAAGAAGAGGTCAACAGCACGGCGTATTATCTCCGACTCGCCGAGACCTGTTTCTTCAGCATACTCGGCTATCCTGTCAAACTGCTTTTCAGTTAGATACACGCTCTTTATCTTTGTTTTCATGCTTTCAATACTATATTATTATGAAAGCGTTGTCAAGTCTCCGAGTTGACTCACAATTAATGTATCCCAAAGTGATTCGTTGCCTCAAAAACAAAATGTATCCGAAACGATGCGCGCTCGTTCACCCCGGTAAAGGCCTACCGGGAGGTACAAAGAAGTGGGGTTGGACTTGAAAACCAGGGTGAAGATAACCGGCGAGGTGTCCAGGCGTTACGCGCGAGCCTCCAAGAAGGAAAAGGGCAGGATGCTCGACGAGTTCTGCGCGCTGACCGACTACAACCGCAAGTACGCGGGAAGGGTCCTTGGCAAAGCCAGCCCCGCGAAGAAGGCAAAGACCCCTCGCGCCAGGCCCAGGCCATACCGGGGACAGGGCAGAAAGCCCGTCTACACCGCCGACGTGCGAAAGCCCCTGGTGAAGGTCTGGGCGATCCTGGACTGCCCGTGCGGCAAGAGGCTGGTGGCCGCGCTGCCCGACACCGTCAAGGCGCTTGAGAAGCACAAAGAGATCGACCTGGGCGACGCGGTGAGATCCAAGCTCCTGTCCATGTCGGCATCCACGGCCGACCGCCTGCTCGCCTCTGAGCGCAAGAAGCTCGAGCTCAAGAGCCGCTCCAGGACCAGGCCGGGGAGCCTGCTCAAGCACCAGATACCGATCAAGACGTTCGCCGACTGGGACGACGCCCACGTGGGCTTCATGGAGATAGACCTGGTGGGCCACGACGGTGGTAACACCTCGGGAGACTACTGTCAGAGCCTTGACGCCACCGATGTTGCCTCCGGATGGAACGAGCAGCGCGCCATCAAAAACAAGGCCAGGAAGTGGACGTTTGCCGCGCTAGAGGAGATCAGGGGGCGCCTGCCCTTCCCGCTCATGGGCATCGACTCTGACAACGGAAGCGAGTTCATCAACTTCCACCTTGTCGAGTACTGCGAGAAAGAGAAGATCACCTTCACGCGCGGGCGGCCCTACCGGAAGAACGACGGATGCTACGTCGAGCAGAAGAACTACACCTCGGTCAGGCGCAACGTGGGCTACATGCGCTACGACACCGATGCCGAGCTCGCGATCCTGAACGAGCTCTACGATGTGTTGCGGCTCTACGGCAACTTCTTCCTGCCCCAGGCAAAGCTCATCGAGAAGGTCAGGGTCGGCAGCAAGGTCACCAGGCGCTACGACGAGCCCAGGACCCCCTACCGCAGGTTGCTCGAGAGCCCCGACGTGGATGAGACGGTCAAGAGGAAGCTCAAGAGGCAGTACGCCAAGCTCAACCCCGCCGGGCTCAAGCGAGAGATACTCAAACTTCAGGACAGGCTCTACAAGACGGCGGTCTTCAAGGGCGCTAAGGAGGCGCGTGATGATTCTCTCGTCACGTCTGCGACCCAGTAGCTCGCGAGTCCGAGGAATTGCGCTCGGCCTACGGCCTTGCTCCATTCCGCGGGCAGAAGGTAGAAGGGAAATGATAGCGGAGATTGGTCTCAAATGGAGAAAGATTTCGGATACATTTCTTTATGAGTCAACGAATGGGCTTTCGGATACATTTTCTATTGACGCAACGGGGTCTCAAAAGGGCGGCCCCCACCGCTTAGAAGATGGAACTTTTTAGGAATTCTGTAGATATAACATGCCAAGAAAACATACTCCCCCTTTTGGAAGAGGGAGTATCTTACTTAAATTGTGAAGATGCTTAATCTTATGGTGCTGCCTGAAGCGTATAGGTGTGAAGGCAGGTGTAATCGGCATGCGCTGGGATAGTCCACTGATTTGTCAAGTCCACCTTGTAGGTGAACGTGCTGGTAATGGCACTCCTGGCATTAGCCAAACATACAGCAGTAGCGACGTTCCATTGCATATCGGTTACTGTGGTTGTAGCGGTGTCGGTGGACAGAAGGAAATCTGCCGAGGGTATCGTGTCGGCTGGGGTCGCAGTACTTGTTAGGTTCGTGTTCTTGGCTGCAGTAACCTGCCAGGCAACGTTGCCTTTGGCCGTGACAGAAACAGTATTAGTCCCGATGCTGCCGGGGTCAACACTGACAGCGATAGAACCTGGTACGGTCAGTTCGAGTTTCTGGTTGACGGTGACCGTTGGGGTCAACGGAGAACTGGCACTCACCACGCAGGCTCCCAGCGCCATTGTCAAAGCCAAAATCCCGACCAGAGATGCGCCTGCCAAGAGTCCCCGTTTGTGAAACTTCCTCATAAGACCACTCTCCATAATTTGCTGAATATCTACATTATATTGTAAGGATTCTCGATTTTTACGGTGCTGCTTGTAAGGTATAGGTGTGAGTACAGGTGTAGTCGGCATGTGGTGCAATAGTCCATTGGTTTGTCAAATCCACCTTATAAGTGAACACGCTGGATATGTCACCCCTGGCATTACCCAAGCAAACACCGGCAGTGACAGGGAATTGCCAGTTGGTTACCGTGGTGGTAGCGGCGGTGGTAGTTAGAAGAAAATCTGCCGCCGGTATTGTGTCAGCTGGAGTTGAAGTACTTGCCAGGATACCACTCGTAGCTGCCGTAACCTGCCAGTTTACGTTACCCTTTGCCGAGACAGCAACGGTGTTACTGTTGACGCTACCCGGGTCAACGTTAATAGCAACAGAACCTGGTACGGTTAGTTCGAGTTTCTGGCCAACGGTAACTGTCGGTGTCAATGTTGAACCGGCGTTTACTGCTAAAGACCCAAGTCCCAGAGTCAATGCTAAAACCCCGACCAGGACGACACCCATCAAGATACACCATTTGTGAATCCTCTTCATGACTCCTCACCCTTCATTAATCATCATTCGCTGGCCACTGATTACAGCCAGTATTTACACTATACACCCTATCTATTACTTATTTCCACTGCCTCTATTGTATCTAACGCATTAGTCGGCATGAAGTTACTGTGTCGTCAGTACTTCAGCCTGAAATCCATCAGGACGAGCCGAAAACGTTCTGTAAAATCGCCACAGCGCTCGCCAAGACCATCAAAATCCAGAAAGAGATACAAAATAAACTTTACCCTGAGGCCGAAAGAGTCGTCATCGCGCCTCCTAGCGCGGCTCAGACAGCTTCAGAAACGTCCTGATGGCCTGATTTCCATGTATGATGCGTCTTCAAATCAATATATAGTACCTTCCTGAGCAAAGGGAATAATCGTTTCTTGCAAATGGGGTCAAACCTAAAAACACTTGCATCGGTCTCTGCCAACAAGACAACCTGTTATGCAAGTTTTTAGGTTTGACCCCATTTGCAAGACGTTCAGCACAGTCGCGGCCGGCTCGCTACGCGCTCGCCAGGGCTCGATGAGTACATCGAGCCCGTTGTCTTCCCTGGGACTCGCTTTGAGGCACGGCAGTGCCATGCCTCAAATCTCGTTGATGTCCTGAGATCAGTAGACGTAGAGGTTGCCGTAGGGCCTGTGGGAGAACGGCTTGAGCGCCACGAAGTCCTCGACCTTCACCGCCGACATGTCTGCGCCGGTGTCACTGCCGAACTCCTCCAGCAATGTGGAGAGCGTAGCCTTCTCCTCGTCGGTCGTCTGGAAGACGCGCACTTCCTTGCCCAGCTGGTCCTCGTCGATCTTTCCCCTGACGAAGATGACCCCACCGTGCATCCCGGTGCCGAGGTAATCGCCCGCGACGGGCTTGTCCGAATTCCCGAGCCCTATGAGGACCAGGATCCCTCCGGCCATGTACTCTCCGAAGAAGTCGCCGGCGTGCCCTCCCGCGACTATGACCGGCACCTGCTCCTTGAACGACTTCATGTGGATGCCGACGCGATAGCCGACATCACCGCTGACGAAGACCTTGCCGCCCCGCATCGCGTATCCGACCACGTCGCCGGCGTGGCCCTTCACTATTATCTTGCCGGCGTTCATAGTGTTCGCCACGCCGTCCTGGGCGTTGTCGTTCACGATGATGGTCGGCCCGTTCATGAACGCTCCGAGGTCGTTGCCGGGCACCCCGTTGATGGTGATGACAGCCCCGTCGGTCAGCCCGCCCCCGATGTACCTCTGGCCGTTGACCCCGTCCAGGGTGATGTCCTTCTCGCCCTGGCCTATCCGCTCGCGGATCTGCTCGTTCAGCTGGCGGTAGTAGACACCCTTCGCCTCGAGGACCGTTCCGTTAGAGGACTGCTTGATCGTTTTCGCCATCTTCCCCTCGCTCCTAGGACCCTGCGGGTCGCACGTCGATTATCTCGCTGGTGGTGCTGTCCAGCCCGAGCGTCCTCAGCCTCTCCCGGTTGCCCCTCAGGCTCTCGATCGAGTTCACGCCGAGCGCGCCGAGGACTTCCTTGAGCTCCAGCTTCCAGGACTCGACCAGGTTGACCAGTCGCTCCGCTCCCCACTCGGGGTCGAGCCTGCCTGTCAGCTCGGGCCGCTGCGTCGCGATGCCCCACGAGCAGTTGCCCGTGTAGCACTTCTGGCAGAGCCGGCATCCGAGCGCCATGAGCGCGGCTGTGCCGATGCCCACCGCGTCCGCACCGAGGGCGATCGCCTTCGCCACGTCCGCGCTGCTGCGGATGCCGCCCGCGGCGATGATTGACACCCAGTTCCTGATGCCTTCCTTGCGGAGCTGCTGGTCGACCACGGCCAGCGCGATCTCCATCGGGATGCCCACGTGGTCCCTGACTATCTGCGGGCTCGCGCCCGTGCCGCCGCGGAAGCCGTCCAGGTAGATGATGTCGGCGCCGGCGCGTGCGATGCCGCTCGCGATCGCCGCCACGTTGTGTACGGTCGCGATCTTGACCGATATCGGCTTGTAACCGGTCGCCTCCTTCAACGCGTAGATCAGCTGCCTCAGGTCCTCGATGGAATATATATCGTGATGCGGCGCCGGGCTCAGTGCGTCCGTGCCAACCGGTATCATCCTGGTGCTCGATACCTCGCGGCCGATCTTCTCGCCGGGAAGGTGCCCGCCGATGCCAGGCTTCGCGCCCTGCCCGATCTTGATCTCCACCGCGACGCCCTTGTTCAGGTATTCCGAGTGGACGCCGAAGCGGCCAGACGCGCACTGCACGATGATGCTGTCCGCGTAGTCGTAGAGCTCCTTGTGCAGGCCGCCCTCGCCGGTGTTCATCACGGTCCCCAGTTTCTTCGCCGCCATCGCGAGGGACTTGTGTACGTTCAGGCTGACCGAGCCGTAAGACATGCCGCTGAACATGATGGGCAGGTCGAGCTCGATGTTGTTAGTCACCACGTTGTCGGCCTTGAAGCCGCCCTTCCCGTCGGGTTCGACCTCGATGCGGTCGGGCTTGCGGCCCAGGTAGGTGCGAAGCTCCATCGGCTCGCGCAGCGGGTCGATCGAAGGGTTCGTGACCTGGCAGGCGTCGATGAGTATGTGGTCGAAGACGCTCAGGTACGGCAGGTCGTTCCCCATGCCGGTCAGTATCATGCCGGAGTGCTCGGCCTGCTTCCATATCGCCTTGCGCTTGTCGACGTCCCACATCGCGTGTTGCCGGAAGGTGAGCGGGTTCTCCTTGATGGTTATCGCGCTCTCGGGGCAGAACATCACGCAGCGGTGGCAGGCGACGCACTTGGACGAGTCCGGCACCGACCTGTCGGTGAATGTGAACGCACCGAAGCCGCAGTTCAGCACGCACCTCTTGCAGCGCCTGCACTTGTCCTGGTCGACTTCGACGAGAAACTCGCTCGGAACGAGGCTTGCGGGCATCACGCATCACCCCTCAGAACGCCGATGACCGGTTCTCCGCCCCTGGGCGCCCAGACGGTGTCGGGCTTCGGGCAGACCTGCCGGATCGCCGACTCTTCGCTCGAGACGTACAGCCTGTCGTCCTTGGTCGCCGCGACGAGAGGCCTCAGCTTGATCCTGTCGTTGAGCCCCACCAACCCCCGCTGGTGTCCGACGAGGACCGCGAACGGCCCGTTGACGAGCGCGCTCGAGTAGGTCATCCTCAGCGACCTGTAGAGGTCCCGGGGCACTTCCTTCATCTTGTCTATGTCCTTCCAGAACGGCGCGGCCATCACCTTGCAGGCGACCTCCATCGGCAGCTCGTGTTTGCGGATCAGGAGGTCGAAGAGGTAGGCCATGACCTCGGTATCGGTCAGCAGCGTGCACGTGTACCCGAACATCTCCAGGTAGCGCTTGTTGGTGCCGTACGAGGATATCTCCCCGTTGTGTACCACCGCCCAGTCGAGGATGTTGAAGGGGTGCGCACCTCCCCACCAGCCCGGCGTGTTGGTCGGGAACCTTCCGTGCCCGATCCAGGTGTGGCCCTCGTACTCCGAGACCCGGAAGAACTCACCGACGTCCTCGGCGAAACCGACGGCCTTGAAGACGCCCATGTTCTTTCCGCTCGAGAATACAAAAGTCCCGGGCACCACCGTATTGATCCGCATCACCAGCGCGACCATGAAATCGTCAGCCGTCATGCCGGACGCCTCGAGCATCTCCTTGCGTGGCTGCCCGAAATATCGCCAGAGCAGCGGCACGTCCGTGATCCGGGGGATCGGCTTCGTGGGAAGCTCCTCTCCCAGTGTTATCTCCATCTCCTCGGAGAGCAGCTCCTCGCAGGCGGCCTTGCCCGATGCGTCCTCGAACATGATGTGCATCGCGTACAGGTCTTTCATCTCCGGGTAGATCCCGTAGCCGGCGAACCCGCCGCCGAGCCCGTTGCCCCTGTCGTGCAGCACTGTCATCGACTCGATGATCACGTCGCCGCCGATGCGGTGCCCGTCCTGGCTTATCACACCGGACAGCCCGCACGCTGACGCCACGTGCTCCTGGTCGACTCTCCATTTCGAATACTGGTCGCCGAAAGCCAAAGCCTTCCCGCCTTCCTTCATCAGTCTTTCTTTAACGTACGCTCGAGGAGCTTCTTCAACTCCTCGCCTCCGGTCGGCGCCACCGGCTCGAGCCCGAGCTTCGCCCTTGCCCGCCCGCGCTCCTTGCCGAGCACCCCCGTCTTCGTGAACATATCGGCGCCCTGCGCCGTCTCGGCCGGCTCTATCCCCTGCTCGATCGCCAGCCGCTTGGCTTCCTTGAAAACTCTCATCATCCCGAAGTTGTTCGGGCACATCTCGGTGCAGGTGCCGCACTCGAGGCATTTCCATATCGCGTCAGAGGCCACCACCTCGTCCAGCCCGCCCTCGAGTATCCGCCGGAGGACCGCGTGAGGCTCGTACTCCTCGTCGATCTGGGAGACCGGGCAGTCCGTCGCGCACGACGCGCAGTCCACGCACGTCCGCATCGCGTCGAAATCGAAGACGTCCGGCACCAGGGCGCGCTCCCTCTCCATCTCCGCCCACCGGTCCAGGAAAGGGGTCACGTCGGCCCTGTGCATGTCCAGGCCCATCTCCCCGGCCGGAATGCCCAGCGCAAGGCCGAGCAGCTCGGTGTAGTAGAAGACCGGCACGTTGAAGCCGTCTATCTCGCGCTGCAGCACCAACTGGATCGTATCGAACTGCTGGAAGCAGGCCGGGCAGATCACGGATATCGCGTCGGCCCCCATCGAGTCGACCTGCTGCAGCTTGTCACGCGCCGCGACCTCGGACTCGTCCGGGTTGCCGGTCCTCGAGAGAGACTCACCGCAGCAGTTCAGCAACATCGGGTAGTCCAGGCTCGTCGCGCCCAGCGCCTCTATCAGGTGGTCCAGCTTCTCAGGGCGGAGCGCGTCGTCCAGCCTCACTGTCGGCCAGGGCCTCAGTACCTGGCACCCGTAGTGCGGCGCCACCACCATCCCGGTCATCGGCCTCTCGACCCTGCGCTTTATCACTGCGGCGCCGAGGCCGTCGTGCAGCAGCTCGATGACGTGGTGCACTCCTGTCTTGAACTGGTAATCGAGCCCGATCTCGGCCAGCCGCTCCTTGACGAAGGCGCGGAGTCCGGCGTCGGCGGCGAAGTCGCTTATGGCCTGGCGGAACGTCCCGTAACAGCCGTTGCACGGCACCAGCAGGTCGGCGCCCTCGCGCTCGGCGAGCGCCAGGTTGCGGGCCGCGGTGAGGTGCCAGGCCTCCTCGGACAAGGTCTCCACCAGGAATTTCTCAGGGCAGCACGTGAAGCCCTCGATCTCCCGATACGAAACACCCAGCTTTTCAAGGACGAGTCGCATGGACTTCTCGAGGAAAGGAAACCTGTTGGGGATCGTGCAACCCCAGAAGAAGATGTAGTCTCTCACGCCCGAGATACTTCCTTACCTGTAGTCGGTCTTGCGCATTTTATCTCAGGGCACTTCCACGTTCAATGTCGCTTCTCAAAAGCGAAAGCGCCCCGCATTCAGCGGAGCGCCTGTCGCCTGCGAAGTATCGTTAAAGTACCGGGAGGTATGTGTCGAGCTCGTATTCGGTCACCTGCGACCTGTATTTCTCCCACTCTATCTTCTTGTCGAGGATGAGGGCCTCGAACGTATGGTCCCCGAGGCACTCCCTCAGGAGTTCGCTCTTCTCGGCGAGGACGATCGCCTCCCACAGGTCGGCGGGAAGGCTCTTGATGCCCAGCTTCTTCCTCTCGCTCTCGCCCATCTCGTAGATGTTTCGCTCGATCGGCTCGGCGAGCTCCAGGCCTTCCTCGATCCCCTTCATGCCGGCCGCCAGCATGGCGGCGAACGCCAGGTACGGGTTGCACGCCGGGTCGGGGCTCCTGAACTCGACCCTGGTCGCCTTCTCGTTGCCGGGCTTGTAGAGCGGCACGCGGACCATGTCCGAGCGGTTGCGCCGCGCCCAGGAGATGTAGACGGGGGCCTCGTAACCGGGGACCAGCCTCTTGTACGAGTTGACCCACTGGTTCGTGACCAGGCAGATCTCCGAGGAGTATTTCATCAGGCCGGCGATGAAGCACTTCGCCTCGCCGGTCAGGAAGTACTTGTCGTTCGCGTCGTAGAAGGCGTTCTTGTCACCCTTGAACAGCGACATGTGCGTGTGCATCCCGCTTCCGTTCTCTCCGGCGAGCGGCTTCGGCATGAACGTCGCGTGGACGCCGTACTTCAGCGCGACCTCTTTGACGACCAGCCTGTAGGTCATCGCGTTGTCAGCCATCTGCAGCGCGTCGGTGTACCTGAGGTCGATCTCGTGCTGGCTCGGGCCCACCTCGTGGTGGCTGTACTCGACGCCGATGCCCATCTCCTCGAGAGTCAGCACCGTCTCGCGGCGCAGGTCGCTCGCTATGTCCAGCGGCGTCAGGTCGAAGTATCCGCCCCGGTCGAGGGTGACGGGCGGGGGCTCCGCGTCCTTGAAGTAGTAGAACTCCAGTTCCGGGCCGACGTAGAACGTGTAGCCCTTCTCCTGGACCTTCTTGAGGTTCCTCCTCAGCACGTATCGCGGGTCGCCCTGGTGCGGCGAGAGGTCAGGCTCCACGATATCGCAGAACATCCGCGCCACCGCGCTGTGTCCGCTGGGCCTCCACGGTAGTATCGCGAAGGTCGCCGGGTCCGGCATCGCGAGCATATCGCTCTCGTCGATGCGGGCGAAGCCGTCGATCGACGAACCGTCGAACCCCATCCCTTCGTCGAGCGCCTCCTCGAGCTCCTCGCGGGTGATCGCGAAGCTCTTCAGAAAGCCAAGTATGTCGGTGAACCAGAACCGTATGAACTTGACATCGTGCTCCCTCACGGCGTCGAGCACGTAGTCCTTGTCCTGCTGTTGCACCATCGTTCCTCCTTTTCGGACGGGGTCAGGCTGAATCTATTGATTTCGAGTCTAGATGTGGTTTGTTTCCGATTTGTTTCGCGGGGATAAAAAAGTTGTAAAGCGAGAGGGTGGGCGGGTCGCGGTCAGGCGGGCTCCGGTGCGAAGCGGTAGCCGACCCCGTGGACGGTCTCTATGTACGACTTGTTCTGCTCTATCTTCGACCTCACGCGCCTTACGTGGACGTCCACCGTCCTGGTGCCGCCGAAGTAGTCGTAGCCCCAGATGTTCCGCAGCAGTTCCTCGCGCGTGTAGACCCTTCCGGGAGTGCTGGCGAACGTCTTGAGCAGCTCGAACTCCTTGAACGTCAGGTCGACGGGCCTGCGCGAGAGCAGGACCATGTGCTGGTCCAGGTTGATCACCAGCTCGCCGGAGGTGATCACGTTCCCCTCGAGTCCCCGCCTGAGCCTCACCAGCTCCGCGCGCCCCTTTATCTCGTCCGCCTCGATGGGCGGTACGACGAAGTCGTCCAGCTGCTTGAGGGCTTCCAGCTCGGCGACCATCGAGCGGTCGGAGAGCAGAGCGATAAGGGGTGTGCCGGACACGGTGCCGCCGGCCTTGTCGAGGACCTGCCTGGCTATGCGGGCCGACTGTATCCGGGGGTTCGCCACCACGACCAGCCCGATCTCGTCCGTCAGCGACGCGTCGAGCTGCTCGCCGCCGTCTACCACGACGACTTCCATCCCCTCTAGCTCGAGGGCGGCCGCCTGGTCTTTCGCGAACTCCGACCCGTCAGACACCACGATTATTTTCAATACTCATCACCACTGCGTCGTAACAAGAACACTTGGATTGATAATAACTCAAAGACAATGGCGCCGTGTTTCGGGCGTGTTACATGGACCGCATCACTGCGGCGAACATGCCGTCGCAGCCGTGCGTGTCGGGGTAGAGCCTTATGAATGCTCCGTCGGCGCCTGGGAAGCCTTCGACCGGGAGGGCCTCTATACGGTCATGGGCGGACAGGAACCTCTCGACGTTCGCCTCGTTCTCTTCTCTCGATACGGTGCAGGTCGAGTAGACCAGGCGGCCCCCGGGCGCGAGCATCTTCGCGGCTTCCTCGAGCAGTGCTGACTGAAGTCCTGAAAGCCGCGCCACGTCCCCGGCGCTCTTCCTCCACCTGGCGTCCGGCCTGCGCGAGAGCACCCCGAGCCCGGTGCAGGGCGCGTCCAGGAGGACGCGGTCGAACCTCTCTTTTACCCGGGAGGACAGTCGGGTCGCGTCGGCGGCCAGCGTCTTGAGGATCTTGTTGCCGAGCCTGTCGGCGGCCTCCCTTGCGAGTGATAACCTCGCTTCGTTCACGTCCACCGCGAGGACGGACCCGTCGTTTCCCATCAGCTCGCATAGGTGGTTGGCCTTGCCCCCCGGCGCGGCGCACATGTCGAGGACGGACATACCCGGCGCTGCATCGACGGCGCGGCCCACGACCATCGAGCCCTGGTCCTGGACCGCGATCAGCCCCGCGCGGTGCTCGTCCAGCCGGGCTACGCTCCCGGTGCCCTTCAGGAGAAGGGCCTCCGGCACCAGCTCCGATTCGATCACCTCAATATCGCGAGACCTGAGCGACTCTGCGACATCCTCGCGGCTCGTGCGCGTCATGTTTACCCTCACCGAGAGCGGGCGCCGCTCGTTGTCGGCCCGGCAGAGCGACTCCGCTCTCTCGAGACCGAGCTCGCCCGTCCACATCCGGACTACCCACTCCGGGTGCGAGTGGACGAACTCCATGTGTCTGATCGGGTCGTCTTCTAGCGGCGGCCACTCGATGTCGTTCGCTCCCCGGTCGAGCGCTCGAAGGACGCCGTTCGAGAAAGAAGAAGGCCCGGCCCCTGTCGCGCGCTTCACCGTCTCGACCGTCGTGTTTATCGCGGCGTGCGGAGGCACGTTCATGTACATGAGCTGGAATGCGCCGAGACGAAGTCCCCACAGCACCGGCGGGTGGAGCGATTCGAGCGGCCTGGACGAGAAGCGGGAGAGGGCGAAGTCCAGCGCGAGCTTCATCTCGACCGTACCCCGGACCAGCTCGCTCACGAAAGCGCTCTCGCGCCTGTCCAATTCCGCGGAGTCGAGCGCGCCTGAGAGCAGGACGTTTAGAAATGCGTCGCGGCGCTCGTAATCCATCAGTATCCGCAGCGTCAGCCTGCGGGGCTCGAGCCCTTCGACAGCCATCTCAGGGCTCACGTGTGAAGCTCTCCGCGATGTCCAGCCTCTGGCCCCTCGAGAACTCGGCCGAGGTCATCTTCTGCTTTCCCTCGGGCTGGACCTGGAGCACCTGCAGCCCGGTCGTCCCGGTGTTGACCAGGAAGCCTTCCTTGCCGAGGTTCATGATGGTGCCGGGCTCGTCCTCCGGCGGAACGTCGGTCAGCCTCGCCTGCAGGACCTTCACGCGCTTACCGCGGAAGAACGTGTACGCGCCGGGCTGTGGGTCCATCGCCCTGACGAGCCTGTCGATGCTCTCGGCGGGCCTGCTCCAGTCGATGTTGCCCTCGGCGGTGGATACCGGTGGCGCGAAGGTGGCCTTCTCCTCTTCCTGCGGGACGGGCGTGAGCTCTCCCCGCTCCAGGGCGTCGAGCGTCGCCGACAGAAGCCTCGCGCCGTGGGACGAAAGCCTCTCCCGCAGAACTCCCGCGGTGTCGTCCTCGTTGATCGGCTCCTCGTGGTGCTCGAGTATGTCTCCGGCGTCCAGCCATTCGTTGAGCATTATCGTGCTCACGCCCGTGACGCTCGCGCCGTTCATGAGAGCCCTCTCGACCGGCGCCGCGCCGCGGTACCTCGGCAGCAGCGAAGGGTGGAGGTTGACGAAGCCGAGCCGGGGGACGTCGAGCAGCCACCTCGGTATCAGCCCGCCGTATGCCACTACCACACCCGCGTCCCACCCGCGGTCCGCGATATCGTCGGCGAACTCCTCGCGAGTGAGGGCCGCCGGCTTGAGGACCGGTATCCCGCACTCGGCCGCGCGTGTTGCGACCGGTGTCTCGCCGACCTTCAGCCCGCGCCCCGACGGCATGTCCGGACGGGTGACGACCGCGGCGATCTCGTGCTCGCCCTCCAGGAGCTTATCCAGGGATGGGACCGCGAAGTCGTCGCTGCCGAAGTACAGGAGCCTGAGGCCCATCTCAGGCCTCCCCCGTCGCTACAGCCTTCTCGGTCTCCCTGGCCTTCTCCAGTTCCTCGTACTCGGCAAGCGCCCGCTCCTTCTCCTCGGGTTCGCACCTGTCTATCATCAGGACGCCGTCGAGGTGGTCGCACTCGTGCTGGAGCAACTGCGCGACGAATCCCTGTGTCTCGATGATGATGTTGTGCCCCGAAAGGGTGGTGCCTCTGACCTTCACGTGCAAGAACCGTCTCACCGTCACGTAGAGCCCCGGAAGGCTGAGGCAGCCTTCCTCGAGGAGCAGCTCTCCCTCGGACTCGATCACGGCGGGATTTATCAGCACGCGCGGGCCGAAGCCTGTGTCATACACGAAGAAACGTAACGGGATGCCGACCTGCGGCGCAGCGAGTCCGGCCCTTCCGGGCTGATCGGTGAGCGTGTCGCACATGCGGGTTATGAGCGCCTCCGTCTCCTTGTCGACCGTGGTGACGGGAGCGCATTTCTCGCGCAGCACCGGATCGCCGAGTTTACGGATTTCGAGCAAGCGATATCACCTCTCGAGAAGGAAGCCCCCTAGAGACCGGCTTCTTCTCTAAGTATATCCGCTTTGTCCGTGCGCTCCCACGTGAAGCCCTCCTCCTGGCGGCCGAAGTGCCCGTAGGAAGCGGTCCTCGCGTAGATGGGCTGCAGGAGCTTGAGGTTGTCTATGATCGCCTTCGGCCTGAGGTCGAAGTGCTTGCGGATGAGCTCGAGTATCTTCTCGGTAGGGATCTTCTCGGTGCCGTACGCTTCGCAGCTTATCGACACCGGGTGGGCGGTGCCGATGACGTAGGCGAGCTGGATCTCGAAGCGGTCCGCCAGCCCGGCCGCTACGACGTTCTTCGCGACGTATCGCGACGCGTAGGACGCGGAGCGGTCGACCTTGGAGGGGTCCTTGCCGGAGAACGCCCCGCCGCCGTGGCGCGCGTAGCCTCCGTACGTGTCGACTATGATCTTGCGGCCGGTGAGGCCGGTGTCCCCCATCGGGCCGCCTGTCACGAACTTGCCGGTCGGGTTGACCAGGAAGCGCACCTTGTCATCCATGAGCTCGGGCGGGACGATGGGCCTGACCACGTTTTCCATCAGGTCCGGTTTCATTAGGCCATCGATGTCTACGCCCTCGTTGTGCTGAGCCGATATGACGATGGTGCCGACACGGACAGGGTTGAAATCGTCGTCGTACTCGACCGTCACCTGGGTCTTTCCGTCGGGCCTGAGGTAAGGGAGTATGTCCGCCTTGCGCACGTCGGTGAGCCTGCGGGCCAGTTTGTGGGCCAGCATGATAGGCATCGGCATCAGCTCGGGGGTCTCCTTGCACGCGTAGCCGAACATCATGCCCTGGTCGCCGGCACCCTGCGCGTCGTAGGCGTCGCCGTTTTTCGCCTCCCCGACACGGGTCTCCAGCGCGCGCTCGACGCCCATCGCGATGTCGGCCGACTGCTCGTCGACCGAAATCATCACGCCGCACGTCTCGAAATCGAACCCGTACTCGGGCTTGGAATACCCGATGTCCCTGATGGTGTCCTTGATGATGCGCCGCATGTCCACGTAAGCGTCTGTCGTTATCTCGCCCGATACCACACAGAGCCCGGTGGTCACCAGCGTCTCGCAGGCGACGTGGGCGTTCTTGTCCTCTGTGAGGATGGCGTCCAGTATCGAATCGCTTATCGTGTCGGCCACTTTATCGGGGTGACCCTCGGTGACCGACTCCGACGTGAAAACCCTCAGTTCCGGCATTTTATTATCCTTCCAAGATAAGTCCGGCCTGTATACGTTCCCTCGCGTCAAGGGGAAATGATCCAGATGATCGACCCGAGTAGATTAACACAAAGCGTTTTAACTGGCACACGCGGCGCGTGCGCGACGGGGCCGGGCGACTTGTTTCAAAAAGAAAACGGCGGGCATGCGCAGGGCCCGCCGTTCGTCGTTGCCGTCCTGTCCTTACTGGTTCTGCGTCGTGTTCTTGGTTATGAAGTCGCCGTTCATCCCGTCGATGTCTATCGCGAGCATCGGCCCGTTGAGCGTCGGCGTCCTGTAGTTGATCGCCCAGATCCACTTGTACTTGGGCGCGGGCATGTCCTGGTTGACGGCGGCGTAGTCGGCCGAGCACCTCAGGACCGCCTCCACCCTGGCATCAGCGTGCTGGTCGAGGAAATCGCCTCCGCCGTTGCGCTGCGCGACGTTGTACGCCTCGCCGGAGTCGACCCGGAGGTCAGGGGGCTTGTCCTTTATGTAAGCCTTCCGTCCCTCGTCGGAGCCCTTCGGGACTCCGGGGGCCATCGGCCATATGTTGCCGCGGTTGTAGATGATCATCTCCTGCCCGTCCTCCTCGGGCTTCGGCGAGAAATAATAGACCTCCCATATCTTCGCCTTGCCCTCGCGGGTCATGCCCTCGGAGTCGCCGCTCCTCATCATGGTCACCCAGTTGTCGCTCTGCCATTTCGATGCGACGGGCTTTGTGTACTGCATCGCCTCGAAGCCGGTGACAGCCTCCGGCTTGCCGCTGGTGTCCGACGAGCTCGCCGTCTTGCTGCCACAGCCCGGCAGCGCAGCAAGCACTATCACCAGTATCAGCACGGCTGCGATGAAGACTTTTCTTCGCATCTTAAGCAAACCACCTCTCGTATCTTTCACTGCAGGGCCAGGCCGGGCGGGCCTGCCTTACTGTAGAACGCTCGAGAGCCTCTTTCGAGGCCGGGTCACGTTCATTGTATATTCGCGGACTTCTTCCCGCATTGATTTAGACTTGTCCGCCGCCCCCCGCGTTCCGTCAACGCCCCGCGGCCCCAGCCGGTGAAAGCAGACTGGAGGCCTCGAAGAGCCGGGTGTTCCCGTTGGAATAGGAGGGCTTCGCGATCGCGGCCAGGTCCGCGGCGGTGTAGGGCTCACCGGGCGCAGACCGCTTGCCGGAGTAATCCCTCACCAGGACGAACCTCGGCCCGACGTTCCTGACGTCCGTTTCGAGCCTCTTGACCGTCGTGTCCGCGTAGAGGAGGTAGAGCGAATACTTCGCGCCAACACCCCGCCCGACGGCCGCGCCGACCACCGGGACCTTGACCATCGACCCGGGCCCGTAGGCGTCGAGGTAGAAGGCGATGGAAGGTGAGAGGTCGGAGAGCTTCAGCATCATCGTGCCCTTTTCGCCCGCCTTTCCGTTCGCGTATTCCGCGGTCGCCCTGTCGCGAGTCGACGGCTCATATGTGAGGTCGGCCTTCTTCATGAAGCCGCCGAACGACACCGGGATGCTCAGCGCCAGCGCCAGCGCCAGAACGACCGCGACCATGGCCACCGCAACCCGCCCGTGGGCGAACCACGTCGCCGCTTCCACAACCGCCCATCCGCCCAGCAGCGCCATGACTGGCAGCGCGCTGTAGATCATCCACGGCGGCTTGCCGTAAGAGACAGAGAGAACCGCGTATATCAGTGCTACCGCGAGGAGCGCGAACTCGGCGTGGTCCCTGCGCGTGAAGCCGGTCTTCCTCACGCCCGTTCCCGCCTTTTTGACGAACAGCAGCATGGCTATCGCGGCGATTAGCAGCACCAGGAGCGGCCACCCCCAGTCGGACGGGATCCTGGTGAGGTAGAAGCTCCAGCTCTTGTGCCACACCGCAGCCTCGGTGCTGCGGCCGAAGAAGAAGTCCGCGAACTCGCCGGAAGTGCTCGACAGTAACAGGTACCACCAGAAGCTGGCCACTATCGCCACCAGGGCCGATATGCCGAAGCCGCGAAGCTCAGGCCACCTCCTCTTCAAAAGAAGGAAGAGCAGCAGCGCGCCGGGCAGGAAGACGGCCACCTCCTTGGTGAGAAGGCCCAGCCCCAGCATGACGCCGGCGAGCCAGTATTTCTTCCTGAAGAAGAATAGAAGGAACAGCATCACGAAGAGCAGCGTGAGCGGCTCGGCCTTGACCAGCGAGTCGAGCATCCGCGCGGCGGGCATCACCGCGAACAGGAAGGCCGCCGCAAGCCCTGCGTACTCTCCGAACCAGTCACGGCCGCAGAGGAACACCACGAAGGTCAGTGCGATGGCGCAGAGGATCGAGAATATCTCGAGAGCGATCGAAGCCCCGAAGCGTCCCGAGCCGGTGACGTCCGCGTAGGCGATCCCGGCGGAAAGGTAGAGCGGCGG
>Ga0209539_1000036_pt1 | contig 79951 bp, 70 predicted proteins | sample BarGraNGADG00312_2_FD_184499 | JGI IMG/M metagenome (GOLD analysis project Ga0209539, IMG submission 184499) | Arctic peat soil microbial communities from Barrow, Alaska - Barrow Graham LP Ref core NGADG0011-312 (SPAdes) (version 2) | ecosystem: Environmental > Terrestrial > Soil > Wetlands >...
GGACGCGATCGGCCAGTACATCGACAAGCACAACGAAAATCCCCGGCCCTTCGTATGGACGAAGGGCGCGGATGTCATACTCGACAAGGTTAACGCGTGTAAAGAAGCGTTAGGGACGGTCCACTAGCTCCCGCATTCTATCATCAGGCGATCGATGAGTCAGGCCGGTATGGCCAGTATTTCTCAGCTGAAACTACAGTATCCGAATGGCTTCCGCCTTGATATATGCCGTTTGGAAACCGGCCGACCATGCTTTCCCCGCCTGACACGTCTGGGAAGGCGCCGGTCACTACGGTTTCATAGACCGCGACCGTTGGATACAGTTCTTCGGCGCGGTGGTGCCTGCCTGAGCGGCGGCCTAAGGTATCCTTGAAGCAGGCAAGATCTTCGAGATGGCAGGTGGTAGATGATGCATTCGCGCAGGTTCTTGAGAAACATGTCGTTGCTCGCGGCCGTACTGGTCCTGATCGTAGTCCTGTCCGGATGTGGGACTTCGAATAAGAAAACGTCTGAAGTCACCAGCTTCAACTCCAGCCAGGCGCTCGAAGAGCTGAAAGAGGGCAACGCGAAGTTCGTCACGGGGCAGGTATCACAGATCGAGACCTCCGTCATGCAGAGGGTGTCACTGGCCGAAGGGCAGGAGCCTTTCGCGGTGATAGTCGGGTGCTCCGACTCGCGGGTACCTCCCGAGCTGCTTTTCGACCAGGGGCTCGGGGAGATCTTCGTGGCGAGGGTCGCGGGAAACGTCGTTGACCCGGTCGTACTCGGAAGCGTCGAGTACGCCGTCGATCACCTTCATTCCTCACTGGTGGTAGTCCTGGGGCACCAGGGATGCGGGGCGGTCAGCGCCGCGATTGACGGCGGTGAGCAGCCCGGCGATATCCCGGCGATCATCTCGTTAATACAGCCGAGCGTCGACCAGGCGAAGGCGCAGGGCCTTACGGGCGACGCCGAGGTCGAGAAGGTCACCGAGCTGAACATCAACTCGAGCCTAGCAGCAGTAAACGCGAGCCCGGTGGTCTCACAGCTCGTCAAGGAAGGCAAGCTTAAGGTGGTCGGGGCCGAGTACCAGCTCGCGACCGGCTTCGTCCAGTGGTTGCCTTAGAGCCCGGACGGCGGGTGTTCACCCCGAGTCCCTGAATACAGACCGGGTCCGAGCTCATTACGTTTCGCTTCGCGAAACAGCCGACCTCCGCCCCGGGGAAATATCCGACTCGCACACGCGACAACAAGGTGCAGGCACCCGATCTTCAAGCTCTGGACATCTGTTTGCCCGGAAGGCGAGTATTCGCCCCGAGTCCCTGAATACAGACCGGGTCCGAGCTCATTACGTTTCGCTTCGCGAAACAGCCGACCTCCGCCCCGGGGAAATATCCGACTCGCACACGCGACGATATTACTTTGTATATCGCGCAGTGCTCGTCAGGCTCTCTTCTTCATCTCCATGTCCCGCAGCTCACGGCGGAGGATCTTTCCGATGGGAGTCTTGGGAAGCTCGTCGATGAACTCGACCTCGTGCGGGACCTTGTAGGCGGCCAGCCTTTCGCGCGTGAAGGCGATGACCTCTTCGCTCGTGAGCTCTTCGCCCTCTTTCGTCACGATGAAAGCCTTGAGGCTCTCCCCGCGGTAAGAATCCGGCACGCCTATAGTGCAGGCCTCGAGGACCTTGGGGTGGTCGAACAGCACGTTATCGACTTCGACCGGGTAGACGTTGAAGCCGCTGGAGATCACCAGGTCCTTCTTCCTGTCCACGACCGACAGGAAGCCCTTCTCGTCGAAGAAGCCCAGGTCCCCGGTGAACATGTACCCGTCTTTCAGGACCGCGGCGGTCTCGTCATCTCTCTTGTAGTAGCCCATCATCACCTGCGGCCCGCTGATGATGACCTCCCCTACTTCTCCTACCGGCATCTCGCTCTCGCCGATCTCTACGTCCACGATCTTGATGTCGGTGTCCGGCATGGGGACGCCCACGGTGCCGGGCCTGATCTCCCCTCCCCACGGGGTCGCCGTGGCGATCGGGCTCGTCTCCGTCATCCCGTATACCTCGAGGATGGTTGCGCCGGTCAGGTCCTCCAGGTCTTTGATGGTGTCGATCGCAAGCGGCGCGGCGCCGGAGAAGAAGCCCTTGATGAACGAGAGGTCCATCTCGCGGAATTCGGGAGTGTTCAGAAGCCCGACGAATATGGCCGGGACGCCCGGCAGGAACTGCGGCTTGTACTTTTTCAGCAGCTCGATGAGCGCCTTCGGCTCGGGGCGCGGGATCATGACGTCCTGCCAGGCCGCCCAGATCGGCGCGTTCTGTATGGCGGTGTAGCCCGCCGAGTGGAAGACGGGGAACGTACCGACCAGCGAGACCTCGCCGTCGCGCAGTTCGGGGAACCATGCGCGAAACTGCTGGGCGTTGCTCGAGATGTTGCGGTGGCTGAGCATGACCCCTTTGCTGATGCCGGTGGTGCCTCCGGTGTAGAGGAGGGTCGACAGCTCCTCCCATTCACCCCTGTCCTCGACCGGGCCCGGCGGATAGGCCCCTATCAGCCGGTCGAAATCGAGGACAGTGCCCGACTGCTCGACCTTCTTGTACATCGCCCTCTTCACCAGCGGGAAGAGCTGCTTCTTGGGGAAGGGCAGGTAGTCGTTGATGTTGCACCCGATCACCTTCTCGAGCTTCGTCTCACCCATGATGTTCGCGAGCCGCGGCAGCAGAAGGCTCATGGTCACCGCGACCTTAGAGTCGGAGTCGTCCAGTTGATGGGCGAGCTCCCTCTCCGTGTACAGGGGGTTGTTCATCACCACCACGGCCCCGATGCGCAGCGTGGCCATGTTGGCTATCACCACCTGCGGGATGTTCGGCAGTATCATCGAGACCTTGTCTCCCTCGCGCACGCCGATGTCGATGAGCGCCCGCGCGAAACAGTTGACCAGGCCGTCGAGCTCGCTGTAGGTGATCTTCTTCCCCATGTAGTTGAGCGCGACCGCGTCGGGGTAGCGCCTGGCCGACCTCGCCAGGCCTTCGGAGACCGTCACTTTCTCGTACTGGAGTGTGGTCGGCACCCCAGGGGCGTAGGACTGGTACCAGAGTCTGTCGTCCATTCCATTACCCCCTGGTCGTCTTGCCCGACCGACTGCCGGGTCTCGAACCTACTCGTGCTTGTTTATGAGCGAAGCCGCGATGATCCCGGACGCGATGGTCGTCGGGACACCGCCGCCGGGATGGGTCGAACTTCCGGTCAGGTAGAGCCCCTTGACGCTGCGCGATTTCGCGGACGGCCTGAAGATGGTCTGCGAAGCGATGTCCTGCTGGATGTCGTATATCGCTCCCTTCGGGAGCAGCAGCCTCCTCTCGAAATCGAGAGGGGTCGAGCAGTCCTTGACCACGACGTGCTCCTTCATGCCCGGGATGGCGAAGCTCGACAGGTAGTCGATCGTCCGCTCGAGGAAAGGCTCCTTCTCTTTTTCCCAGTCGGTTCCGGTGAGGTCGTAGAACCCCTCGGGGATCAGGTTCAGGACGTGGTGCCCCTCGGGCGCGAGCCCCGGGTCGGACTTCGAGGGCCAGCATATGAGCCCGAACTCCTTCTCGGGCAGGATGCCTTTCTCGTAGTTGTTGTACCAGTAGTCGGACATCTCGTCCGGCGAGACGGCTATCACGCTGTGGTGCGCATCGAGCGGCGGCTCGTAGTCGAGCCCGACGTAGACCATCGGCACGCTCTTCGAGTACTCGTAGCTCTTCATGCCGACACGCGCCAGCCATGGCAGGTTCTCTTCGCCGACCATGTCCAGGTACAGCGTCTTCGCGTTGATGTTCGAGACGACGACGGGCGCAGTTATCTCTGGGCCGTCCGTGAGTGTGACACCCCCGGCGCGGCCGCCGATGACGATGAGGCGCTCGACCCGCGTGTCGAACCGGATCTCCAGCCCGGCCTTCTCGCCGCACTTCGCGAGCGCTCCCGGTATCTTTATCATCCCGCCGCGCGGATACCAGACACCCTCGTGCTCCGAGTAAGGCAGCAGCGCGAAGAGGCCAGCCACCAGCTCGGGGGGCAGGCCGAGGTAGAGCGACTGGTACGACATCGTTCGCTGTACCACCTCGCTCTTGAAATATTTCTGGATGACGTCCCGGTAGCTCTGGACGAAGAGCGGCGCGTACTTCACCAGCTCGGGCGTCTTGAGGACCAGCCTGACCATGTCTGAGATGCTGGTAGCGGGGCTGATCAGGAAGCCTTTCATGATCGTCTCGGTCATCCCGTGGAAGTACTCCGCGAACTTGAACCACCTCTGCCCGTCCTCGGGCGAGATCTTCGAGATGACCTCGCCGGTGCCTTCGATCGACATCGGGTAGGTCACCCGCGAACCGTCGTAGTAGATGAAGCTCATCATCGGGTCGCATGGGATCAGGTCGACCTCGTCCTCGAACTTCGTTCCCATCATCTCGAACGCGATCTGGATGGGCTGTATCTCCTCGACCACGGACGCGCCGACGTCGAAGAAATACCCGTCCTTCTCAAACGTCGAACAGCAGCCGCCGATGTTTGCGCTCTGCTCGATCAGCAGGACTTTGCGCCCCTGGTTCGCGAGCAGCGCCGCGGCGGTGATGCCGCCGCAACCGGCCCCTATCACTATCACGTCATAGTCCGCCATGCGGACCACCTCCGTTCTCTATCGGCCCTGCTCAGGCGTAGTAACGCGCGGGAAGGTAGGGCAACTGCTTGCCCAGGTGCTTCAGGAAGCGCTTCTTGGACTCGTCCTGTTTCGAGTACCACGCGACCGCACCGGCGATGAGGGCGAGGCACAGTAGCGTCCTGCACCACTTGCACCCCATGCAGTGCCTTACGCAACCCTCGCCCTCGCCGCACTTGCAGCCCTTCTCCTCGGCCTCTACCGCTTTTTTCTTTCCCATCTTCTTCCTCCCGGTCTACAGGCCCGGCTCCTGCCGGGTCTCAGATCCTTATCCTGATGTCCTCTACCGTATAACTCATGCACGGATGGATGTACCCCGTAAGGCCGTCCACCCTGCGAAGCCGCACACGCTGCGGCGTGAATACCTTACCGCTGACCAGCCTGGTGCGGCACGCGACGCACTCCCCGGCGCGGCATATCGCCGGGATGACTATCCCCTCGCGCTCCAGCGCGTTCATGAGCGGCTCGCCCGCCCGCGCCTCGATCGACCTGCCGGTCCGCTCCTCGACGACCTCGAAGGTCGCGTCCGGCGAGACGCCCGGCCAGCCGGGCTCTGTCGTAATATCGGCTGGCGGTCCGTAAGCTTCCTTCTTTATCAACCTTGCCGGTACGCCCATGACGTTCAGCGCCTCTTCGCAGAGCGGATACATCGCGGGCGGGCCGCAGACGAAGACCGTCTTTCCGTCGACCTTGCCCACCAGCTTCGCGAGCATGTCCTGGTCGAGCATCCCGCAGAGGCCGTCCCATTTGCCGGCCGGCTCGCTGATCACGACGTCCAGCTTGACGTTGTCATTGCTCTTCGCGTACTCGAGGAGCTCGTCGTGGAATATCACGTCCCCCTCCTCGCGGCTGCCGTAGACGACGTGGACGTCCAGCGGCAGGCCTTTCTCGACCACCTCGCGGACCATGGACGCGAAGGGGGTTATCCCACTCCCGCCCGCCAGCAGGACGATCGAGGAGGTGTCGGAGAGCGGCTCGTAGTGGAAGCTGCCCGAAGGCCCTGTGGCTTCGAACGTGTCCCCGGCCTTGACGTCGTCGAGCAGGTAGCGCGACACGAACCCGCCCGGCGCCCGGCGTACGGTCAGGTCGTAGTACGGCTTGCCGGGTGCTGACGAGACGCTGAACGGGCGCGACGTGGCGACCCCGTCGATATCGACGAACATGTTCACGTACTGGCCCGCGAGGAAGGGCGGAAGTTCTCCGTCCACGGCGACCATTCGCAGCGTCTTGGCGCTGGGCGTCTCCTCGATGATCTCGTCTACTACAAGGTTCACGCGCCGCGGGTGTATCTGCCGGAGCTTGTCTTTCGTCGGCTGCACCGTGTCCGCGCTCGCCTCGGCCGCGTCGCCGGCCTGCTCCTCGAGCTGTTTCTGGATCTTCACCATGACGGCGGCGTCCCTGCCCGACTCCATGTCCCGCATCACCTCGCGTGATGCCATATAACCGGAGTAGATCGACGGCTCGTAGCCGCCGCCGATGTTCACCCATGCGCCCGAGAAGTACAGCCCGTCCAGCGGGCCCCGGCTCGGCATCCGCACCAGGCCAGTCCCTTTGAAAGTGTCGTTGAAGCCGATGATGCTGCCCGCCACGTTGCCGGTGTAACGGGCATTGGTCAGCGGGGTGGCGACCTCCACAACCTCGATGTGCTTCCTTATGTCCGGGGCGACACGCTCCGCCAGCGCGATGACGCGGTCGGCGACCTTCGTCTTCGTCGCCGCATAATCTTCAGGCGCGACGCGGAGCCAGGGGTCCGCCCGCGCGATGAGCGTCAGCACCACGACGGAAGTGCCCGGGGGCGAGAAGTCCGGGTCTACCGCGTTGTAAGCGGTAACGGCCGCCTCGGCCGGCTCGACGTCGATGCCGGCCTTCATCAGCTGGTAGTGGCCGTCCAGGTCGTATCCGGTGTTTACGAATGTCTCGTGGTTCTCGAGCCCCAGCTCCTGGTAAGGACAGTCGAGCCCGAGGTACACGTTGAACGTGGATGCGCCCCCGGTGCCCGCGCCCAGACGCTTCAGGTACCAGGACGGCACCTCGTCCACTCCGATCAGGTCGAGGCAGGTCGTGAGCGGGTTCGCGTTGCAGACCACCACCGGACAGTCGATCGCCTCTCCCGCGTCGGTGATCACTCCGTACACTTTGCCGCCGGTCGCCATCACTTTCGAGACGCCGGTGCCCAGCCGCACGTCCGAGCCGTTCGCCTCTATGATATCGACGAACGCCTGAGAAAGGGCCTGCGATGTTCCCTTGATGTGAGCCGGCCCGAACCGCAGGTAGCTCACAGTCCCGAGCGCATAGATGAGAAAGGAGAGCTGTGACGGCGGCAGGCAGTAGTAGCCCCAGATCTGGCCCAGTACGGCCCTCGCCTTCTCGTCAGCGACCATCGGGTTCAGGACGTCGGAGAGGCTGGCGCCGAAGTGCCGCATCAGGACCGGGAAGGAGTCGGGGTCCTGGGCGACCCTGCCCATCCCGACCCTGTTGGCCTTCAACGCCTGGTCGGCGAAGTCGAACATCGTATCTGAGAACTTCATCAGGCCTTCGCGCTCGGCGGGGAACTTCGAGCAGAGCTCGGCCTCGAAGTTCTCGCGGCCGAGCGGGATGGTGATGTCCACGTCCGGGAACACGCTGCGATAGAACTCCGGTATGCGGATGAACTCGACCCGCTCGGATATCCCGCAGTCCTCGAACAGCTTCCAGAGCGGGCCCCTGTCCTGCTCGCTCCCCAGCCCGGAGAGCTCGTGAAGCGATATCTCGAACTCGAACCTGCCTCGCTTGAAAGATGAAGCGTAGCCCCCCGGCACAGTGTGCCTCTCCAGGAGCAGCACGCTCTTTCCTTCTTTTGAGAGCCACGTCGCAGCCGAGAGCCCGCCCAGGCCGGCGCCCACCACGATGACGTCGTAATCCTTCATTTGTCCAGTCCCTCCCGGCCTTTCATCTCAACATCTCGAAGTGCTTTATATCCAGCAGGCTGCCCGTGCGGTCTTCCTCGAACACCGCTCGTACCCTGTCGCCCGCCTTCATCTTCGCGGGGTCCGTCTCATCCACGTAATGGATGAGGTAGCTGTCCGCGCCGTCCAGGTGGACTATCGCGTAACCGTAGGGCACGGGCTTCTGCTCTCCGGTGGACGGGTCGACGAAGCCGAAGCTGACCACGGAGAACGAGACCAGCGTACCCTCGCTGCTGACCGGGACGAGCTCGGTCATCTCCTCGTAGCAGGGCCCGCACACCCTCCTGAGGGGGACATACACCTTGTCGCACTTAGGGCACCTGATCCCGAGTATGGTCTTGTCGTCGCGTATCGCCGTGAGGAACTTCGAGCCGTACGTTCCCGCGCTCCAGCGGAACGGCTGCGCCGCGTCCCCGCTCTCGATCACTATGTACTCTCTCTTCGCCGGCATCTCGACCACGTCCCTCACCCCCTCTTCCTGTCGGGCTTCTCTCTTCCGAGCACCAGCTCATCAGACCAGTAACAGCCCCCGAACCCGGTGGCGAGGGCCATGGCCGCTCCCAGTACCTGGCGGTCGCCAGCCCTCCCCTGCACCTGCAGCGCGGCCTCGGCCACCCGTAACAGTCCGGTCGCCCCGATCGCGTTCGATGACATCACGCCCCCGGACGGATTGACAGGGCACTTGCCGCCCATATCAGTCTCGCCGGAGCGCACAAGCGCGGGCGCCCCTCCGCGCTCGCAGAAGCCGAGCGCTTCCATGTATCTGAGACCGGCGAACGAATACGGCAGGTAGAGCTCCGCGACGTCGAACTGCTCGAGCGGGTCGGTGATGCCGACCTTCCCGTACAGCTCCGCGGTGGCGCGCTCCATCGCCGGGAACCAGGTGCCCCCGACGACCTTCTGGTTGACGTAGGGATCGCTCGTGTAAGCCCAGAGGTGCCGGTCCGCTACGCCGAGGACCCATGCGGGCGGGCTCGGGAAGTCGCCGGCTACGTCCTCGGAGGCGAACACCACCGCGCAGGCACCGTCGGTCCGCGGGCACATGTCTCCCATCTTCACAGGCCACGCCAGGTACGGCGTCTTGAGTATGTCCTCCACCTTCAGGTCCATCTTGAGATGGGCGTACGGGTTGTTGATGGCGTGCCTCCGGTCCCGCACCGCGACGTAGGCCGCGTCCTCCTCGGTGGCCCCGGTCTCAGACATGTAAAGCGTCGCCTCGAGCGCGAGTCCGGCGACCGCGCCGCCGAAGGTGGGCCTGTCCCAGAACGGGTCGAACGCCGTGATGATGGCGCCGGTCGTATCGGACTCGGAGTTCTTCTCCCAGCCGATCGCCAGCACGCGGTCGAACATGCCGCTCGCCACGTGATAGTAAGCGCCCATCGCGACGGTGGTGCCGGTAGTGCCGCCGGTGGTCATCTTCATGATCGGCTTGCCTAGCGCACCGCTGCCGTCCACCGACCAGGTGTCCACGTAGTTGATGCCCTCGAAGTGGTCCATGTTACCGATGACGACGGCGTCGATGTCCCTGCGCTTCATGCCGGCGTCGTCGAGCGCGGCCCGCACCGCCTCGTTTATCAGCTCGACGCCCGTCACGTCCCGTCGCGAGGAGCGCTGCTTCGTCATCCCGATGCCTACGATGCCGACTCTCTTCGAAGCCATTACGCACCACCTCCCAGGACCCATACGCATTGCGATTGGCCGCACGGCCCGTTGACCCCCTGGGCTACCGCGGTCTTCACCCCGTCGACCTGGTGCTCGCCGGCGTCTCCCCTCAGCTGGAGCGCGCACTCGATGATCCTGTTCAGGCCGGCAACCAGCACCGGGTGGCCCGCCATGCATCCTCCCGAAGCGTTCACCGGCTTCGCGCCGCCGAGCGCCGTCTCTCCCGCTTCGGTCATCTTTCCGGCCTCGCCCCGCCCGCAGAGCCCGAGCCCTTCGAGCCACATCAGCTCCATGTAGCTGAAGGCGTCATAGACCTCGAAGAGGTCGACCTCTTTCGACGGATCGACTATCCCGGCTTCGCCGTATGCCTTCTTAGCCGCCGCCTCGAGGGCGTCCACTTTCGACAGGTCGCGGTCGCCCAGGTGGAAGGCGTCGCAGTTGTAGCCGATGCCTTTTATCCAGACCGGCTTGGCGCCGATGCCTTTCGCCCGGTCGGCCGAGGCGATGATAACCGCGCCCGCCCCGTCTGACACCGGCGAGCAGTCCAGCAGTTTCAGCGGATCGGCGATGTAGGGAGAGGCCATCACGTCATCGACCGTGATCTTCAGCGGAAGCTGCGCAACCGGGTTCTTATAGGCGTTCCCGTGGTTCTTGACGGAGACCGCCGCAAATTGCTCTTCGCCCGCACCGTAGCGATCCATGTATGCTCTCGCCTGGAGGGCCGCCGAGGTCATCCCCTCGATGCCGAGGAACCGCTCGTATATCGGGTCGAACATCGCGTTCGTTATGAGTGGCATCACGCTCTCGGAGCCCTTGTTGTGCGCGACGTACATCACAGTTCCCCACCCGGCGAGAACCCTCATCACGGCGTGCGCCGCGCCGAAAGTGCCGTCGCCTTCGACGGTGGAGACGTTCTTGTCGTAGGAGCCGCAGGCGTCCATAACGGCCATGGAGCTTATGGTGCGGCCGTCGAAGAAATCATTGGAGCCCGTCAGGACCACGTCCACCTGGTCGATGGTCATCCCGGCGTCGTCGAGCGCCCTCTTGCACGCCTCGAACACCAGGTCGGCCACCGTGTCAGCGGTCCGCTCCCGCTCTATCTTCGTCATCCCGACGCCGACTATCGCGACCGGCTCCATCTACTCCACCCCCTTCACGGGGCGGAAGTACTTCACGTCGAGGATGCCGCCTTCGGGCTCGTCAGCGAACACGGCCTCGACCTTTTCGCCGCTCCGCAGCCCGCCCTCTTCGAACTCGTAGACGAGGTGCAGGAAGCCGGTATCGGCGCCGTCCAGCTTGATGATGCCGAAGCCGAACGGCGGCTCGAGCGGCGAGAGCTGCGGGTGGGGCCGTCGCGCGACGGTCCAGGTCAGAAGCTCGCCCGAGCTGCCGAGCTCCTTCCACTCGGAGCACTCGCTGAAGCAGTCGGGGCAGTGCATACGGGGTATGTGATACACGATGTCGCATTCAGGACAGCGCGTCCCGAGAAACACCTTTCGGTCGCGCAGAGATTCCAGGTAGGTGGTGCCTACCTCCCCGGCCGACCAGGTGTACGGGACGTTGATGTGCCCGTCCATCACCAGGAGCTCCTGCTCGTCTCTCCAGTCATCCATCGATTCCGAACCCTCCTTCTGATCGCACTCCCCGGACCGCGCCGCCGCGTCCGGGGTTCAAGCCACGGTCTTCTTCGCGCAGCCGTTCATCACCAGGTCGAGGAACACCTCCGCGATCTCGTCGGCGGTCATCGACCCGTCAGGGCGGTACCAGCTCGAAAGCCAGTTGCACATTCCGGAGACCGCCCTCACCACCATCGGTACGTCCACCTCGCGGAACGTTCCGTCGGCCACCAGCTGCCCGACGAGCTCCCTGTATATCGCTTCGTACTCGCGGCTGCGCCCCCTGATGTAATCGCGCTTTTCGAGCGGCAGCTCGCCCTCGTCGGCCAGGTAGACGTTTATGATGTCGCCGTGGGTGGAGAACATGTTGACGTGCAGCCGTACGAGCTCGCGAAGCCTCTCCTCCGCTCCGCCTCCCGACTCCTTGATCCCTTCCACCCCGTCCATCAGCTTGTTCATCGCTGATTCGCATATCTCGTAGAGCAGGTCGTGCTTGGTGTTGATGTAGTAGTAGAGGGCCGGCTTGGTGATATCGAGCTCCGAGGCGATGTCTTCCATGGTGGTCGCCAGGTAGCCCTTCTCGCAGAAGAGCCTCGCCGCGACAGACAGGATATCGTCCCATCTGACCTTGTTCTTCAAGTAAATCCTCCATCCCGGACGGCTTCGGGGCCGGTTTCTTATTTACACGGCCGCCCGGACCACCATATAATTCTACTTACCGGTCAGTAAACTGGGAAGGGGTTAGCCGCATTTTTTCGAGGGCTTCTTGAAAGCCCGTGGTTTCCGGAGGTGATCTTCCATGGAATCCGCCGACTACATCTGGGACTACAGGAACAACTACGAGTGGATGCAGCGGGTGCGCAAAGGGCTGCCCCCGCTGATAATCTCCTGCGCCATCACCGGGGGTGTCGAAGGCAAAGAGGCGCACCCCGACCTTCCGGAGACACCCGAACAGCAGGCCGAACAGACTAAGGGAGCTTACGACGCCGGGGCCAGCATCGTGCACGTTCACGCCCGCAACCCGGAGATCTGGTGGATGACCACCAGCAACCCTGACGACTACCTGAAAGTGAACGCGATGATACGGGCGAAGTGCCCGGACATCATCATCAACAACACCACGGGTGGCGGTCCGGAGCAGACGACAGAGCAGCGGATGGCGAGCATATACGCCAACCCGGAGCTCTGCTCGCTCAACCTCGGGCCGTTCGTGCTGAAGGTGCCGGTCAAGGAGAGGTCCGATCCCCTCCTCCACCCGCATCCCGCTTTTGTGTACGACCGGCTGATACCGAACAGCTACGCCGACATAAACCTCTACGCTCAGACGATGAAAGAGCACGGGATCAAGCCGGAGATAGAGCTGTACCACCCGGGCATGTTCTGGGTCTTCAACGACCTGGTGGCCAACGGGCTCCTCGAGGAGCCCTACGACTTCCAGTTCGTAATGGGTTTCCAGACATCGTCGTTCCCGACTCCCGCGAACCTGCTCGGCCTGATCAACGAGCTGCCTCCCGAGTCCATGTACTTCACGATCGGAGTCGGCCCGTATCAGTTGCCCATGACCACAATGTCGATAATGCTGGGAGGACACGTACGCGTCGGCATGGAGGACAACCTCTACTACGCCCGCGGGCGTAAGGTTAAAGACAACGCCGAGCTGGTCGCGCGGACGGTGCGGATAGCGAAAGAGCTGAACCGCGAGGTCGCCACGCCGGCCCAGGCGAGGGAGATGCTTGGCATCTCGCAGACACCTTCTTCATATTGACGTTCGAGGCAGAGGCCGGACAGGAGGAGTGAAGCAATGGCGGATTACGACATCATTGTGATAGGCGCCGGGCTGGGCGGCCTGACGAGCGGCGCGATCAGCGCGTTCAGGGGACGCCGGGTCCTGGTCCTCGAGCAGAGCGACCTCATCGGCGGGTGCTGCTCGACGTTCGAGAAAAGCGGCTACATGTTCGATATCGGGGCCTCGGTCGTCGAGGTCATCGGCTCGCTGGAGAACGCTTTCGCCGCGATGGACACGACCCTCGAGAGTGAGCTCGAGCTGATCCCGTGCGACCCGATCTACGACTACTTCCTCGAGGACGGCACGCGCTTCCAGTTCCCGGTGTCCGTCGAAGGGACGACCGAGGTGCTCAGGAAGGTGGCGCCCGAGGACGCGGACGCCTGGCCCCGCTTCGCCGCTTACATGAAGGAGTTCATGGCGCTCGCCACGGACGCCGTGTTCGGGAGCCCGATGATAACCTTCGCGGACATGGCCAGGATGTTCGTGAAGTATCCCGCGCTGCTCAAGTACCGCGACCTGTTCACCGGGTCGTACCAGGACGTCATCTTCAAGTGGTTCTCCTCGAGCGCGATGCGGCAGACAGCCGCGTACCAGTCGTTCTACCTGGGCCTTCCGCCCGAGCTGGCGGGCGGCGTCTACGCCATGCTCGGCTACTCGGAGCACGAGGGCACCTGGTATCCGCGCGGTGGGATGATCCAGATCCCGATGGCCTACAAGAAAGTCGGCGAGAGGCACGGGATGGAGGTGCGCACCGGGGCGCGAGTGGACCGGGTGATGGTCTCCGGCCGCCGCGTGCAGGGAGTGGCCTTGGCGGACGGCACGGAGATAACCGCGCCGGTCGTAATCTCGAACATCAACGCGATCCCGCTCTACCTGAAGCTCATCGGTGAGCAGCACCTGCCGTGGATGGCGCGCACCGGCATCAAGACCTTCGAGCCTTCCATGTCAGTTCCGATGGTGTATCTCGGTGTCGACTACGAGCCCGAGCTCAAAGCGCACCATGCGCTGGTGACACAGCCGATGGAAGAGATGGACGACTACTGGTGGAACATCTATAAGAAGAACAAGCTTCCCGAGACGATGTTCGGACTGGTCTGCTGGCCGACCGAGGCGGACCCGGCGCTCGCTCCCGAGGGGCATCACGTCGTCAACCTCATCCTGACCCCCGGCCCTTACCGGCTCGAGGGGACGGACTGGGACAGCGAGAAGGAAGCTCTCATCGAGAAATCCATCCAGTTCTTCAGCGACAAGTGCATGCCGGGACTGAAGGACCACGTGAAGGTCGCCGAGATCTCGACGCCGCTCGACTACGAGAGGCGGCTGCTCCACCCCGAGGGAGCGATATACGGACTGCAGCAGGAGACGACCGCGTCGATGGTGTTCAGGCCGTCCGCGAAGTCGAAGTCTATTGCAGGGCTATACCTGGCTGGCGCCTCGACCCACCCGGGCGGCGGTGTCCCGTCCGCTGTCGCGTCAGGGATCATCGCCGCGGACCTGGTGCAGAAGTACGAATAGGCCTCTTTCTCCGGCGCGTGTATCAACTCGAGTCATCCGCGGCAAGGCTGTCGCGTCGCATGGTAACCTAGGTAACCGCAGGCTATTAACGCGTTGCCAAGGAGCATGATGACGAACGGTATCCCGGGTGATCTTCTCACGACCGCCATGGCCGTGATGCCGCACGTGGATGTCTCGCGCGCCCTGGAGATGGCACTGTCCCTTGATGTCCCTTTCTGGCCGCAGCTCCCCAACTACAGCTACTACGAAGACATGTACGTGCAGGCCGCCGAACATTTCCCGGGCATGATCGTGGACCTCGAGAATCGGACATTGCGGTTCTCCATTGACAGGTTCGCTGACGAGTTGGAGGCGGCGCTTGCCCGGCTTGAAGACCCGGTCGCGCTCGACGTAAGCGAGACTTATTCGGTCGTCTACCATCGATTCCTCGCCCTCGATCTCGCTGACAGGCCGGCGATCCGTGGGCAGCTTGAAGGCCCGATCAGTTTCGGGTTCAACGTTCTCGACCAGGACGGCCGGCCGGTACTGTTCGACGACACGGTCCGCTACTTCATGCTCGATTTCATGGCCAAGCGGGTGAACGTCCAGCTTGCCAGGCTGAAGGAGCTCAACCCGAACGCCTTCATGTTCATCGACGAGCCCGGGCTGCAGTTCCTGTTCTCAGGCATGGCCGGGTACAGCGACCTGCAGGCCAAAGGCGACCTGGACCGGTTCTTCGCCGGCGTGGACCGTCCAAGGGGCGTCCACCTCTGCGGCAACCCGGACTGGGATTTCCTCCTCGGCCTGGACCTGGACGTGCTGTCGATGGACGTCTACACGAACGGCGAGATCTTCTCGTCCTACTCCGGCTCGATCGGCAAGTTCCTCGATCGGGGCGGCGTCATCGTGTGGGGCATCGTGCCCACCGGCTTCGAGGCTTTCGAAGAGGAGGAGATCCCCTCGCTCGTGCGGCGCCTCGAGGACGTGTGGAAAATTCTGTGGTTAAAAGGAATCGACCGGGAGCTCCTCATTTCGCGAAGCATGATCTCGCCGGCCACGTGCTGTCTGATCAACCCGGACAAGACTCTTACCGTCGAACGCGCCTTCGCCGCTGTGAACCGCATGGCCGAAGAGCTGAGAGACAGGTATCTCTGAGCACGCCTTTTACGGCGACTGTCCCGCCGCTTAGCACGTGACGAATCCGCTCACAGCAATGGCGCTATAATTCAATCCTGGCGGCTGATGACGCCGATCTGTTTCCGACACGGCAGAAGGAGCGAGAAACATGCTTCTTGAGATAGAAGACCTGAGCGTTTCGATAGAGGACCACGAGCTGCTCAAGGACGTCAACCTCTCGATCGAGGAGGGAGAGACCCGGATGCTCTTCGGCGAGAACGGGTCGGGCAAGACGTCGCTGATCATGGCGATCATGGGGCTCGGCAACTACAAGGTGACCTCCGGCCGCATCATGTTCAAGGGCGAGGACATAACCCACATGCGTTCGGACGAGCGCGCCAGGCGGGGCATCGGCATCATGTTCCAGCGGCCTCCCACGATCCGCGGCCTCAAAGTAAAGCACATGCTCGAGCTGATCGAGAAAGACGGGCAGGACGCTGAGGAACTGGCGAGGAGGCTGAACTTCGAGCAGTTCCTCGAGAGGGACCTCAACGCCGGGTTCTCAGGAGGAGAGATAAAGAGGGCGGAGCTCCTGCAGCTGATGGCGCAGGACCCGGACCTGGTGCTCCTCGACGAGCCGGAGTCGGGCGTTGACCTCGTCAACATCGGGCTGATCGGGAACGCGATAAAGCAGCTGCTCCAGAAGGACGTCCACAAGGGCAGGCACAAGTCCGGGCTCATCATCACGCACAGCGGGTTCATCCTGGACTACGTCGAGGCGGACCGCGGATGCGTGCTGGTCAACAGCACGATATGGTGCACCGGCAACCCGCACGAGATACTGCAGGGCATCCGGGACCACGGCTACGAAGGGTGCCTGACATGTCAGAAATAAGGAAGAAGGCCGAGGCGGCGAAGGACAAGCCCGCGAAGTTCGGGAGGGACATCGACCTGACCGAGTACTCGGTCGAGCCGCCGGAGTACGAGAAGAAAGAACAGCTCTCCGACATCGACCTCGTCGACAGGGAGCGCCTGCTGAACGCGGGCGTGGACGTGTCGGGCAAGGAGCGCTCGGGGTCGTTCATCCAGGTCGACAGCTCGGTGCTTCACGCGGCCCCGACCCAGGAAGGCATCGAGGTCGACTCGACGAGGCACGCGCTCGAGAGATACCCGTGGCTGGAGGAGTATCTCTGGCAGGTCGTGGACGTCGACGCCGACAAATACACGGCGAGCGCGGAGCTGAACTTCCAGGACGGCTATTTCGTGAGGGCGATGCCCGGCGCGAAGACCGTCTTCCCGGTCCAGGCGTGCCTGTACCTGAAGTCCGAGTCGGTCAGCCAGAACGTCCACAACATCATCATCGCCGAGGAAGGCTCGGAGCTTCACATCATCACCGGCTGTGCGACCGACGCGCCGGAGCAGCGCGGGCTGCATGTGGGCATCAGCGAGTTCTTCATCAAGAAGGGCGCGAAGATAACATTCTCGATGATCCACAACTGGTCCGAGAACGTGGCGGTCCGTCCCAGGAGCGGCATCCGCATAGAAGAAGAGGGCGTCTTCATCAACAACTACATCTGCCTGCACCCGGTCGAATCCCTGCAGCTCTTCCCGAGCGCGTACCTCGTCGGGCGCGGCGCGACGGCGCGGTTCAGTTCGGTCACGCTGGCGCCTCCGGGGACGCACATGGACGTCGGCTCGCGGGCGGTGCTGTCGGCGCCGGACACCAGGTGCGAGATGATTGCCAGGGCGCTGACCACCGGAGGGGAGATCATCTCCAGGGGCCTGATGATCGGCGAGGTGCCGGGGGTCCGAGGCCACCTCGAGTGCCGCGGGCTGATCCTGAAAGGCGAAGGCAGGATATACGCGGTCCCGGAGCTGGACGGGCGTGTCGAGGGCGTGGACATGTCACACGAGGCGGCGGTCGGAAAGATCGCGCGCGACGAGGTCGAGTACCTGATGGCGCGCGGGCTGACCGAGGAGGAATCGGTGTCCACGATCGTCCGCGGGTTCATGAACGTCGACATCGAAGGGCTGCCGCCCGAGTTGAAGAGCCAGATAGACAGGGCGATTCAGCTGAGCGAGCAGTCGCTGATGTGAGTATCACAAAACATTAACGGGCGTGGCTTTAATCGGGGTGGATATTAAAGGGGCGACACTCTTGTCGCCCGCTTCGATCACCTCAAACGCACCGGCGGGTTAAGAACCCGCCGCCTTAATCATTGAAAGGGTTAAGAACCCGCCGCCTTGATCCTGATTAACTCTTTAATGGTTGCCGAGCATCTCGAGGATCTGCCGATCAGGCGGGAGGATGTCGTACCCTTCCGTCTCGTCGAGGGTGACCCAGGCGTGCGCAGCGCATCCGATATCTTGAAGGTCGCCCTTCAGGAGGCTGCACTCGTATACGAGCAGCTCCACCGGCAGGTCGGGATAATCGTACCGGGCGGTAAGGAGCATCTCCCCCACCTCGACCTCGACTCCCATCTCCTCGCGCATCTCCCGGGCGAGGCACTCCTCGGGGGTCTCGCCCTCCTCTATCTTGCCGCCGGGCAGTTCCCACGCGAGCGGGTGGCGCTCGTCGAGCTCGAGCCGCTGGGCTATGAGAAGTTTCTTTCCGTCGCGGATCACGGCCGCGGTAACGCGTACGTCAGGCATCGATGAATCCCTTTCTCCCGGCGAGGCGTCGATTTCGCTGGGGCGCGTCGCTCACTCAGTTGCTGAAGCCCCCGATGGTGTCGGTGCCGGCGCCCCTGCTGTTCCAGTACATGGCCCTCTCGACCATCATTGTCTTATTATCGCCTGTCTTGCAGTTGACCATGACGGCCGCCCGGCCATTGATCCCTTTGTCTTTCATGTCGAAAGTCCTGCGCGACTTCGCCGGAATCGTCTCTTCCCAGGAGACGTTGTTCTGTCCCGTGGGTGTCAGGTACGAGATGGTAACCGTGATGTCACTGCCGTTCGGGTTCTGGACGAGGGTCCAGGTCTCGCGGCCATCCGAGGTCTGGCCGTCGGGCAGGTAGAACGTCCCGTGCGCGGTGCTCATGCCGATGGAGCCATGGCAGGCCTCTCCCAGCGGACCGCTCGCTCCCCAGTACATCGCCCGCTCCGCGATGATCGGCTGCGTCCCGTGCACCTGGGTCGAGAGGTCGATGTTCGATACGTCGATCGGGGCACCGTTCGAAGGCTTGATGTCGTTGACCCTGATGGTCTTCCTGGAGTTGGCGGGCATGGTGAAGGTCGGCTGCACCTGCGGCCCGCCGGAGGTCATGTACGTGACCGTCACGTCGGTCGGAGAGCTGTTCGGGTTCTGCACGAGCACGTAAGTCGTGAAGCCCCAGGCAGTCGTTCCTTCTGCAAGGTAGTAGTCGGTCGCCGGGGCGATCGTGCCGATGGAGTCGTGGCCCTCGCGGCGGTTGTTCTTGTACATGGCTCGCTCAGGGATGACCGGCACGTCGGCCTCGACTTTTATCGACGAGTCCTTGTTCCCGATGTCCTTCGACACGTCGAACGACTGGCGCGAGCCGGCCTTCACCGTGTGCTGTATGGCGATCGGGCCGTCATGCTCAGTCATATACGTAACCGTGCAGTTGGCATCGACCGCGTTCGGGTTCTGGATCAGCAGCCAGCACTCGAAGCCCCATGCGGTCGAACCCTCGGGCAGGTACCAGACCTTCGACGGCGCCAGCACAGAGACGGACGAATGCCCCTCTGGCGATTTCGCGCCGGGGCCGGTCCAACTCATGGTCCTGTCGACCGCCAGGGTCATTCCCTCTTTGCAGGTCACGACCGTCGAGAAGTCCTGGTTGGGGACGATGTCCGCCGGGTTGACTGTGGCCTGCGACATGCCCGGCAGGACGACGTCAGGCCCCTGCCTGGGCCCGGTGGTCGTGTTGTAAGTTATCTGAGCCGTGCACGGGTCGGCGTGCGGGTTCTCGATCGTGATGTAGGTAGCGAAGCCCCAGGCGGAAGTGCCTTCGGCGAGGTAGCTCTTGTAGATCGGCGCGGACCAGACGCCGTGTCCCGAGAAGCCAGCATAGAGCTTGCCGTTATTCTGGTCCAGCGAGGCCGTGTAGCCGCGGAAGGTGCTCACGTCTCCGCCCATTACCTCCCAGGTCGGAGTACCCTCGGGATTCGGGCACATCCAGACACCCCAGTTGACGGTGCTGGACCATTCGTAGATCGGCGAATACAGGGTGTCGATGCTCGGATCGTAGACGAGGCTGCTGGCAATCGTCTTGTTCACTGCTTCGAGTCCGTTGGATATCCTGGTGCCGGTGGCGACCCCGGAGGGATTGTCCAGCCTCCATACGCCGTCCGTTATCCACGATGCATAGACGATGTTCCGGGCCGTGTCCATGGCGAGCGAGCCGGTGAACATCGGTTTGTCGCCACTTGGCACGCAGTCGGTCCAGGCGGGAGCGGAGTCCGGATTCGCGCACCTCACGACGCCGTAGGCATAGCAGCCGGCGTAAAGAAGGTTCCGCTGCTGATCGTAAAGCAGGCTAAGGCACATCATCTTGCTCGTGTCGCCGCCGGAATACGGCAGCAGGCCGCTGTTGATCATCGTCCAGGTGTGGGCACCGGTCGGGTCGACGCAGCGCCACGGTCCGTGGCCATCGCCGGGTATCGGCGCCTCGTCGCCCGCGTAGAGTATGTTCCTTGCCGTATCGTATGCCAACGACTTGATGTGGTAACCGCTTATTGGGGCCGCGGCGATGGACACCCAGGCGGTCGAGGTGTCCGGGCCGGTAAGGAAGAAGACCCCACCCTCGGACGTCCCCGCGAAGAGCAGGTTGCGTGCATAGTCGTAATAGAGGCAGTTCGCTGTTCCCGCGCCTATGTCCCCCGGGTTGGAGATCTTCGTCCAGGCCGCGGTCGTTCCCGGGTTGACGCATTTCCAGACTCCGCCTCCCGCCGCCCCGACGTAGAGGATGTCGCGCGTCGCGTCATACTGGGACGCCTTGACGCTCAACGCGCCCAGTCCGCCGCTGATGTCCTTCCACGAATAAGGTGCCGCTGTCGCACCCGTCGCGAGGACGAGTAACATCACAAAGGCGATCAGAAGGGGAAGTGCGATCTTGACGGCGGACCTGGGACCCATGGCCATACTTCCAGCTTCTCGGGAACGGAGAGCCAACGCAAACATTTTATACCTGCGTCATCGGCACGTGGCAAACGCGACTACAGCTCTCGGGCCGATGCTATAATCCGCGGGAGGAGGGAGCTTCAATGGCGGACTGGGACACTTTCGCGAGCGACTACGACAGGATATTCCTCGAGAATCCGGCGTACGTGGAAATCCTCGACACGATTGCGAGGCAACTCGAGCCGCGCGAAGGACTCGAGGTGCTCGACCTCGGGTGCGGGACCGGCAACGCGACCGCGGCGGTCCTCGACTACATCGCGGGAGCTCGCGTCACCGCGATGGACCCTTCCGCCGGGATGAGAGACACCGCCGCCGAGAGGTTCGGGGACGACGAGCGCGTGACGGTGAAAGAGGGAGACGCTCTGAACATCCCGGCCTCCGACGCGTCGTTCGACGCGCTGATATCCAACCTTGCGATCCACCACGTTGCCCCGGAGCTCCGGCCGAAGGGAGCTGCGGAGATGGCGCGAGTCCTGAGACCCGGCGGGACGCTGCTCTATTCGGACATGTTCACCGACATAGATTCGACCGGGCGCGACCCCGAGAGGATGAAAGACCTCATCGACAAGCAGGCCGGTATGGCCGCGTTCTGCCTCGACCACGGTGCTTTCGACATGGCGATCGTGCTACTGCAGACCCTGCCGGCCGACCTCAAGGAAGATGGCGAGTACAAGACGACCACCGGCGTCTGGGAAGCGCTCCTTGATGAGGTGGGCTTCGATATCCAGCGGGTCATGGACTTCCGTTTCGGATTGAGGATCATCGTTGGCCGACGGCGCTGAAGTCGAAGCGGGACAGGCTCGCGGCGGCCGCGGTAAGGCCGTCGCCGTCTACCTTGTCGTCGTGGTCGTCTTTACCTTGCTGGCTTTCGTCTATACCAGGCCTCTCATATCCGATCCCGGAGGCGAGGTGCTCGGCGGCGCGGGCGACACTTACCTGAACCTGTTCGTCATCGACTGGGTTTCGCACTCGATAACGCACGACCCGTCGAACATGTTCAACGCGCCGATGGACTACCCCAACCCGTACACCCTGACCTACTCGGACCCGCAGGTCATGAACTCGCTGATCGCGCTGCCGGTCCTGGGCATCTCGGGCGACATCGTCTGGGCCTACAGCTTCGTTGTGATCTTCAGCTTCGTCCTGAGCGGGTTCGCGATGTTCCTGCTGGCCGACCATCTCGCGAGGGACAAACTCGCGGCGCTCGCGGCCGGCGTCGTGTTCGCATTCCCGATGTACAAGCTGGCCCACATCGCCCACTCGAACCTGCTGGCGACCGGGTTCATCCCGGTGGCGTTTCTGTGCCTCCACCTCTTCACTGAGAGGCGCAAACCGGTCTGGGCTTTTCTGTTCGCGGCCTCTGCGGTCGCGACGTTCCTCTGCTCCTGGGCATACGGATTCTTCCTCGCGTTCGCGGTGCTCGTGTACCTGGTCGTCTTCGTGATCCTGAAGCGGAAGCGCCTTGTCGCCCTCGCCAGGCGAAAGGTCACCAGAGCGGAGCGGAACTCGATGCTGAGGTCCACCGCGTGGTTCGTGGCCGCGGTCGTCATCGCCGGTCTGGTCCTTCTTCCCTTCGCGATCCCGTATCTGCGACAGCAGAAGCGCGACCCGACGTTCGTCAGGAGCAAGGCCGAAGTCACCACTTACTCGCCCGACGTCCAGGATTACCTCGTCGCACCCGAGAACAGCTTCGTGTGGGGCTCGGCAACGGGCTCGCTCAGGGATAATACGGTCGCCCGGGGCGGAACGGCCGAGAGAAGCCTCTTTCCCGGCCTCCTGCCGGTACTGTTCGCGATAGCCGGCTTCGCGTACCTGTTAGTGCGCCGCAGGAAGCGGGACCGACTGGTGCTCTTTCTACCCGATACTGCTGGTCCTTGCCGGCGTCCTCCTTCTCGGGACGCCCCTGTTCCTCTTCGGCCACAAGGTAGGGATACCGATGCCGTATGACGTGCTCTACAAGCTGTTCCCCGGCTTCAAGGCCATCAGGGCGCCGGGGCGCATGGAGGTGATACTCCTTGCTGGCGCTGGCTCTTCTGGCCGCGTTCGGCGTGAAGTGGGTAAGGGAGAAGCTCAAGGGCAAGGCCTCCATCGCGGTCGCGGTCCTCATCGCCGCGCTGATGTTCGTCGAGCTGATGCCGGGACATATGCTCGTAGCGAAGGTCGAGAGCAGGGACAAGTACCCGGCCGTCTACCGCTGGCTGGGGACGCAGAAAGTGAAGAAGCCAACAGCCGTGCTGCCGTTTCCGTCTTACGACCCCACATCTCCCGATGTCTTCAACAAGTCGGAGTTCTTCAACTGGGAGCCTCCGCGGCTGCTTTACGACACCGTCAGCTGGGTGCCGATCGTGAACGGGTTCTCGGGCTTCATCCCGCAGTCCTACTACGGTGCGGTCAAGGTGACCGGCGGATTCCCTGACGACGCTTCGCTCCAGTACCTGAGGAAGCTCGGCACCAGGCGCCTCGTGATCGAAGGGCAGAAGTACGACGGCAACCTTACGTCAGTGCTGACGCGCGCAAAGGCGAACCCTCGCCTGAAGTTAATCAGATCGTTCCCCGGCCCCGACTACGTCTTCGACCTCAACTAACCCACCACGCAAATTGGTGCCTGGCACCAAACGCAAGAAAACGCAAAACGGTGCCTGGCACCAATTTGGCAATAAATGAGGATAGTGAGCACAAATCCTGGTAGTAATTTTGCGTTTTGGAAAAAAGGGGTCTGACCCTTTTGTCAACAAAAGTCAAAAAGGGGTCAGACCCCTTTTTGACTACCGGGAGGGCCAGGGGTCGCCGCGGGGATGGAAAAAGAGCCAGTTGGCCCAGGTGCCCAGCGGCTCGAGCTTAGGGATCTGCGTGTACTGGGTCTTGTGCGGGACGAAATACTGCGGGTACAGGAGCGCCTTCCAAATCCTGACCTTCCACTCGGGCATCGCGGTGTTCGCTACGCGGCGGCGCGTTTCCTCATCGACGTCGGCCGACCCTTCGACCAGGCGGTACGGGACCTCGCGCCCATTACAGTTCGCCTGGAGGTGTTTCACTTCACGCGGGTCCGTCCCCATCACCTCGGAGCCAAAAATGTCCGCGGCCATCATGTTGTCCGACGCGATCACGTATCCGAAATCGACCGGCACGCAGAAGTGAGGGCCGAGCCCGCCGCCCACCTGCCGGTGAGCGAGCAGCGAGATGTCAGGGGATACGGCGCGCGCGGCCGCTGCCACCGTCTCGTCGATCGCGCCAGTGCGGTGGAAGAGGCTCTTCTGGCGCTCCGCGATCGCGCCGTACATGTTCTTCTGCGCGAGGGTCACCGAACATTCCCAGTGGTGCTTGAGCGACGGCACGCTGATGATCCTTACATCGGGATGAAGAAGCGCGACCGGCAGGCTGATCCCGGTGTCCCAGCCGAGCGGGACGAAGTCGATCGTCTCCAGGTCTGAAAGGTTTATGAACTCTACTTGCTTGCGCACCAGCATCGGGTAGAAGCCGCGGTGCGCCAGCAGCCTGTGGTGCATCGTCATCGAGCGCATGTTCGCCTCGCACACGAACGGGCGACCGCCGGCTTCCCGCATGGCGTCAATGACGCCTTCCACCACCATGACATCGCTGAAAGAAGAGGGGACTCCGGTGACCCCGCCGCCGATGTTGACCTTTATCGCGACCGGCGCGCCGTCGGTGACAATCTCTTGCAGGCCTACTTTGCAAAGTGCATCGGCCACGTCACTGCGGGGCTCCTCCCCCATCTTCGAGACGAACAGCCGCGTACCGGGGTCGAGCAACTCGCGGCGCAACTCAACCGCTACGGTCCTGCCGCCGCGCTCCTCGAGCTCGTAGCTCTCAGTGCTCTCCTGGAGCTTTAAGGAGTCGAGCTTTTCGCGGAGGGTCATCACTTTGTCTCCTGTTCAAAGGCGCTCATTCTCGACAACCTCTATCCTGCATTGAGCGGCGACTATTTAGGCGTGACTTCAGTCGCGCAACACTTCTAACCTTCCCCGTGGGTTGTGATCGCAAGGCGCGGTTGAAACCGCGCCCCAATAACTAAGGAAAAGCTTTCAATACTGATCGTCATCCGGACCTTCGGGCGTGTCGGGGTCGTCGAGCTGTCCTTTCCCGACGGCACGTATGCTCTCTACCAGCGCTATAACGACGACGATCGTGACGAAGATCGCCAGCAGAAGGCCGGCCCCCGAGAAAAAGAGGTCCATGAAGAAATCGCCCTCGGTCTCGTTCCTCGAGCCGATGGTGATGACCTGGAACACCAGGAACGCGGCAAGCAGGATGACGAGCGCCAGCGCGCAAGCGACCCCGACCGCGAGCATGAAGTTCTTCCTCGTGCTTCCGCGTCCGCCGAGGGAGTAGTCGCGAGATCCCCACCGATCTTTGTTGCCGCTGTCGTCCATGACCCTTCCCCCAAGTGACGGGACGAGGGCTCGCTCACCAGCAGATGCTGCGGAACCCTCGCGAACCCCTAAGCGAGAGACTCGATATATGCCTGTACCCTCTCGCGCGTCTGCGCCTCGGAGTATGCCCTCGAGTCCGTCATGTCCGCCTCGATGATGAGAACCGGTATGCCCGTTCGCTCGGTCACCTCTCGTGACAGGTCGTACTGCCCGAGCGAGTAAGGCTTGCACGAGCGGTTCGAGTGCATGACCAGGCCGTCAGCCGAGTATCGCTCGATCAGGCTCACAAGCTGCTCGACCATGATGTCTATCGAGATGTTCAGGTACACCTTCGTGTAGGCGTCGGCCATGCTGGTGAGCGGGTCGTCGATCTTGATGTCGACCGCCCACGCGGTCGTATACGTGTCGGCCACCAGGCACGCGTTGTTCTCCGAGAACAGGTTCCCCAGGCTGCGCATCGCGAACCATATCGGGATGTTGTCCCAGATCAGCCGGTACTTCTCGTCCGGCACCGCGCCGATGCCGTCCCTGACACGCTCCTGCATCTCGTCCCGCAGCAGCTTGTAGTAGTCGACCACTTCCTGCGTCCCGCGCAGCGTCACGATCGGCGCCATGTGTATGAACGCGTCGAAGCATGTGAACGGCGAAGGCCGGTGCTCCGCGGTCTTCAGGACCTCCTTCCACAGGTCGACGCCCTCGACGGACAGCATCGCCACTTCGGCGAAGCGGTCCTCGTCGAAAGCCTTCCCGGTCATCTCCTCGAGGAACTTCGTCAGCTCGACGCACTGCTTGCGCACGTACTCGGTCGCGTGCTCCGGCTTGTTCTTGTGGATGAACGGCGTGTCGAAGATGAACAGCGGCACGTCGTAGAAGCGCGACAGCTCCTCGTACCATTTCACCACGGTCCCGCATATGTTGTTGCAGCAGAGCAGGAAGTCCGGCTTCGGGAGGCCGCCGATCGGCCCGCCCTTGGTGACCGCCTGCCCGATGTCCAGCCTCGCGTAAGAGCAGAGGTCCTGCGAGAAGCCCATCCCCTCGGCGACCTCGGCAAGGTCGACAGCCATGTGGGACGCGCCGCACATGGCCCCGTGGTTCTCGGGGTATACAGGGATGACGTCCGTGGCGATCAGGAACTCGACCGGTCCGCCGCTCGTTATCCAGCATATCGGCTTCGAGGCGTCGCCCTCGGCCGTCTTCGCGCCGATGTAGTAGTTCGTTATCAGCTGCTTCATCTGCTCGGTCGCTTTTATCTTCACATAGCTTCTTTTCTCGTCGGCAGTCACGCGCTACCCCCTTATCGTTTCAATGAGAGCCTCGACCCGCGTGCGAAGCTGCTCGATCGACACCGAACCCTGCTCTATCTCCAGCAGGAGCGAGGGAATGCCGGCGCCGTCGAGCGCCTTCTTGATGTGCGGGTAGTCGAACGCATGAGGCTCGCAGAACTTGAACTGGAAGAACACCGCGCCCGCGGCGTCGGCCGCTTTCGCGCGGTCGAGTATGTCGTCCGCCCGGCCATCGGAGGGCCGGTTCTTGCAGGGGCACATCGCGCGGTCGGTCAGCCTCTTCACGATCGCGTCCACCGGGTCTCCGCCCTCCTCGACCAGCGTATCGAAGTAACGCCGACCGGTGCAGAAGTCGTCGTCCACGAACGTGCCTCCGGCCTGCTCGACCGCCGATACGAACTCGTACTGGTCCATGCAGGACCCGACGCCGAACAGCCTGACCTTGTCGCCTGTCGCGCCCTCGGACTTCAGCTCCTCGAGCACTTTCTCGAGCAGAGCGTTGTGCTCCGACTTATCCATCAGTGCGCTCGAAGCGACGATCCAGAGCGCCTTGTCCGACGGCAGTATCGCCGGGTTGGCCAGGCGCATCGCGTAGAGCTCGGCGAGCAGCTCGCGGTTGCGGTTGTAGAGCTTGATGCTGTTCGCGATCGCTTCGTCGCTCACCGGGCCGACCGCCGCGGCGATCCGGTCGCGGAACGAGGCGATCTCCGCGCGCATGTATTCGATCGCGGCCTCGCCCTCGAACCGCACCGGCAGCACCGTGTCGACATGCACCTCGAAGCCGGCGTTCAGCCGCCAGATGTCGGAAAGCCTCATCATCGTGTCGCAGGTGTGGACGAAGACCGTGCCGTCCATGAAGTCGAGGTCGCCCTCGAGAGCCATGTCCAGGCTGGTCCGCGCGAGCGAGCAGCAGTAGTTCTGAAGGTGCGCGCCGCTCGAGGACACCGGCGCGTTACGTCCGGTTATCCGGACCGGCAGCGCGCCGGCCGCGTGGATCAACTCCTCGGGAGCGTAACAGCAGAAGAAGCCGATCACCGGCTTGCCGGTGCGCTCCTTCCAGGCCTTCGCGCGCGAAAAAGGATCGTCGCGCAAGGCCACCAACTCGTCGATTGCTTTACCCATCGCTCACCTCTCGTATTTGTGACTGAAATCGAGCTCTCCGTCGCGAAAGTCGAAGAGCGGCGCGCGGCCGCTCTCACTCGCTCTCGAGCTCTCTGCGTAGTATCTTCCCCATCGAGCTCCGGGGCAAGGAGTCCACGAACTCTACGGAGCGGGGCACCTTGTAGTCGGAGAGGTTCTCGTGCGAGAACGTGATGACCTCGTCTTCAGTCATCTCCTCTCCTTCGCGCAGAACGATAAAGGCCTTCAGGCTGTGCCCGCTGATGTCGTCGAAGGTGCCGAGGACGGCGGCCTCCTTGATCTTCGGGTGCGTCACCAGCAGCGCCTCCACCTCCGCAGGGTAAGCCTTGAAGGCGCCGGCGATCACGATGTCCTTCTTGCGGTCGATCAAGTAGAAATAGCCGTCGGAATCCATCCAGGCGATGTCCGAGGTGAAGAGCCAGCCGTCGCGAAGCGCTCTCGCCGTGTCTGCGGGCCTGTTGTGATAGCCCTTCATCAGGCACGGGCTCTTGATGGTCAGTTCCCCGACCTGGTCTTTCTGAAGCTCGCGTGTCCCGGTCTCCATGTCGACGATCCGGAACTCCACGTCCGGGAACGGGATGCCGATGGAGCCCGGCTTCTCGAGCCCCCTCAGTGGGTTCGCAGACTGCGCTGTGACCGCCTCGGTAAGGCCATACCCTTCGCGTAGCACTCCCCCGGTAAGCTCCTCGAAGCGCGCTTTGACTTTCGGCGGCACCAGGGCGGCGCCCACGAAGCAGTCGCGCAATGAGGAGAGGTCAGCCGTCTCCGCGCGGGGATGGCAGACTATCGAATCGAAGATCGCCGGCACCCCGACGAACAGCGAAGGCCGGTTTGCCTCGATCGCATCCAGGAGCGCGTCCGTGTCCTGTCCTTCGGCCAGGACGATGGTGGCTCCGTTGAAGAGCGAAGCGTTCAGCCCGGTGCTAAGCCCGAAGCTGTGATAGATCGGAATGGCCGCCAGGCCGACCCGCCCCGGCCTGATACTCACCCATGCCGCCATCTGCAATGCGTTCGCGACCAGTGCGTAGTGGGTCAGCTCGACCGCCTTCGGTATGCCGGTGGTCCCGCCTGTGTAGATGAGGACAGCGACGTCACGAGTGGGATCCACTTCCTCCAGGTCCGGCGAGCCTTCCGCGACTGCCGCCTCTTCGAAACCGAGGACTCGCGCGCCGCCCGCCAGGTCCTCGGCGTCTCCGGTGATGATAGCCAGCGTCACCCCGGAACCGATCGCGACCTCGGAGCACCGTTCCCAGTTCCCGGGCGTCGTGATCAGCGTCTTCAGCCCGGTATCGATTATCATCTGCTCCAATTCGGGCTCGGCGAGGATCGGGTTCAGCATCACGGCCCGTGCACCGGACATCAGCGTGCCGAAGAACGATGTGACTATCTCGGGACGGTTCGGGAGGAATATCCCCACGGGGCTTGCCGTCGCTTCTTCATGCTGCAGTGCGATCGCCAGGCCGCTCGAAGCGGTTGCGAGTTCCCCGTATGTAATGCTGAGCGACCCGTAGATAACTGCCGTCGCGCCGGGATCGGCAGCCGCCGAATCCAGAAAGGGCCGGTACGCGGGGACTTCCGGGTATTCGATGCTCCCCGGAACGCCTTCGTCGTAGTGCGCCAGCCATACAGGCTTCAAATCTTATCCCCCGGGCCGGCCGGACTCCTCATCCCTTTGGTCGGGAGGCGCGCTCGGCCGCGATCAAGGCCGCGCCCAGCGCCCCCATGTGCTGAGGCATCTCCGGGACAACGATGTCCTTCTTGAACTTCGCCTCGAGAGCGGCGACAACGCCCTGGTTCCTCGCGACCCCGCCGGTCATGACGACCCGTTCCTTGACGGGGATGCGCGCGGCCATGGCGGATATCCTCGCGGCTATCGCCTGGTGTATGCCGGCTATGATGTCCACCTTGCTGGCCCCCTCGGCGACTCGCGAGACCACCTCGCTCTCGGCGAAGACCGTGCACACGCTGCTGATCTGCGCCGGGCTGTCCGACTCGAGAGAGAGGGTGCCGAGCTCGTCCAGGGCCACACCAAGCGCGGAGGCCATCACCTCCAGGAACCTCCCGGTGCCGGCCGCGCACTTGTCGTTCATCACGAAGTCGACCACTTTGCCGCGCTCGTCGATCGCGATCGCCTTCGAGTCCTGTCCGCCGAGGTCGATGACCGTGTGACAGTCAGAGAAGACATGGTTGGCTCCCCTGGCATGGCAGGTTATCTCGGTCACCTGTTCGGCGGTGAAATCGACGGACAACCTGCCATAGCCGGTGGCGATCAGCCCGTCCAGTTCGGCGAACTCGACCCCCGCTTCGGCAAGCGCGCCGTCCAGTGCCAGCCTTCCGGCCTCCCTGCTGTTGTGGCCGGTCGGGAACAGGCTCATGCCGACGATCTCCCCGTCGCGCAGCACGACAGCCTTCGCCGTGAGAGAGCCGATGTCGACGCCTGTGACTAACATGGATTTGCCCTTCTTAACGCCTTTTTTTCGGTCTATTTTCGCTAGTGATTATATCGGATGGTGGGTTGGCCAATGGGGTCAGGTCTTGAATTGTGAATTGACAATTTGTTGCAGTCAGGACCAAAGCCGTTCAATTCACAATTCAAGACCTGACCCCAAATAAAAGGGCGCCGGCTTTCGCCGCCGCCCTTCATTCTTTTGATTTGTGCCCGCTCTCTAGACCGAGACGACTTCCTTGACGTCCGGGATCTCTTCCTTCAGCCTGGCCTCGATGCCCCTCTTGAGGGTCATCGTTGCCATCGGGCATCCGCCGCACGCGCCGGTCAGCTTGACCTTCACCGTGCCGTCCTCGACCTCGACCAGCTCGACGTCTCCGCCGTCTCTCTGGAGCATCGGCCTTATCTTCGAGAGGACTTCCTCTACTTTCTCTTTATCCATTACTTACCACCCCTGCAGTAGTCTGTTGCTGATAGCTTAACCGTAAAACATCGGCGGCCAAATGACAAATCTCATGGTTGCTCGGCTTGCTGCGCGTGCCGTGTTAGAATCGAAAGGCAGGCCTGCACAGGGGTCTGAGGGCGACAACTGGGTGTGATACCGATGCCGATTCGCGGTATTTACAGCGACCTGATAGACGCGGTGCCGGTCGGGCTCGCCATCACTACACCTTCTGGAAAGATCCTCGAAGCCAACCCCGCTTTCCTGGACATGCTCGGCGGCTACACGCGCGAAGAAATCATCAACCTTGACGTTTCTGACCTCTACGTCGACTTGGAGGACCGCGACAAGATCCTGGAAGCACTCAAGGCAGGGCCCGTACATTTCTTTGAGACCCGGTTCAAGCGCATGGATGGCAGCCTTTTCTGGATCTCCATTTCCACCACGCTGATCACCACGCCGGGGGGCAGGCGCTACATAATGAGCTCCTTCGAGGACGTGTCGGAGATGCGAGCGGTCGAAAAAGAGCTGGCCGACGAGAAGGAGTTCATCGACACCGCCCTCGACTCGTTGCAGGACGGCTTCTACGTGCTGTCGGGAAAGACCGGCAAGCTTCTCCGGTGGAACAGGCTTTTCAGGAGACTGGGCTACAGCGAGGACGAGCTTTCCGAGATGACCGTGTTCGACTTCTTCGACGAGGAGGGCAAGAGGCGCCAGTGGGACTTCTTCGCGGAGATGCTCGAGACCGGAAAAGGGATCCTCGATATCGACGTGGTGCTCAAGGACGGCCGCCGGCTTCCGGTCCAGTGCCAGTCGACGTTGATACGAGACGAGAACGGGGAACCCGACTACGTGTGCGGCGTAGCACGTGACATGACCGAGCGCCGCGCTTACGAGGAGCGGCTCCGGAAGACGAACGCGGAGCTGGAGGGCTTCTCGCGGACGGTGTCACATGACCTGAGGCGCCCGCTGGTCGGCATCAAGCTCGCCGCCGAGACCCTGGTGCGGGTCCTCGCCGAAGAGGAAGGCGAGCAGAAGCTCTCCAGCGCCGTCGATATCGCGATGTCGATCGAGAAGGCGGTCGACAGGGCCTCGAGTTTCATCGAGGACCTGCTTGCCCTGGCCGAGGCCGGCGCGACTCCGTCCGATGTCTCCGTCGTGGAAGTGGAGGCTGTCGTCGAAAGCATCCTCGAGGAAAGCGCAGAGGTGATCAAAGACAAGGGCATCGATATGACAGTAGGCGAAGGCCTGGGCAGGGTCACGGCAAACCCGACACACGTCTACCAGCTGTTCGACAACCTGATAGGTAACGCGATCAAACACAACGACAGCGCGAGGCCATCGATCCAGATCAAGAAGCTGGCGGACGACAAGGCTGGCCGGCACCGCTACAAAGTCTGCGACAACGGGTCGGGGATCCCTGCGGAAGACCTCGAGAACGTGTTCGTCCCCTTCTTCAAGGGCGACACCGGCGAGACCGGCATCGGCCTCTCGACCGTGGAGAAGATCGTGAAGTCGTACGGCGGCTGGATAAAGGCGTACAACAAGCGCGGCGCCTGCTTCGAGTTCGCGATAAAAGACGCCGGGCCGCCCCCGGAGACGCCCCCCGATAAGTCATAATAACCACGTCCGATTTTCATGACATCGACCCCAGCTGGAGGCAGCCGTGCTCGAAGATCCGAACAAGCCGGTACTCACGTGGCTCGGCACAGCCGGGTTCAAGATAGAGACAGCCACCGGGGTCATCCTCATCGACCCATTCCTCTCGAGAAACGCAGCCGCCCGTCCGCGGCAGGAGCTGAAGCCCGAGGACCTGAAGGACGCCGACCACATCCTGATATCTCACGGCCACTTCGACCACATCGCAGACGTCCCGGCCGTCATGGTGCACAGCCCGGCGGACGTCTACTGCAGCGCGGTCACCGCACAGGCGCTGGTGAAGCGTGGCGTGATGCCCGCGAGGATACACACGCTAAGCGGCGGTGAGAAGCTCGAGCTCGGCGAGACCGCCTGCTCGGTGACGGCGATACGGCACATCCGCTTCGACGTGCCACTGGTGCTGCGCACACTGACAAGGGTCATCAGGACGAGCCGGTCGACCTTCTCTAGCCTCGAGAGGCTGCCCGCCGGGCCGGTCCTCTGTTATTCGCTGGTCCTGGGCGGCCTGACGTTCACGCACATGGGGAGCCTGGGTATCACTCCCACCGACGCGAAGACTCTGCTGCCACGCACCGACGTCCTTATGCCGCCGCTCCAGGGGCACACAGACATATGTTCGAGGGCGGCCGCGGTCGCGAAGGCGGTCGAGCCGCAGGCGGTCGTGATACAGCACCAGGACGACTTCTTCCCACCCGTCAGCACTTACGTGGACGTGGAGCCGTTCCGCCGCGAGCTGAAGCTGAGCCTTCCGGGGTGTAAGTGCTACGAGCCCCGGATGAACGTGCCTTTCACGATCGACAGCATTCTTGAATAATAGGATTTCAAGCAGCCACACACAGCGGAGGTCAAGATGAGGATAGCGATGCTCGGCGCCGGCGCCATCGGCGGCATAACCGGCGGGATGATGGCTAAAGGCGGCGAGGACGTGACGCTTATCGACGCGTTCGAGCCTCACGTAGAGGCGATCAACTCCCGCGGCCTCAAGATTATCGGCGAGCTGGGAGAGCACGAGGTCGAGGTGACCGCGGTGACCCCGGGCAATGCCGAAGGCGAGTTCGACGTCGTGTTCCTCGCAGTCAAGGGTGTCGACACAAAAGAGTCCCTGGACTCCATCGCGAAGAACATGCGTCCGGACACCCCCGTCGTTTCGCTTCAGAACGGCATAAACGAGGAGTACCTGACGGAGCTTCTCGGGGCGGGCAAGGTCATCGGGGCCAGCACACACTACGCGGCCACGTTCGAGGGCCCGGGTGTCGTCAACAAGACGTCGCACGGCGGCTACATCGTCGGGGAGCTCGACGGGAAGATGACCGACCGCGTCACGGAGATCGGCCGGCTGCTGGGCCTTGTCGAGCAGACCGAGGTCACCGACAACATCTGGGGGCACCTCTGGAGCAAACTTCTCATCAACGTATGCACCAACTCGTTCGGGGCGCTGACCGGCCAGTTGTTCGGCGAGTTCATGGCGGACGAGACCGGCAAGGCGCTGCTCGCAGCGCTCTACACCGAGTCGCACGACGTGGCTGTCAAGCAGGGCGTCGACCTGGTCAAGCTGGTCGGGATCCTCGACCCGGAGTTCCTGGTCGTCAGGGGCGAGGAGGACAGGCCGCGCGTGGAGCCGGTCCTCGACATCATGGCGGGCCCCGAGCAGTTCGGGAAGATGAAGTCCTCGATGCTGCAAGACATCGAGCGGGGGCGCAAGACCGAGATCGAGTTCCTGAACGGGTACATAGTGAAGAAGGGGCTCGAGGTCGGCGTCGAGACGCCGATCAACGAGGCCATCGTCGGGATGGTCAAGCAGGTCGAACAGGGTGCCCGTCCTATCGACCCCGCCAACCTCGATGAGATATGGCAGCGCTGGGGTCCGGAGATCTACCCCGAAGCGTTCGAAGACAAGTAGAGCGTACGACGTGTCCGGTGCGCGAGACAGGCAGCAGGGCGTCTTCAGCGCGCTTTCCTCACCAGGCTTCCGGATGTACTGGTCCGGCGCCTTCGTCTCGAGCATCGGCAGCTGGCTGCAGCTGACCGCCGTTCTCTGGTTCGTCAGGAACATAGGCAGCGATTCGCTCGTCGGTTTCGTCAACCTGGTCGGCTGGATCCCGGTCCTCTTCCTGGGCCTTTTCGCCGGAGCGATGTCCGACCGCCTGCACCGCAGGCGCGTGATCCTGGTCTGCCAGGCGGTGATGATGGTCTGCTCCATCATGATGGGGGTGTGCATCCACACCTCGATCAACGACCTGACGCTGGTCGTGTTCCTGGGGATCTCCGGGGTCGCGTACGCCATCTTCACGCCAGCCTGGCTTTCCGCGATGCCGTTCCTGGTCACCAAGAGAGAACATCCTGAGCGCGAATACGCTGAACAACGTTCAGCTCAACCTGGCCCGCTTCATCGGGCCCGTAGTCGGAGGAGTGCTGCTCGCCGCCACAAGCGCCTACGTCCCGTTCTACCTGAACGCCCTGACTTTCGCGGCGTTCATGGTGCTGATACTCATCTCGAAGGCCGAGATGCCGCCGCCCAAGCCACGCACGGAAAGCGTGGTCGCGAGCGTTGTCGAAGGCTTCAAGTACGTGACCGAGAACGGCTGGATGGGCAGGATACTCCTGACCGTCTGCGGCATGTCGTTCTTCGGTTTCTCGTTCATAGTGCTGGTGCCCGCGGTCTGTAAACAGGTCCTGCACGTCAAAAGCCACTACTACGGTCTTCTGATGGGGATGACGGGGCTGGGTGCCCTGGCGGGCATCATCGCCGTAGCCGCACTCAAGAAGAGGGTCGGGCTCAAGGCGATGATGAGCGTGGGAGCTTTCCTGACCGCGGCATTTCTCATCGCCTTCGCTCTCTCGCGCACGTACTGGCTGTCCTGCCTCCTCGCCGTCGGCGTCGGAGGGAGCTTCCTGGTCTTCAACGCGGTCGCCGCGGCGGCCGTCCAGGGAAACGCCAGACCGGAGATGCAGGGAAGGGTCTCGAGCATGCTGGTGGTGGCCTATATCGGCATCTTCCCCCTGGGCGGACTGCTGCTGGGGTTCCTGTCGGATGCCCTTTCGCTTCAGACATCGCTGCTGATCGGCGGGTTCGCCTGCGTAGCGGTAGCGCTGTCAGTCGTCTTCTTCGTTTCGGTCCCGGGAGAAAAGGAACCGGCGGATCGTGGCGAGCTCGAGCCCGGTCATCCGCCGGGAATCGCCGAGGCGGACTAGCGCCAGGTCTTAGAGCCCCAGCTTGCCCGGGTTCATGATGCCGGCCGGGTCGCACGAGGCCTTGAGCGCCTTCAGCGCCTTGTGCGCGTCGCTGCCGATCTCCCTCTCGAACCAGGGGGCGTGCTCGTAACCAACGCCGTGGTGGTGAGTTATCGTCCCGCCGCTCGCCAGGATGGCGTCGCCCGCCATCTGCTTCAGGTGCTCCCACTGCTCGATCTCTTTGCCCGGCGCGTTGCGCCCGAGGAAGATGAAGTAGAGGCTCGAGCCCTGCACGTAAGAGTGCGACAGGTGGCAGGTCACTATCGACGGCGAGCCGTAGTCATCGAGCGCCTGGCTGATAGCCTTCTTCACGTTGCGATAAAGCGTCATGATGTTGTCCCAGTTGGTCGCCGTCTCGAGCGTGTCTATCATGACGCCCCAGTTCATCAGGAGGTCGCGGAAGTACGGGTTGTCGTAGCGGCCCTTGTACCATTCGTCGCCGGCCAGGTGGCCCAGCGGAAGGGCGCCGTTCTTGCGGCAGATGGACTGCATCTGCTTCATGCGGCCGGACACATCCACTTTCTTACCCTCGCAGCCCAGTATCGCGAACGCGCCTTTCTGGAACGAGTATCCCAGTGCGCCCATCGCCTTGAAGGCGGCCTGCATGGCGCCCTCCTTGACCGGGTTGCTGGACGGCTTGCGGATGAAGCTCGCGAGGTTGCTCTCCTCAGTGTCGGAGATGCGGATGCACTCGGGGAAAAGGCGCTTCTGAAGCATCTCGCGTACGGCCTGAACGCCGCCCTCGAACTCCTTGAACAGGAGGCCGCGGTAGTCGTAGACCTCCGGGAGCGGGTGCACTTTCATCGTCGCCTTCGTGATGATGCCGAGCGTCCCCTCCGAGCCGGAGATGACCTGCCTTAGGTTGGGGCCGGCGGCGGTCGCGGGCACGGCCAGCGAGTCGATCACGCCGCGCGGGGTGACCATCCTGACGCCCTCGACCATGTCCTCGATCTTGCCGTAGCTGGTCGACTGGCGGCCGGCGCCGCGGCTGGCGATCCAGCCGCCCAGACCGCTGAAGAGGAAAGACTCCGGCTGGTGTCCCAGGTACAGGCTCCTGCTCGCCAGTTCCTCGTCGAGCTGAGGCCCCCAGACGCCCGCCTCGAAGGTCGCGACACGGCTCTCGGCGTCGACACTGACCAGCTTGTCCATGCGCCGCAGATCGACGCTCATGGACGCTGAGAGCCCTTCCTTGTCGAGCGGCTCCACGCCGCCGACGACGCTCGAGCCACCGCAGAACGGCACGACCGCGATCTTCTCAGCCTCGGCGAGCTCGAGGAGCTTCACGACCTCGTCCTCGTCGCCGGGGTAGATGACCGCGTCGGGCGGGTTGGGTATCTGCTTCATGTGGCCGCGAAGGAGGTCGCGGTAGCTCTTGCCGAGGCCGTGGTAGACACGGGATTTCTTGTCGGTCTTGACGTTGTCGGCGCCGGCGATCGCCTCGAGTTTCCCGACCTGTTCTTTCGACAGGCGGGACTCCCGGAGGTCGACTTCGTCGAGGGTCGGGTCGGGCTCGCGGAGCTTCTCCACCTTTATGCCCAGCCTCTCCTCCAGGTACGGCACCAGGTCGGGCCTGTCCTCGATGGCGAACGTCTGGTTTATATCTCCCCATCCCCACCAGCGGGTCTCGATGTCTTTTGCCTTGGTCATTTGAGGTCCCTTCCTTAGCCATTTCATCGGGGTCAGGTCTTGAATCGTGAATGCATCTCCCCCCCCTGAATCCAGGGAGATCGGACTGTTTCGTGCCGACCGCAAACGAATTCACGATTCAAGACCTGACCCCGTCGATTATCCCGTCGATTATCGCATAACGGGTGGTTGGACTGCGCTTGAAATAGCGACGGGGAGCCCGTCGGCCCCCCGTCGTTGCCCCTCCCGGACCTGCTGTCCGGAATCTAAGTCGCCGTCATCCCTACCAGCTGGAGAACCCCTTCGAGCAGGAACCCTCCACCCTGTTCGCCCAGTAGACGGCGCGCTCGACCGCGACTGGCGTGGTCGATTGTACGGAGGCCGACACCTGGGCATCGGAGCCGATGTCGGCCGACTCGTTGAGCGATACGCGCTGGCCGGCTTTCACCATCAGGGGCGCGCGCTCCTGTGCACCGTTCTCGGTGAAGTACGTGATGTATACCGTCGCGTCGGAAAGTCCGGCGTTCTGGATCAGTATCCAGCTCTCGAACGTGTTCGCGGTCGAACCCTCGGCGAGCAGCGTCTTGAACTTCGGGCTGTCGACGCCGTCTTCACAGGTACCGCCGTTGCGGCTGTTGAAGTAGACGGACCTCTCGGCGATGATCGGCTGATCGCAGATCACCTTGGTCGACACCTGGAAGTCATTCGGCAGCGTCTTCGACACGTCGACCGTCGCGCGCGAATGCGGCGCCAGGTCGACTGTCGGGCCGTTGGTGACACCGTTCTCGTTCATGTAAGTCAGGGTCGCCTTCGCCGCGCTGTCGCCCGGGTTCTGCAACAGTACCCATGTCTCGAAGCCGTTCGCGGTGCAGCCCTCAGCCATGTACCACTCCGTGCCTGGCGTGGCTACGCCGTTCGCGCAATGGCCCGCCTTGCGGTTCTTCCAGTACATCGAGCGCTCCGCGATGACAGGCTGATCGCTTGTCACTTTGGTGGACACCGCCCAGTCGTTGGCGAGCGAGTCGGCGACGTTGAACGTCGCGCGGGAGTGCGGGGCCAGTGTCTGGTTCGGCCCGGCCTTCTCGCCGGTCTCGTTCATGTAGGTCAGGGTCACGTTCGCCGGGTTGTCACCGGGGTTCTCCACGAGCACCCAGGTCTCGAATCCCGCGGCTGTCGACCCCTCAGCGAGGTACCATGTGGTCGCGGGCTGATTCACGCCGGTCGCGGCGTGGCCGCCCTGTCAGCCGTCCCAGTACATCGCTCGCTCGACCACTATCGAGTCTCCCTCGTGGCCGACCAGCTTCGCCGAGACGTTCTTGTTCGCGCCGACGACGTCATTGACCTTTATGGTCATCCTCGAACGGGTGGGAACCTCGACGTTCTGCGTCTTGTTGCCCTCACCCTGGATCATGTACTCGATCTCTACGGGAGTCTTCCAGGGGTTCGGGTTCTCGATGCAGATGAACTCCTCAAACCCCGGGCCCGTGTACCCTTCCGCGAGATACCAGGTCGAAGGCACGTTGTTCGGGCTGGAGAGCCCTGTGATGATGATGCGATCACTCGGCACCTTGGTCGCGTCCGGAGCCGGGGTGCTCTGCGCGTCCAGAGGCAGTAACTGGAGGACCCGGAGGTTCTTCACCCACTGGCCCTTGTTCGAGTCAGAGGGGTTCGCCTGTGGCCTGATCAACTCGAGCGGTCCGGCACCAGGAGCCGGCGTAAGGTCGGCGCCGTCATTCCAGACTACCATCGAGTTGAGACCGCCGATGTAATTGTTCACCTGGTCGGCAGTGTAGGTCCTGCTGAAGCCGTCACCCGCGACTCCCTTCACGCTGGTCCATCCGGAACGTGCGCCGGCGACCGTGTTGATCAGGTAGCTCATCGGGATGCCTATGAACGTCGTGGTCCCGGTGCCGCCACTGCTCTTCCAAGGAACGGTCGCGGTGACCTGCTTGATCGACTTGACCTGTGCAGCGGTAATGGTCGTCCTGTTCAGGATGTTCCCATATACCGTGACCTGTCCCGTCGGTGCCTTGGTGTAGTCGAATGCCGGAAGTCCCGGCGGCGTGGGCTGGACTTCGATGGCGCGAATCCTCTGGACCGCCATGTTCCAGTTAGGTGTCCCCCCGGAAGGTTGATCTCCGATAACCGCCTGCGGCACTATGAGCCTGCAGGGGCCCTCGGTGGCATCCAGGTCGGTGAGATTCCCGCCCGTGGTATTCTCCGCGCCCTTCCTGTAGCCGAGCATCGGCGACAGTCCCGACGGATAAGCCATCGAGATCTGCGCGGGAGTCAGCGACACCGAGTAGCCGTCATCCGCGATGAACTTCACCGCAGTCGTGTCGGCCTTCATCCCTACCTCGACGTTCAGGAAGTAATCCAGCGACACGCCATACCAGTCCTGTGTGAAGTAAGTGTAGGGGGCCTGTGCCTTCAGGCACGTGTAGTTGCCGCCACTCACCGGCATGCCCTTGATGTCGCTGATGAGGGACGTCTTGTAGTTGGGGGTCGCCCCGGTAGAGACGTCGATGTTCCGCGTCCCGGCCGCCGCCGGCGTCGCCAGCGATAACATTGGCAGTACCGCGGCCAGAACCATCGTGGCCAGGGTGAGCAGCACTATCGCCGCCCGTTTCGTTCTCCTCATATCTTCTCTCCTTTCGTCAGTGACTCTGCTCTTGCGGTCCATTCCCTCGGCTATGAATCGGAGAAGCCGCTGGCCGGACCGTCGGAGCACTCCCGAAGCTGTTTCACTCCGGAGGTCTACCTCGACCCGGCCGGGACGGTTTGCGACTTCTCCTGGATATCCCTCCTGCTCTACCTCAGTGCGATCGTCCTCATGCGTGTCCTGCTCGTCGTCGGTTCAAAGACGTAGCAAGGGCCAGGGAATAAAAAGACCGCCTTCCCGTGCAGAAAAGGCGGCTACGCTCAGGTGTCTCAAAAAAACCACGAGGGCTACCTCGTGGAAAGGCACCCTCGGCGATAAACCGTATTGAGGTCTTCCTTTCCAAGCACGGGAGGCCCTGTCGTTTCCGGCTTGACCCTATCGGCAGACCGCCGTAGCCGTGAGGCCTTAGGCTTAACCTGCTCGGAAAACCGATTCCGGGTGGAAAGCTACAACAACTCATTGGATGCGGTGTCAAGCGGGACTCCGTTGCTTGACAGCCTTCTCGCGCGGGGACTAACCTTTGCAGCGTTACATTGGCTCTCCGAGTCTTGCGCGCCTAAAGCCTTCACGGCCATGGACGAAGACCGACAGGGCCCGCCGGGAAACCGGCGGACCTCCCGTTATTTGGAAAGGAGGGCGGGAGCTATCACTCTTCGACGCACGTTCATCGCGCTCGCGGTGCTGTTTCTACTGGCGTCCGCGGCGCTCTTCGGCCTTCGTTACGGCCTCGCCGAGAGCAACCGGAAGACCCTCAAAGTCTCGGACGTCAAAGCCATGCCTTCGAAGACCGCCGTCTACAGGAACATCAACAACTGGAAGACGATCGCGAACACGAAGTGGAAGGGCGTGCAGGTCACCGACCTCCTGAAGGCCGCCGGCGTGACCGACCCTGAGGCGACTCTCAGGTTCTACGCCCCCGACGGTTATTTCTGGCCGGCCCTGAAGACCGACCTGACGGTCGCTGACATGAGCAAGGCCAATTCCGCGGGGCTCCTGCGGCTCATCGGCTACCAGGAGGACGGCAAGACTCTTTCAGCGGAGCCGGACGGGACCGGCCCGCTGCGGTACGTCGCACCACAGTACTCGACCGGCGAGACCAACAAGCCATCATGGGTGCAGAACCTGCGGATGATCGTCGTCGGCCCCCTGAAGAAAGGCGAGAAGCTGCCCAGCGCGAAGAAGGTGTCCACTAACGAGCTCGTCGTGTTCGGCCGCGTGTCCACCACTTATCCGTTCGGCATTGTCTTCCCAATACTCGCCGGTGCTTTGGGACTGCTCTTTCTGGTCGTGGCCCTTGTGCTGCCGCGCAAGAAGAAGGTAGGGTCTCACTCGACGGGAGTCAACGGCGCTGCCGTGACGATCGTGCTGCTGCTCGCATGCCTTCTTCTCTGGCCCGCGCCTGATGCCCGGGCGGCTGACAGGCAGGTAGTCTTCAACATGGACCAGCTCAAGGCGATGCAGTCCGTGACGGGGCGTTACACGTTTCTGAAGCAGCTCCCGCCTTATACGTACTACGAGGACACATACACGGGTGTGCCTCTCTCTGTGCTGCTCGATCAGAAAGTCGGCGTCGGCGCCGGCGCGGCGAAGATGATCGCTCACGCCAGCGACGGTTACACGGCAGAGCTGACCCTGGACCTGGCGCGCGCCACCTGTCCAGGCGGCCTGGTGCCGATCATCGCCTACGCCAAGGACGGCAAGGCGCTCCCGGGGGAAGAAGGGCCCCTGCGGCTGATAGTGCCGCAGCAGAAACAGGGCACCCGCGACCAGGGTGGGGACGCGAACACGCCGCTTTGCGGCAGGATGATACGCTCGGTCGAGATAGCGCCGACAGGAGTCACGGTCGACCCGGCCGCGGTGCCTGCAGGTTCGCTCTCGGTCTACGGGAACCTGGGCACGCCCCAGCCGGCCCCGGCGCCCGCTCCGGCGCCCGCGCCGACGCCCGCGGCTACTCCGACTCCCACTGCGACCCCGACTCCCGCGGCCCAGACCCCGGCGGCGGCCGCGGCGGCCAACACTCCGGTCATGACACCGAAGCGCATCAAGACCATCCTCTCGCTGTCGATCGCTGGAGAGGCACTCGACTCGGTCGCCTGCTGGCCGTTGCGCCTCGTCACCCGCGGGACAGTGACAGCCTTAAGGACCTGGCCATGAGAAAGGCTGCGGCTCTCGCGTGTGCCGCCCTCGTGGCGGTGACCGTTTTCGCCGGCTGCAGTTCCGGGACCGGGAAGCCAAAGGTCCTGCTCGAGAGTGAGAAGCGCCTGGCCGGCATGTACAAGGCCTGCCAGAACATCGAGGTCGTTGAACCGCCGAAGGCCACCAGAGTCGCGGTGTCTTCCTTCTCTGCCATGCAGCAGCAGACTGTCGATGCGGTGCTGAAGCGCTCGAACGGGATGAAGATCAGCGGGACATGGTCCGGGGTGAAGCTGTCGGACGTGCTCGCCGCGAACGGCGTCACCACCCCCTTCAAGGAACTGAAGATCAGCGCGTACGACGGTTACGTCGGAAGGGTTGCGTACGATATCGCTATGAAGCCAGACACGCTGATCGCGAACAAGGAGGGCGGCAAGCCCCTGCCGCGAGACGAAGGGCCGGTCCGGCTGGTCGTCGCAAGCCAGGACGGATTCTACTGGATAAACATGATCACGAAGATCGAGGTCCTCAGGTGAAGCAGCGCGGCTGGCTCGCCTTCCCCGTCCTGCTCCTGGTGATTCTCGCCGCCCTGTATTGCGCGGGCTGTTCTTCCCCCACCATCGATACTTCCGGCGTGAAGAAGAAGTCGATGGTCCTTGCCACGACGACCAGCGCCGAGGACTCGGGGATACTGAAGAGATTCGTGGACGGGTTCGAGTCGCAGACCGGCATCGAGGTCAAATCTGTCGCCGTGGGCAGCGGCGCCGCGCTTTTCATGGGCCGGAACGGCGACGCGGACGCGATGCTCACGCACGAGCCTGTCGCCGAGAAGGAGTTCATGGCGGGAGGCTACGGGGAAAGCGAGGTCGTGGTGATGCACAACCAGTTCATCATCGTCGGACCCGCCTCCGACCCGGCCCACGTGAAAGGCAGCAAGGATGCTGTCGAGGCTTTCAAACAGATAAAGGACAGCGGCGCGCCTTTTGTATCCAGGGGCGACGCGTCAGGCACGAACGCGATGGAGATGTCGATCTGGGACCGCACGGGGATCAAGCCGGAGTGGAATGGGTACATCGTGTCCGGCCGCTCGATGGGCGACACCCTGCGCATCGCCGACGCGAAGAACGCCTACACCCTCACCGACACCGCGACGTTCACCGCGCTGAAGAAAGGCCTCGACCTGGTGATGCTCTTCGAGGGAGACCCCGCGCTGATCAACCGCTACACGTTCACGGTGATAAACCCGAAGAAGTTCCCGAACACCAACCACCAGGCGGCGCTTCTCTTGAAGGATTACCTGCTGTCGAAGAAGACGCAGGAGATGATCGCCTCGTACGGGAAGAACACGTTCGGCACGACGCTCTTCTATCCCGACGCCTTGAAGAAATAGACGGCGTGGTCGACTGCCCCACTCAGCCCGTCCCGCCGGCGCCGTCGCCGAAGCACAATCCCGACAGTTCCCAGAGCGACTCCGTATCAAGCTGTCCGGACGTCAAGCTTTCGATGGCGAAGTCGAACGTCTCATCGGCCACCTGGCCCCCGTCGCCGGACGCCTCGAGGGCCTCCCTCATGCAGTCTCTGAGATCGTTGACAATGCCGCGGCGCACCACGTGCCGCTCGTCGTAAAGGTCGAACGTAAGCTGTCCCTGCTTTGACAGGTCTTTAAGGAGCTCGCTCACCGACGGGTCCGAAGGGTTCAGGAAAAGTGAGTACATCGCCGGCGGGCTGGTCTCGAACCGGAACAGGAGCGCGAGTATCGATATGCTGCGGCTCTCCGAGCTCAAAGTGATCTTTATGCACCTCGCGCCGGAGCGATCGCCCTCCAGGGAACCGGACCTCATGACCTCGTCGACAGATCGGACGACGTCCCGCCTCTCGTGGACGAGAAAAGACCACACCGTTTCTTCAGGAGTGAAAGTGGGTGCGATGAAGACGGTACCGTATGGCGAGGAAACCACCATCTCTTCCAGCTCAGTCCTCTCGGCGAACGGGTTTATCATCTGGTAGCCTCCGCCCGTGGCACTGCCGCCCTCTCGGTTCCTTTGAATCCCTGTTCTGGTTTCTACCCGCTGGAAACGAACCCTGCGGTCCGCATCGTCGCAGGGCAGATCTAATTCTCGATATCCCCTTAAAGATTACCAGATGCAGGAAAGCGCCGGCTGTCCTAGGAGAGGTACTTCTTTACGATCCGGTTGAGATCGGAAACGTCGATCGGCTTCAGCAGGAATTCGTCGGCCCCGACGGCCTCCATCTTCTCGCGCGTCTCGGCCGACATGCTGGCGGTCATCGCCACAATGGGGATGTCCTTTGTCTGGGAGGTATCTTTGACCTGCCGGCACACCTCGGTGCCCGAGAGGCCGGGCAGGCGGACGTCCAGCAGAACCAGGTCCGGCTTGAGCTCCTCGATCATCCTCAGGCAGTCGCGACCGTCAGAGACCTGCGACACGTTGAAGCCCATCCGGTCCAGGACGGCCCGATAGGTGATCACGACGTCTTCGTTATCGTCAACGATCAGTATTGTCTTCTTGTCCATCGCTAATCACCATCATCGGTCGCGGGAAGCGTGAAACAGAACCGCGAGCCCTTGCCTTCTTCGCTGTGGGCCGTCACGGTCCCGCCGTGCGCTTCTACTATACCTTTAGTGATAGCCAGGCCCAAACCCGTCCCTCTCTTCTCTGAACGCGTATCGCTGTGCGCCTGCGAGAATTTGTCGAAGACGCTTCCAAGCGCCTCCGCCGGGATTCCGATGCCGGTGTCCTCCACGCAGATCTCGATGAGCGGCCCCCTGTATCCGACGATTATGGAGACGCCGCCCTCCTCCGTGAAGCGCATCGCGTTGGAGACAAGGTTCTGTATCACCTGGTAGATCCTGTCCCGGTCACATTTCGCGAACGCGGGTGCGTCGCCCGGCTCCACCTTCACGTAGATCCCCTGGTGCTCGGCCTGGGCCTCGAGTGACAGGGCCACTTCGTTCGCGAGCTCGACCATGTCGCACTTCCCGACCTGCAGGTCGAGCTGTCCGGCCTCGATCTTCGTCAGGTCGAGCAGGTCGGTCGTGAGCTTGATAAGCCGGTCGGTATTGCGCTCGACGATCTGGAGCATCAGCTTCTGGTCCTCGTTCAGCGGTCCTACTATCTCGTTGGAGACGTTCGAGACGCCCATCTTCATCGAGGCGAGCGGCGAGCGCAGCTCGTGTGACGCCACCGAGACGAAGTCGCTCTTGAGGGAGTCGAGCTCTTTCAGCCGCTCGTTCGCGTCGCGCAGCCGCTCGTTCGCGTCGATCAGTTCGCTGGTCCTGTCCTCAACTTTCTGCTCCAGGCTGTCGTACGACTCCTTCAGCCTCTCAGCCATCTTGTTGAACTCGCGCGCCAGCTCCGTCACCTCGACGCCGTCATGGATGTCCACGCGCGTGCCGAGGCTGCTTCCGCTGAGGGCCTTCACCCCCTCCTGCAGCTCGATGATCGGCCTCGAGAGCGAGCGGGCTATCAGGAACGCGAGCGCCGTGCCCCCGAACAGGAGGGCCAGGATCACGATCATGATCACGTTACGGAACCGGACTATCGGGGCGAACGCCTCGGAGCTGTCGGTAGTGGCCGTTACTCCCCAGCTGAGCACGGTTATGTTGTCGTACGACGCGATGACCTTGCTGCCGTTGATGACGGCCTCGCCTTCACCCTTCTGTCCGAGCGCAGCTTTAACGGGAGGCAGGTCGCTTTGCGTGCTGTACATCTTGAACGCGTTCTTGTTCGCCTCGGTCGTGGTCGCGAACCTATTGGGGAGATCGAGAACCTTCACCTTGCCGGCCTGCTGCTCGCTCAGCAGGATCTTGCCGGTGTCCCCCAGGCCCGAAGTGTCGCCGAGGACCCGTTCCATCTCGGTGGACCTCCCGGTGGTCACCACCATGCCGATGACGTCCCTCGTCCCCGTCCTGTCTATACCGGTCGCCAGGGAGACCGACATCTCCCTGTCCCTGTAGCTGAAATCAGCCCACGAGCGCCCCGCCTGCAGGGTGAGCAATATGCTCTGAAAGCTCGTGGCGGTCGGGGGCAGGAAAGGGCTCCTGCCCGTCTCGTCGATCGAAGAGATGACGCTCCCGTCCGCGGCGACCAGCGACATGCCCGTGAACGTTGGCACGGCCTTCAGCCCGGCCGCAAGGATCGCGGTCATCCGGGCGCTAAGCGCCGCCCGGTCGCCGGTTCCGTCCGTGTAGGCTGTCATGGCGGACCGCATCGCGTCGTTGCCCGCCACGATCTCAGCCAGGCTGGACATGTTCTGTTCGGTCGCCAGGACCTCCCGGCTCGTTCGGGAGACAACGCTTTCCATCGAGCGCAGCACCTGGTCGGTGAAGATCGAGCGGCTGAGAAAATACCCGTACAGGAGTACGACGGTCCCGGTCACGAAGACCGCGATCGCCACGATTATCGTTATCCTGCCCTTGAGGCTTCTGGCAAACCTGCTCAACTAAGCGCCTTTCCGTTCATTTAGACCGGAATGATGGCCGAAAAAGATTCTACCACGGCGTCTGTTTCACATAGACGACGTATCTCACCCATCGGTTACCCATCGGCGGGTTTGACCCACGCGCTTCGGTGACTTTATACTCTGACCCGAGGAGATGACATGGTTAATACAGGAACACAGAAGCTTCTGAGGATCGGCGAGCTCTCGCGACGGACCGGTGTTTCCACTTCGGCGATCAACTACTACATCAGGGAGGGGCTCCTCCCGCCCCCGCTCAAGACCGCGCCGAACATGGCCTATTACGACGCCGGATACGTCGACATGGTCAACTCGATCCGCGTCCTCCAGCGGGAAAAGGGCCTGTCGCTCGGCGAGATAAAAGGATTGCTCGAGCAGGGGGCCTTCAAGTGGTCGGAAGGGTTCCCGGCGGAAGAGCTTGCCTGGGCGAGCCAGGCGGGGGCCGGCAGCAAGCGGGCGCTGGACAGGCGCAAACACATCATGACCGTCGCTGCCCGGGTGTTCGCCGAGAAGGGTTACTACGCGACGACCATATCCGACCTCGCGTCGGCCGCGGGCATCGCGAAGGGCACCATCTACTGGTACTTCAACAACAAGCGGGCGATCATGCTGGCGATCCTCGACGACATCTCGTCGGAGATAACCGGCACGTTCGCGCGGATACTTACCGAGGCTCCCAGCGGCCTCAACGCGCTGCTGGACTGCGTCGAACCCGCGATACGGCTGCTCGAGAAGCACGGCCCGATCTACCTCATGTACTTTCTGGAGATCGGCTCCACCGACACTGTGATCCAGGAGAAGTTCCGCGACATTTACAAGAGGGTCCACGGTGGCGCCCGGACCGCGATAAAGCGCGGCATCAAGGAAGGCACCATCCGGGACCTCGACCCGGACCTCGGCGCCTACGAGGTGATGGGGGTCGTGGAGCGGATCGTACAGGTCGGCGCCGGCGGCAGGATCCCTGTGGCCGAAAAAGCCGACGAGGCGCGCGAGTTCGTGAAGCGTGCGCTGCGGTCGGACACCGACGCTGCCAGGAAGAAGAAATCCTCGAAGGCAGCCCGCAACAACTGAGCCTCCTGTTTTAACATCCAGTGTCTTCCCTTAACAGTCTCAAGTGTCCCGTCTCATGGGCGGCGTGCATATCAATAAGACAAACCGGGCTGGAGCCTAGACCCTGAGGCCCTCGAAGGCGTCCGTGAATATCCAGGTCGAGAGGTAGCGCTCCCCGGTGTCCGGAAGGATAACCACTATCTTCTTGTCTTTGCTCTCGGGCCTCCTCGCCACATCCAGCGCGGCGAACAGCGCCGCACCCGAAGAGATCCCCGCCAGCAGGCCCTCCCTCAGCGAGAGGAGCCTCGTCATCGCCGCCGCGTCCTCGTCCGTCACGGCGATCACTTCGTCGATCAACTCGCGCTTCAGGACCTTTGGCACGAATCCCGCGCCGATCCCCTGGATCTTGTGCTGGCCCGGCTGCTTCCCCGACAGCACGGCCGAAGTGGCCGGCTCAACGGCGATCACCTTGACGGAAGGCTTCCTGTCTTTGAGCACCTCACCGACACCGGTTATGGTGCCGCCCGTGCCGACCCCCGCTACGAAGATGTCGACACCTCCGCTGGTGTCGTCCCAGATCTCCGGAGCCGTCGTCTCCCGGTGTACCCTCGGGTTCGCGAGGTTCTCGAACTGCCGCGCGAGGAAAGAGTTCGGGGTCTCGGCGGCGATCGCCTCGGCCCTTTTCACCGATTCGGCTATCCCGAGCGCCCCGGGGGTCAGCTCTATATGGGCCCCGAGCACGGCCATAACCTGCCTGCGCTCGACGCTGGCGCTGTCCGGCATCACGATGCGGCACTGGTAGCCCCGGGCCGCGCAGACGAATGCGAGGCCGATGCCGGTGTTGCCGCTGGTCGCCTCGAGGACCGTGCCGCCCGGCTCGATGAGGTCATGGCGCTCGGCGTCGTCTATCATCGAGACAGCGATGCGGTCTTTGACGCTGCCGAGCGGGTTCGCGCTCTCCACCTTGGCGAACACTTCGGCCTCTATCCCGGGGTCGATGCGGTTCAACTTCACGAGAGGCGTCCGCCCGAAGCTCGCTGGGAAATCTTCGTAATAGTTCGCCAATGCCTCCAGCTCCTTTCCTGCCGACCGCTGGTGCCCCCGCCGATCAACGGCACTCGTTAAGGATTTCAATCAGGCGCGTGTTTTCCCTGCGGTGCCATGGTGCCAGGTCTTGAATTTTGAATTGCCGGGAAACGGTGTGATACTCGGGTAGAATTCAAAACTGGAGACCTGACACCATCAAAGGGAGGAGCGATGATGAGGGTCAAGCGGATAGACCACGTCGGTGTCGCCGTCTCGGACAAAGAGGCCGCCGAGCGTTTCATGACCGGGATCCTCGGCGCGAAGAAGACGATGGACGAGCCGTGGGAATACCGTGGTGACGTCTTCAACTGGGCCTACTTCGAGGTCGGCTCGTCGGGCCGGATCGAGCTGATAAGCTCGCCCTACGAAAACAGCTTCATCAACAGGCACATCGCGAAGCGAGGCCAGGGCTTTCACCACATCACGATAGTCGTCGAGGATTTCGCGGAGGCCGTGGAGTTCCTGGAGGGCCGCGGGATCCGGGTGCTCGATGTGAACGATTCGGACCCGGACTGGAAGGAAGCGTTCATCCACCCGGGAGATGCTTTCGGGATGTTGATCCAGGTGGTCGAGACGACAGCGGACTGAATGTCCTGATTGTGATTGAGCCGCGACTTCAGTCGCGGACTTGCTAAAGGGCTGACAAGAGCGCGGTTGAAACCGCGCCGAGTCGGTTGGGTCAGAGCTTCATGCCGAAGTCGGCGTGCTTCTTTTCGAAGCCGAGCTTCCGATAGAACCCGATTGCTTTCTCGTTCTCCACCTCGACGCTGACGTCGAGCTCGACGCAACCCATGGCCTTGGCGATGCGCTTCGCTTCGTCGACGAGGGCGGCCGCGGTCCCTTTGCCCTGGAAACCCCGGTCTACGACCAGCTCGGTGATGGCTCCGTAGTAACCGCCGTGGTATAGCGAGGGAAGCACCAGGAGTATCAGGAGGCCGGTGTGCTTCCCTTTCTCTTCCGCCAGCAGGAAAGTCCACTCGGGAGAGGCGATCATCTTGCGGAGCGTGCTGTACCACTGGACGGGATTGATGTCACCGCTGACCCCGATGCACTCGCCCAGCTCGCGTATCAGTACCGCCACTGCTTCTTCGTCCTGGAGCGTCGCTTTTCTGATTGTGGTTCCCATCGGACCTCCAAATCGCCACGAGCCGAAGAAAGAATAACACAAATCGGAGGGGAAATAAGAAAGGGAAAGTCCCCACAAAGCGATCAAGGGGCCTACCCCGCCCCTTGATCTTTTCAGCCTTTGTATGATCCGGTTTCCCCAGCCGGCCCGCGATGATGTCTGCGTCGCCATCTGGCCCGGGGTCGCCGATGCACGTCGGGTGCCAGGTCCCGAGGCACCTTTCGTGGCAGCTGACCTTTTCAGTCTTCCTGCTATCACAGATTACGACAATCGGAGCACCGCATATAAGCGTTTGAGCGTACAAGGGCATGAAACGGCCCGGTGCCTGAACGAAACGCGTTATTCGGGTACGAAAAATCAGATGACGATCGCGTTCTTGACGGCCGAGAGGTAGGAATCGCTGACCCTGAGCTCGGTCGCGGAGCTGTCATCCAGCACCAGGTTCAGCTTCTTTTTATCGTCGAGTTTCAGCTTGGCGACGTGGTCCAGGTTGACCAGATGCGAGCGATGGATCCGGATGAAATTGTCGGAGGCCCCGAGCCTGCGCTCGAGTTCGGAGATGCTCGAGCCTGCGAGGTAACGCCTGTCCGCAGTAAACGCGTAGGTGTACTTGCCAGCCGCGGCCAGGTAGCGGATTTCCTCCAGTGGCAGGAGCACCGACTCCTCCCCTTGCTGGACGGCGAGCTTCTTCACGGAAGGCTCGGAGCGTCGGCTTTCGTCTTTCCCGGGCTTCTGCCGCTCGAGTATCTTTCTTATCCGCTCGTCGAGCTCCAGGAGCCGGAACGGCTTGGTGACGTAGTCGTCCGCGCCGCGCAGAGCCTGGATCACAACAGACTCGTCCTTGACCCCGGAGAGGAAGAGTACGGGAATCGACGACGTGGTTGGATTGTCCTTGAGCTCCCGCATGACCTCCAGGCCGGTCTTGCCGGGCATCATCACGTCCAGGACTATCAGGTCCGGATTCTCGGTCTCCGCCATTCTGATCCCGGTCGCACCGTCGCTCGCGGAGATTATCCTGTAGCCGGACATGCCGAGGCTGACCTTGAGCATATTGGATATCTCAGGCTCATCGTCTATCGTCAGAATCAGTTGCGAGTCTTTCATGCACCGCCTCATCCAATCAAAACCGCGCGGAGATTATATCAAGTAGAGCGAACAGCGGGCGCCCCTGCCGCGTCAAAAAGGAGACAGCAGGGCAGTGGCACTGGTCATCCAGATTGCCATAATTGCCAAAATGTGGATAATATTTGTGCCATAACGGTCAGGAAAACGTTTGCCACAATCAGCATGAAAAAGCTCGCATTCACCAACCCGGCGCTGAAGTTCCTTCTGGTGCTGGCCATGCTCATCCCGTTCCTGTCGGGGTGCGGCGGCACGCAGAAGGCTGAAGCGCGCGTCGACGTGAACGCCCTGCTCCAGAAAGGCATCAGGCCTAACGAGATGGGCCTGGTCATGCTGCTCGAGTATCACCGCATCACGCAGGTCGAGGGCAGCTACCAGCGCAGCGTAGAGAATTTCAAGAAAGACCTCGAGACCCTGTACTCCAAGGGCTACCGCCTGGTCAGCTTCAACGACATGCTTGCCGGGCATATCAGCGTGCCCGCGGGCATGACACCGGTAGTCTTCACGTTCGACGACTCTCCTTTGAGCCAGTTCAAGTACGACAAGACGGGCACGCAACTGGTGATTGACCCGAACTCTGCGCTGGGCATGATGGATGCCTTCCACAAGAAGCACCCGGACTTCGGCTATACGGCCCTGTTCAACTACCTCCCCACCATGTTCGACCAGCCCGACTACGTCAAGCAGAAGGTCGCCTATCTACAGAAGAATGGCTTCAAGCTTGGAGACCACACGACAACACACCCAAACCTCGGCAAGCTGACAGACGAACAGGTGCAGAAGGAGATAGCCGAACCGGTCGCAAAGCTGAAGCAGATCGACCCGAAGGTGAAGGTCGACGTGCTCTGCCTGCCCTTCGGGATAGCTCCGAAGAACCCGGAGCTGATGTACTCGGGCTCTTACGGCGGCACGACGTACAAGATGGACTGGTCGCTGCTCGTAGGCTCCAACCCGATGTACATGCAGTATCACTACAAGAACCCCGGCAAGCTCCTGCCGAGGATTCAGTGCATGGACTATAACTCCAAGAACGGTGTCGGCGCCGAGGGCTCCGACTACTGGCTCCAGTACTTCGACCGGCACCCCGAGGTGCGATACATCAGCGACGGTGACGCGAACACGATCTGCGCCCCGGCGTACATGGAGAGCCGCGTCCTTCCGGACAGGCTTCCGAAGAACACCACGTTCGTGGGCTACTGATGCGCACGATCCAGCAGGTGGGTTAATGGCGAAAAAACGCACATTCTCGAACAAGCACGGAGGGGACGTCTTCTGGGGCGGCCGCCGTCCCGAGTACTCGTTCCCCGAGCTGGACCAGCCGCGCAGGAACCGCAAGGAGAACTCCTCGACCGGACGCGACAATCAGCAGGGCCCGTCCGACCGGGAGTCATCTTACGAGCGTCCGCGCCCCAGCGAACGCGCCAGGGCTGACAGGTCGAAGCAGCGGACGGCCAGGCCGGCGAGGCCGGCCAAGGCAGCGAGGCCACGCCCGCAGCATAACGACAGGGCAAAGGCAGTCAGGACTGCGCGAAGGGGGCCCAGCTTCAAGGCCGCGATCATCCTGGTGGCGGTCGTGGCGGTGATCGTGCTCGGCGGTTTCTTCATCTTCGTGTACCCGTCTCCGATCAAGGGGCTCACCCCCAAGCCGGGGGGAAAGACCTCGGCCGCGGGCTCGGTCATCAAGGTCGAAGTGAAGAATCCCGTCAAGAAAGGCCAGTACACCCTGGTCGTTGACGGCAAGGATGTGACCGACATTTCCACGGTCAGCGGCAAGACAGTGACCTGCAACGCTTCCCTGGCTGACGGGGCACACAAGGCCAAGTTCGTCCTGAAGGGGACCGGCGTCATGGGCACCCGCTCGAAGGAGTGGGCGTTCACGGTCGACGCCAACGCGCCGAAGCTGGTCGTCAGCAAGAAGACGGTCACGCCCGTCAAAGGGTCCACCAGCAAGGTGACCGTTAACGTCGCCGGCGAGACGGAGAAGGGCGCCACGGTCCAGCTTGCCGGCCAGGCACTCAAGGTCGACGGCAAGGGTGTCTTCGCGGGTACGGCCGACACGCAGCGCAGCAAGAGCGTCGAGCTCGTCGCGACGGACCCGGCGGGCAACGCTTCCAAGTCATTCGTCGTCACCCAGAAGAAGCCGGGCGCGAAAGGCATTCACGTCTCCATATACATGGCCGCCAGCGACACCGACCTGGGCAAGCTCCTCGGCCTGGTCCAGCGGACCGAGCTGAACGCCATGCAGGTCGACCTCAAGGACGAGGCCGGCATGATCGGCTTTGCTTACGACAACCCGCTCGCGGTGCAGGCGAAGGCCCCGCAGAACCTGATCAAGCTGGACGCGGTGGTCGACCGGCTTCGTTACAACGACGTGTACACGATCTGCAGGGTAGTCACTTTCAAGGACCCGAAGATCGCCAGGGCGAGGCCGGACCTGGCAGTTCATAACCAGGCGGGCGCCCCCTGGGGGCCGGGCTTCTGGCTCGACCCGTATTCGAAAGAAGTATGGGACTACAACATCGGCGTGGCCGTGGCCGCGGCGAAGGCCGGGTTCAACGAGGTGCAGTTCGACTATGTGCGGTTCCCCTCGGACGGGGACACCAGCACTTGCGTCTACCCGCACAAGGACGCAAGGACTCCGAAGCAGGTGATATCCGATTACCTTCAGTACGCCCGCGAGCAGCTGGCTCCGTACAACGTCTTCGTGTCGGCGGACCTGTTCGGCCTCACCGCCAGCGCCCAGGGAGAGATGGGCATCGGACAGAACGTGCCGGCCATCGCCAAGCAGACCGACTACATCTCGCCGATGGTCTACCCGTCGCATTACCATCTCGGCGAATACAACATCAAGGTGCCCGAGAGCAATCCTTACGACACGGTGTTCCGCTCACTCGAGGACTTCAAAAAAGAGATGAAGGGGACGGGCTCCAACCTGCGTCCGTGGCTGCAGGACTTCAGCCTGAAGGTCCGTTACACTCCCGACATGGTACGCGCGCAGATTGACGCGACCGAGAAGGCCGGAGTCGACGAGTGGCTCCTCTGGGACCCCGACTGCACCTACTCCGAGTCCGCGCTCAAGCCAGCGGCCCAGACCAAAGGCACGTCGAGCGCCCCGACCAAATAGGGGTCAGGTCTTGAATCGTGAATTTCCGTCAAACCATCTCTTTCATACGCGCTGAAATTCACGACTGGAGACCTGACCGCAAAGCTTACTGCCAGCGCTGAAGGACGTTCATGCGCTCGTCGGCCATGTCGAGAGCCACATCCATCGATACGCCTTCGTCCTTCACTATCTCTTTTGCGAGCTTCTGCCTGACATCTTCCTTCGAGACCGAGAACTCGCCGTGCGACATGCAATAGTGGCAGAAATCCCCCTGGTCGCTTCCCTCCGGCATGTCTTTGTCTGTGAGGGGCATCCCGCACGACTGGCACACGTGCTCTTCCGGATTTATCCCGAGGTCCATCTCGTCAGCCACTTCAACCATCCTCCTCCGTGGTAGGGAAATGCTCGCAGCTACGCTGCATCGTTATATGTTCAAGGGCTTCTTTACTTACCCTGCCTGGAAGGGCCTGAATGGCGGGGTTGGCGTTTATCATTGAAGAGAGCAGGCAACGGCGTTAGAGTCCGCTTCGCCAGGCATTGAACCGCGGGAGGTGCCCATGGACGAGCGCGACGAGCATCACGAGACAGAGCGCGAGGGGTCTCTCGAGCGCAGGGACTTCCTCAGGAAAGCCGGCCGCTGGGGCGGCGCGCTCCTGCTCGCGCTGTACGGCGGGACGGTGGCTTCCTGCGCGAAGAAGATCGCGACCCCGGCCGCCAGCGCGACCGCGCCGGCGACCGCGCGGGCGAGCTCGACTTCCCCTGCGGCTTCTTCGGGCGGGGCGGACCTCGCGATCGCTCAGGGCGGAGATCCCGGCGACATGGCCAGGCGCGCGGTGCAGGCGCTCGGCGGCATGGGCCGGTTCGTCAAGGCGGGCAACACCGTCGTGATCAAGCCAAACGCTTCTTTCCCTGACGGGATCGCGGCCGGGACGGCGACGAATCCGGGCATAGTGGCGGCCGTCGTGACGATGTGCAAAGAGGCGGGAGCCAGAAGGGTCGTCGTCATGGACCACTGCCTGCGCGGCGTCGCTTCCCAGACCATGCAGGCGAACGGCATCTCACAGGCCGCGAAGGCGGCCGGCGCCGAAGTGCTCGCGTACGGCGCATCGGACACGGCCGGCGGGGTCTCGACGACCGTCCCCGGTGGCACGAAGACGGTCTCGGTCTACCCCGAAGCTCTCAATGCTGACGTCCTCATCACCGTACCGAAGGCCAAGCACCACGGCAGCGCGGAGCTCAGCCTGGGCATGAAGAACCTGATCGGCCTTACGACGAACATGTCCAGGGTGCACGATGGCGACCTCAACAAGGGCATCGCCGACCTGGCTGCCATCTTCAAGCCTGAGCTGTCGGTCGTGGACGCGACCGTTGTCCTCACGACGAACGGCCCCGGCGGGCCGGGCGCGACGATGTCACCGAACATGGTGATCGCGAGCCCGGACTTCGTGGCCGCCGACGCTCTCGCGTGCACGCTCTTCGGGAAGACGGCGGCTGACGTCGGATACGTCAGCCAGGCGGCCGCGATGGGACTCGGCCAGGCCGACTACAGGTTGCTGAAGACCGCGAAGGTCTGACATGACCGAGTCGACCGGGCATGAAGGCCACAAGCTGCGGATCGTACGCGCGGTCGTGCAGGTGGCTTTCCTCCTCCTCTTCGTCGGATTGTGCTTCGCGCTGGCCCGGCCTTCTTTTCCGAAAGCTCCTTCCAGCTGGCTCCTCAGGCTCGACCCGCTTGCCGGCATCGCTTCGGTCCTCGCGTCGCGCAGCGTCCACACGCTGGCCGCGTTCTGGCCCGCCTGGCTGATCCTGGGAGCGACACTTTTCTCGGGCCGGTTCTTCTGCGGCTGGCTCTGCCCCCTCGGCACCTGCTTCGACGGGGTCGGCGCCGTGAAGCCCCGTCGGTTGAAGTATTACCGGCCGTCCGGGGAAGATGTGAAAGAAGTGCGCGACGGAGGCGTGAGGACCAGGATCAGGGCGAAGTATCTTCTGCTGGTCGCGGTGCTGGCTCTCTCCGTCGCCGGGGTCAACCTCCTCTACTTCTCGAGCCCGCTCGCCATCGCGAACCGCAGCTCGTATCTGGTGATGGCCGTCGCGGTCCCGGTCTTCCTCGTGGTGCTGCTCGCCGTCGCGTTCGTGTACAGGCCCAGGGTCTGGTGCGAGGAGTTCTGCCCGGCCGGAGCCCTGATGGGGCTCACAGGGAAGCTGGGCTCGAAGCTGCGCCTGCCCCGGTTCCTCGCGGTCACGAAAGACTCCGGCGCCTGCAACAGCTGCGGCGCATGCTATAAGAAGTGCCCGGTGGGGCTGGCCGAGCCGCTGACAAAGCCGGGGGACGGCGCGCTCTCGTCGGCCGAGTGCACGCTATGCGGCGACTGCGTACCTTCATGTCCGACAGGTGCGCTCTCCATCGGGGCCTCACGTGAAGAACGGGCCGGGTCGCCTGTGGAGAGACCCTCCGTTGTGGCGCCGCGGTCGGGAGGCTTCGCCGTCACGAGAAAAGACTTCATCACGTCGCTCGGCGTCGGTGCCGTCCTGGTCGCCGGATACTCGATGGGCGTCATCAGGAAAGCGCCCACCCCGTTAAGAATGCCGGGCGCTCAGGACGAGGCGCGCTTCCTGGCGGTGTGCGAGCGGTGCGGCGCCTGCATGAGGGCATGCCCGACCAGGTGCATCAGGCCTATGGGGCTGGAGGGCGGTCTCCAGAAACTGAACACGCCTCAGTTCATCCCCATGAAGGGCGAATGCATCTTCGACAGTTGCGGCCAGGCGTGCGAGAAAGCCTGCCCGACGAAGGCCATCCAGCAGGTCGCGCCCGAGAACGTGAAGGTCGGGACGGCGGTCATAAACCAGAAGACCTGCAAGGGCTACAAGGGTGAGAGGTGTCTGATCTGCGTGGAGCGATGCCGGTTCACCGCGGTGACTGCCGTGGGCCTGCGGCCGGTAGTCGACGCGAAGAAGTGCAAGGGTTGCGGCTCCTGCGAGATCACCTGTCCCACCTCTCCCACGAGCATCACGGTCCAGGTGACAGGTGAATCCGCTAGAAGCCAGGGACGGCGGACTGGCCGCTGGTGATGTACGCATACGACAGGTGCTGGATGTAGATCTCGACGCCTGCCGCTATCTGTCCGGCGACCTGGTCCTGTCCGGCGGGGTTGTCCCTCACCAGCCACATCTTGTTCTCGATGCTCACGATCGGCTTCACCGACAGACAACTCCCGATAAGGCACGTGGGGTGGCCCGGCGGCGTCGCGTTGCCGTTCGTCGTTCCGCCCGTGTCGTTGGTCACTTCCAGCCCCAGGAAAGGCGAGATAGCCTTCGCGAGCGCGTCGCTCGAGGAGGCAGTGACCGGCGACACCACTGTTATCCTGCCCGGGTCGGACGCGGGACACCTGGCCGCGTTCACGGGCGGGCGCATGATGCCGGTGTAGCCACCGTCGTCGTAGTGCAGCCTGACCCAGACAACACACGTGTTTGCGATGTCGGCGCGCTGGCGAAGGTTGACGTAGTCGCCGGCGGCAGACTTTGTGAGCTTCACCTTGTAGCCGTCGGCCTCGAGGCGCGCCTTCAGCTTCAGGCCTACGTCCCAGTTGTTCTGCAGCTCGCCGGGCGCGCCGGTGTTGTCGCCGACGTTGAGCCCGGTCGCCTGGTCCACCTCGTTCCCGTCGTGTCCGGAGTGGCCGGGGTCGACGCAGATGGTGAAAGACTGTCCGCCGCTGAAGTACATCGGGCGCTCCGCCACGACCGGCTGCATCGAATAGACGTGGGCGCTGACGTCCCTGTTCGCCCCGACGTCGGCCGATACGTCCACCGTGTAACGGGAATGCGCTTTGACTAGATGCGTCTTGCTGATCGTGCCCCCTTCGGCGAGCATGTAGTCGAACGCGCAGGTGGCGTCCGTGTCGCCCGGGTTGAGGACCGCAAGGTAAGTGACGAATCCCGCACGGGTGGTGCCCTCCGCGAAAAACCAGTTGCCGCCCGGCGCTGCCGACCCCATCGCGTCGTGGCCGCCGTCCCATGAGCCCTTGAAGGCAAAATACATCGGCCTCTCGGCGACCAGGGGCACGATCGACGTCAGCCGGGTGCTCACGTCCTTTCCAGCGCCTACGTCGCCGGATACGTCGACCGTGAAACGCGAGTGGGCCTTTACCTGGTGCTTTTTTGTAACGGTGGTTCCGTCCGCGAGCATGTAGTCGAACGTGCAGTCGGAGTCAGTAGTGCCGGGGTTCGAGACCGCGAGGTAAGTGACGAAGTCCGCCCGGGTCGTCCCTTCCGCGAAGTACCAGCTTCCAGAAGGCGAGAGCGCCCCGAGTGAGTCGCTGCCGCCGGTCCACTTTCCCTGGTAGTTGAAGTACATCGGCCGCTCGACGACGACCGGCGTCGTGGAGTCGACCGTGCTGCTCACGTCCTTTGCTGCGCCGACCTCTCCGGACACGTCTATAGTCGCGCGGGAATGTGCCTTCACCTGGTGCTGCTTGGTAACGGTCGAGCCGTCACCGAGCATGTAGCTGATATTGCATGTGGCGTCCGCCGTGTCGGGGTTCAGTATCGCGATGTAAGTCACGAAGCCGGTCCTGGTCGTCCCCTCCGAGAAGTACCACGTCCTCGCCGGAGACGTCGCGCCAAGAGAATCGTGCCCGCCGCTCCAGATGCCGTTATATGTGAAATACATCGGCCGTTCTGCCACCACAGGGATGGAAGAAGTCACGTGTGTGCTGACGTCCTTATCGGCACCGACATCCAGCGAGACGTCGATGGTGAAACGTGACTGCGCCTTGACCTGGTGTTTCTTACTCGTGACCGTCCCGTCGGCGAGCATGTAATCGAATGTGCAGGTCGCATCGGAGTTGTTCGGGTTCATCACTGCCAGGTAGGTCGTGAACCCGGGGCGCGTCGTCCCTTCCGCGAAGTACCAGTTGTCCGCAAGCGTCGTCGCCCCCGGCGAGTCGCTGCCGCCGGACGCAAGCGCCGCATAACCTGGCACCAGGAGGACGATCAGGGTTGCGATCGCCATGAGCGCGATCGCCGCGCGTTTTCTATCGGACGATTTGAAATGATTCATCTTGAGATATTCTTCCTCCATCGCCGGCACCGGGGCTCCGGCCATCATTACTTCCACCGCGGCGGCGCCCTGTCCTTTGAAGCGTACCAAGCGGCCGCGCCCACGTGGTAGAATAACCGCTGCCCTGCGAGTACGCTTCTTGAAAAAGGGGGGGCCATGGCAGTCAAAGAGAAGGCGAAGAAGCACGGTGGCGGCACCCGCCTGTTGCTGCTGCTCCTGCTGGTGGCCTTCGCCATCGGGTTCCGCGCGGCGCTGAACCTCCCTGACGAGCGGAGGAGCCGCATCAAAAAGCTGATGTTCGAGGCGAAGGAGATGCCCTTCCGCCTCTTCGTCTAAAAATCTACAACAAGAGGGCAGGTATCCGGCCGGGCCGGGAGGGGGCTATCGATGGCAGCCAGCGAGTACGACGTCGTCATTATCGGCTCTGGGGTCGGCGGGCTCACCGCAGGTTCACTCCTGGCGAAAGAAGGGCTGAAGGTCCTCGTCCTCGAGCAGAGCAACCGCATCGGAGGGTGCTGCTCCAACTACGACCACGACGGCTTCAAGCCCGACGTCGGCGCTATCTTCGTCATCGGCCACGAGATGTATTACAAGCTCTTCGAGCTTCTCGACCTGAGGCTCGAGGATTACCTCGATTTCAGACTCATCGACCCGGTCTACGACACGATCCTCGACGACGGCACCCGCGTTCTGCTTCCGCGCGACATCGACGAGATGGGCGAGGTCGTCAGGTCCATCAGCCCGGCGGACGTGGACGGTTATTACAGGTACTGCGCCGACATGCAGAAGATAATGGACCTCTATCTCTCGGTCCTGAACGTCCCGATGCCCGAGCTGCGAAACGTCACCAGGATGTCGCAGGCGGTGAAGATGCTCGCTCGCAAGGAGATGATGCCCGCGCTGCCCATCAACATGCGGCTGGCGACCCGCACGCTCGACAAGGTCGTAGACAGCTACTTCAAGGACGACCGGGTCAAGGTCATCTTCGGCTGGGAGAACCTTTACGCGGCGCTGCCCGCCCACAGATGCACGGGAATGCTTTCGAATATCACTTATATGGGCCGGATGGGCTTTCATTACCCGAAAGGCGGCATGATCGCCATCCCGAAGGCGCTGAGGCGCATACTGGAGCGCTTCGGCGGCGAGATAAGGTTCGAAGCCCCGGTCGACAAGATCATCGTGAAGGACGGCAGGGCGCGCGGAGTGAGGCTCGCCGACGGCGAAGAGATATCCACGAAGGCCGTCCTTTCCAACGTGCACTCGCACACGACGTACCTCGACCTTGTCGGAGAGGAGAACCTCCCCTACGCCGTCCGGAGGGCGGTGAAGAGGCAGCCGAACTCCATACCGGCGCCGACGTTCTACCTTGGCCTGAAAGAGAAGATGGACTCGGTGCGGGCGCACTTCACGGTGCTGCTCAACGGCCGGGAGAAGTTCGACAACATATTCCACGAGTTCTATGACAAGGGGCTCCTCTACCGTGCCGACGACGGCGCTTTCCTTGTAAGCTGCGCGTCGCACGACGACCCCGACCTGGCGCCCGAGGGCAAGCAGGTCCTGTCGGCCATATACATCGCGCCGTACAAGCTGAAGTACCACAACTGGGACGACATCGCGGACGACTGGGCCTGGGAGTGCGTCGAGTCGCTCGAGAAGCGCGCCTTCCCCGGGCTTTCATCGAACGTGGAGTGGATCGACTCGGTCACGCCGGTCGAGCTGGAGCGAAGGCTCAGGCTCCCCGACGGCGCTTTCTTCGGCCTCGAGATGAGCGGCTCGAACATGGGGCCCTTCCGTCCCAACTACCGCTCCCGCTCGATCGAGGGGCTCTACCTCGCGGGGCAGTGCACGAACCCTGGCGGCGGCGTGCCGCTCGTCATGCTGTCGGGGATCGCCGCGGCGAGCTTTATGATGAACGACTGGCCGCAGCTCTAAGCTCAGTTCTCCCGGTAGCGCGCAAGAAACCTCTCGGTGATCGACACGAACACCCGCGTGTAGAAGAACCAAAGCGTCGGCACGTGTGTCCGCAGGAAGGCGGAAAGCTTCGCGACCGGCGTGGTCACCACGATAAACCTGTTCCTGCGGATCGCCCTCACGATCTGCTGGGCCGTCTTCTCCGGCCGCTCCGCGATGACGGTATTGATCTTCGTTAGCGCCCGCGCCCCTTCGTTGAAGCCTCTGAACTCGGAGTTGTCGTAGATGGGAGTCCGCACGTTGCCCGGGCACGCGCAGGTCACCTTGATCCCCCGCGGCCGCCCCTCGACCATCAGCGCTTCTGAGAGCCCGACCACGCCGAACTTGCTGGTCGTGTACGGCCCGAGGTAAGGCATCGGCGCGTAGATCCCGTTCGCCGACGCGACGTTGACGATGTGCCCGAAGCCGCGGCGCAGCATGTGAGGATAGACCGCCCGGTTCACGTTGATGGTGCCCCAGAGGTCGATGTCGATGACGCGCTTCCAGTCCTGCTCGGTGAGCGCCTCCATCGTCCCCATCATCCCGATTCCCGCAGCGTTCAGGACTATGTCCAGGTGGCCGAACCGGTCGATCGCTTCCCCCACCGCGGTCTCAACTGAGACCATACTGGTGATATCGACGTGGATCGCGGCCGTTTCACAGCTCATGACCTCCAGCTCTTCCAGCGTCTCGCGCAGGCCGACCTCGTTGATGTCGCACAGGGCGATCGCGGCGGCCCCCTGCGACCCGAGCTCGAGCGCGCACGCTTTGCCTATCCCGCTCGCCGCTCCCGTCACCAGCACGACTTTCCCGGCTATATCAGTCACGATTCCTCCAGTGATCAGGCCTGGCACTCTGAATGTATTGTAACGCCGGGCAGCCGACTGGAGACCCGTTGTTTACATGACAGTCCCCTGCTATTATTGATGTAGGCGATTGTATTACAAGTGATTACAATGGAGGACATCGTGGCGAAAGGAATGTCAGTAAGGCTGCCGGAGGAGCTGATAGCGGGCCTCGACCGCCTCGCGGAAGCCACCGATCGCTCCAGGAGCTACCTGGTCAAAGAGGCGATCGAGACATACCTGACCGAGTACGAGGACTACCGCATCGCCATGGACCGCCTGCTGGATAAAGGCGACGAGATCGTTTCCGGCTCCGAGCTCAGGAAGAGGCTTGGCATCTAAGGTCCTCTACAAGGCGTCGGTCGAGAAAGACCTGCGGAAGTTGCCGGGCAAGGATGCCGCCAGAGTCTTGAACAAGCTCGAGCGTGAGCTGCGCGCCGACCCGGGCGCGGGAGAGCCGCTGAAAGGAAAGTTCAGGGGTTTGAGGCGGCTGCGGGTCGGGGACTCCCGGGTCATCTATGCGAGGACTACAGACGGTGTTCTGGTCCTGCGGATAAGCAACCGCAAAGATGCCTACAAAGGAAAGCCTGCGGGGGGCTAGAGAGAAAGTGCTCTCAGTATTTGTAGACCATCCGGTACATGCCTGGCGCATGTACCGCTTTCTCGAAGTCCGGGTCGCGGTACTCGTCGGCGATCTCGAAGCCCAGGTTCGTGTAGGCCTTTATCGCGGGTTCGTTGCCTATCACGACGCCCAGCTGGGCGAACTCGCGTCCAAGCAGGCGACCTTCTTCGATCGCGTTCTCGAAGAGCGCGGTCATGTGCCCCTGGCGCCTGTACTCCTCGAAGCAGGCGGCGTTCTCGAGTACCCAGGCACCGGGAGGCGGCGCCGGCTCCACACGCGAGAAAGGCTCCATCCTGACGACCAGCTCGTTGAGGTCTTCGAGCATCCATCCGGCCTCCATCATCGCCCTCCCCAGGAGCCTGTCGTTCGCATCCTCGGTCGTGTAGGCACCGAGCGACGCCGCGACCACGGAGTCCACCTCGGCGACGTGGTAGTGGGAGCGGTGAAACCAGGACACTGTCTCGGTCCCCAGGAGCCTGCGCATGAAGCCTGTCCGCTCGTCCGTCGGGCCGGGCGGCCCGGGGATCATCACGTCGTAGATAGATATTCCGAAAGGACTGTATCCGGCGGTGTAGTCGAGGAGCGCCAGCCTTTCGTCGTCGCCCGGCTCCGCGCGCCTTATCTTCCGCTCCATGCCGACTCCTTTCGTCACTGAGGATTATATGCCGCGACGGCCGCCGGTGCGCACCCGGCCCGGCATCTCGGGGAGCGCGTTACGGCGGGCATGATTCTTATTGAGCGGTGTTGTGTCGAGGCTGTAGTATTACATGGGACGGAAGAAAAGTATCCGGCTGAACTCCGGCGGCATCGGGGGTGCTTCATGAGAACCAGGAAGACGACTCTTATCTCTGCATCGGCGCTGCTTCTCGCTGTTTTGCTGGCCCTCTCACTCTCGGGCTGCGGCTCCTCGAGCGTCAGCGCCAGTGCTCTTCTTTCGAAGTCCAGCCAGAACATCTCGAACGTCTCCTCGGCGAAGATGCGCATGGAGATGAGCGGAACCGCAGCCGCACAGGCTACGATGGGCACATTCGAGATCGAGCAGGCGAAGAGCGTGGACGGGTTCCAGATGAAGATGACCGGCGAGGTTGCCGGGCAGCCTGTCGTCATGTACATGGTCTCGGGCACCATGTACATGAACATGATGGGAATGTGGGTGAAGGCCAGCGTTCCGGTGGTCTCGAACCCGACGAGCCAGATCGGCATGGGCTCGCTTGACGACATACAGAAGATGATGGCCGATGCAGAGGACCCGAAGGTCATCTCGGAGGAAGCGAGCTCCACAACGATCGGTTTCAAGCTGGGCCCCGACTTCATGAAGAAACAGCTCGCCGAAGCGAAGGCGAAGATGGGCAACCTCGGCTCGACCGTCGACCCGGCGATGCTGGGCGACACCAGCCTCGACATAACCGTAAAGATAAACAAGTCGGACAACCTGGTCAGCGCGATGACCGAGAAGATAAAGATGAGCGGCGGGAGCCTGGGCAACATGGACACCACGGTCAAGATGACTCTCGTCGGCTACAACGTGCCGGTCAACACCCAGCCGCCTCCCGAGGCGATGAGAGCCTCGGAGATGAAGCTCCCGAGCCTGAACAGCCTCACGCCAGGGCTCTAAGCCCGAGGGCCTTGTTTGACCCGGCGCCGAACCGGGAATAAAATCTTCCGTATTGACAACTGAATAAAATGCCGTGCAGGTGGCAATCAGCCTCAATAGGGAAGCCGGTGAGAATCCGGCGCGGACGCGCCACTGTGATGGGGAGCGACCCGTAACACCACTGGGGAAACCCGGGAAGGGCGGGAAGCGATGAACCAAGCCAGGAGACCTGCCTGAGCGGATCACCAATACGTCCTCGCGAGCGGGAAGTGTGGTATCCGGAGAAATCCGCCCATCGGACGAGGGGCGGATTTTTTTATCCGGTGAGTAAGGAGGTCTGGCGCTCGTCCATTGTCGGAAGCTGATCGGTTCAAGAAGGAGTAAGAGAATATGAAGAGACTCTGTATCATCTCCATCCTGGTCCTCGTCCTCGCGCTGATACTGCCGGTCACGGCGCTGGCGCAGGAAGCCAACGAGTGGAGCCAGTACCAGAAGAGCAAACAGCACACCGGCGCGAGCGACGTTGCCTTTCCGGCGACGGCGGACGTCGCACGCAGGACCGCCGCCATAGACACGCGGGAGTGCAGCCAGCCGGTCGTCGCGGGAAATAAGGCCTACGTCTACGCCGGATTAGCCGGCACCAGCGGCGCGATCTACTGTTTCGACCTCTCGACCGGCGCGCAGGCGTGGAAGACGGACGTCGACCCGGTGACGAGCTGGCACAGTTGTTCCTCCCCCGCCGTGTCGGAAGGAGTAGTGTATATCGGGTCCGGGACCAAAGTGTCGGCGCTGAACGGCCAGACCGGGCAGACACTATGGACGAAAGACCTCAACGGCTTCAAGACGAACGCGCAGATCGTAAACGGCTCCCCGGCGATAGACGGCAACCGCCTCATCGTCGCCGATTGTCAGAACGGGATCTACTACTGCCTCGATGCCAGCCAGGGCGGCGCTTTGCTCTGGCAGTTCGCGCTGGACAGTGGCGCAATGGCCCAGTCGACGCCCTGCATCGGCGGCGGAAGGGTGTTCGTAGGCCAGGGCGCCTTCTCTCCCAACGGGAAGGTATGGTGCCTCGATGAGATCACCGGCACCCCGATAGATTCCTGGGGTAGCGGCGGCAGCTTCACTACGGAAGGAAAGCTCGACATGACGGGCACCGTCGTCGCCTATCACGGCTTCATATATTTCACCGACTTCACCTACGGAGCGGCGGCCACGCCCAACGCCCACCTGTATTGCCTTAACGAGGCGACCGGGCAGGAATCGTGGAGGCAGCCAGTCTATGGTTCGGATGGAGCACCTGCCGTTTCGGACGGGCTGATCGTGGTCGCGAGCCAGCAGCCCGGCGATTACCATCTGTCAGAGCCGGGCATCAACTGGGTGACCGCGTTCTCGGCGGACACGGCAAACGGGACAAACCCGGTCCAGCTCTGGACGAAGTCGGGCATCGGCGGATATAACATCTCGCCATGCATCTCGGGCAACATGATCGCGGTTGGAAACATCGACTATACCGGTGCTGATTACACCGGCATAGGCGCGGGCATGCGGGTGCTGAACGCGAGCGACGGCTCCACCGTCTGGCAGAGCGCCGAGGGCGGCGGGCCGGCGGTGCCGACGCCTTACGGCATGCTCAGCATCGGCCAGGGAAAGATGATCACGTTCGGCAGCGGCTCGCTCCCGAGCGGGGACTTCTACTTCGCCGAGGGCTCGACGCGAAACGGCTACCAGGAATGGCTCTGCCTTGAGAACCCGACCGCCGCGCCGATCGACACGACTATCGAGTACATGGTCAACGGCGGGGGCAACAGAACGCAGAACGTCAGCCTCCCGCCCAACTCCCGGACAACCGTTGACGTCAACCTCTTCCTCGGCCCCGGGCTGGACGTATCGGCCCACGTGACCGGCAACGGCCACTTCGTCGCGGAGAGGTCGATGTACTTCAAGGCGGGCGGCATAAACGGCGGCGAGCAGGTGATGGGCGTCGGCAAGCCGGGGCAGAGGTTCCTCTTCGCGGAGGGCACCACAAGGAGCGGCTTCCAGACCTGGCTCGCCCTGCAGAACCCCGGCGAGACAGACGCCAACGTGCTGGTCACCTATCTGTACGGCGACGGGACGCCTCCCGCGGCCCAGAACGTGTCGGTGAAGGCGAAGAGCAGGCAGACGGTTGACGTGAACCTGGGCGCCGGGGCCGGCAAGGACGTAAGCATCGCCATCACCGCGAACAGGTCGGTGCTGGGCGAGCGCGTCATGTACTTCACGTACCCGAGCCCGATACTGGGCTCGAAGCCGAGCGGTGTGCACAACTGCACCGGCGTGGCGCAGGCCGCGACCTCGTGGTACTTCGCGGAAGGCACGACGCGGTCGAACTTCCAGGAGTACCTGAGCCTGATGAACCCCTCGTCCGCGGACACGACCGCGACGATCCAGTACATGAACTCGACCGGCCCGCTGAAGACGGTCACCAAGGCGCTGAAGGCCAACTCCAGGACGACGGTCGACGTGAACGCCGACGTCGGAGCTGACCAGGACGTGTCTGCGATGGTGACGGGGGCCGCCCCGATAGTGGCCGAGCGGCCGATGTACTTCCAGTTCCAGCCGAACGGGAACCCCGGGCCGCTCTGGAAGGGCGGGCACAACACCGCGGGAGCTGAGTACGCGGCATACAAGTGGGAGTTCGCCGAGGGATGCACGCGCGACGGCTTCCAGACTTACCTGTGCATCGCGAACCCGAACAAGGCGGCTGTGGACGCCGACATCAGCTTCTTCATCACGGCCCCGAACGGCTCGAAAGAGACGAAGACGACGACACTGAGCGTGCCGGCGAACTCGAGGCAGACCCTGCGGGTGGAGACAGTCATCGGGCAGAACGTCGACGCGTCCGTGACCGTGACGTGCAAGTCGCCGGTGGTGGTCGAGAGGCCCATGTACTTCAGCAACAACGGTTGTACGGACGGAGGGGACGCTCTCGGGCTGCCGGGCGCTCCCTGATATCCACTTACGGATTGAGCCGCGACTTACTGATTGAGCCGCGACTTCAGTCGCGGACTGGCTGATGGGTTAACAGGAGCGCGGTTGAAACCGCGCCCCAATGATCAGTGTTATGGATCGGGCCGGCGCGGTTGAAACCGCGCCCCAATGGCAGAGTGTTTGTGTGAGCGTGAAAGTATGAAAAAAGCCCTCTTGTGGATCGCAGCAGTGCTGGTAGTCGGCGGGCTTGTTTTCGTGGGCCTGCGCGGCTGCACCGTCATGCCCTGGAACAAGACGTCCGCCTCCGGCACGGTGTCCGTCTCGATAACGAGGGACTTCGGCAGTGTCTCCCTGAAGCAGGGGACCGCGAAGGCCGGGCCGGGCGCGACCGCCATGGACGCTACGAAGTCGGTCGCCGACGTGAAGACGGAATACGGCGGCGGCTTCATCTCCGAGATCTACTCGCTGAAGTCCAACTCGGGCGGCGTGCGCAAGGACTGGTTCTATTACATAAACGGTGTCCTGTCCGGAGTGGGCGCGGACCAGATGCGAGTCAGGGCGGGCGACACCGTCTGGTGGGACTACCACCAGTGGAACGGCGGCAGCTACGCCCCCGAGGCGGTCGGCGCGTACCCGGCGCCTTTCAGCCGGGGCTACCCGGGCGGCGCGAAGACGAGCTCGATCGTGTACGGGACCGGCGGCGAGAGCATCGCCCGCCAGACGGCTGCTTTCCTCCAGAAGAAGGGGGCTCGCGTCCGGGTTTCTGCCGACATCGGCGGCTTCAAACCGGGCGAGGCGCCCGCGATGGCGTTCCTCTCGTTCGAGGAGGCTTCTCGGACGGCATGGGTTTCTTCTATCCTGAAAGAAGCGGGCAACGCGGGAGCTTCCGTGACCTTCGAAGGCGGAAAGCTGGTGCCGCTCGACGTCTCCGGCAAAGAGGCGCCGACTGCCGCGCCGTTGACCGCCGCGATAGTCAGCACCGGGTCAGGGATGGGCGACGGCTCCCCGACCTGGCTGGTGCTCTACGACGGCTCGAAAGGGCTCGACCAGGCGGCCGGGATGCTGCTCTCGGAGGCGAGCCAGTTGAAGAACAAGATCGGGGTGGCCGTGGACTCGTCCGGCACTGTATACCCCCTGCCGAGGTGACGTCGTGATACCTGCATTCCGCAAGAAGGACACGTTCCTCCACCGGCGGCACCCGGCGAGCGCCATCGCTCTCATCGCGGCACTCGCCTGCGTCGCCCTGATCGCGGACAACCCCTTCTTCCAGGTCGCGGTGATAATGGCGACCGCGCTGCTTGCGTGGTCCGCCGGCGTTTTCAAGGAGTGGCTCGGCTGGTGGAAGATCTGCCTCGTCGTCGGGCTCGCGACCGCGATCATCAACCCGCTCGTCTCGCGCGAGGGCGCGACGGTCATATGGAACGGCCCCACCGTTCCGGTGCTCGGACACCTGCGGATAAGCTGGGAGGCCGTCGCATTCGGCGCGGGCATGGGCCTGCGCCTTGCCGCGATCATCTGGGTCTTCGCGCTGCTCACTCTGGTAGTCGACCCCGACAGTGTCCTTGGCCTGCTCCGCGGCCGTGGCTCGAAGTCCGCGCTGGTGACCGCGCTGACGCTCAGGATGGTGCCGACCACGGTCAGGGACACCGGCGACCTGATGGACGCCCAGCGCTCGCGCGGCGTCGTCGTCGATTCCGGCTCGAAGTGGGCGATGCTCAAGAGCAGGCTGCCGCTTATGAAGCGGGTCCTCTCGACTTCGCTCGACCGGGGCATCGGGCTCGCCGAGGCGATGGAGGCCCGCGCCTACGGATCGGGACGAAGGTCGCGCTACCGCGAGTACCACTTCGCGACCGGAGACGTCGTCACCGTCGTAGTCGCCGTCCTGCTGCTCGGCGGCGTGATCGCCGGCGTCGCCTCCGGCATACTCTCTTTCGATTACTACCCGTCGATATCGGTCTCGTACGGGCCGGGGACGCTCGCGCTGCTCCTCAGCCCGCTGATACTTGCCGCGTTGCTGGCGTTACTATCATGGGGATGGACAAGATCGGATTACTTGAGATTGAGAACCTGAGCTACGCGTACCCCGGGTGCGACGAGGCCGCCCTGAAGGACATCACGCTGAGCGTCCCGCAGGGCGAGTTCCTCCTGCTGCTGGGCGCTTCCGGCTCGGGCAAATCCACCCTGTGCAGGGCGGTCAACGGGCTCGTCCCCCACTTCTACGGAGGCCGCATCGAGGGGTCGGTCAAGGTCGATGGCATGGACACCGTGTCCTCCACTGTTGCGGAGCTCTCGAGGACGGTCGGGATGGTCTTCCAGGACCCGGAGAACCAGATGGTCACAGACAGCGCGCTCTCGGAGGTGGCGTTCGGCCTCGAGAACATCGGCCTCGACAGGCTGCAGATGAGGAAGCGCGTCGAGGAGGTCCTGGCCAGCCTGCGGCTGAGCGAGATGAGAGACAGATCGATCAACGAGCTTTCCGGCGGTCAGAAGCAGAAGGTCGCGCTGGCCTCGGTGCTGGTGATGCACCCGAAGGTGCTGGTGCTGGACGAGCCTACCAGCCAGCTCGACCCGATAAGCGCCGAAGATTTTCTATCCCAGCTGAAAGCTCTAAACGACGAGCTGGGAGTCGTCGTGATCCTTGCCGAGCACAGGGTCGAGCGCTGCTTCCACTTCGCGGACAGGGTCGTAGTGCTGGACCGCGGCCGGATGACCTTCGCCGGCGAGCCCGCCGAGATGGCCTCGTGGTCGAAGGGCAAGCGGTGGGTCCCGCTGCCACCCATCACCAGGCTGTTCCTCAACGGCGAGGGCAACGGGGTCCCGCTTACTGTTAAGCAGGGCAGGCTGAAGGTCGCGGACATGATCGCGCCGCAGCCGGCGGAGGAGGCCGCACCGGTGCCGACCGAAAAAACGAAGAAGAGATCGAAGCGGGCGGATGCCGGCCCTCCCCCGGCGATAGAAGTGTCGGGCCTGTGGCACGTATACGACGGAGGGACCGAGGCCGTGCGCGGGGTCGACCTCCGGATCGAGCAAGGCGAGTTCGTCGCGCTGATGGGCGAGAACGGCTCGGGCAAGACGACCCTGGTCAAGCACTTAAACGGCCTGCTGGAACCCGGCAAAGGCAAGGTCACGGTGGCCGGAAGGAACACGAAGGGCGTCGAGGTGGCGGAGCTTGCGCGGACCTGCGGGATGCTCGGCCAGAACCCCAACCTCCAGCTGCTCGCGCCGACGACCGAAGGGGAGCTCGAGATATCGCTCGCGGCGATGGATGTGCCGCGCGAGTCGTGGGACGGCCTGATCGACGAGACGCTCGAGATGCTCGAGATCTCGGAGTTCCGGGGCTCCAACCCGCAGGACCTCTCATGCGGCGAGCGGGAGCGGATAGCTCTTGCATCCGTCCTCGTGTACCGGCCCGACATACTTGTGCTGGACGAGCCCACCCGTGGCATCGACCAGGGGACCAAGGACAGGCTGGCCGCATACCTGCGCCGTTACAACTCAGAGGGCCACACGGTCATCCTGGTAACGCACGACCTCGAGTTCGCCGCCGAGTGCTGCGACCGCGTCCTGATGATGGGCAACGGGCAGGTGCTCGCCGACGGCGACAAGCACGACGTCCTCGCGGGCTCGCTCTTCTTCACGACCCAGTACAACAAATGCTTCCGTGGCGTTGTCGACGGCGTCGTAACGCGCGGGGAAGCCGAGCGGGCACTGGGGGTCACGCGATGAAGAAGTCGACCATCGCCCTGGCCGCCTTGATCTGCGCGATATGCCTGTGGGCCGCCGGCGACGCATTCAAGCTCGCGGTCCTGAGCAACGTCACGGTGATGACGCTGGTCATCGCGGGGCTCATCGTCGTCTACTACTACCTGCGCTTCGAGGAGAAGAAGAGCGACTCGAAAGAGATCGCTATCATCGGGACGCTTGCGGCGCTCTCGGTAACGGGCCGCTGCCTGTTCGCGGCGATCCCCAACGTCAAGCCTTCGACCTTCATCATCGTGATATCGGGCTACGTGCTGGGGCCGCTGCCCGGCTTCATGGTAGGCGCCACCACGGCGCTCGTTTCGAACTTCTTCTTCGGGCAGGGGCCCTGGACCATATGGCAGATGCTCGCCTGGGGTCTGGCCGGCTTCGTCGCCGGGCTGCTCGGGCCGAAGAGGTTACTCGAAGGACGCTGGCGCCTGGCACTGTACTGCGCCGCGTGGGGATTCCTTTTCGGCTGGGTGATGAACCTGTACTTCGTCCTCGGCTTCGTCCGCCCCATCAGCGTCTCGGCTTTCTTCGCGACTTACACCGCCTCCCTGTGGTTCGACGCGGTCCATGCCGGGGGGAACTTCGTCTTCGCGTTCTTCCTGGGCGTGCCACTCGTGGCGATGCTCAGGCGGTACCAGTCGCGCTTCCTGTTCGAGTCCGTGACAGACCTGGCCGGCCCGCTGCGGCCGGTCGCCCGGGGAGATGCTGCGCCATGAGGGCGGTCCGTGTCACCGCGCTTCTCATCGCGCTGGCGGTGGCCGTCCTGGTGTTCGCGCCGCTCGCCCGCGGGCAGGAGACGCAGTCGTCCCCGTCGCAGCTGGGGGCCGCGGCCTCGGTCCCGCGCGCCCTCGATTACCTGAAGGCGAGACAGCAGTCGGATGGCGGCTTCGCCGAGCTGGGGAGCAAGTCCTCGAGCGAGCTCACGGCGTGGACGATCTGCGGCGTTGGCGCCAGCGGTGAGGACATCACGAAGTGGAAGAAGTCAGGCAAGTCTCCGCTCGACTTCCTGAAATCCCACGTCGCAGACATGGCAAAGCTCACGGACATAGAGAAGGCCTGCCTCGCGGTATGCAGCGCCGGGGGCAATCCCCGCTCCTTCGGCGGGCGCAACCTCGTTGACGAGATAAAGGCGAGGATGGCCGCCGATGGCCACATCGGAGACATGACCAACGAGCACAGCTGGGGAGTCATCGCGCTCGCGGCGGCTGGCGAGAAGCTGCCGGAGGGCTCGAGGACCTGGCTGGCCGCCAGGCAGAACATCGACGGCGGGTTCGGGTACGGGTCGGGCGCGGCGAGCGAGCCCGACGACACCGGGGCCGCGCTCCAGGCGCTGATGGCCGCGGGCGACAGCAACACGAGCAACGCGGTGACCAGGGCGCTGTCCTACCTGCACTTCTGCCAGGCGGACGACGGCGGCTTCACCTACCAGGCGCGCGAATCGAACGTCGGCTCGACCGCCTGGGCGGTGCAAGGCATCAGCGCGGCGGGCCAGGACGCGGCCTCCTCGGCGTGGGCGTCCGGCGCGGGCAAGACCCCGTTCGATTACCTGTCGGCCATGCAGCAGTCGGACGGCCACTTCAGGTACATGAACTCGATCGACACCAACCTGGCATGGATGACCGCCGAGACCATACCGGCACTGTACAAGAAGGCCTACCCGTACAACGTGTCAGCCTCCACATCACAGAGCGGTGACAGCTCCAGCAAGTCGACGGACGCCACGAGCAGCCAGGGGAACAGCACGGCGAAGAGCCAGGCGGGCAGCACGAAGTCGCCCGCCGCCGGCAGCACTTCGAACGGGAACACCTCGCCCGGCGCCGCTTCGGGGCAGTCGGATACGACCGGCGAATCGCAAGGCTCCAGGGAGAGCTCGGGGCCATCCGGCGGACTGGCGGCCGACAAATCGGGCTCGGGCGGCTCGCTGGCGCAGGGAGGCGCCCGCACCACGTCCGGGGGGAGCTCGCTCACGATGTTCCTGATCGTCTGCGCGGTGTACGTCGGGCTGCTCGGCCTCGCCTACGTCTCCCTGTCGCTCCTGCTCAAATCCAGGGAGTGATCCTGGCGCCCCGCCATTCTTTTTCCCTGCACCATTCGTGCCGATAAATGCCTCAACGGTTGCTATTAATCCGGTCTGGTCGCGGCCGCTCGAGACCGCAGACCTGTAATGGGCAGGACCACGGACACGTCTATGGTTATTGAACCCGTCGAAGAAGCGAGGCTGATAGAGGAGGCTAAGCGTGATGCCGTCGCGTTCGCGCGGCTGTACGACGAATACATGCCTGCCGTTTACGGCTACGTGTACAGGCGCGTCTCCGACCGGGACGCTGCCGAGGACATCACTTCCTCCGTCTTCGAGAAAGCCATCAGAGGGGTCGGCGGCCTGCGCGAGGGCGCCAGCTTCAAGGGATGGCTCTATCGCATCGCCGGTAACTGCATCATCGATCACTACCGGGCGCGGGGAAGGCATCCCGAGTCGGAACTCGAGGAGGCCGTCGCCGCGCCCGACACCGAGAGCGGCCGGCCGATCGAGGAGCTCGAGACCAGGATGGCGGTCATGAAGCTGCTCGACGGGATGCCGGAGAAGCACAGGGAGATACTGACGCTCCACTACCTCGAGGGATTGAGCGTCGAGGAGATAGCCGAGGCCACCGGCAAGAAGCCGCAGGCCTGCTACATGAGGATTTACAGGGCCACCAGGGCCTTCTCGGAGGAGCTGGCGAAGAAAGGCATCACGCGAGGTTGGACGACTATGTCGCGTGAGAGCAAGGCGCAGGAGCTCGTCAGAGCGGCCGGCGGCGGGACCGGACCGGTGTCCCCCGACGTGGCCGTGCTGCTCGAGGCCGTCGCCGTGCTGAAGGCCGCGGACGGCGGGCACATCGCGCCGGATCCCGCTTTCGCCGTCTCACTCAGGCAGAAGCTCATCGAGGAGCACGCTTCGGCCGCTGAGGCGCCGGTGAAGGTCGAGACGGGCAGGGTCCGCCGGCTGCTCCCGGCCTTCGCGGTCGGCGCCGCCGCGCTCGCCGCGATCGCGGTCGCGCTGGTGCTCTTCTTCGTCGTAAAGCCCGCCGGGCCGACTGTCGCGCGGCTCAAGGTCGACGTCGGAGCGGTACAGGTCACGTCCGGCGGCAGGACCAGGCCGGTGACCGCCTCGACCGACGAGAAGAACGGCGAGGTGAAGGCCGGCGACACGGTCGCGACCTACTCCGGCTCGAGGGCGACGTTGAGCTTCCTGAACAAGGACGTGACGCGGCTCGAGGCCGCCTCGACGATGAAGGTCGACTCTTACGATTCACGCGATGTCGGGCTGGTCCTCAAGAGCGGAAAGGCCTACTGCAGGGTCGTCCAGCACGGTAATTTCACGGTCTCTGCCAACGGGATCGAAGTAACCGCGACGGGGACCGCCTTCGGCGTCGACGCCCGCGACGGCGTCGTACAGAGCTCCGTCTTCGAGGGCGACGTGAAGGTTACATGGCCGAAGGGCTCGCACACTCTGGACCAGGGAATGCAGCTGACCATCGCGAACAAGAACGGCCGTTACCTGGGGGTCGTCACGGAGATAAACCCGGCCGCCGACCTTTCGTGGCTGGCCTTCAACAGAGACCTTGACAGGGGCTTGAAGCTGCCACTGGGCATCCTGGAGTCTCTCGGAGCGACGCCGCCGAACGGCAACCCGCCACCGGGCACCGCGCCACAGGTCCCGGGCGACAGCAGCCCCGCGAGCTCGAACCCCGCCAGCAGCGGCAGGCAGCCGTCACCAGGACCGGTCTCTACCTCCCCCGCTGCGACGAACCCGCAGCCGGGGCCGCAACCGACACCGCAGCCAAACCCCGGGCCGGAACCGACGCCCGTGCCCGGACCGCAGGTGACGCCGTCCGTCTCGCTTTCTATCGCGTCCGCAGGGCCCCCGGTGGTCGTGACCTGGTCCATACAGAACGGCGGATCCGTGACGGGTGTGGCGGTGCTCAAGGGTGTAGGAGTGATGGACCCGGCTTACCCGGACCATTCCGTCGCAGTCATGTCGCCGGCCAACAATTCCTACAAGGACAAAGACGTAGAGAGCGGGGGCACTTACTCCTACCGGGTCGCGCTCCTATCGAATGGCGCTTTCGTCGCTCTCAGCAACAGGCAGACTGTCTCGATATCGCCGCAGTTGAGCCTCAGTGGAAAAGGACAGGGGACTTCGGTCTATATCAGCTGGACGCTCTCGGGGGTGGTGCACATCGATTCGTGGGCGGTCCTGAGGTCGGGAAACAACCCGTCACCCTCGTTCCCCGCGGACCAGTACGCGACCGCGGGCTACAGCGGGCCGAGCGGGTCTTATAATGACAACAACGGCAGCCCCAATCGCAACTACTACCGGGTGGTCGGCCTGTACCAGGGCAGGGTGATCGTGAAGAGCAACACGGTCCAGCTGCCCTGAAAATCTACAGCGCGAATGTCAGCGCCGCCGGTCCACCGGGCAGGCTCCCAGGTAACGACCTTTCCTCAGCGCTTCTACCAGCTCCGCATCCGTCGTGATGTCATCCTCGAAGACCGTGTAGCACCTCCCGACCTGGAACTCGTGGTGCGCGTCGCTGCCCCCGATGCCCGGAAGGCCATGCTCGACCGCCAGCTTCATCGCCGCGTCGTTGCCACCGGGCGTGGAGCCCCCGTTATGCGTCTCGACGGCGACGCAAGCGTCGAGCATCTCCTCGACGCGCTCACTGCCGTGTTTGCTGACGAGCTCATCGGGGATCCGGCACGGGTGCGCCGGGACGATGACGGCTCCGGCCGCATCGCAGGCCGCGACAAGTTCGTCGAACGGAGTCTTCCATGTCCCCTTCGGGACATCCAGGCCGAAGACGAGCATGTCGCCCAGCTCGGTGTATATCTCGACGCCCTTGAATATCTGGAACCCCCGCTCGCGGCCGATCCGCTCCGCGACGTCGGCGCCGATCGTATCGTCGTGCTCGGTGACGCAGAGCGCGTCCAGTCCGGCCGCGATCGCGAGGTCTACAAGCCTCGACGGGTCTATCAGGCTGCACGGTGAAGACACGTTGGTGTGAACGTGCATGTCTATCTTCAATAGGTCTCTCCCGCGTCTTTATCGACGGGGATGATTATAGACTCACGAGCGCTGTGTTGTGATTCAGCCGAGGAGTGCGGCGAGCCCGTCGTGGATCGAATCGAGGACCTCGGCCGAGCCCGGCTCGACCGTCACGGTGGTCTTGCCCGCGTCCGATACCTCGTCGTGCCGCGTGAGGCATCCTGTCTCGCACAGCATCCGCACGCAGGCCTGGAAGGTGACCCGTGAGATCGATTCCTCCCTGTCGATGGCGCCTTCTTCCAGCATCTTCTCACCGCGCTTGAAGCAAGACTTGACCAGGTCTTCGCGGGAGACCCGCCCGTCGAGCTCGCGCGCTGTCTCGACCCCCACCGCGTAGCCCTGGAGCTCCGACCGGATGAGAGAAGCCAGCATGGCAAGCTCGCCGGCATCGGCAGATGCCAGCCGTTGTCTCGAGGCCTCGACCCTCTCGAGCCACTGCTCCTCCGGCGGGAAGACCAGTTCGCCCTCCAGGAGCCTCTTGAGGAAGGCGACTTCTTCATCGACATCGCGGCCCACCAGAATCGCTGTCGCGGTCAGGCTGTCGGCGAGGAAGTGGCCAAGCACCACGTTCTTGTCGTACTCGAGGAACCGCCGACGGGGGCCGGCGACCGTGAATCCTTCGACGTCGTCACGGCTGACGATTCCCTCGTCCACCAGCCAGTCGAGCGCGCCGTAGACCTCGTCGAGTGAGCAGGTCAGCGGAAGGCCGCGTACCTCGCACATCGAGTAGAGCTTCTCGCACGCGCCGAAGGCATCGCTCTCGGGGACCAGGTCCTCGCCGCTCGAGAGCAGCGCGGCCGCCGCGATCGACCTGGCGCTGACGGGCGTGACCGCGTTCAGCCGGTCGCACACATCGAGGGCCGTGTCCTCGAGACCGCGGGAGGCGACCGACGCCTTCATCGCGACGGGCTCCCCGAACTTCACGTAGCCCATGCCGCACCTTGTGTTGAGCGAGCGGACTATGCCGGCGAAGCCGCTCACGCTCTCCCCCACCTTCACTCCGCCCGACATCTCCTTCACGTGCGCCGCGGCCTCCGGCACCCTGTCGTAGCCGAGGTAGACGGGGACGAGCTTCACGTCGTCGCAGACGCCCATCCGCAGCGCGTCCTCGATCACGGCGAGGAAGCCGAGCTTCGGGCGCGTCAGGTTGCCGTCGCGGCTGCGCGTCCCTTCCGCGTACACGACGATGACGTGGTTGCCCGCCAGCAGGTATCGGACGTACGCGTGGAACACTTCGGTGTAGAGCGTCTCGCCCGCGAAGCTGCGCCTGATGTAGAAGGCACCCGAGTGCCGGAGCAGCCAGCCGACCGGCCAGAACGCGAGGTTCAGGCCCGCGGCCTGCTGCGGCGGGACCATCCCCGAGCGGAACATCGAGTAGCCGATCAGCAGCGGGTCGGCGTAGCTCTTGTGCGAGCAGACGAGGACGATCCTGTCGTCGATGTCGCACTCCGAGATGAACTTGAGCCCGTTCCGGTCGACCTCGACGCCCTTGAGGACGCGGCCGAACAGGTAGTCGACGAAGCGGCAGAACCACCGGACGACCCCCGCCCGGTAGTCAGAGGCGATCTCGTCGACGTAGCCCTTCGCCTGCTCCATCACCGCGCCGGGGTCGATACCGGCGCTGAGCGCGTGACGCTGCATGAATGATACGAGCACCGGGTCCGAGAGGACGCGGAGCTTCACGACCCTCGCGGGCTCGAGTGGCGGACCGGAGACCGCGCGCCTCTCCGACTCCGCGCGCGTCGCGAGCGCGAGCCGGAGGCGGCCGACCTGCTCCTCCAGTGGGGCGTCGCTCGAGCCGGCGAGCCAGGGGGCGAGGGCGAGCGACCTGGCGTTCTTTATCCGCCCGGTGCGGACCGTCCTGGACATCGCCGAGCTCTTCCTGATGAGGCTCATCGGCGAGACGTTCGTGAGCCGGGCCGTCGCGTTGATCGCCGGCGCGTCCGGCGTGTGCTGGTGAGACGTCACGACCACCGGCACGATCGACACGTTACATTCGCTCCGGCGCTGCACGAAGACCAGGGCCTCGAGCGGGTCCATCTCGAAGCCGCCGCTCTTCTTCCCCAGTTTGTAGCGCCGCTTCTTCGCCGTGTCGCCCGTGGCGACGATGTTCATCGGGCCGTGGTGCCTCAGCCTGGCCGCGAGCGTGATCCTGCGCCTCCAGGTCGGGCGCTCCATCGCGAAGACGGTGAGCGGGCCGGCAAGGACGAAGCTCGATCGGTGCGGGTCTCCCATCAGTGTGTGGCCCGTGCACGAGCCGTGTTCCAGCGGGACGACGAGCTTCGACAGCGCCTTGATGAACGCGCGCGAGACCGGCCCCGGCTCCCAGCCGAAGAAAGAGGCGAGCATCCGCCCGGTCTCATCGTGTGTGAGTCTCGTCTCCTCCAGTGTCCCGGCCGGTGCCGTCATCGGTTCACGCTCCCTCTGTCGCAGTGGAAAGGCCCATAGCCTTTACTTTGTGTTCCTGTCCCCGCGGGCGGCTCTGCTCTGTCGCCGCCTCCATGACGCGCTCCGGCGGCCCTGAGTTCATCAGAACCGCTGTGATCGATTCGAGCAGCGGGAGCTCGAGGCCCAGCGAGCGCGCCCGCCTGGAGGCTTCGATGGCCGCTCCCTCACCTTCCCTGACTCCCGGCACCTCTCCGCCGGCGCGGGCCATCCCCATCCCCATGCCGTAGTTGCGGGAGAGCGGCGAGCTGCAGGTGGCCACGAAGTCTCCGATGCCCGCCGGTGTGCCCGTCACGTTGGGGTCGGCGCCCAGCGCCGCGGCGAACTCGCGCGCCTCCTCGAGGCCACGCCAGATCATCGCGGACGACACGTTCGCTCCCCAGCCGAGGCCGGCGGCCATCCCGCACGCGATCGCGTAGACGTTCTTGAGCGCGCCCATGCACTGGGCGCCCACCGGGTCGTGCCATGGATATAACGACAGGCCGGGCCGGCGGAGCAGCTTTATCGCACTGTTGACGCGGCGCGTAGACGCTCCGGCGAGAACGGACACCGCCGGCCTGCCGCCCGCTATTTCCGAGGCCAGGTTCGGGCCGGAAAGGACCAGTGTGTCAGGGCGGGAGCGCCGCGACTCCTCCCGCCACACCTCCACGCCGAGGAGGCCGGTGCCGCGCTCCATACCTTTGGTCGCGATGACCACCGGGCTGGTGCAACCGGCTTCGCACACGTCGCGCGCGACCGCGCGGAGGGCGCCGGACGGGACGGCGACTATCACGGCCGCCGCCCTGTTGACGGCTTCGGCGATCGACGTAACAGCGATGATGTTTGAGGGCAGGCGCAGCCAGTCGAAGGCGCGCGAGTTGACGTGGTACTTCGTTATCTCCTCCGCGGTCGTCCCCTCGAGTACCACCAGTGAGACCCTCCTGCACTCCTGCGCCTGGAGCCAGGCCAGCGTCGTGCCCCAGGCTCCGTCGCCGATGACCGCGATCTCGACGTTTTCGCGATGAGAGAGGGTACCGCTCATCGATACCTGCCTTTGCTTGAATAACTTACGGGTGTGGACTACTCAGGCGCGGCCGAGCGCCAGCGAATCGTCCGGTGGCTCGTCTCCGGTGAGGCGTTTCACCCGGGACACCCCGACCGCGACAGCCATGGCGAACACCGCGGCGCCCCCTACGATAAACAAGTTGCGCCTGCCGTGGCCCTGCAGCTCGGCGGGCCACTGCGCCGGGTGGATACCCGCGCTCACGAAGGCCGAAAAATCATCGGGCACGGGGACCCGTTCCAGCTCGTCGAGGACCGCCGCGACGGTCTGCATCCTGGCCATGCAGGCCGCGCATTCGGGGCACTTGCGGATGTGCCGGCCGTTGAGGACGACCCCCAGCCTCTTGCCCTCTCCCATCGCTTCGATCGCTTGTACGGCCCGCTCGCAGCCGGTTGAAGAGTCCTTCATTGCCACGTCAGACCACCTCCTTGAGAGAATCGCACAGGAGCGCCCGCGCCCTCGTGCCCCACGTCTTGGCGGTGTTCCCGGGCACGCCCAGCACCTTGCCGACCTCGGTGTAGCTGAGGCCTTCCATGTGATGAAGGACGACGACCGCCTTGTACTTCTCCGGCAGCTCGTCGATCGCCCGGTGCACTACCTCGCGCAGCTCGTTGTCGATGGCCGCCTGCTCCGGGCCGTCCCGAAGCGACGCCCTCGGCTCCATCCGGATGACGCGGGCTACCGGCGCGTCATCGCCACCGGCGCTGGACTCGAGCGCTACCTGCCTGTTGCGCCTCGCGCTCCTGAGGTGGTCGATCGACGCGTTCGTGGCGATCCGGTACAGCCACGGCCTGAAGGGCATCCGCTCCCTGAAGCGGCCCATCCCCTCCAGTGCTTTCACGAACGTGTCCTGGGCGATGTCCCTCGCCTCCTCGCGATCGCCTACCATCCGGTAGGCCACACTGTATATGCCGTCCTGGTACTTCTCGACCAGCTCGGCGAACGCGCCCGTGTCTCCGCGCCTGCAGCTCCTCACGAGCCGGGCGTCCTCGAGCGCGTCGGCTGATAACGTATAAGGCATGCCTTGTCCCTGCCGTAGTCACGTCCCCCGGTACTGCACTATTCTCCTAATACGGCTGACCCCGTCAACCAGACTCAAACCCAAGAAAGTCAACAAGGGGTCTGACCCTTTTGGCAATAAAAGTTGAAAAGGGGTCAGACCCCTTATTGACTTTC
>Ga0209539_1000038_pt1 | contig 78750 bp, 78 predicted proteins | sample BarGraNGADG00312_2_FD_184499 | JGI IMG/M metagenome (GOLD analysis project Ga0209539, IMG submission 184499) | Arctic peat soil microbial communities from Barrow, Alaska - Barrow Graham LP Ref core NGADG0011-312 (SPAdes) (version 2) | ecosystem: Environmental > Terrestrial > Soil > Wetlands >...
TCGCGTTACGGAGTGCTCTCGCCGCTCCAGTACTACGCGATGTGCCAGCAGAGATACATGTTCGAGACCGGAGTGACCGCCGAACAGGTGGCGTCACTCCCGGTCGTGTTGAGGGACAACGCCTCGAGGAACCCCAGGGCCGTATACCGGGAGCCGATCACAGTCGAAGAGGTGCTGGCGTCCCCGATGCTCAGCCCGCCGATCCACCTTCTCGAATCCTGCCCGATGTCCGCCGGCGGAGCCGCGGTCGTGCTGGCCTCGGAGGAGAGAGCGGGGCAGGTGCGCGACGAAGTCACGGTCCTGACAGGCTACGGGGAGGCGCACGACGACAGCCATTTCATGCCGGCGCTGGGTGACATGAGCCGCTTCCCGTCCGTCGAGCGTTCCGCATCGGAGGCGTTCGAGTCGGCAGGCGTGAAGCCCGCCGACATAGACGTCGCCGAGGTCTACGGCGCGTTCGCCGGGGCGGAGCTGATGTGCTACGAGGAGCTAGGCTTCTTCGGGCGCGGCGAGGCTCCCGCCGCAGTGGAGTCCGGGCGGACCCGCGCGGGGGGCGACGTGGCGATCAACACCAGCGGAGGTCGCCTGAGCCTCGGGCACCCTGCGTTCGCGACCGCTCTGCTGGAGATCTTCGAGGTCGTGACGCAGCTGCGCGGAGAAGCGGGCGAGCGCCAGGTACCGGACACGGGGCGCGGCCTGGTCCACGCTGAGCACGGCATGGTCAACGGCAGCATCGTACTGATAATAGAGCGGAGTTAGTAATATGGCCGGTTACCTTTCAGAGCTCGAGGAACCCGCCGCCGAGCGGTTCTTCGAGGAGCTCGCGAACGAGCGGTTTATGACCACTCGCTGCCCGGCGTGCGACGAGACGTTCTTCCCGCCGCGCACGATATGCCCGGAGTGCCTCGGTGGCGAACTCGAGTGGGTCGAGCTGCCCGGCACGGGCACCGTGTACGCTTTTTCACAGCAGCACCACGCGATGTACTACACGAAGCCGGAAGTGGTGGCAGCCGTTGACCTGGAGGGCTGCAGAGGCCGGGTGTTCACTCTTCTCGATGCTTCCTTCGACGAGGTCGAGATAGGCATGCCGGTAGAGGTCACCTACATCGCTTCGCCGTTCGGGCCTACAGTGCACAGGTTCCGCCCCGTCAGCAAGGCGCAGCCCGCCTGACAACGCCTCCTTCAGGAGAGCAGGCCGACCAACCCTTTGATCGCCTCGATCACCCCGAGGCAGACAAACTCGAAGACCAGTATCATCTGGCCGTTAGCCAGGAGCCACTGCCTCATCGATTCGAGCCTCGAGGCAGACTTCTCCGGTGAGACTATGCGGATGAAGACAGGGATCCAGAGGCCGATCATGCCGACCAGCACGAAGACGACGATGATGACCGCGCCCTCGAAAGTACCGATCCGTGCCAGCAGGATATCAACCACCGCGGCCACGGTGAACAGGGCGTCCGAGAGAAGTTCGTAAAAGCCGATCGCCATGACCCGCGAAAGCTTGAAGCTGTCGATGAACTGCGCCCACTTCGGCATCTTCGGCTGCTTGTCGCGCCTTGACTGGATCCTCCACCAGAAGAACGCGAACGCGAAGAAAAGGAATGCGGTCACGAGCTGGCCAATATACGCCTTCGTCGAAGCAGGCGACTGGTGGCTGAAGTCCTTCGCGTTCAGCGTCAAGAGAACGACGATCCCGATGACGATGCTCCCGATTATTCCCGGGAGGACGAAGATAAGCCCCTTGAGCAGCCCCCTGCTGCCCGAGATGAACATTATCCCGATGATTATCGTGAGCGGGCTGACAGCCCAGAAGATCGCCAGCGGCGCCAGCTTGAGGATCAACTGTGCGATATTCGTTCCTTACAGCTCTGTATCTTCGTGCGGCTCACCGCCGGCAAAAGGCCCCGGCCTCGTTGCGACGGAGTGACAAAGATCACTACTTCGTCCCCTGAACAGCGGTCAGAAGAGGGGCGACGACCGAGGTCGCAAGGGTTGAGTCTCCGTCGGCGGTCGGCATCATGTTCATGAAGACCACTATGGTGATACCGGTGTCGGGGATGTTCCCGGCGAAGCTGCTGTAACCGGTGGTCGCGCCGTTGTGCCAGTACATCGTTCCGCCGGGCAGTTTCGTGATCGCTACACCAAGCCCGTATTTCGGGGTATTGACGGCGTCGCTCATCGCCACCGGGTCTTTCAGCTGCTCGGCGTGCATGGCGGGCGTAAGCAGCTTTCCGCTGGCGACGGCCTCGATCCAGGTCTTCAGGTCAGCGAGGTCCGAGTCCACACCGGCCGAGGTCCAGCCCGCGGTCGTGTTCCACGTCACGGCATTGACCACGGGGTCCGTACCGGGGACCTCTATCCCTGGCGGCAGACCTTTCCTCGTGACGTACCCGTCGGAGTGCGGCTTGCTGATCAGGTACTGCGGCATGTCGGCGAGGCGGGTGTCCTTGAGGCCCAGCCTGTCGGCGCAGAGCGCCTGTATCTCCTGTTCGGCCGTCTTTCCGGAGACGCTCTCGATCATCATACCCAGAAGGAAGTAGCCGGAGTTTGTGTAGTGGTAACCCTGGCCGGGCGGGAACAGCGGCTGCAGGGTGCGAATCCACTTGAGTATCTCCTCGTGGGTCCATACCCTGGTGGGGTCGCCGAACCTGACCTTCTGGAACGCCGGGTCGTCGTTCTCGAGGTCGGGCAGGCCGGACGTGTGGTTGAGGAGCATGCGGACGGTTATCTGGTCGCGGTTCGCGATGCCTGCCGACCAGTCGAACTTCGAGAGCTTGTCCTCGAGGGAGATCTTCCCGTCCCCGGCGAGCTGCAGTATGACCTGCGCCGTAAAAGTCTTGCTTATACTCGCAACCTTCCACAGATCCTCGGTATTCATGGCGAGGTTGTTCTCGACACGGGCCTTGCCGAACGCTTTGACGTACTGGCCCTTGCCTGCCTGCCAGATGCCGACCAGCGCGCCCGGGACCTTCTTGTCTTTCATGATCTTCTCGACGGTCGAAGTGAGCTTGTCCTGGACACTCTTTGAGAACGACGGCGTGCCGCCGCACGACGAGAGCCCGATCGTAAGACCTGCGGCAAGCATGAGAGCCACCGCGATGATGAAGTACCTACGTCCGTTTCGAGAACTCGAATGAGACATGATCGTCGCCCTTTCAGATGCGGCCGGTCTATAAATCCTATCGGCACGATTATATAGGTCTCATTATTGCAGCACTGAGGCGTGGCCGCTGTCTCCCAGCCGTTTGAAGACTGCCCGTCCGGCAGGTAGAAGGTCAGGTGGGGCATGGAGAGCCCTATGGAGGCGTGGCACACACGACGAGGGGCGGTGCTGACGGCCGCCCCTTCTTTATTGCAGACCAGGATCGGACAGGTTCGACCGTCAGGCCGACCCGGGTCGGCCGCGATTCAAACTAGATTAGGCAAACGATTTAGGTCATGATGGTCAGAGCACTCGACGCCGAGAAATGACCGGGAAACGCCTGGCAAGTGAGGTGCATCGCGATGAAGAGAACTCCAGCATCGGTATTAGTGGGATTGCTTATTGTAGCGGCTCTCACAGTGTTGTTAGTTGCAGGCTGCAGCAGCAGTCCGCCGACGTCGACGGGCAACACGACGGCACCGCCGGCGGGGATCACGACGGTGCCCCCAGCGAGCACCCCGACGTCCACATCTACCGCGACGACCACTCCTTCGACCGGCTCGGCAGAGCTGCCGAAGTACGAGCCATCCACGGTGGTAAGTGATACCCCCGGCTCACTGCAGCTTACCTCAACTGACTCGGTGCAGAAGGTGACGGCTTTCTACGACAACGCCCTGTCCCAGGGAGGGTGGACCATCATCTCCACCAGCAAGACCGCGGCCAGTACCAACATCACGGCGAAGCGCGGCAGCACCGGGACGACGCTGTCCATAAGCACGACCGGAACGGGGACCTACATCTCTCTGGTCACGTACCCGATGTGAGCCCTGCCGGATCGTACAACTCAGGCCTCGATTCAGGCGTTCTCCGGGTTACTATGTGATCGTGAAGCCAGCGCGTCCTGTCATGAGGACGTATCCACGGTATGTCATCGGAGAGCAAGGGTGTGCCTGAAGACCCGGGACTGCTGCACATCTACGGCCAGGCCGCTTATCACGACGAAGCCTACATGGTCGGGAACACCAGGGGGCTGAAGGCAGTGAGAGACGCCATAGATGCGGTGCTCAGTGGGGAGAGCGACCAGGGTTTCACCTGGGTCACGGTCTGCGACGGGGAAGGCTATGACCTGAAGGTGTTGCGGATCGATGACCCCTGGTCCATGAACGCCGACATAGACGAGAGCGGAGAGGTCAAGGCGTGGTATTCAAGTGCCCCGGAGGGAAGCCGCTGGGAAAGGATGGCGTACGCTTACACCGACGAGGACTGGGGTAAGGAACGCCGTGACGATGCACTGTGGCCGTGGAAGCTCTGGAAGTACGAAGGACCGCTTCCGCCGATGACGGGGACAGTGGCCGAATACATCACAGGATACCTGCAGAAGAGCGTGGAGGGACTGCCGCTTGTCGAACAGGGAATCGAAATAGAGTGTCCTCAATGCGGTAAGACCCATCCCACAGAAGTGATGGACGGCAACGCTGAGAAGCTGCTCGTGTACCGCTGTCCGGAGACGAACGGCGAGAACGATCTCATCGCGGCCTATTCAGAGGGAGATGAGTTCCGCCTGGTCACGTCACTCCTGTGAGCCCTGAGCTCACTTCATCTGGCTGAGTTCCTTCAGGCCTTGCTCGAGGATCAGGTCCTGCCCGGCGGCGAGCTTGAGGGCGTTATCCAGGGTCATCGGGATCTTCTTGTTCGGGGTGATGCCGCCCACGCCGTCTTTGCTGTCCACCTGCACGACCTTGTCCTTGTCGAGTGACTGGCCGTACGGAAAATCGATCTCGTATCCCGCGGGCATCTTCACGGTGTCGCCCGCCATGCCGAACGAGCCGTTCGTACCGTAGAAGCCGACGACCTTGCCGTTCGGGAGGTTCTTGATGCCCATCGCGACACCCTCTCCCGAGCTGATGCATCCGTTGTTCACCAACGCGACCACCGGGCCGGTGTAGACCTTCGAACCCGGCAGGATATAGATTCCCTGGCCCGGGTCAACGAACTGGGCCGTCTTCTCGTCCTGCTTCCAGATCTTGAACGTGCCGGTCGCCGGGTTGAAGAAGTTCGCGTACTCGTAGAGTGTCTTGTCCTTATAGAACGACGACATGAAATCGGCGACCATCTGGTCCGATCCGCCGGAGTTGCTGCGGACGTCGACGATGATCCCCGCGGCTTTGCTGTCGATGAAGCCGTTGATCGCCTGCCGGAAGAGCTCGAGCGTGGGCGTGTGGTCGCCAGGGGCCCCCTCGGGCATGTCGAGCTCCAGGAAGATTCGCACGTAACCGATGTTGCCGGGCAGGGTCTTCGACTCGACCAACTTGTCCGGAAGCGGTCCCATGGACAGGACCGACCGGCTGTCGGTCATGGCCAGCGTTTCCATGGCGTCGTCGACAGCCTTGAGAGTAGCCGTCTTGTTGGCGGTCTCCCCCTGGTTCTTGAACACGACCTTTTTATCCGTCCCGATCGGCGCCCTCACCAGGAACCGGCACTGCTCGTAGACCACTCTCGGGTTTGTCGGCTGCGGCGGAGAGAGGGCGGTTGACGTCTGTGTCAGCGCGGTGTTCACCGACTTTCCGTCCCAGTTCACTATCTGCGCGCCGAGCTTCATCCCGGCCGCCCCGGCGGGACCTCCGTCCTTCACCCACGTCGCGACGACCTGCCCGTTGTCGAGCTTCGTGACGACCATGCCGAACCCGCCGCCAACCATAGTCGTGTACACCGCCATGTCATCCGGCTTCACGCTGACGTGGCCGTCACGCATCTCATGAGTGTATTCGCGCAAGGCGACGTAGTAAGCGCCCTGGTCTTTGGCAGCCTCCGCTTTGGCGACAAGCGGCTGGTACTTCTTGTAGAGGGCCTGCCAGTTGATGCCTTTCCACTCGGTGAACGCGTATTCGCGCGAGAACTTGGCATGTAGCTTCTGGAACGCCTGGGTCCACGTGAGATTGCTGTAGTCCGCGGCCGCCGGCGGCGTATAACTGGTGGATGTCTTGGTGCCGCCGCACGACGAAAGGGCGATCGTCGTGAAGGCGAGCAGCAGGATGACAGGTAGGATAACGAGCAATCTTGACCGTCGACTGGTATGACCGGGCATGGTGTCTCCTTTTGGTGACCTGGCTTCCGGGGCGTTGGGACCCTGCAATAATCTGTCGGTAGAAGGGGGCAATACCTGAACAGGAAGGCTCAATCGGAGCCCGCGAGCCCGACCGGGACATGGAGGAAAAGCGGCGCTTCTCAGGCGCGCCTCCAGTGTGATCAGTTGCATATTGTACTCAATTATTGTGTGCTAAAATCCCCCTGGACGACAATCCCTGGAGGAGACATGAGACGATTCTTACTGGTCGGGCTGGCGATCATACTGGCGAGCGTGCTGGCGGTGGGCGCCGGCTGCGGCACCAGCAATACGAACCAGAGCGAGGTCAGCACCCCGCAGGGCAAGATACTGACAAAGCAGGAAGTCGTAGATTTCGTAAACGAAGCCATCGCGTACGGCAAGAAGTACGGCAAGGACAAGGCGGTGGCCGAATTCAACAACCCCAAGGGCAAGTTCGTGGTCGGCGAACTCTACATCTACGCGTACAACTGGGAAGGGATAGCGCTCGCGAACGGCGGCAACCCGGCCCTGGCGGGTCAGAACCTGATCGACATGACGGACCCGAACGGCGTCAAGGTGATCCAGCAGCTGATCAAGGTAGCGAAGAACGGGGGCGGCTGGGTCAGCTACACGTGGCCTTACCCGAAAACGAAGATCAACGAGCCGAAGCTCGGCTACGCCGACAAAGTCGACGACACCTGGTGGCTGGGCTCGGGGATGTACGCGAAGACTCCGCCGAAAGGCGTTACATCGGCCCCTTGAGCGGCGACTTTCGATCGCGGGCAGCGCCGATTTGGCGGCGGTTTGAACCGCGCCCCATCGGTGTGGGATGACTTCGCACTAGACCTGCGCGGACTCTGACTGCTCTGAGTACATACCCTCGATCTGCCGGGCGAACCTCGAGGCGACTTCCTTGCGCTTGACCTTCAGCGTTGGGGTAAGCAGGCCGGATTCCTCGGTCATCTCCTCGGGGAGGAGCACGAACTTCGTCACCCGCTCGTGGCGGTCGAAGTCGGCGAGTGCATCGTCGACCCGCTGCTTCATCATCTTGTTGACCCGCTCGTCGGCTACCAGGGCGGCCCTGTCGCCGGAATCGATACCGAGATCCGCGGCCCACGGCTCCAGCTCTTCGAAAGCCGGGACGATCAGTGCGGCGACGTACTTCTGCCTGTCGCCCAGCACCGCTGCCTGCTCGATGAACCTGTCCAGCTTCAGGGCGTTTTCGATGTTTTGCGGCGCGATGTTCTTGCCGCCGGCGGTGACTATGAGGTCTTTCTTACGGTCCGTGATGAAAAGGAACCCGTCGTCGTCGATGCGGCCGACGTCGCCGGTGTGGAACCAGCCGCCCTCCAGCGCTTCGGCGGTCTCTTCGGGCCTGTTCCAGTAACCCATCATGATGTTCGGGCCCCTGGCCAGGATCTCGCCGTCGTCGGCGATCCTGACCTCGATGCCGGGTAGAGGCTGGCCGACCGAGCCGAACTTCATCGCGTCCGGCCTGTTCACTGTCAGCACGGGTGAGGTCTCGGTCAGCCCGAAACCTTCGAGTATGGTCACGCCCATCGCGTTGAAGAACTCCGCGATCTCGCTCGCCAGCGGCGCGCCGCCCGAGAAGAAGAACCGGAGCCGCCCGCCGAGCTTCTCGTTCACCTTGGAAAAGACCAGCTTGCTCGCGACCCCGTACTTCACGTTCAGCCAGGTCGGCACCTGCCGGCCGCTGATGCGGAACTGGCTGGCCTGGCGGCCGTTGTCGAGCGCCCAGTTGAATATCTTCTGCTTCAGCGGCGGCTCGCTCGCGACGTTCGCCAGCACCCCCGCGTACACTTTCTCGTAGAGCCGCGGGACGCTTACCATCCAGTGCGGCCTGATCTCCGCGATGTCATCGGGGAGCGTGTCGATGCTCTGCGCGTGGGCGAGATGGTGACACCGTTGTAGACGGCGGTGTAGTACCCGCTCATGCGCTCGAGCACGTGGCTGAGCGGGAGGAAAGAGAGGCATATGTCCGTGTCGTCGACCTCGACGAGGCTGGAGGCGGCCATCACGTTCGACATGAAGTTGTCGTGAGTGAGCATCACGCCCTTCGGGTTTCCGGTGGTGCCTGACGTGTAGACGATGCTGCAGAGGTCTCCCGGCTCGACGGCCCGCAGCCTGGCCGAGAACTCGCCGGCGCCGCCGGATGCCTTGCCCTGCTTCAACATCTCGTCGAAGGTGATGACTTCGGGGCTGTCCGAGGTGGTGTTGCAGATCGTCACGATCCTGGTGAGGGAGGGCAGGTTCTCACTGACCTCCAGCACCTTGTTCATGTGCTCTTCGCTCCCGACGAAGACGACCTTCGAGCCCGAATCGGAGAGGATGTACTCGGCCTGCTTCGCGGTTATGGTGGCGTAGAGCGGCACGTTGGCCGCGCCGATAGACTGTATCGCCATGTCCGCCATCTGCCATTCGGGGCAGTTGGCCGAGAAGATCGCGACCCTGTCGTGGGGTTCCACTCCGGCGTCGATCAACGCGCGGCCCAGGTTCCCGACCTTGTCGGCGAATTCGTTCCACGAGATGTCTTTCCAGGCACCGTCTGCCTTGTACCTCATCATGACCCGGTCCCCGTACTTCTCCACGTTGTCGTGGAACATCCCCCCGATGGTAACGTCGTTCATCGAGACTCCTTTCAAAGCCCGTCCGGCGCCCGTCCGGCGAACCTCATCGCCATGTCGGTCCGATTACCCCGCACAATGATAGTCGAGAAGAAGCAATGATGGCACCCGCCTCATCCCCCCGAGGAGAGAAGAGAGAAACGCGAGAACCGTACGGCCCGCGAAAAGACAGGCGATCCACAGCATCAGTCGTACTTGACGAACGAGGAGATGGTCTCGTAGGCGTGGTCCAGGAACTCCGGGTCGTTTATCGAGACGTTCACGGCGCCCGAGGGGCAGAACGACGCGCATCGGCCGCAGGCACGGCACCTGTCGCCGATCCTGGCCCTGCCGTCCGTGACCTCGATCGCTTTGATGTAGCAATGTTCCGCGCAGGTCCCGCAGCCGGTGCATTCATCGGTGACCTCGACGACGATGGAATCGAGCCGCGGGAATATCTTGTCGAGGTAATCTGCCGGAGCGTACCTGTTCCAGCGGGTGATGCAGCAGCACTCGCAGCAGAAGCAGACGGTCAGGAGGCGCGCCCGGTCTTTTATGTCGAAGATGAAGTTGTCGATCCTGACCTTTCCGACGACCGGCACCAGCCCGTTGGAGATGGCCTTCCTGACGTACTCCTTTGCTTCATCGACTCCTACCTCGCGCCGCAGGGACGGATCGGAGTCCATTGCGGAATCGCCCATCTGAAGGCAGCCGATGTCGATCGGATAATCCTCGCAGTTTCCTGCTTCCCTGCAGACGCAGCGGTTGTAGACGACCCTGTGGGACGCCTCCTCGATGAAACGGTCCAGTATCTCGCGCGGCAGCGGCGCGCTGCCCGGCTGCTCTATGTCCTCGTTGATCGGAAGCCAGCGGACGTTCGTCTTGTCGGGCCGCGTCCAGGGGTGCAGGCGTGCGAGCCAGGGGATCCTGGCGAGACCGAAGCCCCAGCCTACCCGGTTGAGCCCCAGCATCTTTATCTTCGGACGGTTCAGCTTTTCGATGACGACTCCCTGATTTGCTCCGCTGATAATAGCACCTGCAGCGGTCAAGGTGCCCGGGTGCTACTTTGATGTAATATCGCTGCGACAGCTGCCGGAAAACGAGAGGCTTTAAAGATGTTCTATCTTTCGATTGAAGAGGCAAACGAATGGCGGGAGCTCTCGAGAGCGGTCATCGAAAGTGAGAGGTTCGACCCTTCGATGTTGGCGGGACGACCCCTCCGATCGAGGCCCGCCCTCTGCTACTACCTCGGGACCGAACTTCTCGCGGAGGGCCGCGCCGCGGAGGCCGAGAGGTGGCTGGTCCTGGGTGCACGCACCGAGCCGATCCGCGCGAACGCGTATCTTCTCGACTACCTGGAGCGGCACAACGGCGAACTCGTGCCGGTCCAGCCGAGCTTCTCTGACGTGAGGCCGTGGGCGCACTTCTCGTCACTGCCACACCTGAGGTCCGCGAGAGAGGTCCTGGCCGGTTTCTGCGATCACTCGCTTCCGGACTTCGAGCGCCCGTTCAAAGTGATGGACATCGGGTGCGGAAACGCGGCCCTGACGGTGTCCGTCCTGCGGCGGATGGTCGAATCCGGAAAAGCCCCGGCCATCGGCGAAGTGCTCCTGATGGACCCTTCTCCAGAGATGCTGGCCGCGGCGCGGGCCAATGTCGAAGAGGCTTTCCCGGACGCGAAAGTCCAGGCCGTCGAGGGAAAGCTGGAGGAGGCATCCTCTGGACTGCCGCAGGGTTTCGATTTCGCCCTGTGTTCGCTTTCCGTCCACCACATGCCGTACGAGGAGAAGGCGGTTCACATCGGCGCGCTGTCCGGCGCGGTAGAGAACATAGTGGTGTTCGAGCTGGGGGCCAACCACGACACGCCCGAGATGCGTTCACCGGAGCTCGTCTACTCGGTCTACCAGACCTTCGGGCAGTCGCTCGAATACATCTTCGGGCAGGATGCCCCCCTGGAAGTGCAGGAGGCGTGCGCCGACATCTTCGTCATGTCCGAGACCATCTCGCTCCTGACGGAGCCGAGAGGCAGGCGCACCGAGTATCACATGCCCGGGAAGCAGTGGCACGAGGTGCTCGAGACGGCGTGCTCGCCGAAGATGACCTGCCTCGGAGAGACCACCTGCTTTCACGACGAGTACTGCGAGCTCCTGGCTCTGCATTACGGCAGCTGATACTCCCGTAGCCGCCCGGCCGGGCCACTCGGTGTTGATAGAATATCGCCGCGAAGTCTTAGAGGAGTGAAACCGGGACCCGTCGGGCCGCAAACGTACCGGAGGGAAGAATGACCGAAGAGACCGTCACCGCTTCGAAACGGGAGACCCGCCTGCCCGGCCGGCTCGGTCCTGCGATCATGCTCGCCGGTGCGGTGCTGACCATCGCGGTCGTGTTCCTCCCGTGGGCGTGTCAACCGCCGAGATGTCTGCCTTGCTGACAGGGGTCCGGGTGCAGCTGTGGCCGAACGAACGCCCGATGCCATGCACTGTGGCTGTTTGCGGGCGGTTTTGGATATGATGACCCGGGCAGATCCTCCGGTGGATTTCCCGGCGTCAGGTCTGGTGTACGCCAGCGCCGGAGAGGTCGACAAGAGACTGACTTCTCAAGGGAAGTGATCACGTGAAGGCGCTCATGTTCAATGCTTCGATGCCGCGATACCTGTTCACCCGAGCGGCCGGCCCGATCAGGCAAAGTGCTTACTACTCAGGGCCGCTGTCGACGACGTACATGGCCGACATTCCCGAACCGGCGCTGATAAACGACGAGTGGGTCAAGGTGCGGACGGTCTACGGCGGCGTGTGCGGCAGCGATATAAACCTGATATTCCTGAAAGATTCGCCATACAACGAGCCGTTCTCGACGATGCCGTTCGTGATCGGTCACGAGAACGTCGGGGTTGTCGCGGAGGTCGGCTCTGAGGTCGAAGGATACGCGCCCGGAGACCGTGTCGTAGTCGACCCGATGCTGCCCTGCGCAACGAGGGGGATAAGCCCGCCATGCGAGCGATGCGCGGCCGGAGACTATTCGCAGTGCCTGCGCATGCTGGAAGGATCACTACCCCCCGGGTTCTACACGGGATTTACTGCAGCGCCGGGCGGCTCCTGGAGCGAATACTTCCTCGCGCACCGGAGCCAGCTGATGAAGGTCCCGGACTCGATGACCGACGAGGAAGCCCTGATGCTCGAGGCGTTCACGGTCCCGCTCCACGCTATCATGCGCAACAGGCCGAAGGAGAGTGACACGGTGCTCGTGTACGGCTGCGGGATGATCGGGATGATGACGGTCGCCGGGCTGAAGGCGCTCGCCCCGGGATGCCGGGTCATCGCGGTGGCGAGGTACCCGTTCCAGGCCGAGGTCGTGCGGGGCTTCGGGGCCGACGAGATAATAATGCAGCGCGACGTCGACGTCTTCGAAGAAGTGGCGAGGCTGACGGGCGCACAGGTCTTGAAGCCGATGATCGGCGGACGTTACCTGAACGGCGGCCCCGACATGGTCCTCGAGTGCGTGGGGAGCACCGCAACGCTCGACGATTCGCTGCGGATGACGAAGTCCGGCGGCACGGTCGTGCTGATCGGACTGGTGACCTTTGCGCCGAAGGTCGACTGGACGCCGGTCTGGTTCAAGGAGCTCAAGGTAACCGGCTCCCTCTGTTCTTCGACCGATACTCACGAAGGCCGGACAGCGAAGACGTTCGAGTGGGCGCGCGACCTGGTCGCGGAAGGGTCCGTAAAGGTGGACCACCTGCTGACGCACACCTGGGAGCTGGACGAATACGAGGCGATGATCGAGACCGCACTCACGAAGGGGAACAGCGGCTGCATAAAGCAGGCGTTCCGATTCCTGTCGCGATGAACAAGACGTAGAAGGAGAGACGATGAGGGAACTCAACCCCGAGCACATCTCGGCGGTTATAGGGCTGATAAACGAGAGCCCGTATTTCAAGCACCTGGCGATGGTGGTGCGCGAGCTGAGGAACGGCCATTCGGTCGTCGAGCTGGACATTGACCAGCGCCACCTCAACCCGTTCGGCGGGATACACGGCGGAGTCTATTCCTCGATAATCGACACCGCGGCGTACTGGTCGGTCTACTGCGAGCTGGAGGAGGACGCCGGGCTGATATCGATCGACGTTTACGTGAATAACCTGCGGTCGATCTCGGAGGGCCGGCTGACCGTCGTCGGGCGGCGCCTGAAGCTGGGCCGTTCGATATGTCTTGCGGAAGCCGTCGTGAGCGACGACAACGACGTGATCCTGGCGCAGGGTACTTCGAAGATGATGGTCACGCCCCATCAGCAGACTATCGAAGCAGCGCGAGCTTCATCGGGGTTCGATTCGCTGCCGCCGAAGTTCCTGGATTAGGGTCCCGCCAGGGGGCCTACTTGAAGAGCATCGAGAAGCCGGCGCAGGTCTCGCTGCCGATGTTCCAGTAAGAACCACCGGCCGCCAGCCTCGAACCGGACACGCACAGAGCGAAGATGTTGCCACCCGCCGCCGCGTTCCAGACGTTCAGCTCGCCGGTCACGTCGACCGCCGCGATGTGGTACCTGATCGTGCTTCCCAGCATGGTGAAGTCGCCGCCGGCGTAGACTGTCTGCTCGTCGAAGCACAGCGCGTACACCGGCCCGTTCGCGTTCGGGTCCCAGGTGGTCGCCGCGCCAGCCGTGCCGATGGCAGCGAGATGGTTCCTGGCAAGCCCGGCCACGCTCGTGAAATCTCCGCCGATGTAGACATCGGTGGTGGAGGTCGCGAGAGCCATGACCGCGCCGTTGGGGCTGGGATTCCATGTGGTCGGCGCCCCGGCCGTGCTTATCTCAGAGAGGTAATTCCTCGGCTGGCCCTTGATGCTCGTGAACGCGCCGCCCGCGTATATCCTGGTGCCGCGCACCGCAAGCGCGTAGACCGGGCCGTTGGCGTTCGGGTCCCACGTCGTCGGCACGCCGGAAGAGTTCATCGCCGCGAGGCCGTTCCTCGGCTGGGCCGCCACGTTCCTGAACGCGCCTCCCGCGTACACGACGGAGCCGCGCATCGCGATCGCGTAGACGTCGCCGTCGGCGTTCGGGTCCCAGACTGTCGCCTTGCCCGACGCGTTGATCGCAGCGAGGTGGTTCCTCACGGTTGTGCCGGCGAGAGTGAAGGCGCCTCCGACGTACATTACTTTACTGGTCGCGGAGGCGGGAGTTATCGTGTTGACGTCGCCGTTCATGTTGGGGTTCCAGCTCGTCGGCACGCCGTTCGAGTCGAGTGCCGCGAGGTAGTTTCTCACCTTGCCGCCGCCACTGACGTTGGAGAATATCCCGCCGACGTAGAGCCTCGACCCGTAGAGAGCCAGAGCGTTTACCGGCCAGTTCAAGTCGATCGCAAATGTGTTCGCCGCTCCCGTAACTACGTCGATGCCGCCGATGTAGTTCCTGGGCTGTCCGCCTATGCTGGTGAACTCACCCCGGCGTAGACAGTGGTCGCGTTGGCCGCGAGTGAAGAGACGAGGCCGTTCGACCCCGGGTTCCATGCGGTCGCGAGACCGGTCGTCATATCGATCGCAGCGATCGAGCTTCGCAGCTGCCCGCCGGTCCAGTCGAAGACGCCACCGATATAGACGTTAGTCCCCGAGACGGCGATGGAAAGGACTGTCCCGTCGACGCCCGGGTTCCACTCGGTGGCAAGCCCCGAGGTGGTATCGATCGCGGCGAGGCTGTACCTGGTCTGCCCGCCGATGGCCGCGAAGTTCCCCCCGACGTAGATGCTTGTGCCCGATGCGGCGAGAGCGCAGACCGGGCCGCTCGCCTGGGGCGCCCAGCTCGTTGCCAGTCCGGTGGTCGCGGAGATCGCGGCCACGTTGGTCCTGGCCTGTCCGCCGGCGTTGTTGAAGACCCCGCCTATGTAGACTTTGCCCCCCGCGGGGCTGATGACCGAGAGAACCGTCCCGTCCGCCTGGGGCGCCCAGCTGGTCGCCAGGCCGGTGGTAAAGTCGAGAGCCGCTACGAAGCTCCTGTCGGCGCCGCCGATGTTTGTGAACTGTCCACCGGCGTAGACCTTCGTGCCCGACACCGAGATGGAATAGACCGGGCCGTTCGCCCATGGGTGCCAGGCCGCGTCTACGGTCCCGTCACTGAGTACGTGTGCTATGCAGCTGCGGCTGAGGTTCCCAACCATTGAGAACGAGCCGCCGATGAAGAAGCCGCCCTTCTTGTCGGGGGCCGCGGCGTAGACCGCGCCGTTGACCTTCGTGAACGTCTTCAGAGCTTTGCCGGTAGTCGCGCTGACCGGCGCGCCGGACCCGCTGTTGGGGAACAGTTTTGTGAACTTTCCGCCGATGTAAGTAAGGCCTGTCGCAGGCGAGTAGGCTACGCTCTTAACCGCGCCGTTCGTGACCCAGGCGCTGTCGAGCGGGTAGCCGTACTGAGTGACCTCAGCGGGAAGGCTCTTTGGCGCCGCGAATGCGAGGCCCGTGCCGGTCGAGACGAGGAGGACGATAGTCGCTATCAGAACGAACGCGACCGTTCCTCTATGACGGGAAACTATGCCAGTGCGCAAAGACTTGCTCCTTTGTAAGGATAACAAGAATCAAATCTCCATCAACGTGCGGATGCAGACATCTACGGAGAACATGCATATCTTGTTGCTCGCTACTAATCTAGAGAGCAAGCACCCGCATGTCAGGGCAAGCAAGCATCGCGCCATGTTGACCATTTATGGACAAATTGAGCGGCCAGAGGACAAATCCTGCCGGCCGTCTGGTGCAAGATCGTGCCTGCCGGTCCCTAGCCCCCGATCGGGCATCAACGATCGGCGATAGAGAAAAGGACGGAAAATGAAGCGCTGGAGCGGGTTTGCCGCACTATTGATGACCCTGGTCCTGACCGTGGGCATGGCCGCCTCGTGCAGCTCCACGCCGGCCGTGAAGAACACCGCCGAGCTGGAGAGCGCGATACAGAAGTGCATGAAGACGATGAACTGCCCGGGAGTCGTGTTCGCGGTGACTGCTCCCGGCAAGAGCGATGTGATCATTACCAGGGGCGTCGACGACCTTCAGACGAAGTCGAAGATCTCGACCGCCGACGATTTCCGGATCGGCAGCATAACGAAGACCTTCACGGCGATCGTCACGCTTCAGCTCGCCGCGGAGGGCAAGCTGAGCCTGGACGACCCGCTGAGCAAGTACGAGCCCCGGGTGCCGAACGCGGCGAACATCACGGTGAGGATGCTCCTCGCGCACACGTCGGGGCTGTTCTCCTATACGGAGGACGAAGGTTTCCAGAAGACTATCGAGACCGACCCGTTGAGGCCCTGGACGCCCGACGAGCTCATCAACATCGGGATATCTCATCCTCCGTACTTCCCGCCCGGCAAAGGATTTGCGTACGACAACACGGCGTACATACTCGCCGGGAAGATCATCGAGAAGGTGACCGGGAACAGCTTCACCGCCGAGGTGAAGAAGCGGGTGATCGACAAGCTGGGACTGAAGAACACCGTCATGCCGAGCGGGGTCGACATGCCGGGGAAATATTCCCACGGGTACACCTACGACCTCGGGGGTGGCCGTCTGCAGGACATCACCCGGCAGCAGACACCGACCTGGGGCTGGAGCGCGGGCGGCCTGGTGTCAGACCTCGCGGATCTGCAGGTGTTCGCGAAGGCCGTAGCCGACGGAACTCTCATCACACCGGCGATGAGAAACGAGTTCTTCACCAGCACCCCGATGCCGACCAAGCCGGGCACACCGCCGACCACGTTCGCCGGTCTGGGGGTCGGGTTCCTCAGCGGCTGGGTCGGGAATACCGGCGGCACCTACGGCTATACGACCTGGATGTGGTACGTCCCGACGAAGAAGACGACCGTCATCGCTTTCTTCAACGAGACTTCGACCTTTACGCCACAGTACGAGGAGGTCGAACAGAAGGCTCTTCAGCAGCTGCTCCTCACGACGATGAAGCTGATCTGACTCAAATCGGGACGCGACTTCAGTCGCGTATGCGCGGTTAAAACCGCACCCCAATGCCAGATACGGTCGGCATGCGCGGTTAAAACCGCGCCCCGATCATTTGACCGTGTACCTCAACCACACGCTGCCGCTGCGTTGTGGGTGATGACTCTCGGCAGCATCGCGACCTCCGCTCCGTAGGACCCGGGCAACTTTGACCGCCCGGCGCAGCCGGATATTACACGAAACGGTTGTGCATTATCAGATGGCTGAGTCATGGGAAACGTAGTATCATGCGGGTGGCAACAGACAACTCGAGGGATCTACGGGAAAAGGCAGCGGCAGATGCTGTGTCCGAACTGTGGCGCGGAAAACCCTGACAGCGCGTCCTACTGCAACCTGTGCATGGCAAGGTTTGCTACCGGCGCACCCTTGACCCCTGCTCCCTCCCCGCGAGCCCCGCAGGAACCACCTTCGCAACCTCCGGACGGGTACGATCCTTACACCGCGGCTCCGTCGTACGTCTACGAAAATGATATGCACATGGGTCGCAAGAAGAGGAATCCGCTTCGATCGGCGAAGTCAGGAGTCGTGAAGGTCATCGTACTGGTGATCGTCATCGCGGTCCTCGGTGCGGCCGCATTCGGCATCTTCGCTCTCTACGGAAAACTCACACACAGGGACATAACAGGCTCGTACTATTTCAAGACCGATCCGAGGTACTACGCCACCTTCAACAAGGACGGCACATGCTTCATAGTCCAGCTGGATGGAAGTGCATCGGGCAGGTACGAGTTGAACGGCAACCAGATGACGTTGATCCCCGACGACCAGAAACGCTGGACAGGCGACGTGTTTACGGTCAAGGGCGACACGATGTACGACAGATAGGGAAAACCCTGGGTCAAACAGAAATGAAATCGCTGTCGTGACTGCGATCGGCAGTCAGTCGGTCACCTCGAAATAGGTCTCCGCGGCCGTCTCGAACTTGTGCTTCTGGAAACGCTCGACGAGGCCCATGTCGCCCTCGAACATGATCGTACGGAAGTCTTCCCCGAACTCCGCGCGGAGCGCGTCCGCGATCTGTCCCTGCAGGCGCGAGAAAGTGTGGCAGCTACGGTTGTCGTGGAACAGCACGCCGTCGGCGCCGTAGTCGACGACCATCTTCTTATAGAGCTCTATCCGCTGCTCGATGGTGAGGTTCGTGTACATCACGCAGTAGGCCTCGGCCATGCTCGTCATCAGGCTCTCGAAGTCCGAGCAGTCGAGCTCCTTGGTCCAGATGTCCAGGTAGGTCGAGCCGACGACCGCGACCCCTCGCTTCGCCATGTACCTGCGCAGCTCGCCGAAGTTGAACCACGTCGCGAGGTTGTCCCAGAGCAGCCGGTACTTCTCGGGCTCGACCGCGGCGGCGCCCCTTGCAGCCGCGTCCTTCGTCTCGTCGACCAGCCGGGAGTAATAATCGATCGCCTCCGGGGTGCCTCGCTCGGACACGATGAGCGCCATGTGGTAGAAACCGTCGAAGGCCGTGATCGGCGACGGCTTCAGCATCCCGAAGCCGAGGTACTCACGCCAGAGCCTGACCGCCTCGTTGGACATCCTGGAGACCTCGAGCAGGCGGTCGCGGTCCAGGCTGGTGCCGGTGACCTCCTCGAGCAGAAAGATGACGTCCAGCAGCTGGTCCCTCACGTACCGGATCCGCATGTCGTCCATGGCGCCGTCATACCTGTTGCCGGCGTTCACCACCTTGAGGGGCTTGCCGCCGAATATGTTCGAGAGGTTCTGATACCACTCGGCGACCACGTCGCACTGGTTGTTGCAGGCGAGCAGGACGTCGGGCGGCGGAAGGTACGGGACACCAGCGGACGCGCCCGGGTCGGCGCCGGTCTCCCGCGCCTCGAGAAGGTACCCGGTGTTGGCGAGCTCGTACGAGCAGCCCATCCTGTCGAGTGAGCTCTCCGATATAGCGCGCTCGGCGAACCTTTCTGCGAGCCCTTTCATTATGAGGCTCACGGCGTGGTTCTCGGGGTACACCGCGGCGCACGCGGGCGCGAACGCCTTGACGATCTCGACAGGGAACATCGCAGTGACGTACACGACCGGCAAGCCGCAGCGCGCGGCTTCGGTCGCACGCGCGTAGTGGGCCGCCATCATCTCTCTCTGCATGGTGCCGATCGACTTCTCTGCCATGGTCATTCCTCGAAGAGGTCTTTGCGGTCGGTGAACGCGGTCAGCCTGTCACGGTTTGTCGGGTCGACGAACCTCTCCATCTCGGCCCGGTAGTCGTCTGTTGTGAAGACGCAGGTCTTCTTTTCTTTTATCACGAATATGACGTCCCCCGGGTCGTCGTCCAGCTCGGGGGTCCGCAGGATGAACTCACGACGGAGGCTCGACTTTATCACTTTCATGGTCTCGGTCATCGGTATTGCGCTCCGCAGCCTGATGAACCGTGGCTGCATGTAGTGCGGCAGGTTCTCGCCGCAGTAGGCGACGAGGTCGTCGACGTCGAACGTCTCCAGGTCCGCCGGCTCGATCACAAACATGGGGTCGTCCTCTTTCCCCTCCGACTGGGGGAGCCCGATCACGCCAGCGTTTCGCACCGCACCGTGCTTCAGGAGCACTTTCTCGGCGTCGACCGGAGACCAGTTCTCGCCCTTGAACCTCAGCCAGTCCCCGGTCCTACCGAGGAATATGAGGTACTTCCCGTCGCCCTCGCGCGTTATCGCGCCGAGGTCGCCCATGCGGTAGAAATCTTCGCCGTCGAGCGGGACGATCCGCTCGGAGCTCGCGTCCTCCAGCCTGTAGTAGCCGGTGAACGCCGAATCGCCGAGAGAAGCCTGGCTTACGACGACCTCGCCGACGGCATCGTCGAGGTTGGCGATGCGGCCAGCCCCTTCGATAAAAGCGAACTCGGCTTCCTCGGCCGGGCCCTCTTTCCGGCGCAGGATCCTTACGTCCTTGATGAGCCTGCCCACGCTGTAGTCCGGGGAGCCATCGTCGACGGCAGTTATCGCGCCCGCCTCGGTAGACCCGAAGATTTCGGTGAAGATGTCGAGCCCGAATATCCTTGTGAACGCCTTGCGGTCGAACGAGTTGGCCCCGGTGCTTATCACGGTGCGGATGGGCAGGTGGGAGAAGTCGGGCTCATCGAACTCCTTGCTCAGGTAGCTGAGGACGTAATGGACCGGGTCGCCGACCGAGTTCCAGACGGTCGCTCCGGAATCGGAGAGGTCCCTGATGAAGTTGCTGGAGCTGAAGCGCCTTCGCAGCATTATCCGCGCGCCGTTCATCATCGCGGGCATAACGTTCAGGTACAGCGAGTTGGAATGGTTGAGCGGCATGCACACGTATCCGACATCTTCGCTCGTGTAGTCGAGGATCTTCGTGCCGGTTACACCGACGTCCATCAGCTTGTCCCAGGTGACCTCGATGCCCTTCGGGGCGCCGGTGGTCCCCGAGGTGAAGATGATCACCGCTGGCTGGTCGCTCATAAGCGGTGCCACCCGGAAAGAGTCTAGCGAGCCTTTTGAGTTTGCCAGCAGGTCGAAGACAGTGCCGACCCCCTCTTCGTTCGCGCCCTCGGAGAACATGAACTCTTCGGTCAGTCCCTTGAAGCCGAACCGCTCACCCGTTTCGAGAACGGTACCGACGAACGTGCGCCCTGTGTTGGGCTGCGGCGCGTTGTCGGTCACGAGCATGTCGACGTCGATGTTGTTTATGTCGAACGCCAGCTTCTCGCCCATCTGGGCGTTGTTTATCCCGACCAGGGTCGAGTTGGTGAAAGCGCAGCCTCCGAGGAGGAAAAGGAACTCCGGCCTGTTCTGCATGAACGCTCCGACGTGGAAGCGCTCCGGCTGCCGCTTGCCCTTGAGACACCGGACACGGTCGATCGCGTTGCCGTACTCGAGAGACTTCTCGTAAAGCTGGCCGTACGTGTAATCGCGAAGGCTTCCATCGTCCTCGCGGTTGGTGATGAAGACGCGGTCCCTCGTCGCGGGACCCGTCCCGAGGCCCGCTATCAGTTCCGAGAAGTCCGGCCGTCCCTGTCTGCTGCCCATCGTCGAGATCTTTCCTTTCGCCGCCGGGCCGTCACTGTAAAGCCGTCGCGGCCTTCGTCCGAGAAGAGTCTATATCGCTTCCGTCTCCGCGCAAAAGGACGGAATGCGCGCCGAGGGTCGAGGGCGAGGGCGCCTCTCTGACGGTGCTATATACTTGTGCGGCGGGACGGCGGGCGCGGCCGGACTCCGCGACGTCGAGTGGGACAGGGCGGTGAGCGCGGCATGGCAAACTGCAAATTCTGCGGCGGTCCGAACGCCTCGATACGGAGGCACGCGGTACCGACGTGGTTCCTCGATGACGTGCAGGCGGATACGACCGTCATATCTTCTTACACCATCTACGACATCACCGGGCTGCGTGCTGGCCATTTTCATTTTCCGGACGTGGTGGAGCGGACGCACGAGAACCTCACCGACTACTGGATCTGCGATTCTTGCGCGTACGGATGGATCGAGGATATGAACGTCGCGGTGCAGGAGCCGATGACCACTCTTCTGAACGAGGACATCCAGGACGTCCAGTCGGTCCTCGACTTCACCGGGTTCCTGAGCGAGAACGCGGCGCTGCTCGTCAGGAGCGCGTTCGAGGTGGTGCTCGCGTGCGACTTCATAGTAGAGAGCTCTTCGATCCCGGACTCTCATTACCGCGCGTTGAATGAAGGGCATATCCCCGCCGGCGTTTCAGTCGAGCTCAGTTTCTGCGAAGAGCCGTCACCCTTTCGCATTCTGAGCGGGCCGATCGAGAACGAGCCCGACGACATCTCCCGGTGCACGTACAGGGTGGCGTTCCAGGCCGGGAAGATGGTGATGATGGTCAGACATGTGGACGGCGTTCCATACGATCCGGACCCTGCCAACGTGATCCTTCATCCGGAGTTCATCGTGGGCGAGGAGCTCGCGATAATGAAGAACGCCCTCGAGATCATCGGCTGGGACATCATCGCGATGGAGTACTTCAACGAGAAGGCGCGCTCCCGCGAGAACACCTTCCTCGGGCTCTACGAGGAGCCGAAAAGGCGCACCCGCAAACACCTGGACCTCCCTTAAATTCGCAAAATGCAAAAAAGGTGCCAGGCACCAAATTCGCAGAATGCGAAAATGCCGTACCCGTCAGGAGGCTCGTCTCGAGTCTTGTTCAAGGCAAGGGTGTGTGCCCTCTTCGGGCTTCAGACGCCCTCGAGGTCACACCCCCAACATCTGAGTCGATCTGTGGATCTGACCAAGACGCGCTGGACCCGCCTCCGGGAGGCTGATTGCCATACCGGTCCGTAGGCTCGTCTCGAGTCTTGTTCAAAGCAAGGGTGTGTGCCCTCTTCGGGCTTCAGACGCCCTCGAGGTCACACCCCCAACATCTGAGTGGAAGTCTGGATCTGACTAAGACGCGCTGGATCCGCCTCTGGGAGGCGTCGATAGAGCAACTATTGCTGGCTCCAATTACCAAAATGCAAAAAAGGTGACAGGGCACTAATGCGAAAGATGGAGCGGGTCAGTCGCCCGAGTAGTTCATGTCCGCCGGGTTGGCCGCGTGCTTCAGCCTCCACGACGGCGTGGCGGTGACGTCGAAACCGGGGTCGCCGGGAGCCTTGATGATGTAGACGGGGATCCCGGTCTCGACCATGTCGAAAAGCGCGATGACGTCAGGCATGTGCATCCTCATGCAACCGTGCGATGCGGAAGTCCCTATGCTCCCGTCATTCGAGGTCCCGTGGATCAGGACTCCCGACGCGTTCAGCGCCATGGCGCGAAGCCCGAGCGGGTTGCTGTAGCCGGGGCCGATGGTCGCGGGCATCGATGCGGACCACGCCGAGTGCGGGTTGTACCAGGTCGGGTTCATCTGCTTGGATACGACCTCCCACTGGCCGGCCGGTGTCGGGTACGCGGGCTGTCCGCAGGCTATCCCGAAGGTCGCGAGAGGCGTCTGGCGATCGTAGAGCGTCAGCGAATGCGCGCTCAGCGTCACTACTATGAACTTCTTGAAGAAGTCGTCCCTGAGTGCCGCCGGGGTCTTCTTCGCGTCGATGGCCACGATCCTCGTCTTCGAGTTCTCGGCGGCCTCGACTTCCTGGCGTATCGTCGCCTCGGCAACCTCGTAACCGTCCCTCGCCGGAACGATCACCGGGGCGCCGCTCGAGATGTCCACGTAGGCGTTCCTGGGAGGCTGGTTCACCGCTACCGTCACGTTGTTCACGAACTTGTCGACCAACGCGTTGTCGTTCTCGGCCATCAGGATGCCGTTGACCTTCGTCGGCCTGTTGACGAACGACCGGAACATCCGCTCGAAGATGCTCGGCTGCCAGGCCTGGTCGTACGCCGTCGTCACCATCTTGTCGTAATCGAGGTGCAGGCCGATCTCCTGAGGGGTGATCGAGTAGTTGACGCCGTCTAGGGTGAGGACCACAGGCTTCTCGGAGATATCCTTCAGCTGCTCCTGCAGCTTGAGCGCGGCGGCGGCCTTGCCGAGGTTAGAGACGTCGACCCCGCAGACCTTGGACGCCGGCGGGAACTTGCCCCACCTCGTGGCATCCTGGGCGAAGAGGAAACCGACAAGGCCCAGGATAAGGACGACCAGCACGAAGCCGCTGAGCAGCAGTGTCACGGCCAGCGTTGATTTCGATGAAAGCCAGTATCTGATTCTCGACATCCGGTTACCTCAGACGATTCCGATACCTGTCGCCGATAAAGTATTCTAGCACCAGCAGGCCATTCCTCGACCATGACTTTTATTAGTTAATGCTCCCGCACGACGATTAACATGGATGAACCGCGTTTCAACCCCGCCTCCCGGCTTCGCGGGTCCGTGCCAGGTGTCCCCGCCGACAAGTCATTTGCCTGCTTTATTGGACGACGGAATTCCAGATCTGGTGTCCAGTTTTCTTTCGTAAACGTCGTTTCTATAGACTGAATACGCTTACGAAGGTCCTCAGAGGCCTGCGGAACGACCGACAGCCGCCAGCCGGCGCGGTCAAAGTGAGGAAGCGGGATGCCAGCGATAAAGGGTTCAGCTCGAAAGTTCATATTCTCGTTCCTGGTGCTTGCCCTGGTGGCTTGCGCTCTCATTCCCATGGGCTGTGCGGGCACAAAAGTCAGCGAGGGGCCGGCAACCGTCCACTGGATCGAGCTCTCGGAAGTCCAGAACGCGCGCGACCTGGGCGGCTGGACGATGCGGGACGGCTCGAAGGTCCCGTACGTCAGGGTCTTCCGGACCGGGAAACTCAGCAAGGCGAGCGATGAAGACCTTGCGGCGCTCAGAAAGCTGGGGATACGGACCAGCATCGATCTTCGAACCAGGATCGAACTGACGGCGAGCGGCAAGGACCCGTCGGGCCCGAACGGCATTCCTGCGAGCATCAACGTCCCGATGCTCGGAGTCGTCTCGGCGGCAGGCTACAGGGATATCGTCAAGAACCAGAAACCCGCGCTGGCCAGGGTTTTCACCGCTCTCGCCAGCGGCGCTACCTACCCGGTTATCGTTCATTGCGCCGGTGGCAAAGACCGGACCGGCATCGTGAGCGCCCTGCTGCTCGATCTCCTGGGTGTGTCACGGCCCCAGATAATCCAGGATTACATGCTGTCCGAGGATACCGGCGAGGTGGACCAGGCGTGGATAAAGGCGGCCCTCGCAGAGGTCGACGCCGAAGGCGGGATCGAAAAGTACCTCACTGGGATAGGGATCGACCCGTCGATGCAGAGCGCCATCAAGAAAGAGATAATCGGCCGCTGACAAAGACGATTCGGCCTCCCGGGCCGGCCGGGCGAAAGGGAACCGATGACAGGACAAGGCGCTTCGGCGAATACAGGCTACGCGGCGCTGCTCCGCGGCATCAACGTCGGAGGCAACAAGCAGGTAAGGATGGAAGACCTGCGCAAGGCGTTCGAATCGATGGGGTTCGAAGACGTGACGACGATACTCAACAGCGGAAACGTGCTCTTCAGGGCGACCGCTGCCGGCGACACGAAGCTCGAAGGCCGGATCCGGGGCGGACTCGAGGAGGCCTTCGGCATAAAAGCCGACGTGATGGTCCGGACGGGCGAGGAGATCAGGAGACTCGTTGCCTCGGACCCGTTCAAGAAGGTCAAGACGACTCCTCAGACCCGGCTCTATGTCACGTTTCTCCCGGGCGAACCGAAGAGCAAGCTGAAGATCCCCTACGAGTCGCCGGAGGGGGACATCAGGATACTGGGCGTTGCTTCGGGTGCCGTATTCACAACGATCGAGCTCTCGCCGAAGAAGGGGACGGTCGACCTGATGAAGATCGTCGAGAGCGAGTTCGGCCGCAACGTGACCACGCGGAACTGGAACACGGTGCTGAAGATAGAGAAGAAGCTGGCCGGCATGGATGGCGCGGGTTGAGATCCGAAGTCTGTTAAAGAGGCGGGTTCTCAACCCGCCGATGGCCCGCCCTTGAGCAATGGGCGACAAGAGTGTCGCCCCTTTAATGTCTGGATTTGGTGGAGGTCCGTCAAAGTGAACATAGCTGGTACGCGATTGCCCGTCAGGTCGTTGGCCTGTCTGCTTCTTATGGTCTTGGCCGCGGCCGCCTTGCTGCTGCCGGGCTGCGCCTCGGGCCCACCGGCGAAGATGAACGGTTACACGCTGACTCCCGCTATGCAATCGTTGCTCGCGCAGTATCCCGCGCCGGGACAGCTGATCGACGAGGGCAGCTACAAGCTCCACATCGACGAGACGGGCAAGCGCGAGAGCGGCGCGCCGGCCGTGATATTCGAGGCGGGCGCGGGCAACTTCTCGACCACCTGGTGCAAGGTGGCGCCCGTGATCGGGCAGACCGCCGACGTCTACGTATATGACAGGGCCGGGCTGGGCTGGAGCGGCCCGGGCAGAAAGCCGCGGACCGCCGACACGATCATCGCCGAGCTGCACGACCTGCTGCACGACGCCGGCGTCAAGCCGCCTTACGTGTTCGTCGCGCATTCGATGGGTGCCGTCTACGCGCGCATGTTCGCTCACAAGTTCCAGGGCGAGGTCAAAGGCCTGGTGCTGGTGGACCCGGGCTCCGAGTACATGGTCGTCGACGCGGGGCAGGAGGCCAGGCGTGACCTCGATACCGAGACCGCACAGGCCGCGGCGAAGCTCAAAGAAAAGGCCGCGGTCGTCGCGACGGGCAAGTATGCGGACGACTTGTCCGGCATGCCGCTTCTCTCCGGGCTCACAGATTTTGCGGCGAAACAGACACAGGCCTTGATGGCCTCGGAGCCCTGGATGTGGGACACGCAGGCCGAGGAAGGCCTCGCCGCCGAGGAGAGCTGGGCCGAGGCCCGCGCGGAGAACATCAGCAGCCTCGGAGACATCCCTCTATCGGTGATCACGTCCGGACAGCCGGTCCAATTGGTCAGCGATCCTGCGGCCAATACGGCCCTGAACACCGCATGGAGGGCAAGGCAGCAACAGATGGCCGGGGAGTCGACGAGGGGCACCTATTCCATCGCACAGAAGAGCGGGCACAACATCATGCTGGACCAGCCCGATATAGTGATAAAACAGATCAAGCTCGTGTTGAACGGGGTTGCTCAGAAATAAGGCGCGACGATTTCTCCATCGAGCATATTTGCGCGAAACGGCGCGGTTAAAACCGCGCCCCAATTATCAAAGGGACCGAAACCGCGCCCAATAACACTCACATCTGGTGCAGGTACTCGGCGATGCCGTAGCCCTCGCGGCCTTCCCAGCGATACCTCGCCAGGCCCTCGTTCACGATCGTGTTGTGACCGCGCGCGCGCAGGTCCAGCGGTATCACCGTGAGGACGTCGCCCGCGACCTCGATGGCCCGCCCGTCCACGTCCTCGAACCGGAACCGAACCGCCTTCTGGGTGAGGCCGTCCTCCTCGAAATCGGTCTCCAGCTCCGCGCGGCGCACCGGGTGGTTGGTCCCGCCGTAGCACAGAAATCCGTTGAACACGTCCACGCTCTCGATCGCCACCCGGCTCAGGTTGAAAGCCATCTCATCGCCGAACTGGCAGGTGAGCCATGTCCATGCCCGGGGAGCCGACCAGTCCCGCACACCCCAGGAGTGGTCCCTGTGACCGCTGCCGGAGATGTCGTGCTTCTCGCCGTCGATCGTCATGGAGCCGGTCACCGTCCCGGTCTGCTCGTAATGCTCACTCGAGACGCGGGACACCATTCGCAGGTCCGAAAGATGGGTGCCGGCCGACACGATCATCTCGGCGAGCGCCGCCGGGTCGGCGTCCTTGAAGTTGAAGGGTGGAGCGACGCCCTTCCACTCGAGGTCCACATCCACCGGCACTCGCGGCACGGAGACGGGGTCCACTTCGTCGTCGAAGTCCAGCGAAGCGAGGGCACGCTCCAGCGAACTACGCAGTCCGGTGGAATCGAGGAAATGGTCGAAGGCATCGGCCTTCACTGAAAATCCGGGCGGCACGCGGTAGCCGGCGGCGGCCAGGTGCCCGAGATTGGCGGCCTTGCCGCCGACCTGCCTCAGGTCATCGAGCCCGATCTCGTCGAGGAACGCCACATATCCCACCCGGACCCCCTTGTCCTCGCCGAGATTATATAGGATGGACCGAGAAGCTGGTGCACCTGTTGACCCTGTGCCTGATGCGAAAAAGGGGTCAGGCACCAATGCGAAAGTCGGCAAGCTCTGTTCCATCCGGCCCCTGATAGTCATATCCTTTACCCGTGATGAGCGGACCTCTAGCAGGGAGCGATACATGGCACCGGATGTTTTCGAAGTGGAGATAGCGGACGGCGTCGCGCGCTGTACGATGAACGGCCCCAGGATGAACGCCCTGGGCAATGACCTGTTGCAGCCGATGGTCGACGGGTTCAAGACTGTTTTCTCAAACGACGACGTGAGGGTCATAGTCCTGCGCGGCGGCGACGGAAACTTCTGCTCCGGCGGTGACGTGGGCGACATGGGCGAGAAGATGGACCCCCTCGAACTCAACCAGAGCATGCACCTCGCGAACTGGATCGGCCTCGAGCTGAACGAGGGGCCCAGGCCGGTGATCACCGAGGTCGACGGTTGGGCGGTCGGCGGAGGCATGGGGCTCGCGATGTCGGCCGACCTGACCTACGCCACTGAGAGGGCGAAGTTCATGATGAGCTTCGTCCGCATATCGATCGTGCCGGACCTGGGCTCGAGCTACCTGCTGCCGCAGCGGGTCGGCGTGCTGAAAGCCAAAGAGCTCGTCTTCACGGGCCGCACCGTCGGCGCGGAGGAGGCCCTGGAGCTCGGCATAGTCAACTACGTGCTGCCCCACGAGGAGATATCCGACGAGGTCATGAAGTTCGCGAAGACGCTCGCGGGGCGATCGCCCCGTTTCCTGGCGACGGCGAAGCGCAACCTGAACATGTCGCAGAGCGCCGGGCTGAGGACGATGCTCGAGCTGGAGGAGAGCATCCAGCCGACGATGGTCCTCGAGCCGCAGCACCACCGGGACATCGAAGAGTTCATGCGCATGAAGGCCGCGAAGAACAAGAAGAGCTGAGGCCGGCCACTTTCTCGCGCATTCCGCGGATTTCCTCATGGACAACAGAACTGGCGCCGATGATACTGTGAAAGCAAAAGACGCCGTGCTATCCTCAAAGTAACCTCTGATGACGGCAAGGAGCGAAATGCACACAGTACTTGTGGTCGATGACGACCCTGACATAGTAAAACTGCTCTCGGTGACACTGGAGATCTCGGGCTACAACGTCATATCCGCCGGCAACGGCGAGGAAGGCCTGCATACGGCACTCGAAAAGACACCCGACATGATCCTGCTCGACATCATGATGCCCATCATGGACGGGCTGACCATGCTCGAGGAGCTGAGAAAGACATCCAAAATCCCCGTCATCATCGTCTCCGCTTTCGGGAGTCCTGACAAAGTGGAGAAAGCGAGGGAGCTGGGGATCGAGTGTTTTCTCAACAAGCCGTTCAGCAACACCGCGGTCGTCGACATGCTGGACGTGATCCTCAATCCCGGGGAAGAGGAGTCACAGTAGGCCGGCCCGCCTCCGGCGAGCAGGACTTCTCCTTTGCAGAATCAGGCGGTAGCTGATATCTTGAGGTCGCCTTCCGGTGAGAATGTCCACTCGATCTCAGGTCGCTTGCCCGTGACCGACTCGAGCGCGCCGGCGGCGGTGCCCACAATCATCAGCGGCAGGGACGCGTTCTCGATGGTGACCTCGTAGCTGCCGTCGGACACCTCCAGCGACGCCAGGTTGCCGAAACCCATCTTGCCGAGCATCTCCCGGAACTCGCCGAAGCCGAAGGCCTTCCATGCGCTGTGGTCCAGCGAGGCCACCCTCATGCGCTGTGCCTCGATGATGGTCTCGGGGATTGTATCGCCCAGCTCAGATGAGAGTTCGTCGAAGACGGCCTGTATGCCGCCAGGGCCTACGAACGCGTGTCGGATGCCGGTAGCCCGGTTCGTGATTATGCCGCGCTCGAGGTCCCAGGAGAAATCGGATATCGCCCGTGGCGCGCCACACGCCGGACAGAGCCTGTAAGAGATATTGCCCGGCCTGGTCTTTTCGGGTGGCGGCGCCAGTCGCTCCTCCATGCCGGACGGAGGCGGAGAGAGCCGGCCGCGGACGATCCACGTGTCCTCGCTCTCCTGCTCCGGCTCGACGGTCCCTACGACGTTCTTGACCGTCTCGGTAGCGCCGCGCAGGTCACCGCACATCAGCGGCACCGAGTAAGGGTCTCGGAGCCGGAAGTCGATCCTGTCGTCCTTCCAGTTCACGTCCAGTATCTCGATCCCGCCATACCCGAGCGACTTCGCGAGCCCGGCCACGTTCTTTATGACGATACCGAGCCCGAGCCGCCTGACCACGGTGCCTCTCCAGCCTCGGATGAGCTGCCGCGTGAACTCCTGGGTGGCCCTCGCCTTGCTCTCGGTGATGATGTTCTGGATGGAGACGCCGATGAGCCCCTCGATATTGGCGAATAACTGGTTGAGACCTTCGACGTCCGCGAGGACCATGCGGTGGTCCGGATCGCGGGCTTCGGTGATGGTACCGTTGGACTGCCAGGTGAGGTCTTTCGCCGCGCGTTTCGAAACGCTACAGGTGCCGCAGAGTCCTGCACTCAAGTCGATCATCTCCCCTGCCTGTGGCGGTCAACGGGGACATTCTATCACGGGCCGGCCCCGCTCTTGCGCACTGTTCAACCGTTGGAGATCAGATCTTTATCTTGTTCGCGGCTTTCGGCACCTTGCCCCGCCTCAGGTTCATGACCATGTACTCCCAGTGGGTCTCACCGGTGAGATCGAGCTCCTCGTCGCCGACCCGGAGGGTCCCGCTGTAGTCCGACAGGAACCGGTAGTACACGGGCGCCGCGACCGCGCGGCTGAGCACCTCGACGAGCGGGTCGGGGAGCTTCTCAGCGAGGGTGTTTATCATCTCGAGCTCTTTCGACACGTCGAAGTGGAAGTCACCTTCGACGTCCCGCTCGGCGAACTGGAAGTCCACGTGCGCCGGGTAGACCTGGAACCCCTTGCTGTCCGTGACGTAGTTCGACGACTGGCAGTCCGCGCGCGCGGACTCGAGCACTATCTTGTCGTCGAGCGCGAGGAAGACCAGCGGCACCCTGACCCCGCCGCACTTCTTCGTCGTGGTTATGTCCGCGAAGATCATCGTCACTCGGTCGGTCGAGAGGCGCCCCCAGATCCAGTGGGAGACGTACATCGGCAGCGCTCCGCTGCCCCAGTTGTGGTCGTGGTAGCCGAGCCCGGTCACCTCATGCTCGACGCCGTCGACGCTGATGGTGCCGGTCACCTTCGCCCGCGGCTGCGCCACCACCCAGCCGAACAGCTGGTGCTTCGTCTCCTGGCCGAACATGATCTCGCCCGAGCCGCGCGTCCAGCCCGGAAGCAGGTTCTCGAACTTCAGGTCGCAGGCCAGGTTGTCGTGTTTGAACTTCACGTTGTACTCGGGGAAGTAGCCCTCGATCGTGTTGTCGCCGATGGCCACGTCGCAGGTCTCTTTCGATGCGCGCCACTGCGAGCCGGGGAATGGAACGATGTTGTTGTGCTCGACGCCGTCCGGCGTGTAGACGTTGAACAGCATCGCGCACTCGTCGGCGAAAATGTTGACGATGTTCGGGGTCTGAAGCTCGAGGACGCAGCGGTGTCCGTCATCGAACTGTGCGTCGAAGTACCACCACTCCCAGTAGAACCTGTTCTTGTAAGGATGCTGCGCGTCGTCGATAGGCTTCAGGCCTTTGTTGAGGTCGTCGGGGCACCGGCTCTCGAACATCCCGACCGGCGTGATCTGGACCGTCCTGTTCCTCGAGTACCACTCGCGCACCAGCGCCGCGACCGCCGCGTACTCGAACAGCCGCCACTTGAAGTCGCCCATTCTCCCCACCCCCAGGCCGCGAGGCTCCTCGTCAGAGTCCCTCGCGGATCTTGTCCAGCGTCTCCCTTCCAGCCTTGAACGCCGGGCATGCCTCCAACGTATCGCAAACATACTCGTCGCAGTGAGCGCAAGTCACGACTCCGCGGCCGATGGCGCAGGTGCGGACCTCACACGCCTGGCAATAGCCGCTGACCCGTTCCGAGCCGGTAGCGCACCCGTCGCAGGCGACGCTCTCGGGCGTGATCTCTTTCCCGAATATCTTCGTCCACTCCTGCGCCACCTTCTCGAGCTCGGTGACGTCGACTTTCCGGGTGGCGATGTAGGCCGGGCAGACCGAACAATCGATACCGCAGTAGGCGATCAACTCTTCCACGACCACTCCTTTCGGCGAATCAGCTCACCTTGATCTTGAAGCCGTCGAAGGCCTTGACCGTATCGAGGTCGTCTTTGACGCAGGAGACCATGAGGTCGTGACACGCGTCGTCGTAGAAACAGGCGAAGTGAACCGGGCACCAGATGTTCATTATCTCGCCCATGAACTGGTGCACCGGGTACGGGTGGACCCTTCTGGCCCTTGCCCGCCTGTCCACTTCTTCGTCACAGATCTCGATGTTGAGCGCTCCCTCGACCCTCGACGTGGTGCAAGGCTTCATGACCTCGTCGTTGTTCATGTAGATGGAGATCATCTCGGTGTCCGCCGGCAGGCCGGTCTCGTCCATGACCGTGGAGAACGAACATCCGGGCTGGATGTCCTTGAAAGAAGAGCAGACCGGAATGACGGCCGGAGCCGTGCCGTGGTGCGCCGAGACGAACGTGACCAGGCGGTCCACGTACTGGTTGCCGCCGAGCTGCGTAAGCCAGTACCGCGTGGCGACGCCCCCGTTGCACTCGGCGATCATGAGAAGCTTCTCCTCGCCGGTCGTTGCCAGGACCGACCGGACCGCCTGGTCGATATCGTGCGCGCTCTTCTCGAGTGAGTTCGTCAGCAGGTCCTCCGGCTGGTAGACCACGACTCGGAACCCTTCGCGCACCAGCCTCTGCGCCATGAGGTCGAAGAAGTCGCTGACGATCATGCTTCCGGTGACGAGAAGGACAAGGGGTTTGTCCTTGGCGTCCTCGGCATCGAGCGGCTCGGGGATGCAGTAACAGGAGCGCGAGCTCCAGCGGGCGTACCACTCGGTGAGCTTCGCGATTGGCATAAGGAGTTTGTCGATAAGTGATAGCTGTTCGTTCATGGCCCCCCGATCGGTCGTTTCAGTTGCACGAGCGCCAACGCTGATTATATTACGTATAAACAAGGCGCTCACCGTTCGACACTGTAGCATTACCTGTCTCCTGTCCGGAGGCTCGTCTCGAGTCTTGTTCAAGGCAAGGGTGTGTGCCCTCTTCGGGCTTCAGATGCCCTCGAGGTCACACCCCCAACACCTGAGTAGAAGTCTGGATATGATCAGGACGCGCTGGATACGCCTTCGGGAGGCTGGCAGCTGTAATCCAAACTGTTTCACTAATGCGAAAAAATGAGGCGCGGTTGAAACCGCGCCTCAATCGTTAAATCAGAGAGCCTGCGAATCAGCACTCGGAGGTGTCGGCGGTGAGGCCGAGCCTGCCGGGGTTCATGATGTTGCGCGGGTCCATCTCGCGCTTCAGCGCCTTCAGCAGGTCGTAGTATGTGCCGAGCATCGGGGTCTGTACCCAGCCGAAGCCGGACTCCTCGCCGCCGTAGGGCCTGTCGAACTGGCCTCCGGCCTCGCATATGAACGGGATGGCGTCCTTCGCCATCGCCAGGCCGCGCTTGACGCCCTCGGGCTCCCCCTGGTTCGGGTAGGCGTCCATCTCGAGCATGCCGGTCCGGCCGAACTCGAGCGGCTGCAGGTAGAAGGTCGTCTCCTCGTAGGCGAACGTCATGTCCTCGCGGAACTGGCCGCTGTCGGCGAAGTTCTTCCGCGCGAGCTTCATGAACTGCCGCGCCATGTCCGGCGCCTGGCCGATCGGGATGTTGAACCAGAAGAGCTCGAAACACCCGGTCGTCCGCTCGATCCTGGGCGTCACCTGGATGATCTTGAAGACCCGCTTCCAGTTGACGGTCTGCTTGAAGAGGCTTATGACCGCCTCGGGGAAATGCTCGGCGCCGGTGCGGTCGAAGACCGCGTCGAGCTGTTCGCGCCTGAGCTCCATCTCCTCCTCGGTATCGCCCCCGTAGAAGACGAGCGCGTTCTGCCGGGGCATCATCTGCCTGATGAAGTCGGCCCCGTCGTTGTCGTCGGCGAGCCCCATCGCCATGTAGGCGTCCTGGAACAGGATGGTCTCGAGCGAGCAGTCCTCGCGCGCCACCTGCCGCAGGAATTCGGCCACGGCCTCGAGGTCGTCCTCGTCGAACTGCGCGGCACAGACTTCCTCCCATTCGGGGATGGGGTAGAGCTGCGCGACCATCTCGGTGCAGATGCCGAAGATGCCCATCGACGCGTGGAAGATACCGGAGACGTCCGGGCCGGGCCCCTCGACGCAGATGCTCCCGTAGTTGTCCTGCGAGAGGCAGCCGGTCCGCAGTATCTCCCCGTCCGCCAGGACGATCTCCATCCCCAGTATGGAGTCGGTCCCGACCCCGTACTTGTTCGATACCTGGAACACGCCCTTGTCCATGTGGTTCGCTAGCATCGACACCGAGGCCGGCGCGCTCGGGACTGCATTGCGCAGGCCGAGCTTCTCGGCGTCGACGTACACCTTGCCGAACGTGACCCCCGGCTGTATCCGGACCGACATGTTCTCCTCGTCGAGCTCCAGGATCCGGTCCATGCGCCTCATGTCGCAGGTGATGCCTCCCCTCTGGGGGATGCACCCACCGCCGGTATTGCCGCCGGTCGACCACGGAGTAACGGCGATGCCGTACTCGCTCGCGAGCGCCACGATCCGGGAGACCTGCTTCGTGGACTCGGGGAGCACCACTATGTTCGGCGGATGCGCCGTCTCCAGGCTCTGGTCGCGCGAGTAGCCGATCAGGATCACAGGGTCGTCGGTCGCCCACTCGTCCCCGACGATCTCCTTCAGCTTGCCCAGCACTTCCTGGTAAAGCTCGTTCGCGGTGAGGTCTACTTCACGTACTGCCATCTCACACACCCCCCGCGGACTCTCGGACCAGGTCCAGTATGTCGACCACCTCGGGCCCCTGTTTCACCTGTCCTAGGTTCTGCTCACAGAACGGGCAGGCGGTCACCATCAGCTCCGCGCCGGTGCTCGCCGCCTCGCGCATGCGCTCCTCGGCGACCCAGCGCGCGAAGTCCGGGTAGGCGGTTTTTACTCCGGCGCCCGCGCCGCAGCAGAAAGCGTTCTCCCTGTTACGCGGCATCTCGACGAGCTCGATGCCCGGTATCGCGTTCAGTATCTTCCTGGGCTCCTCGTACACGTTCGCGTACCTGCCGAGGTGGCAGGGATCGTGGTAAGTCACCTTCTTCTTGACCGGCTTCTTCATCTCGAGCTGGCCCTTCTTCACCAGGTCCGCGACCAGCTCGGTCGCATGCTTCACCTTCGCGTTCAGCCCGCCCAGTTCCGGGTACTCGTGGTGGAGAACCGAGTTACAGCCCGAGCACGCGGTGACGATCCGCTCGACGCCGAGCGAGTTGAGCGACTCGATGTTCTTCATCGCCATCTTCTTGTAGCGGTCCACGTCTCCCATCCTGAGCAGCGTGCTGCCGCAACAGAGCTCGTCCTTTCCGAGAACCCCGAAGTTGACGCCGGCCATCGTGAGGATGTCCGCGGTCGCCCGGGCGTTCTCCTGGAGTTTCGTATCGTAGGCCGCAGTGCAGCCCACGAAGAAGAGCGTGTCAACGTCGTCCTTGCGGGCGTCCTTCAGCTTCATCCGCTTCATCCACGCGTCACGGCGTGCCCTCGGCTGCTGCCAGGGGTTCTCGTAGTTCTCCATGGACTTGATCAGCGTCTCGTGCTCGGGGAGGGGCGCCTTCCTGTCCCTGAAGGCGCGCTCCCTCAAGGCCACGATCGTCTTCAGCGGGTTCTTGTCGCCCAGGTTCGAGCAGATGACCTGGCAGCCGCCGCACTCGGTGCACGTGAACAGGATGTGGAGCAGCCGCTCGTTGAAGTCGAGGCCGCCTTCCAGCATCCCTCGCGCGATCTCCTGCCTGCCCGACGCGTAATATGCCTCGTAACGGAACCGCGCGCCCGAGGGACACATCGCCATGAACTCCGTGTCGGTCATCAGGTCGTGGTCGATCCACTTGCACTGCATGCACTTGCCGCACCGGTACGCGTCCTTCTGAACCTGCAGAAGCGGGTCAAACCTGTTCCTCGTCAGATTCGCCACGTTACACCTCCACTACCTGGCCGCTGTTCATGATGTCGTCGGGGTCGAGAAGCTGCTTGATCTGTCTTAGAGTTTTGAGATAGACGGGTTGTTTCTTGAAGATGTGCATCGCCAGCATGCCGGTGGGATCCGGGAAGAAGGCCCCGGCGTCGGCCAGCGAAGGCAGCAGCTTTTCAACATTTGCGGCGGCGTCCTCCGCACCGTCACGCATGTCGTACTGGACGTAGACCGAGGCGCCGCGCTTCACCGGGATGACCATCTGCGCCAGCTTGCCGCCGGATTTCAGCGCGGCCTCGACCTTCTCCGAGAGCTCGTCGACGCGGCTCCAGTTCGTGTAGAAGCCGAGCGACACCTCGGGCGCGTACCAGGGCTTCTCGAGGGCGGACGCGGCCGCGGCCTCGAACTCCTCGCCCATCGGCCTGGGTGTGAGCTTCAGCTCGGCCGCCAGCTCGCCAAGCCGCCTGGCCTGGTAGTCGACCAGCTTCGATGTGCCCTCCAGCCCGAAGATGACGGTCCAGGCCGGCATGCCCTTCGCCGACCAGACATCTTCCTTCGCCTTGTCGCGGGAGAGGACCAGCACCTCAGTGCCGAGCTCAACTCTCGCCGCACGCGCCGCCAGCTTGCAGCACTGCTTACGGCTGGAGAGGCCGAGGGAGACGACCTTTCGCGCCTCCGGCAGCGGGTAGAGGAAGACATGAGCGCTCGTCGGTATTCCGAATGTGTTGTGCGATCCTCTGAAGAGGCGGTTGATATTAGGCCCCCCGTCCTCCCGCCAGTGAGCGACACAGTTTGGAAGCGCGTCGGAGCCGGAGCGGTACTCGGCGCCGTCCGCCAGCACCGCGTGGAAGGTCGAGAGCTGGTTGTTTGAGAACCTGCAGGCGCCAAGCGTTATCTCCCGCTGCATCGCGCTCTCGAGCACGCGGGGGGACTTCGCCGAGGCAGGCAGAGCCAGGCGCACGCCGCGGGCGGAGAGCTCCGGCAGCACCTGCTCCCAGGTGACCCCCGGCTCCAGCTCGAGGAACAGGTTCTTCTCGTCGATGGAGAGGACATCCGACATGAAGCCGAAGTCCATCACGATGCCTTTTCTTTTGGGGTTGAGCCCCCAGGGCGTCCTCGTGTAGGCGGCCAGCCCGTTGATGCGCGCGACCTCCAGTATCTGCCGGACATCGGTCTCGCCCCTGGGGAAAACGATGGCCAGCAGGTCGTCGCCCGGTTGCCCTTTCTCCACGTACGACGAGATCAGTCCGTCGTCGGTCGAGAAGCGCGCCGGATCGATCATGATCTCGCGCAGGCGCGCGAGCGCCAGCCGCTGGTCCGTGCCGCAAGTTACCATCACTCCGCCTTTCTCCAAGTGTCGCCCGCCCGGTCGGCGGCTTGAATAAAGTCAGCTGTAGAGCTTTGTGTCCGTGATAGAGATAACAAGGGATCCATGGTCGATCGGGCGGGCCGGGCCGTCCGCGCTCGAGGCGCCGCGAGAGGCGACGCGGCAACGCGAAGAATCGTAGAACGAACAAGTGAAGAGAGGTACCCGCACCTGTCACCCACCTTAATCAGAACCGCTTCTGGGGGTACTCTATTAATGCGCCTCGCCCGCTGTCAACAGTGATGCTGACCCGACGGTCGAATTGGATATCCACGGTTTAACAATGGTCATTCGCAGGATCTCGAGTATTAACCGGTGTCGGGCGGGTAAGGGAATACTTCGGCCTTCAGTCCGATTCGACCGTCTCGTCCCGCGCCGCCCTGGGGTAGAGCCACCTGGCGAAAAGACGCGAAGGAGCGGCATGAAGATGTACGTCATTATCACCACGAGGACGAGGATCCTTATAAGGGTCTCGACGTGATCCGGCAGCGGCTCCAGGAAGTGCTCGACGGAGTACGTGTAGGTAAGTGAGAGGGCGAAGAGCCCGATTATGGTTATCAGGATCATCTTGTAGCGGGCCGGGGGCCTGGTCGCAGCGATCTTCGGAAGACAGAACCAGTACTCGAAGCCCGTGACCTCGCTGAACGACGCCTTGCCCGCCTCGAGCGACTTGACCTCGCGGCGCAGCTGCTTGCGAACGTCGCTGCTCTCCCACTCGTCGAGCTTCTCGTGGCTGCTGAAATTGAGGACGACGACGTACTGGGCGTTTTTCTTATCGCCAGGTTTGATGACCGTCATGGTCAGGCTCGGGTCGAGCTCGTGCGCCGACGCCCCTACCTTCGAGAGCCACTCCTCGTACTGCTCGATCGCGCCGGGCTTCACGTCCCGGGTGACGACGAAGGCTACCGGGCCTTCAATGGTCCTGTCGACGTCCTCCATCATGCCTGCCCCTTTTGAACACGTGCGCCATCGGACACACAGACTATATTTCAAATCCAGCGGAGCAATCGACAGTCGTGAGCTGGAGACAGACCGGCTCGGGAGGGAAATTCGCGCCCTATTTGCGCGCGGCCGGCTTCGGTTTGGCAGGGCGGGCTTTCTTCACGGGGGAGCCTTCACCCTCTTCGAGGTTGATGCTCACCTGGATCGCCCTCGAGTCGTCCAGCTTCTTTATCCCTGATATCAGCACTTCGGTCAGGGGGTCGACGAAGTCGGGAAGCTCCTCGTTCCTCTCGAGAAGGTGCCAGCGGAAGAAGATGTGCTCTATCGTACCGAGGACCATCGACCTGATCAGGACGGGATCGATGTCGTCCCGGAACTCGCCGCTCTTGATGCCCTCCTCGATCACCTTGAGGATGAAGCCCGCCGCCTGCCGCACGGTGCGGTAGCCCTCGGTCTCCATGAACTTCCGGTTGTGCTTGAGGTCGAGGAGCACCAGTGCCGAGTACTCAGGGTTTTCTTTGTAGAGAGTGTAGTAGCCGTAGATGATCGCCCTCAGCTTGTTCCCGGCGCCCTTGATGAAGGGGAGGACCTTCTCCATTTGCTCGACGGCGTCCCGGGTTATCTCCTCCGGGATCATGAAAAGCAGGTCTTCCTTGCTCCCGCAGTACTCGTACACGGTCGCCTCCGAGACCCTCGCCTTGCGCGCTATCTCAGTGATTGTGGCCTTGTGATAGCCCTTCTCCGCGAAGACATGCAGCGCGGCGGAGATTATCGCCGGCAGCTTGCTCCCTGTTTTTGGCTTCTTCTCCACGGGCCCCTCCCGAATCAGAGCGTCACTTGGAAATAACTATTGATATACTAGTAACACTATACTATATTATCAAATATCATAGTAATACTATGATTCGGTCTAACAGGAGTGTGTTGCCATGCGTACCGTAGAAGAATATCAAGAGTCCCTGAAGGCGATGCGGCCCAACATCTACATGGGCGGAGAGGTGCTGGGACGGGAGAACATCCCGGGCACCGAGATGATGAGCGTGACGTTCGACGTCGCGCACGACCCGGAGCTGCAGCGGGTCACCAATGCCACTTCCCACCTCACCGGCGAGACGATCAACCGCTTCAACCACATCCATCAGAGCGTCGACGACCTGCTCGCAAAGCAGGAGATGACCCGGATCACGGCGAGGATGGTGGGCGGATGCATAGCGCGGTGCATGGGCATCGACGCGATGAACGCGCTGTCCGTCATCACTCACAACTGCGACGAGGCGCATGGGACCGAGTACAATCAGCGGTTCCTCGAGTTCATGAAGACATGGCAGGAGAAGGACCTCGTCGGCTGCTGTGCGCAGAGCGATGTGAAGGGGCAGCGGCTTCGCAGGCCCTCCGAGCAGACCGACCCCGACCTGTACCTCCGCGTGGTCGAGCGTCGCAAAGACGGCATCGTCGTGCGCGGCGCGAAGGCACACAACTCTTTCGCCCCTCTGGCCGACGAGGTCGTTGTCATCCCCACTCGATTCCTCAAGCCGAACGAGAGCGACTGGGCTGTCGCGTTCGCGGTGCCGGGCGACCACCCCGGTGTGAAGATGGTCTGCCGCAGCGCCAGCTATCGCCAGCGTTCGCCGGAGGTCGCCGGCCTGATGTCCGGCATGGGAGAGATCGAATCGCTGACCATCTTCGACGACGTGTTCGTGCCGTGGGAGAGGGTCTTCCTCTGCGGCGAGTCGGAGTTCGGAGGCCAGCTGGCCCTGCTTTTCGCGCTGTTCCACCGCCACTCCTACACGGGATGCAAGCCGGCGATGAGTGACGTGATCATGGGCACGGCCGCGATGGTCGCCGAGTACAGCGGCATCGAGAAGGAGCACCACGTCCGCTCGAAGCTGGCCGAGCTGATCACCGTGGCGGAGCTGGTGTACAGTGGCGGGATCGCCGGAGCGGTCAAGTCGACGCGCATGCCCTGTGGCACGCAGGTGCCCGACATCGTCTCCTGCAACGTGGCGCGAAAGCACGCGGGCGAGAGCATCTACCACGAGTACAACATCCTCTCGGACCTGGCCGGAGGGCTGCCCGCGACGCTGCCCTACGACAAGGAGTTCGTCGGCGGCGAGGTGGGCGAGCTGGTCAAGAAATACCTGGCCAGGGCGGACGGTGTAAGCCCCGAGGACATCTACAAGTGTTTCGCGTGGGTGAGCGACTACACTTGCTCCTCGATGGCCGGCGTGTACCAGTACGCGGCGGTTCACGGGGGCGGGTCACCGGTCATGGAGGACGTGGCCATCCTCGGCACCTACGACCTCGAGGAGCGAAAGACACTCGCGAAGCGCCTGGCCGGGATCGACAAGACCGGCTTCGCCGCCAGGCTGGGCAGGTACCGGCCTGACGCCTGACACCGTAACGTCAGTTGGAATACTTCAGAGAGATGGACTGAAGCTGTACTTTCTGACTCCCGTTCGAGTCCAGTATCGCCTTGATGAACACTTCTGACGCGCCCGCGTCGCGGTCGAAGTCGTCGATGTTGCCGTTCATCTCGGCCGCGGTGTCGTACTGGCTGCTGGAAGTCACCTTGGTGAGCTTTCCCTTGTCGTAGAAATACCAGGCCTTCCCGTCCGGCGACAGCTGGTATCCGACCTTGCCCTGGTTATCCGGCCCGAGGGTCTCGCCGAAACCGGTCAGCTTCGTAGTGGTCATCCCCTGCTTCACCGCGACTGACGGGTTGCCGGTCGAGTAAGTCGCCGGCGCGTACCTGGTGACCCAGGCCGGGTATCCCTGGGTCGGGTTGGCCTCGACGGACGAGAAGCCTGCCGTGTAGATGTTGTCCTGCCCGTCCACGCCGCACGACCTCGTCACGTTCATGCTGCCGGCCTTGCCGGCCGTCTTCGGGAACCCCGCAAAGAGAGTGCCCTGCGGAGTGTACTTGACCGTCTTCACCATCTTGCCGGAGGTCGTGAACGCCGCCGCGATATTGTTCGCCGAGTCGACGGAGCCCCGCCACGAGTCCGGCGGGCTCGCGTCGCGAAGACCCTCCTCCGGGTATATCTTCGGCCATCCTTTCAACTCCTGCCCGGACTTGTTGTAGCGGGTCACCAGCAGCTTCCCGTTCTCCTCGGTGGTGCCTCCCGTCAGACCGACCACGCAGTAGTCGCCGTTGGCGGCCTGGGAGATCGAGAAGTACTGGTCGTCCGATCCACCGGGTGATCTCCAGCGCTTGGGCCATCCCGCCAGCACGCTCCCGGTAGAGTCGATCTTCCAGAGGACGGCGTCGCGGTTGAGGTTGGGCGTCACCGCGTCCGCGGTGTAGCCGACGATCACGAAGTTTCCGTCAGTATCCTGGATAAGGTCGTAAGCCAGGTTCTGGCCGCCACCCGCCAGGTAGGTCTTCGGCCAGCCGGCCACCGCGGTCCCGTCGGCCGCGTACCGGGTGATCAGCATGGTCTCCCGCATCTGGTTCCCCGCGGCTCCGCAGGAGACTGTTTCGCCACTGGAATCGACGATCACGCCCAGGGTCAACGCGCGCGAGCCGCCGGTCGTATAACGGGGCCACCCCGGCAAGGGATTGCCGGCAGGATCGAATTTCCAGACCGAGGCGTACCACAGGTTGCCGCCTATCGAGTAACCGGTGACCGTGATGTTCCCCTGCGAGTCGACGGCCACGTCCTGGCCTTCGTTCCACGCGTATGTGTCCGCGTACAGCCTGGGCCAGCCGGCGATCGGCTTGCCGTCCTGTGAGTACCTGCCGACCAGGAGCTCGCCCTTGAGCGCGGGGACCTGGCTGGTAAGGTCTGAGGTAGACCCGACCCCGACGACGCTGCCGTCAGGGCTCACCGCCGTGGCATGGAACTCGGGGCCGTGGTTCGGCCGTGGATCGCTGTACTCCGCTGTCCACATGGGCCCTTTGGGAAGCGCTTTCAGCTCGGCGAAGGCATCGCCACCCGCGCCGACAGTCACGACGTCAGGATTGAAGACGAAACCGCCGGGCGATTTAAAATCGATAGCCTGCCCGGAGCCGCCGCACCCGGCAGACAGCAGGCCCGCCAGCATCACGACAGCTGTCAGGAAACAAAGAACGGACCGGGTCACTTTGCCCATCACCATCCACCCCCACGGAAACCGATAGTCGGTCTTTCAAATATTACTACGACACCGAGCCTTGCGGCCGGCGTCCTCATCACAATGCGGAGCTACGCTCGCACCTTGTGCAGTTCCAGCAGGTGCCGGAAGTTGTCCAGGTCCATGTTCACGTAGCGGCAGAGGACCTGGTCCAGCCAGGTCAGGTCTCCTCCCCGGTAAGTCTCGTCGGCCGACGGGACAGTGAATCTCGCCCGGGAGAAATCCAGGCCGCGAAGCCGCTGGGCCAGCATCGGGTGGCTGCGGAAGGAGTGCCTCTCTTCTTTCCTCACGGCAGCGGAGAGCATCTGTCCCGACCGGGAGGAGTTGGCCTCAGCGACCTCTCGGAGCATCTTGAAGTAGTTGCCCCTGTCCATCTGGCCGCGCAGCATCCTGTCGTACATCCAGCTCCAGAGCTCGCTCAGGTAAACGACATGGGCAAGCGCCAGGCGGGTGCTCTCGGCGCCGAAGAGGTCGGAAGCGATCGCGTCGGCGCGGCTTTCGCGCGCCCGCGACATCCGGCTGTCGATCAGCACGAAGACGCTGAAGTAGGCGAACAGGCAGACCAGCGGCACGACGAAAAGTATCCTGAACGGAAGGGTCGCGATGATGAACCACCCGCGCGCGGGTGCTGTGATATACGACCAGAGCCTCCTGATGCCCTCGCGGCACGAACGGTACACCGGCAGCGCGTAGACAGTGTAGGCTATGTCTCCGCCGCTGAAGTGCGCGAACTCGTGCGCCATCAGGGCGTTGAACTCCGGTTTCCTGACGAGCTCCAGCAGCGGCCTGCCGACGTAGAGAGTGCGGCCCTTCAGCACCTGTCCCTCCGGGAGCTTCAGTCTGACCCGCGTCACGTACAGGTCGCAGTCGGGGCCGATGAGGATGTTGTCCGGGCGTCTCGTGTCGAGCTTCCCGCAGATGAGGTCGATCAGCGAGGCCAGGTTCCCCTCCGGGCTTACCACTACCCCGAGGATCGGCGCCGGCTTGAATTGAAACGAAGCGAGAAAAGCCCGTACGAGGGCATACACGCCGAATGCCAGCCCGATGTAAAGGACGAACGGAGCGTTTGACAGCCCCGCGCTCGTGTCAGTCAGGTAGTAACCGATCATGAACAGCATCGCGAGCAGCGCGCCGAAGAGGATGAGCAGTCCCGGTGGAAAGAGCATGCTCACCGCGAAACTGATGGGAGGGAGGCGGTACGTCTTTTCGGCTGCCGGGTCTCCACCCTTCGCCCTCATGATCGCTCGTGACAAAAGATGACCCCCACCAGCCTTGCTCCGCAGTTCGATGGCCGCCTCCGGCCGCCGTGATATTAACACGATGGTACCCCGGCCATGCTTCACGAGTCCGCGTAGTTGATAGAATGTCGGCAGTATTGATGCAACTCGAGGAGATACTCATTTGAAAGCTCTTGTGTACAGCGCGTCGGAGAAGTTCGAGATAACAGATATCCCTAAGCCAAAGGCGCGGAAGGACGAAGTCCTTATCAGAGTGAAGGCGTGCGGCATCTGCAAGACGGACCTTCACATCCACCGGGGCGAGTTCATCTCGTCTTTTCCGCTGACGCCGGGGCACGAGTTCGCCGGCGAGGTTGCCGCGGTCGGAAAGGAAGTCGAAGGCTTCGAGCCCGGCGACCGGGTCACCGCCGATAATGCCGTCCCCTGCGGCTACTGCTATTACTGCCGGCGGGGCGAGCCGCTCTACTGCGAGAACTTCTATTCGCTCGGCTGCAACGGGCCCGGCGGCTTTGCGGAGTACGTAGTCGTCAGGCACGACAAGGTCTTCCCCCTGCCGGACTCGATGTCTTACGAGGAAGCGGTCTTCACTGAGCCGACTGCCTGTGTGGTCCACTGCATGGACGTCGTGGGTGTTCGCCCTGGCGACGAAGTGTTACTGTACGGCGCCGGCCCGGCGGGGCTCATCCTGGCGCAGATGATCAAGGACTGCGGCGCGGCGCGGCTGGTCGTCGCTGCCCCCACGAAGAGCAAGCTCGACCTCGCCGGAAACCTGGCGGCCGACCACACTGTGGTGGTCAGCAGGTCGGACGAATCGGCCGGGTTCGACGAGATCGAATCGCTGGCTCCGATGGGTTACGACATCGTCTTCGACGCGACCGGGTCGGCCGGGGTTACCTCCAGGTGCCCGGGGTTCACGAAGTCCGGCGGTAAGGTCGTGGTGTTCGGCGTGCCGGATGAAAGAGCCATGATCAGCGTCAGCCCGTACGACATCTACAGGAGAGAGATCAGCCTGATCGGCTCGTTCGCGCAGGTGCTCTGCTTTCCCCGAGCGCGGGGGTTTCTTTCAAGCGGCGCGGTCCAGGTGAAGCCGCTGATAACCCACAAGTTCAAGCTGAGCCAGTATGGGGAAGCCCTGTCGGTTATGGCCGACGACCGGCAGGCGCTCAAGATAATCGTGGAGCCGTAACCGGGGAGACAAGATGGAACGCGTGGCCAGGGACGCGGTAGCCGAAGACGCGAGAGAGGTGGCGAAGCTCTACTATCTCGCCGGCAAGAGCCACATGGAGACGTCGATCTATGACGTGATGATCGCGGGCCGGCCCGGCATGACGGACGGGCGTATCGATGCGCTGGCGAAGCTCACCGTGACCGAGGCGCCGTCCTGGCTTTCCTTGAGCCACTACAAGGTGATCGAGGTCGACGGCAAGGTTGCGAGCGGGCTCGGGACGTTCACGACCGAGGAATCAGGCAACAGGCAGCTGGGGCAGGCCATGACCGAGGCCGGCTGGAGAGTCAAGGACATGATGAGCATGGGCCTCAGGATGAGGGTATGGTCGAGCGTCGATCCCGGCCGCGAGCACGGCTTTCTCATCGTCGAGAACGTCGCAACGTTCGAGGAGTACCGCGGCAGGGGGTTCTCGGGAGAGCTGCTGGGCCTCGCGATCGAGAGAGCCCGCGAGGGAGAGTTCAAGGGCCTGCAGCTCAACGTCATGCTCGGGAACGACCGCGCGATCCGGGTCTACGAGAAGGCCGGCTTCAAGATGGAAAAGACAAAAGAGAGCAAGAAGTTCAAGAAGGCCTTCTCATCGCCGGGCGCCGGCCGGATGATGTTGAGATTTTAGGCGCGACTTCAGTCGCGCAACATCTTCTATTATTCGCGCAACATCTTCAATTATTCGTGCATGATACAGCGACCGATTGCGCGGTTGAAACCGCGCCCCAATGAATAGTGGCGCTCTCAGTTCACGCCGTGCCAGTGGCCGAGCGGCCACCAGACCAGGAAGACTTTCCCTATCACGTTCCTGTTGGACACCAGCCCCCAGACCCTGCTGTCACTCGAGTTGGGCCTGTTGTCTCCCATGACGAACAGGTAGCCTTTCGGGATCTTTCTCGGCGCCATGTTCGACGAGTCAGGGACCTTGTATTTCTCTGCCAGCTTCTTGCCGTTGACGATCACCTGGCCCTGCTTTATCTCGACTGTGTCGCCGCCCGTCGCGATGACCCGCTTCACGAATGGCGGGGAAGGCAGGCTGTTCGAGAGGTGGAGCGTCTCGGCTATCCGCTCGAAAGGCCAGTAGAAAGGGTTAGAAGTCGTCAGAGCGTGCGGGGCGGTCGGCGGATACCGGAAGAGGATTACATCGCCCTGCTTCGGGTCCCGGAAATAATAGGTGACCTTCTCGGACATGACCCGGTCTCCGGTCTGGATGGTGGGGCTCATCGACGACGACGTCACTGCGAAGGCCTTCAGGAAGAACGACTGCACGAGCACGGCGATCACGGCCGCTATCAGCAGGAAGATGAGGATCTCACCCGCGGCGCGCCAGAAGCTTCGTTTTTCTACTTTCTCATCTTCTGAACTCACGTCGCTGATTATAGCCTCTCGCCGGTCTCGATTTGCATGACAGGCGTCGATCCGCCGCCGCTCGACACCGGTAGAGGAGCCGCGAAGGCAGGCGAAAACGATAATACGGGCGAGGCGCTTACCCGGTAACCGGGTCCTTTTCAGGGTGCCCGCGCCTGTTCACTGTGACGATGAAAACGCCAACGGCGATCGCCGCGAGGGACACTCCCAGGAGAAGCCACAGCCCGATCTCGGGCTTGGCGGCGGCCAGTTTTCTGGCGGTGTCGGCGCCAAGCTGAGACTTGATCAGGATGAAGTTGACCGTCACGAGTATCGCGCTTATCGCACCGATGACGATCGCGGACCATCCCGTGAAGCGCTGCTTCCTGTAGACCAGCAGCACGCCGGCCGCGACCAGTAGAAGGCCCAGCAACAGCGGCCAGAAGCCCCCGAGGAGGACCGTCGGCTTTCCGTAGTAGGCCTTCGCCGCGCTGTTGCCCCTGAAGACGGCGAAGGTGAACATGGTCTTGTTCGCAATCCACTGCCCGCGCTGCTCCGCGACGTAAGGGACGACGGCCAGGGCTGCCATCACTCCTCCGAGCGCTATGACGAGCGCGGCGAGCCGCGGGCTGCCCCACATCCTCTTCTTAATGGAGGAAGGCATGTAGTCGGGCTTCGACCGGGCATCCTCTTCTGCCGCATCTTCGACGCGAGGAGCCGGAAGCGGCTTGAGCCGCTGCTCCTCTATTATCACGCCGTCGCGCAGGACGACTTTCTTCGCGGCGATCGAGGCGAGATCTTCGTTGTGAGTGACCATCACGACCGTCAGGCCGGTTCCGTTCAGTTCATCGAGGATGTCCGCTATGTCCTCCGCGCTCTTGCTGTCGAGGTTTCCGGTCGGCTCGTCCGCCAGCAATATCTCGGGCTTGTTGATGAGCGCCCTGGCGAGGGCCACCCGCTGCATCTCTCCTCCCGAGAGCTCGTTAGGAAGGTGGTCCGCGCGACCGGTAAGCCCGACCATGTCGAGCAGCTTCCTCGCCCTGGCCTCGGGGTTTCCGTTGCGCTTCGCGCAGAACATGACGGGAACCATCACGTTCTCGTAGGCGGTAAGGGTCGGGATGAGGAAGAACTGCTGGAATAAGAAGCCCATCGTGGTCGACCGTATCGTCGCGAGCGCCTTGTCGGACAGTTGTTCCGTCTGCATTCCGTGCACGTTCACCCGTCCGCTCGTGGGCTTGTCCACGCAACCGATGAGGTTGAGGAGGGTGGTCTTGCCGGATCCCGAGGGCCCGACGACTGCGAGGAAATCCCCTTGAGCGATCGCGAGGCTCACACCGTCGATCGCACGTACCTCTTCGGCCCCCCGCTTGAAGGTTCTCTTTGCGTCCTCGATCGTGACGATGTCACTCATTGTGCACCGCTTCTATCGGGGAGACCCTCGATGCGCGGTAGCCGGGGTACAAGCCCGCAAGGGCGCCTATCACGAACACCACTCCCGCGGTTATCAGGACGCCGAGGACGTTCGGCCGCAGCAATCTCCCCGCGGGGGCGTACGCCACGAACCCCCTGATCCATCCGTCGAGGAAATAGGAGGCGCCGTAACCGACGATGATCCCCACCGCCAGCCCGGCCAGGCACAGCAGCAGGGTCTCGATGAATATCAGCTCGAAGATGTTCGTCCTCTTCGCCCCCACGCACCGCAGGTAGCCGAACTCCTCGTTCCTCTCGAAGGTCGCCATCAGGATCGTGTTGAAGATCGCCAGCCCGGTCACGAACAGGACTATCCCGACGATTGCGAACAGTATCGCCTTCGTCCCGCCCACGAGGCCCGTGATCAGCTCGGTGATGTCAGAGGCCGGTACGACGTATGCGCCCCTGCGCTCGAGCTCCGTCTTCGCTCTCTGGATTAGAGACGCGCTCTTGAGCTGGACGCCGATGGCCGTGAGCTTATTCTGCTTGGAGAAGACCTCCTGCGCGGTCTTCAGCGGCAGGAAATAGAAGCCGTCATCCTCGTTGCTGCTCTTGTTGAGCACCCCGCTGACCGTGAACTCCCTGTCCAGGCTCTTGATGAAGATCTTGTCTCCAGGCTTCTTGCCCTCGTCGCTTGCGATGTCGTAGCCGAGGATCACTGAGTCGGGGCCCTTGAACCACGATCCTTCGAGCTTCCAGTTCGGCTTCAACTTCTTTACATCGTCGGTGATCCCGTAGAACAGGTCGGCCCGACCGTCCGTGATGACTGTAGAGATCAACATGCCGCCGGCCGTCTGCACCTCCGGCATGTCCTGTATCGATCCGAGCAGTTGCTGGTCAAGGTAAGAAGGGATCTCACCGCCGTGCAGGATGAGCGAAGCCGCCTGCATCGGGCACCCTTCCATGGATACGTAGAGGTGCACTCCCGAGGATTTCATCTCCTCCTTGAGTGCCTGGTCGTAGCCGCTGTTGAAGGAGAGGATGGCGAACAGGGTCATCGCGGACACGGCGATCCCCAGGACCGTCAGTATGGTGCGAAACTTGTGCCGCCTCAGGTTCTTCCAGGCTAGCGGGATCAGCTTCATGTTATTTGTAGACTATCTGGCTTGCCACGAGGTTGGGCGACCCCTGCGCGACGTATATCTTCCCCTTCACCTGCATCCGCGAGTTCAGCTTCGACTCCGGCGGGAGCGGGGCATGCTCGGTCACCTCGATGCGCAGGGCCGATACGCCGTCTTTCAGGAGGAAGCATGCGGAGCAGTATCCGACCGCGTAATTCCCCTCCGTCACGACTTCCTGGCCGTCGTATGCGGCCGGGTTTTTCGCCACCTGCTGGACCGTCACCTGGTTGGCGTTCGGCGCCTTGGTCTCGGTCGTCGGTGCGGCGGTCGTGCCGCCACAACCCGCGGCAAGCGCAAGCGTCAGCAGCAACGCCACCATTACGAGTGGCGGGCCAATCCGCTTTTTCATCTGGGCCTCCGGTTTCATGGACCTTTATTGTCCGTCGTTACATCTTCGTCGGCGCGGTCGCAGGAGCGGTCGTCTGCTGCCCGCTCTTCGGCGCGTTCGGATGGTAGAGCGCTACACCGAACTTCTTGTAGCCGCCGATCTGAGCCTGGACGGTGCTCGAGCCGAGATAGTTCACGAACTGCAGCGCCTGCTTAGTATTGAGATTCTCGTTCGGGTGCTTGGCGGGGTTGACCACCACGGCGGTGTACTGGTCGAACAGCATTGTGCATCCCTGGACCAGCACCTGGAGGTTCAAGCCCTTCTGGTTCTGGAGCCAGGTGAGCATGTCTGTGACTGTATATGCCTGCTTGTCGCTAGCCACCTTCAGCGTGGGGGCCATGCCTGTACCGCTGACGATGAACCAGGGCTGCCCCTTGGGGTCCACGCCCGCTTTCTTGAAGTAATTCATCGCCATCATGTTGATGTCGGAGCCGTCACCCCGTGCCACGTAGGCGGCACCGACGGTCCCGATCTTCTTGCTGGATTTACCCGGGCAGTCAAGGCCCTTGATCTTTGCCGGGTCGGATGACGGCCCGACGATCACCAGGTCGCCGTACATGACGGCCTTGTCGTTGGTGCCCTGCTTCTGCGAGACGAAAGTCATAACGCCGTCGGTGCTGTTGGCCAGCACCACGTCCGCTTTGCCCTCTGTTCCCAGCTTCAGGACGCCGGCACCAGTGGGGGCGGTTACCACGGTCACTTTCGTGTTGTACTGCTTCTCGAATCCCTTGATGACCTGTGTCAGCAGTCCCGATTGCTGAAGGCTCGTCGTCGTCCCCAGGGTCATGCTCGTCGTCCCGCACCCCGACAAGGCCAGAGCCCCGGCCAGAAGGGCGGTGACGAGCATGAAGGCAACGATGCCTCCACATGCCCGAGATCTTTTCCGGTCCATTCCTGTACCCCTTTCGTCCCGGCGTCCTGCCGAAGTGAAGTTGAAGACGGCGACCTGAAACATTGCAAGCTGACCCTGTCCGTGCACCCGTCGATTTCTTTGGGACATGTGGCTTTCCTGCATAGAAAGTCGCACATTTTTTGTGACTTTTTCCGGGCCGGACAGGCGCTTCAAAAGTACCTGTTGCATGGCGTCCGCGAGAATCAGCTCATCACAGGAAAACAGTAACGGCAGGATTCGGGCAGGACGTGAGAAAAAATGCCTCGTCGTCAGAGTTTGAATGTTATGCTTCCAGCAATCCGGTGTAGTTCGCACCAGTTCTGAGTTCAGACGGATCTGAGCGGTTTTCGCGAGGAGTGATCGTGGAAAAGTTCGGCAGATACGCCCTCGTCATAATCGTGCTCGCGTCTATCGTAGTCCTCGTATTCGTGGGTCCTTGCACGACCGTAACACCCGTGCAGCAGCCGCCGCAACAGCAGATGAAGGTCTTCTCAGCCAGCGAGCTCTCGAAGTATAACGGCCAGAACGGACAGCCGGCCTACGTCGCGGCCGACGGGCTCGTATACGATGTGACGGGAAGCCCGTTCTGGGGCGGAGGCAATCACAGCATGTGCAACATCAAAAGCACCGCGGGACGCGACCTGACGTCGGCGCTGAACCAGGCCCCGCCCAACATGCGGACGCTTCTGCAGAAGTTCCCGGTTGTAGGAAGGTATCAGTAAGTGTCCGGTGCCGTAACGTGAGCGCGTTAACACCGGAGAGGCAAGACGTAAATGAGTGAGAAGCAGGCCGTTAAATACGTCAAGAAGCACAGGCGCCCGGTCGAAGCCGTCCTGGTGCTGCTCGCACTCGGCATGCTGGCCGTACCGCCGATAGTCTTGAGCCTGACGACCGGAGGCTGGGCGAACTGGATCTCCTGGACGACGCGGCTCTTCGGCCTCTACGCGTTCACACTGATCTTCATGAACATAGTGACCGGCGCGATGGCCCCTTACTTCTACGCCGTGTTCGGCGCGCGCGGCGAGTACCTCATCCACGCGTCGACCGGCGCGCTGGGTTTCCTCTTCGCGCTGGCGCACGGACTGATAGTGATCACCCAGCGTTACTACAGGGGATACAACGCCGTATGGCTCATCGGGCCTGTCGCGCTCATCCTGCTGGTGCTGACAGTGTGGGTTGCGCTGGACAGGGTCAGGCTGAAGAGGGTGTGGCGGTTCATACATCAGGTCAACTACGCGATCTTCGTCGGGATCTTCATCAAGGCAGTCATTATCGGCTCCGATTTAAAGGGGACCAGCGGCGCCCAGCAGGCGCTGATGGTTATCTTCAGCGCGTACGTCGCGATCGCCGCGCTTACGCTTCTAGCAAGGGTCAGGAGATACCAGCTGCTGGCTGCACGTCGCAGGAAAGCGAAGGCTGCGAAGCAACTCGCCACCGACGCCGCGGATGCAGAAACCTGAGCCGCACCGTGATATTCTTGCTGCACAACTCCCGGCGGCGATGAGAAAGGTTGTGAGATGACCACCCAGGCCGACAAGAACAAGCAGAAAAAAAAGAGGGCCGAAAAAAAGAAACACGCGCACATGACCGAGCAAAGGGACATGGCCGTCGCGAAGAAGCATCGCTCGAGGACCGAGGAGTACATCGCGATCATCGTCCTGCTGATATTCGTACCTTTCATGGTCATCGCCGCGGTCTACTGGCCCGGAGGTGGCGGGCAAGGCAGCAGCGGCCACGGCGGGACAGGCCTGAAGGAGGGGAAGTACTCGGCGACTTATGTCAGCGCCCGGCCCGAAGGCGGGAGCTTGACGCCGGTAGCCGTACTGGACGTGCAGGGGCAGACGGTACCGGTGACGGAGGATGACCTGATCCAGAAGGCCGCAGACAACTCTACGGAATTCTTCGAAGGGCAGCCCGGGGCGGCAATCCAGATTACTGTGAAGAACTACTTCATCAGCGACTTCTCGCCGCAATAGCCGGCGGATAAAGGCTTCGTTTCCAGCGGGGGTAACAGGTCCAGCGGGACTCGACAGGGGAGGGATCATGGGAGAGAAAGGCGAGGGATGGCTCACGTTCGCTTCGATCATGCTGGTCGTCGCCGGCGTGGGGAACTTCATGTGGGGCATCGGCGCGATCGTCAGGAAGGTGCTGTTCGAGAACAGGTTGCTGTTCGCGCACCTGACCTTCTGGGGGATCGTCTTCATCATCCTGGGCGCGATGCTCGCGGTCGCGGGAGTCGCGATGATACGCAGGGCGCCGTGGGCCAGGATATTCGGCATCATCTGGTGTTCGCTCAGCATCATCTTCTACCTGATGGTCATCGGGGCGTTCCCGGTATGGTCAGTGATCGTCATAGCCATCGACATCCTCGTGATCTACGCGCTGGCCATGTACGGCGCGCCGGAGACGGAATAACCGCGCGGCGCCGGCTGACCTGATGCGATGTGAGAAAGGGTGGATGGTCCCGACTCTTCAGCTCGGGGACGACTTCTTCCTGCTCGAGGACTGGGACGAATCGCCCGCCGGCCCGTACCGCGCCGTCTTCCACTTCACACCTGACGGCACGCGCACCCTTTATATCGACAGCGAGGCCGCGGTCGACGTCATCAGCTCAATTCATCGCTTCGATGCCGTCCGCGTCGTCGACATCGTCTCGGAGCGCCGCGACGGGGAATGGGTCCTGCGGGCGAAGACCGGCCCGAACAAAGGCGAGCTGCGCATCGAGGTCGACTATGAAGACGCGGGCGCACTGAAGGTCGTGAACGCCGTGGCATCACGCACACCGGAGGTCATCACTCGAAACTCCCTTTACTGTCGGCTGATGCCAGGGATGGCCGCCCTGGTCATTGGCACCGACCCCGGGCAGAAGATCGTGGGGACCACTGAGATCGGGACCACCTGTCGGTTCCGCGTGGAGAAGCTGTTCAAAGTCGCGCGCGCCCGGGCCACCTGGGGAGGGAATGACGCCGGGGACTTCGTGGAGTGCACCCTGGATCACGACCTGGGCGACTTCTCCCCGGTTTCGAAGGCCGTGGTCAGCAAGGTCACGCTCTGCTTCGAGCCAGCGGACGGCAGCCGTCCGGGGGCCTGAAGGGAGTTTTCGAAAAACAGAAACGCTACTTCGGCACCGCGAGAGGATGCCAGGTGAAGTCGGTGTTCTCCGCGTTCGAGACCACGATGCTGAGGCCCGCCGCCGACTGCGTGCCGTTCGTTGTCCCCTTGAAGAAATCGAACGTCCAGGCGCTTCCCGGGCCCACCGTGGCCACCTTCGAGTAGTAGTACTTGTTCCCGTCGACGCTCGAGAACTGCATCCCCGCCACGTTTCCCTGCGACGACTGGCCCTGGAGGTAGCTCGCCACCGACGTCTCGGTGCCAGTCGAAAGCAACTTGTAGCAGGCGGAGATCTGCGGCCCGCTGGTGTCCGTGGCGAGCGCCTGCTTGAAGTAAGTGAGGTAGGCGCCGTCCCTCGAGAACCCGGTCAGCTGGTACGCGATGACCGTGTAGCCCGGAGCGTCGGTCACCATCGGCATGTACGGCGTGGCCGACGGGTTCACGCCGAGCGTCAGCTTGTAGGGGATGGACGAGGGGAAATCCGAGCCGAATCGGTTGAAGTACAGGTTGCCGCTCGCCGGGTCGGCGAACAGGCCCGAGATCGACTCCTCCTGCATCCCGCCGTAGCTGTAGATGTGGTCGACGCTGTTGGCCGCGATGTTGTAGCGCTCGAAGCCGGTGCTGAACGGCTGGCCGGCATTGATGTTGGCCAGGTCCTGCGGTGTGACTCTCGTGAAGTAGATGTATTTGCCGGTCGGGTCGAACGCCGGGTTGTCGGCGAGGCCTTTCTCGGGAAGCGTAACCTGCGACACCCCGCTGCCGTCGGCGTTCATCCGGAAGATTATGTGCTGGTCGCCGACCTGCGATACGAACGCCATCATCGAGCCGGTCGGGGACACCACGAAGTCGATTATGTCGCCCCTGCTCGTCAGTTTCTGAGTACCGGCGCCGTCGAGGTTCACCGCGTAGATGTCCTTACTGTTGAGGTAAGTCATCTTTTCGACCTTCGAGGTCGAGGGCTCCACCGGCTTGGAACTGCTGCCCGATGATGGCGGCTTCGTCCCCGTGGTGACAGGGGGCTTGGAATTGTCGGAAGAACCGGTGACGCCGAAGTAGATCCCGACCACGGCTCCCGCCAGGACGAGGACGGATACCGCGACGATGATGACGATCGTGATGGTCTGAAGGCCGCGCTTTTTGCCGCCCGAAGGGGGCTGTGCGCCCACTGGTACGACCTGGGCCCCCTGGTCGGCACCGCAGAAGGTGCAGAACTTGCGACCGTCCTCGATCTGCTTACCGCAATGCTTGCAGAACATCTCTTCCTCCCGTCATGGGTGACAACCAGGCCTCGAGCCTTACCTGAATTGTAATCTGATGCCCCCGCCCGCGCACCCGAAAAACCCTTTCCCCACACCAAATACGCAAAAAGGGGTCTGACCCCCTACCATGCCTGAATTGGCAAGAAATGAAGCTCTTGAGCACAAATACTGGCAACGGACCTGACCCAATACGCAAAAAAATGCAAAAAGGGGTCAGACCCCTTTTTGCGTTGTGTGAATCCGCGCTAACGAGAAATGCTAACATTCTGTCCCGTGACAGGAGGTCGTTGCATGTACATGTATTTCTTCGAGTTCAAGATGCCCTCGAAGGTAGTCTGCGTCGACGGAGGCGCGAGCAGGCTCGGCAACACCGTTGAAAGGCTGGGCGCGCACAAGGTCATGGTCGTAACGGACAAGGGCGTCCTCGAGGCCGGACTGGTGGACCCGGTGATCGAAGGCATCGAAAAGGGAGACGTCAAGGTGGTCGGCATCTTCGATGAGGTACCGCCGGACCCCGACGTCCAGACGATCGTCAGCTGCGCCGGAAGGGCGCGCGAGCTGGGCGCTGACGGGATCGTATCGATCGGCGGCGGCAGCTCGATCGACACCGCCAAGGGGACCCTGATCCAGCTGTGCGAGGGCGGAGACCTCCTCGACTACGAGTGGGTGGAATACATCTCCTCGGCCCCGCTGCTCCCTCACCTGGCGATACCGACGACCGCGGGAACGGGCTCAGAGGCCACACACGTGGCGATGGTCACGGACCTCGCGCGCAACAGGAAGCTGATGTACCAGGGCGCCGATCTCGTCCCGAAGATCGCGGTGCTCGACCCCCGGATGACTCTCAGCCTGCCGCCGGCGCTGACAGCCTCGACCGGGATGGACGCATTGACACATTCGATCGAGGCGATGCACACCACCTGGCACCAGCCGATAACGGACGGCATGGCGACGACGGCCATCGGCCTGGTGGCGGAATTCCTCGAGCGCTGTTTCAATGACGGCTCCGACTCGTTCGCCCGCATGAACATGCTGATGGCCGCCGACCTCGGAGGTGTCGCGGCCGGCAACTCTTTCATCGGTATCGTCCACGCGACGGCGCACCCGCTCGGCGGCCTGTTCCACGTATCGCACGGCGTGGCGGTCGCGACGATGCTCCCTTACTGCATGGAGATGAACCTCTCTTACGACGGCATACCGGGGATATACCGTAAGGTGACGGCCGCGCTCGGCCTCAAGGTCGAGAGCGACGACGACATGACCGCGGCGAAGAAGGGTATCGAACGGATCAGGGAGCTGACCTCGAGCCTCGGGCTCCCACAGACCCTGAGGGAGATCGGCGTCAACAGGACCGACCTCGATGCGCTCGTCGACGAGGTGATGGAAGACAAGGCGATGCTGGTCACACCCGGCAACCCGGGAAGGGATGAAGTCAAGGCGTTGATCGAGAGGGCTTATTGAGTCTTCGAGGGGTTCATTTCAACCACCCTTATTGAAGCACAATCTGCTTCAAATATCAAGTATTGATTACTATTGTTAATTAGTGTTATTAAATATGAGCGGCCTCCACCGGATCGCGCACCCCGAACCCGACCGGAGGAGAATATATTGCAGAGAGAAAGGCACAGCCGCACCGCCGATTCGACGACCATCTTCAGGGCTCTCGAGTCCTCGCGGCCCGAGAGCGACCGCATCTGTTACGACCCCTTCGCGAGGAAGTTCCTCGGCACGTTCCTCGGATTCCTGAACGGCAACAGGGTCGTCTCGAAGGTCATGTTCAGGCTCTTCGTGAAGGAAGGGTTCGTCATGCAGGTCTACGGAGACATCGTCGCGCGAACGCGGTACATCGACGATCGACTAACAGAAAGTTCGGACCGCATCGGACAGCTGGTGATACTCGGAGCCGGGTTCGACTCGAGGGCCTACCGCTTCCCCGCACTCAAGGCGCACGTCTTCGAGCTGGACCATCCAGCGATGCTGGACCTCAAGAAGGCGAAGGTGAAAAAGGAGCTGGGCTCTCTGCCCCCCAACGTCACGTACGTGCCGATCGACTTCGACAGCGAGAGGCTGGACGAGCTGCTGCTCTCGACGGCTTACGACCCTGACGCGGTGACTTTCTTCACATGGGAGGGAGTCACGATGTACCTGAGTGCGGACGCGGTCGACGAGACGCTCGCATTCGTCAGGGAGCATTCCGCACCGGGCAGCACAATCGTGTTCAACTACGTCTTCCGCTCGGTCGTCGAAGGGACATCGGATTTCCGAGGCGCGAAGGAATGGGTGTCGCGCCTGGAGCGTGTCGGGGAGAGCCCGACTTTCGGTATCGAAGAAGGCACGGTCGAGAAGTTCCTGTCCGACCGCGGATTCGGCGAAATCGAGAGCCCCGATTACGTGCGGCTGGCCGAAGGCTATTTCGCTCAGGCCGGGCGCAGGCTCGATGTCGCTCACTTCATCGGTCTCGCGAGCGGCGCCGTCTGTGATCGCTGATTCGACAGGATGTTATTGGACGTTATTGAGGCGCGACTTCAGTCGCGTCTTGTATGACCGCATAAAGAAACGCGGTTAAAACCGCGTCTCAATACCAGGATGTTTCATTCAGATGGCTGGCCGTCGATCCGCTCCAGCATCCCGATGATAGTCTGCAGCGCGACGGCCAGAGAGATGGGCCGTATCTTGTCGATGGTGTCGTACCTGGTGTGGTAGTGAGGCACGAGCCTCTGCGTGTCCCACAGCGACATGCACACCGAAGGGATACCGGCGATAGAGAAAGCGCTTGCGTCGGTCGCGCCGAGCGGCAACACTCCGACCCTGGCCTCGAAACCCACCTCGCTCGCCGCCTCGCTCGCCAGGCCGACCAGCTGCGGGTCCGCCTTTCCACCCGGCCAGACCTCTTTGGAGAGGATCGTGAAATGGCGCTCGTCGTAGATGCCGTCCATGAAGATGCCCATCGTCTCGAGCTTCTTCGATTCCTCAAGGTGCTGTGACGCGAAACGCTTGGCGCCCCTGAGGCCGGCCTCCTCGGACGAGAGGCCCAGCAGAACGACTTCGGTCGAGGACGGATAGAAATCGCCCGAGGATTTTGCGTCGACGAAATACTTGCCGAGCCCGGCCAGCACGGCGATGCCGGCCATGTCGTCCATCGCGCCGGGGACCAGGTCCTTGGTGTGGAAGAAGGCGAACAAACTCACTACCGGTGCGAACCCTACCAGTATGAAACCGAGGACCCACCAGACCGTGCCGGACGGCAGGCCGACCGGCTGAACGACAGTGCGCGCGATACCAAATCCGAACATGGCGAGGATCGCCAGGATCCCGATGCCCATGTAGACCGTCGAGAAGCTCTTCATCCAGTACCAGAGCTTGAACTCGTACGCGGAATCGAAGTGGGCCGAGACGTACACGCGCCTCTTCACCTCGCCAGCCGGCTTCACGATGCCGAGGACGTTCTCTCCCTGCCGTTTCGAAAAGATGGGGTCGATCAGTTCTTTGTATCTGACGACCTCAAAGAAGATGACCAGCAGGCCGATGAGGGCGAGGACCGACGATAGGACCGGCAGGAAGAAGTACAGGACGACACCCGCCAGGAACATGAGCACCAGGTAAGGGAAGAACCCCAGGAACGCCGTCGGGCTGCAGGTGAACGTCTCGGTCTCGACGGCATCACACGCCGGCTCGATCTCCGCGGCGAACATGCGGCCGCATCGCTTCTCCTCCTCGCTGCAGGATTCCCTTGGACCGATCTCCTTCATGACCCGGTCGATCAGGTCATACATGTAGTCCGTGTACTTCTCGGCGATCATGGCCATCTGTTTCCTCGCTTCCTCTCGCGGAATTGAAATGACCCCGTCGTTTGCGGGCCAGGGTAGATGATACAGGATTGAATGCTCGAACAGCTAAGGAAGAAGACGATGACTAGGCCGCGATCGAGTGATCATTCCGGCGCCGGCAACGTGATGATGAACGTGGCGCCCTGTTCCGGAACACCTGTCGCCTGAACCTGGCCACCGTGCCGCTGTATTATCCGCTGTACCAGGGCAAGCCCGACTCCCGTGCCCTCGAACCGCTTCTTTGGATGGAGGCGCTGGAACACCGCGAAGAGTCTCCCCTCCTGATCCTGGTCAAAGCCGACTCCATTGTCTTTGACGATGAAGATAACCTCTGAATCGTACTGCTCCCCAAGGACCTCTATTACGGCTCCGTCCCTCTCCCTGGTGAACTTCAGGGCGTTCGAGAGCAGGTTAGCGAAGACCTGGCGCATCAGGGCGGGGTCGCACGCAGCCTTCGGCAGTTTCCCTATGACGAAATCGACATGGCGTTCAACCTCCGCCGGCCTCATTTCCTCGACCAGTGAGTCGACGAGCCGGCCGATATCGACGACAGACGTCTGTAGTTCCTGCTTGCCAACCTTAGCCAGACGCATAAGCCCTTCGATTATCTCGTACATCCGGCTCACGCTGTTGAAGATGGGCTCGAAAGAGCGGCGGCCTTCGTCGTCGAGAAGGTCTCCGTAGTCCTCCAGCAGCATGTGTGAGAAACCGTCGATCACGCTGAGAGGATTGCGCAGGTCGTGCGACACGGAGTAGCTGAATGCCTCCAGTTCCGCGTTCAGGAACTGAAGGTGTCTCGTCCTCTCGTCAACAAGGTCCTCGAGGTGCTCTCGGTATTCGCGCAGTTCCTTCTCCTTTTCCATCGCGCCGATAGCGAAGGAGATGTTATCGGAGAGTGTCTTAAAAAGCGTGATCTCCTCTTCAGAGAAGAAGTCCTTCTCGGATGCGTAGAGTGTAAGCGCCCCGACTGTCCGATCATCGATCCGAAGCGGGAAAGCGCCGGAAGAACGATATCCACGCTTCAATGCCTCCTCGCGCCAGGGTGACATGCGGGGGTCGGTCGCGAAATCCCTGCAGATGTTTATCGCGCCTGTGCGCGCGGCCGTTCCCGTCGGGCCCCGTCCCTCGGAGTCTCGCTGGTCGGAGCTGATGAAGATCTTTTCGAGGTATCCGTCCTCGTAACCGTAGTGGGCGACGGGCAAGATGCGCACGACTTCCTCGTCGACCAACCCGATCCACGCCATCCTGAACCCGCCGACCTCGACGGCTATTCGACATGCTTCATTGAAGAGCGGCCCAGGCTCCTTGATCCGCGCGATGACCCCATTCGTCATGTTCAGGAAGGAGTAGACTCGCCTGAGGCGCGCAAGTGTATCCTCCGTCGCGGGGTCTCCCACCCCGGCACTCACGCCTTGATGGTCCTTCGGGAAACCGGTTGGTTCGTGTTCATCTTGCACGCCCGTTATCTTCCATCACCCCCTGGAATCACGAAACCGTACCGACATCGCCTGATGCAGAGGAGGAAATCCTTGCCGGCGAAGCACTGAATCCCGGCAGTATCGACCCTACTCGATCTCTTCGATCGCCAGCGGGTACTTCGAGGTGAGCTCGCACCCGTCTTTCAGGATGACGATGGGGTTCTCGTAGCGGAACCCGATGTCCTCCTCCTGCGCGGCGTACTGCATAGCGAGGATCACCATCTCGTTCTCCTGGTAGAGGTGCTCCGGGTCCGTCCAGTAGGGGATCGGCACGTCCATGCTCGCCCCGACACGCCACTCGTCCCCGAACAGCCCGATGCCGTGCTCGACGCCGGGCAGGATGAAATCGGAGCACCCGCGCTCTTCCGCGAACTCGCCGAGCTCGGTGATCAGGTCGCCCGGTGACGTGCCGGCGCGGTAGTGGTCGGCGACGAACTGGACGCACGCAACGAAGTTATCGGCGTGCCAGCGCTGACGCTCGGTCGCCGGCGAGAGCAGGTAGTTGTGCGAGTGGTCTCCCAGTGCCAGCTTGAACATACCGTGCAGGTCGAACATGAGCGGCTCGCCGGCGGCGAACTCCTTGACCGTCGGCGGCGTGCACGCGCCGAGGCCGGTGCGCCATCCGCTCGATATCTCGTTGAGGCCTGCGAAGTTCCACTCGGAGACGCTTCCCTCGCGGCGCATCGCGAGAGCGGCGATGCCGCCCAGCTCTGTCTCGGTCATCCCTTTCCACCCGCCGTTCTCGACCGCCTCGCGCGCCGCCTTCTGGCCGGCGTCGACGATCCGTCCCGCCTCGCGGAACCGGTTGATCGTTCCCTGGTCCTTGATGAGCGACGCGTGATCGACTATGTCGTGGGAGTTGATGAACTCGAAGCCCGGCATGGCGGCCGAGAACTTCTCGTACTCGTAGTGGGTCATCCATCCCTCGGCGGTGTACGTGGCCATGCCCGTCTCATAGCCGAGCCTGCCCTTCTTGATGCCGAGCTCTTCCTCGACGAAATACTGGATCGAATCTATCTGGTCGGCACCGCCCGCGCCGAAGTAGCCGCGGACGTGGTCTTCGTCCATCCACGTCTCGCTGAGAAGCCGGTTGGCGTCTATCACGAACGTGAAGATGGTGGGCAGCCCTTCCGCGGGTATCACGATATAGCTGCGCCACGGCACGAACGCGTCCACTATGAAGCTCATCGTACGGATGCGCGAGCCAAGGTAGACGTCGATGTCGCGCTCCTTCATCATGGCCTGGATGTCTTTTATCCGCTGCCCGGTGTCTACCGAGTAACGGTCGTCGTTGACGTCGGCTCTCATGGCAGCCACCTCCTTCTCAATAATCCGTAGGAATTGAAGCGAGCACCTTGTTCATCCGGTCCACTCGCGGCGCGAGCCTCATGGCCTTGGCCATGTTGCCGCGCAGCGTCAGCTTGCGTGACGTAAGGGCCCTGACCGCACCCAGCTCGCCGCGCGATATCTTGGCGAACGTATCGTAGTCGGCGATTATCTTGAACTCGGCGGCGGGGGGCTCGCCTTCCCCGACCTCGAACTTGCTTACCTTCCCGTCCTCGAACGCGATGAAGAGGAAGCGCTCCTTGCCGTCCGGGGTGTTCTGGTAGATGTTGGACATCGAGCTCGTCGTGTGATGCATGTTCTCCGGCGTAAGCTCGACGGACAGGCGCTTCTGCGCCTCCTCTGCCCACTCGGGACCCAGGTACATGAGATTTGCCATCGGTATCTCCTTTCCGCGGGTGTGAAAGCGGTTTTTTCTCTTTCAGCTATCGTACTACGTCCAATCGGACATTCCTATTTTGTGGCCGGAGCAAGCAAACTGGTGTAGATTACTTGACCGGTACGGGCCGCTTTTCTTCAAGTGACCGGGCGGCTTCCTTCGGGATCGTGCCGGCCGCCTGCATGGAGGAGACGGCATGACGGAAAAGAAGACCTACTGAGCGACTAGCGGCAGGAGCGAGGAAAAGAGTTGGCACAGGAACACGGGCGAAGATACGCCAAGAGCGACCAGGCCGTCCTGGTCGAGGACCTCGTCAAGTCGTACGGCGAGGTGGAGGCCCTGAAGGGAATAACATTCAACGTCCCGATCGGGACGATCTTCGGCCTCCTGGGACCAAACGGGGCCGGCAAGACGACGGCCGTGCGGATACTGAGCACGATCCTTCAGCCGGACAGCGGAAAGGCCCAGGTGCTCGGCTACGACTGTGTAAAAGACCCGGTTTCAGTCCGTTTCCGGATCGGGCTGGCGGGCCAGAGCGCGTCGGTTGACCTCAACCTCACCGGGCGTGAGAACCTCCAGCTCATCGGGCTGCTCGCGCAGCTCCCGAAAAAGGTAGTCAAGCCACGCGCAGAGGAGCTGCTCGAGCGCTTCCAGCTCTCGGCCGCCGCGGACCGGCCGCTGAAGACTTATTCCGGCGGCATGCTGCGGAGGCTCGACGTGGCCGCGGCGCTGGTGCAGCACCCGCCGGTCCTGTTCCTCGACGAGCCGACCACAGGCCTGGACATCCAGAGCCGGGCCGAGCTGTGGGAGGTCATCCGGGAGCTCATCAAGGAAGGGTCAACGGTGCTGCTGACGACCCAGTACCTCGAGGAGGCCGACCGCCTGGCCGACCGCATCGCGGTGGTCGACCACGGCGAGATAGTCGCGCTCGACACCACCACCAACCTCAAGAAGCAACTGGGAAGCACGAACATAGAGCTCGGGATGAAGAACAAGGAAGACGCGGTAAAGACCAGGGCGGTCCTGGACAAGGTCTTCCACGAGCCGACAGGCATTCTCGGCGTCACAGTGCACCTGACGTCAAGCAAGGGACCCACGGTGCTCGTTGAGGTCATACGTGCGCTCGAGGAAAACCAGCTCGAGCCCGAGACGCTGACGGTGCACGAACCCACGCTCGACGAGGTGTTCCTGGCGCTCACCGGGCACAGGGATATCGCCGACTCCGCGGCCGGGGTGAACTCGAATGGCTGACGTCCAGATTCCGGCCTTCGCCGAGGGGCAGTACAGGAGACCGCTCCTGGTCATCGGAGCCCTCCGCGATACCATGGCCATCGCGCACAGGTACCTGATCGACCTGAGGAGGACCCCGCAGCTCTTCGTCTTCACGATGATCCAGCCGATCATCTTCGTCATCCTGTTCCGGTACGTGTTCGGCGGGGCCATCCAGTCGACGATACCGGGGATCCCGTACGTCGATTACCTGATGCCCGGCATATACGTGCAGACCGTGGTGTTCGGAAGCATTGCAACCGGCATCGGCATCGCGACGGACGTGAAGAGCGGGCTGTTCGAGCGCTTCCGCTCGCTCCCGATGGCGCGCTCGGCCGTGCTGGCCGGCCGCACCACTTCCGACCTGACCCGCAACGTGATGGTCATGATAATCATCGCGTCGGTCGGCTTCGCTGTCGGCTTCAGGGTTCAGACGACGTGGTACCTGTTCCTGGCCGCGCTGCTGCTCGTGCTGTTCTTCGCGTACGCTCTCTCGTGGGTCTTCGCGATGGTCGGCCTGCTGCTGGGCGACCCCGAGAGCGCGCAGGCCGCGTCGTTCCCGATCATAGCTCCGCTGGTCTTCGCGTCTTCGGCCTTCGTGCCGGTTTCGACGATGCCCGGATGGCTGCAGTGGTTCGCGACCTACCAGCCGGTGTCCGTCACGGTCTCCGCCGCCCGCGCTCTCTGCCTGGGTGGCCCGACGCTCTCCTACCTGCTCCAGTCGCTGGCGTGGTGTTTCGGGATACTCCTGGTGACGGTGCCTATCGCAGTGTGGCGTTACAAGACGGCAAGTTAGTTCAGCCCAGCTTGTCCTGGGTCCGCTCCGGCAGCAGGAGTATGGCGCCCGCCAGGAAACAGAGTGCGCCGAGGAAGGTACCCGCGTTCACCAGCGCCTTGTTCACAACGTCGCCGGTCGTCGGCAGCATGAACGAGGCGATCCCTGAGATGCCGAAGAAGGCGGACCCGAAGATGTTCAGGTAGACGATCCACCACGAAAGGGTCCTCGGCCTCCTTACCCTCAGTACATGCCCGAGCTCGGCCCATGCCAGGCAGCTCGCGATGAGGAAACAGATCGACCCGTAGATATCAGGTTTCCAGATGAGGTGGTCTACCTGGTTCGGCCTCATGACCTCGGTCCATATCGAGTTGAACGTGCTCACGTTGAAATAGATGGTCCCGCCCAGTTGCACGAGAGAAGACCACCACGCAAGGTTCCGCGGCTCCCAGACGAACACGCGGATGCGGTGCTTTCCCTCCAGCTCCCTCCTGTGCGCGTTCACCGACTCGAGGTACTGGAGGAAGGCCGCGGACGTGAAGAATATCGAGCCGCAGAAGAAGAATCCGGCGTCCCATTTGAAGCGGCCGGCCGAGGCTGAGAATCCGGGCGCCGCGCCGATGGCGAACAGCGCCGCGCCGATGGCGAACAGCACTCCTATCCACCAACTGACCGCCCCGGGCGCCCACCAGGTGTTGCCGCGCCCGTTGTCGAGAATGGAATGAAGCTTGCGGAGCTCGCGGTAAGACTTCTCTATGCCGGACACCTCCGATCGCTTTGGCGAACGTCCATCAGGATACTGACAGCGAAGAGCACGTGGGCCACGACTAGCGGCGCGACGCCTTTATCCTCAGCACGTTCCTGAAGTAGTTCGGCGAGTACCTCAGCAGGTAGGTCGACCAGCCCGCCGGAGGTTTGCGGTAGTCCGGCACGGGCTTCATGACGAGGCTCTTCTTCGGACAGGCGACCGCGCAGAGGCCGCACCCGATGCAACGCTCAGGCTTGTGGAGGACGCTGCGCTGCTTGCCCTCGCCGAGCACCACGAAAGCCTTCATCGGGCAGGCGGCTTCGCATTTTCCACACGCCGTGCACGTCGCCTTGTCGTTTTGCGGCATGAAGTGGGGTTTCGAGATGAACCCGGGAGAGTTGAACTTTGTGACGGTGCTGAGCGCCCCGCAGCAGCAACCGCAGCACGAGCAGGAGGCGGTCGCGAACTTGCCGCTCTCCTCGTTGATCATCCAGGTGGCGAGCCCCTCTTTCTCGGCGGCGGCCTTCATGTCCAGGACGTCCTTCATGCTCGCCTGCTTCAAGCGGCCCTGCTCCACCAGCATCGGGGCGACGCTTCCCATGACGGTGCAGGTCTCGAGCATCCGGCCGCACCCTTCGCCTGTCAGCTGCTTCGACAGCCGGCACTGGCAGACCCCGATCGCGAAATCCTTGTAACGCTCCAGTATCGACTCGAGGCGGTCCGACGGCCATGCGGACGGCTCGTTCTGGATGACCTCGCCCACAGGCAGGTACCTGACGGCGTCGATCGGGCGCTTGGTATATTCCGCCACGTAGCCCGAGTCGACCAGGTCTTCGTAGAGCTCCGCGAAACGTTTGTGCCAGGGGGTCACCGAGTCCGCGGACTTGCGTATCAGGACGCTCTCGAAAGTGCCGGGGACGATCGGCATGATGGCGAACCATTCTTTGTCGCCTTCTCCGTAGGAAGCGATCAGGTACTTCTCGTGCGCGAGCTCTTTCAGGATGGCGTTCACCGATTCGATCGGCATGCCGGACTTCTTCGCCAGCCAGCCCGCTCTCCTGGGGATCCAGGGCTTGAGGTGGCGTATCAACTCCGCCTGCTCGTCGGTGTACATGTGCCGGAGCAAGGCCATCAGCGCGTCACCGCGCGGCGCTCCCCAGAAGAATGGGGTCGAGTAGTGGCTCTCCAGCTCTTTGAACGCGCTCGATACCGCCGGGACTTCTCCTGTCTGTTGCATGACCTTCCTTTTGTTGTCGGTCATCTCATGGGGTCAGGTCTTGAATTGTGAATTTTCACTCTACTGCTGAAAATGCCTTTCTTCAATTCACAATTCAAGACCTGACCCCACCCAGGTTCCCGAATGAAAGCAGTTCTTTATTGATGTAGTAGCAGGTGTCTTCGATGATTGTTTCGGACGAAAATGATTGCCATCTCTTATTGCGGTAGTTTGACGGGAGAGTACATCCCTCTTCGACGAGATAAATGATCCGGCCGTGTAATATTTCTTCGGCCAACCCGACTTCGTGAGACACATTTCCGGCCGGTATCCATTCTCCCATCTCGTTTCTCGCATCTTTGGTCAATACGACGATCATGGAAGATGTTTCTTTCATCTTTTCTTTGACCAGGCGGTCTACGCCGGCACCTCCACTGGCAGAGTCTTTCACCAGGACCGGGTTCAGGCCAAGGGACCCGACGTAGTCCGCTATCTTCCCGGTAGTGTCTTCTCTGGGTCCGTGGCTTATGAATATGTTGGAGGACGTTGCTTCTCCCATGTCGGTAACAGCACGAACTTTCTGGATACCGTGTTTTTCGAGCAGGTTCACCAGCGAATCCAGAGTATTCATTGCCCCCTTCAGACCTTTTCTGTATCGTTCGTCCTCCGCATCGAGATCACCCGCCGCGGTTTCAAATGCACTTTTGATGCTGTAAAGAAACGTCGATTCAGAGCCACAAATATCCGTTACCTCAAAGAGCGCTTCATTGAGCCAGCCCGAGACAGTTTCTCTGGCAAACAAGGAATCTGTCTTCGACAATCTTTTGGCTTCTTTCATAAGGTCTTCCAGCCGATTAACGGCGTCCTTGGTTTTCGCGTCCATGATCTTCTCCAGGCCTCGAAACACTTGCGATTCCGATTCCGGAACCGCTCCGAGTTTAGCACGGGACGGTAACGACTTCTGTTACTCTACGGAATGTGGATTACGCGCGATCGCATGGAGCGTGACGGGAGAAGGTGCGATGGAACAGGGATTCGCGTCTATCATAACCGCGGCCTCGACGCTGCTCGGGCTTGTCCTGGTAGTGCTGGTCTTCGCTCTCTCGAGCGCGAGCTCGCTCCTCGGAAGCATGGGCCATTCGGGGTCAGGTCTTGAATCGTGAATTAGTCCTGACTTCGAAAGTGCTTTTCTTCAATTCACGATTCAAGACCTGACCCCATCATTTCTTCGCGACCGCCTTGAAGAACGTGTAGCAGAAAGTGCCGTCCGGCCCGGACGTGCGGTACAGGTCGTCTATCCCAGCGTCGAAATCGACGGCTTCGGCCAGGCCCATCGAGATCGCGGTGTCACGAGCTCCCTCGACCATCGCGGTGAACGTGTTCCTTGTGAACCCCTCGACCATCTCCGGCCTCGACGCGTCGGCGTAAACGAACCTCGGGCTGACCGAAACGTCCCGGAAGCCGGCCTCACACAGAAGCGGGAAGAGGCGCCTTCCGATCAGCGCGTCGCCTCCGAGCCTGGCCTGGGAATCGATCAGGCACTGTACAGCGAGGCGCGCCCGCCCGCTGTCAGGGTGGAAGAAGGCCGACCCGTGGTCCCCTTCTATGACAGTGATGGTGCCGCCTACGCGAAGAAGGCTTCTCAGCACATCGAGCGCCGCCATCGGGTCGGACAGGTGCTCGAGGAGGAAGCAGACGAAGACGTGGTCGAAGCTCTCCGCGGGAAACGGCGCTTCGAAGATGTCAGCGGCGACGAGTGAGACGTTCTCGATGCCCGCAGATCCGAGCAGCTTCGAGGCTTCGGCGATGGAGTCGGGAGAGATGTCGACGGACGTGATGTGCGCCTCCGGGCTGTTGGTCGCCAGTGTGATGGTCTGCGCCCCGACCCCGCAGCCTGCTTCGAGCACCTTGCTCTCCGCCGGGTATCGCGTGTCGTGGTGGAGAAGTTCCACGAGCGTCTGCGCCTGGTCGTGCAGTCTCGAAGCTTCGCGCTCGGAGTAGCCGTGTACGTAGTCGTCGCGCGCCAAGCTCAACCCTCGATGCCGGTCGCGATCAGGTCCGCTGTCCTCGATGCCGCGAACTCGACGAAGACGGCGCACTTGTCGCGGAGGACGCCGCTCTTTCGCGCCGCCGCGCTTTCCTCTTTGTCTCTCCAGTCCACGCCGACGAGGTCGCCGCAAGCGACCGAAGAGAAACGCTCGACGAACTCGTCCATAAGGGTCTGGCACACAGTGTAGAGCCGTTTCCTATCGCCGCCGGACTCGTCCCTGCCCAGGACCGTGCCCGCCGCCATGACCGCACCGGTGACGGCCCCGCAGATATGGCCGCAGCCGCAGATGCCTCCGCCGAAGCCTGTCGCTATCCTCGGTATCAGGTCGTCGGAGACCTCGAGTCCTTCGGTGACGGCCATCAGCACCGATTCCGCGCAATTGAAGCCGGACCCGAAGAGCTCCTTCGCCCTCGCGCCGGTGACCTCGTGTTTGCTCCCATCTCCCATGATGATGACACCTCCGCTTCTGCTAGGATTCTATCATCGGGCAGGCGGGGAGACCGGACCCTGGAGGTGGAGATGATGGTAAGAACGGAACTTTATTTCGGCAGGGACATGCCGGCCAAGGGCGAGGTCTCGGACATCGAATTCGACTCGTTCGTCTCCAGTGTGGTGACGAAGGAGCTGCCCGAGGGCCTGACGCTGTTCGACGCGTACGGCCAGTACGAGGACAAAGACGGGACAGAGCTCAAGCAGGCCACGAAAGTGATGATCGTCTTCCACGAAGACACCGAGGCGGAGACCGCGGCCATCGAGAAAGTGATAGCGGCCTACCGCGAGAGGTTCTCCGGCGCGAAGGTGATGCGTGCGAGCGCGCCCGCGGACGTAGCGTTCTATGTCGATTGAATCGGGGTCTGATGCGGGGTGACGACGGACGGCTGCTGAAGAAAGCCTTCCTGCTCGGCGCGGCTACGGACGCCGCGGCGGTCGTGCCGATGCTCTCTGACGCCTGGGCGAAAAGGCTGTGGGGCTTCGAGGGCACCTATGGAAAATACCGTTACGCGATGCGCTTCGGCGCGTCACTCATGACGGGATGGACGTTCCTTCTGCTGTGGGCGGCGCGCAAACCGGTCGAGAGGCGCGCCGTCGCGCCGCTGACACTGATCGTTGTGGCGGGCCTCGCGGCCACCGAGGCGCTCGCGGTCGCTGATGGCGAGATGGACGCGGGAAAAGCGGCGCAGTCCTGGGCATTGCAGGCGGCCCTTGTGACGCTCGGCACCGCCGGGTTCTTGCGGGCGCGGAACCATGAAGGTTGACCACGTACGGATCTTGATACGGGTCCTGATCCTAGCGGCAACGACCGTCGCCGTGATCGGCTTCACTATTACGAGCAAGTACGTGTTCGTGATAGTCCCGCCGATCGCTGTCGCTGCCCTCTGGATATTGCTGAGGTACGCTGGACCGCCCGTCACCGTTCAGGAATCGGAGAAGAGGAACAGCGCGAGAAAGCGCATCTTGTTCCAGTTGGTGCTCTCACTCGTCATACTGTCGGGGCTGCTCGCCTACTCGATCGTGGACTACACGCGCAGGAACGTGATCGGCTACGCAATATTGTTGATTGAGCTCGTCATGCTGATAGGCCTGGACATCATCGAGTACATAAGGAACCGCGACCGCCTGGCCGGCAAACCCGACTGACTAAAAATGCAAAAAGGGGTCTGACCCAAAACGCAAGAAAATGCAAAAAGGGGTCTGACCCCTATTACGTCGTAATTGGTAAAAAAAGAACCCCGTGAGCACGAAAACTGGCAATGGGTCTGGCACATTACGCAAGAAAATGCAAAAAGGGGTCAGACCCCTTCTTGCGTGAATCAGGGGGCGAAGCCGATCGATTCCTGGCCCCAGGTCCTGTTGTTCCCGTACATGGCGCGCTCGACGACTATGTCTTTGTCGGACACCACGACGGCTGAGACCTCCCAGGTGTTCGGCACCGTGTCCGCCACGAAGAACGTGAACCGCGACGCCGGCGGCATGACGGCGGAGGGGCCGCCGACCGGCCCGTTCGGCGTCATGTAACTGAGGAAGACAGTGGCGCTCTCCGAGCCCGGGTTCTGCACCGTAAGCCAGGTCTCCATGCCGGGGCCTGTCGAGCCCTCGGCCAGGTACCACGACTTCTTCGGCGTAGTCACGCCGATAGAGTCGTCCGCCCACGTCCTTCCGTTGCCGTACATGGCCCGCTCCACTATCACCGGGTTGTCGCTGGTGACAACCGCCGAGAGGCTCCACGCGTTGTTGACCGTGTCCGCCGCGTAGATGGTCTTGCGCGCGCTGGACGGCACCGTGAATGTCGGGCCGGTGATGCGGCCGCCCGCCGGGGTCATGTAGTCGATGTGGACGTGGGCCTCGGGGTAAGTCGGGTTCTGGACCAGTATCCACGTCTCCATCCCGGGCCCGGTCGAGCCCTCGGCCAGGTTCCACTCGGTCGCCGGCAACGGCGCCCCGATCGAGCCGGTGGCCCACGTCTTCGACGAGTTGTACATCGAGCGCTCGGCCACGACGGGCTGGTCCGCTATCACCCTCGTCGACACGCCCCAGTAGCCGTTGACGTAGTTCGCCAGGTTGAAACTGCGCCGGGACACCGCCGGCATGACGACCTCCAGACCGGCCCTGGGCCCCTTGTCCGTCATGAACGAAAGCTTGACGTCGACCGCCGTCCTGTTCGGGTTCTGCACCAGTACCCACGTCTCCATGCCGGGCCCCGTCGACCCCTCGGCAAGATACCAGCTGCTGCTCGGCTTGAGGACTCCTATCGAGTTGTGGGCCCACTGCCTGTTGTTGCCGTACACGGACCTCTCGACCACCACGTTGCTGTCGCTCGACACCATAGTGGAGACGTCCCACTGGTTCGGGATGCTGTCGGCGGCGAAAAAAGTACGCCGGGAATGTGGAGGCATGGCCACGGTCGGCCCGGGCACCTCGCCGTTCTGGGTCATATAGGTGAGCCGCACAGTCGCCACGCTTCCCCCCGGGTTCTGGACGAGGACCCACGTCTCCATCCCCGGCCCGGTCGAGCCCTCGGCGACGTACCAGTTGGTCCACGACGCCGGTGGTGGGGGCGGCGGTTCGTTTCCGGTCAGGACTGTGGCATGGTGGTCGCCCGTCCTCCTGAACATAGGCCACGGCAACGGGTCGGTACCCGCCACGGCCGCGCAGTCGTAGACGCGGAACGTCCCGCCCGCGAAGCTCCCGCCAGGCGCGTCGCCGCTGACCGCCGCGACCTCGACGCGCCCATCGGCGTCGAAATCGCCCACCGCCGGCTCGCCGACGCAGAAGTTGGCCATGTCGATGTTGAAGAGCTGGGCGCCGGTGGAATCCCAGGCGTAGAACCGCTGCCCCGACCCGAGGATGATGTCGGGCTTTCCGTCGGCGTTGACGTCGCCGAGCGAGGGGGAGGCGAAAGTCGGGCCGCCGAGGCCGGACACCTGCAGGACGAGGCGGCCGTCCGGCTTGATGACCGCGACCGTCTCGTTGCCCCACCCGTTCACCGAGAGGGTCCCGATCACGATCTCCTTCACCCCGTCGCCGTCGATGTCTCCTATCGCCGGGGAAGAGAACGTATCGCCGGCCACGGCCACCGGCCAGCCGGGCAGCGTGTTGCCCTGGCTGTCGTACGCGTATACCTTCATCCCTTCGGTCGTCAGCTGGCCCTTTGCCGTGTAGTAATGACCGCTGCCGACGACGATCTCGTACCGGCCGTCACCATTGATGTCCGCGACCGCCGGCGACGACCAGGTCACCTCCGGCGTGACCTTCGGGAAGCCGGGCGCGATAGAACCGTCCTCGTCGAGCACATAGAGAAGCCCGCCGGGCGGGTACGGCCAGTTCACCCCGCCGGTCGAGTCCGCCCCGATGACCACTTCCTTCACGCCGTCGTAGTCGATGTCCGCGAGCGCGGGCGATGACCAGACGGTGTCCTCGTTGTTGTAAGGCCAGCCGGGCAGCATCCGCCCGGTGTACGCCCAGGCGTAGACTCGCTGCCCGTAGCTCCCGACGACTATCTCGGCGATCCCGTCCCCGTTGATGTCGCCGACAGCCGGCGACGAGAAGATCCCCGCGATGCCTTCGACCGAGTGTGTCTGCTTCGGCCAGCCCCACTTGCCGAGTGGGTTGCCTCCCGAGTCGAACCCCCAGATCCGGCCGCTCATGTCCCCGACCCATATCTCCTGTTGCCCGTCACCATCGACGTCGGAGCAGGCCGGCGTGCTCTGGATGGCCGACCCCGTGAAGTAGCTCCACATCACGGTCGCGTCGGGCCTGAAGCAGTAGAGGTTGCCGTTCTGGTTGCCGACCAGAAGCTCCTGCACCCCGTCGCCGTTTATGTCGGACGCGCAGATGCCCGCCTGGTAGAAGCTCGAGCCGGCGTCGAATATTCCCTGTGGCGCCGGCGCGCCGAACGTCCCGGCCGCGCGGGCGGGGCCCGGCGAGAAGGCAAGGGAGAACGCGGTCACGAGGACCAGCGCCGCGGAGGCGGCTGCGATGAAACAGGTCTTGCGGATGAGATACATCACTTCACTTGATCGTCGCCGATTATTGCCCGCACAAACATGATAGCGGGCATGCTGCGACAATCAAGCAAGCCGACGGGGCGGCGACCCGCTCAGTGAAGCCAGGTCGTTATCTCGTCGAGCGGCGGACGGCCCGTAGCCGCCGGCCACTCGGTGGCGTAGCCGAGCGCGCATCCGACCAGGGCGAACTCCCCCGGCGTGAGCCCGAGGAGCTTGCAGATGTCCGGGTTGTCGGACTGCTGAGAGATCGCCGATATAAGACGGAACCCCATCCCGAGCGCCGTGGCCTTCAGCCACATGTTCTCCATCACGTGCGCGAGCGACTGCAGCTCGGCCGGCGGGAACCCTTTCTTCTCCGCGGCCAGGACGAAATACGGGGCGCTCTCGAAGCCGATCTCTCCGCCCTCCGCGACCGACTTCAGGCGTATAGCGAACGCGGGGGCCTCGATGCCTTCGGGAAGGCTCGCGAGCATCGCCTTGACCGCCTCGATGATGCCATTCTTGAGGATCCTCGCCACCTCCAGCACCGGCTCGCCGCCTCGCTCCATGACGAAGAACCGGCGGAAGAGCCTGTAATCCCCGACGGCCACCGATGCGTAGGGCGCGAGCAGGCCCGCGTGGAGCACCTGTTCGATGTGCTCCTTCGGCGGAGCCTCTTCGCTGAAAGACCGAATCGTGCGGCGCTCGGCTATCACTTTGTCGAGCTGCCTGTTGAGCTCCGTGTCTATCTCGCGTGCCATGATGCCTCCTCGACTTGGCGGTCGCCATGTTGCCGGGCGGCCTCCCCTGAAATGCGGCGCTGATGCCTGGTCGACGTCCTCCACGATGTTCATGCTTCTGTGAAGCGGGCGCAAGCCCTGCCTTTCTGGCCGGACCGTATTCCTTTGCGGGCCGGATGATAATAAGATTGTGAGTCGCTGGCTCTAGTAATTGACGTGCGCGGCACTGAGGAAAGGGGCGACCATGGGCAGGAAAGTTCTCCGGACGAAACTGTGCGACATGCTGGACATCGAGTACCCGATACTGTGCGCCGGGATGGGGCCTAACCTCCTCGGCGAAGAGGTCGGGGCGCCAGTGGACCTGGTGGTCGCAGTATCCGAAGCCGGCGGGCTCGGCGTGCTGGGCGCGAGCGGGTACACGCTGGACGAGCTCCGGCAGTCGATCAAAGAGATCAGGGCGAAGACAGACAAGCCGTTCGGGGTGGACCTCCTGCTCCCGAAGAACCTCGCGGCGTTTGACGCGCCGGAAGGGGTCCAGGAGATACCGTTGGAGGATGTCATCAAGACACTGCCTCAGCCATACCAGGACTGGGTCGCGCAGATGAGGTCGGACCTCGGCATCCCCCAGGTCGAGATAATGGTGAAGCCGGACACCACCACAATGAAGCCGGCAGAGGCGGTCGCCATCTGCATCGACGAGAAGATCCCGTTGTTCTGCGCGGGGCTCGGCAATCCCGGTTACATGGTCGAGGAGGCTCACGCCAACGGCATAAAGGTGCTGGCCATAACCGGCAACTCCAAGAACGCGAAACGGATGGCCGACTCGGGCGTGGACCTGCTCGTGGCTCAGGGACACGAGGCCGGTGGCCACACCGGCCGGGTCGGGACGATGGCCCTTGTCCCCGCCGCCATCGACGCAGCGGCCCCGGTGCCGGTGATAGCCGCTGGCGGCATCGCAGACGGAAGGGGAGTTGCGGCCGCACTGGCGATGGGCTGCCCGGGTGTCTGGGTTGGAACAAGGTTCCTCGCGACCGTCGAGGGCGGCGCGTCGGACGCGATAAAGCGGCACATAGTCGAGACGACCGATGAAGGTACCAGAGTCAGCACGATGTTCACAGGGAAGACGCTGCGCTCGATAAGCTCTAAGTTCCACGACGCGTGGGACGCTTCGGGGCTCGCGCCGCTCCCGTTCCCGATGCAGATCATGATCTCGTCCGCGCTGTTCGGCGGCCTCGTCGAGGCGAACAAGGACGACTACATCGGTGGCTTCGCCGGGCAGGCGGCCGGGATGATCCACGAGATAAAGCCGGCGGGCGAAGTGCTGATGGACATGGTCGAGGAGACGGTCGACATCCTGACGAACAAGCTGCCCGCGAGCGTCACGGTCTCCTAGCCGCATAACGGAAAGGGCCGGTCATGTTCAAGGTGAAAGCCGCCGTCATGCTGATGGATTTCAGCGAGAGGCACCCGTTGTTCGTCCGCTATGGACTGCGGCCGATCTCCAATGCTCCCTGGATCTCGAAGAAGCTGAAGGTGATGGTCAGGGCGTACATGGGCTCATCCTCGTTCGATATCCACGACGTCGACATGAAGAAGGGACGTATCGGTGTCGGCGGGGTCGACGAGATAATGTTCGGCTCCGAGCTGCTCAGGGTGATGCACGAGGTGTTCGCCCGGATGGGGCCCGAAGAAAAAGAGCGGGCACTCTACGACGTCGGCTTCGTCACCGGCTACTACGAGGCGATGGACGCGATAAGGAAGGAGCGCTGGGCGGCCACGTGTCTTCGTCCCGCTGATGACGAGCGGCGGCCTTCTGGAGCGCGTGAGGGAGGACCCGTTGATGGCGGAGCTCCTGAGCAAGGTGCTGGTGACCGAGTCGAGGATAATAATCACCGAAGGTGGCTGGGGCATCGTAGAGGAGTTCGACTTCACGTCGGAGCCGTTGCGTGCGGTGCTCTCCCACTCGCAGGAGGTGGACTGGCTCGGGCCTTCCGACGCGCCCGTCTGCCACTACTTCGCGGGTGGTGCCGCCGGTCACGTCAGCGCGATAACCGGTGAATGGTTCGAGGGCAGAGAGGTCGAGTGCGCGGCGACCGGCGCCGCGCGGTGCGTCTTCGAGATGACCCCGTCCGGTGACGGGAAGGCGGAGCTGGTGCGGCGCGAGATGGCGTGCCGTCTCCTTGCGATGCGCTGACCACGGAATAAGTCCGGCTGACAGGGAGGAAACGATGGCATTCATAGCGGCACACCTCGCACACGCGCCCGACGCCGACCCGGCGAAGGACCGAAGCGTGATCGAAACGGGGAAGTACAAGCTCATCACGGTCGTGGTGCAGAACCAGGGGCAGGCGCTTGCGGTATCCAGGGAGCTCGTGGAGAAGGAAGGCGTGCAGTCAATCCTTCTCTGTCCGGGGTTCAGCCACAAGGACATCGCGGAGCTCCAGGAGGCGATAGGGCCTGAGGTGGGCGTGTGCGTCGCCAGGGGAGACGCGTCGAGCAACAGGGTCGCGATGGAGGTAATGAGAAAAGAGTGGGCATAGGGGATAGGCGCTGGAGAAAGGGGCACAGATGGATTCGCAGTACCTCCTTCTGACGGTCGAGGACAACCTTGCGACTGTCACAATAAACCGACCGGACAAGGGCAACTCGCTTTCGCCGGACGTGCTCTCGGAGATAGAGCAGATGTTCAACGAGCTGAGCGCTCGGACCGACGTCCACGTCGTGATGCTGACCGGCGGCGAGAAGATGTTCTCGGCGGGCTTCGACCTCGACTTCATCAAGACGATCAAAAAGGATTCGAACGAGGAGTTCACAGCCCTCTTCCACAGGGCGTACCGTTCGATAATGTTCTGCAAGGTGCCTGTCATCGCCGCTGTCGGGGGCGCCGCGATAGCCGGCGGCTTCGACCTCACGCTGATGTGTGACATACGTTACGCGTCCGAGCGGGCGAAGTTCGGGCAGCGCGAAGTGGTGCTGTCGCTCAACCCGCTCCTCGACCCGCTGTGGAGGATTATCGGGCTTGGCGCGGCGAAGGAGCTCGCGCTCACCGGCAGGATCATCGACGCGGAGGAGGCGTTCCGGCTGGGCTACGTCAGCAGGATATTCCCGACCGGCGAGGTCGTCGGGTCGGTGACGAAGATCGCGAAGGAGATGGCCTCCTACGACCGGGACTGCCTGGTCGAGACGAAGCAGCTGAGCATCAGCGTCCTTGAGATGAGCCTCGATTCGGCGATGAAGACCCAGGAGTGGCTGTTCCGCTCGTTCATAGGGTCAGACGACAACAAGGCGCGCATCGAGGTGCTCCTAGAGACGATCCGCAAACGCTCCAAATAACCCCCTTACAATCCCAAATGGAAAAATGGGGTCTGACCCCTTTTGGCAACAAAAGTTGAAAAGGGGTCAGACCCCATTTTGCCATTTTGCGTTTTTGGGGTCAGGGTTCGCGGGAGGCGAGGCCGAGTGACGCGATCATCTTGTAGGTGGGGCAGTACTGCGCCTTCCACTCGTCGCGCGAGTACTTCACGCAGTCGATGCAGGCGATCTTAATCAGCAGCGACTGGAACAGGCCGGCCGACAGCAGATAAAGGAAGAGCGCCTTGATGTCCCGCCGCGCTGCGATGGCGGGCAGGAACTGGAATATCGCCAGGGTCGAACCCTCGGCGAAGTAGCCCGCTTTGTTAAAGGGCTTGTCCTGCTTCTTGAAGAGACGTGCCGCGTATCTCCCTCCGTAGAAGAAGTCGCAGGGCTTTCCGTAGTTCTCGCAGCGCGCGCAGATGAAGTACTTCGGGATGGTCGCCCACCCGAGAAGGCCCGCGAGCCAGAGGAAGAACCAGTGGGGCCTGTTGCGGAGGATGGCCCTCGCGCCGCAGGCTATGAAGACCAGTCCAGCGCCGATCAGGACCGCCTGCTCGCGCGGATCGGCATTCGGATACTCGGGCCCGGGGACGCACTCCACACATGTCACTGTCATGACGATCACCTCGCGATTCTCCGTCGGTCCGGCTAATCATATCAGCGGACCCAGCGAAAGGCAGCGACACACCGCGCGACTGGAGTCGCGCCCCGGCGGCGGCGCGATATATAATCACGCCCAGTCAGACAGATACGACAAGCAAGCGGGGGTCCTCAGTGACAGAGAACAGCGCGCCATCGCGATGGGCCGATCCGAGGATCTCATTCTTCCTCATGATATCCACCTTCGTAATAGGCGGCATCGGGATCGCACTGGGCTTCTACGGGCTGTCAAAGGGCGGAGGCCCGAAGGCGCTGCACTACTCCATACTGCTGACCGTCGGCGTGCCGGGCCTGCTGTCGCTTCTCCGCCACTCGGTCTTCCACGCGAGCGACGCCTCGAGGACAGACTACCAGGGGGAGCCGTTCTTCATGATCGAGCTCGGCTTCGCCACCGGGGCCATCGCCGTCCTCGCCATCTTCGCATTCGCCGGTAACTGGGGCGTCGCCGCGGAGGCGGCGATAACTCTCGCCTACGCCCTCTACCTGGCGCTGGCGCTCTGCCTGTTCTTCGTGCGAATGAAGTCGAAAGGGCTGGACGGCGGCAGGATATTCAGCATGGTCATGTGGCTGTTCGTCGTGGTGTTCATGTTCTACTTCGCGATAGCGGCGGCCGTTGCCGCGAACCTCTCACCCTTCTGAGAGGGACGCTTCAGCAGCTGCTCTCCTCGGGAAAATCCGCGAGCCCGAACTCGAAACAGGCGCCCGAGTCGTTGTACGCCCGGATGTAGCCGTTGTAGACCTTCACGATCCTCTCCGCCGTCGCGAGCCCTACCCCGGTCCCTCCCTCGCCCGACTTGAAGAACGGGTCGAATACCCTCTCCAGGTCGTCGGTCGGGATGCCTCTGCCGTTGTCACACACGACGTAAACGTGTATCTCCCCCGGCCGCTCCAGCCGGCGGACCCTGACGATAGGCGTAGGGTTGTCGTTGTGCTTGACCGCGTTCCCGATGATGTTCGTGAAAAGCTGGTAGACGTGGATCGGGTCCGCTCGGAGCGAGCCCAGCCTGTCGACGTACACGATCACGCGCCTCGACTCTATTTCGCCCTGCCGTTCCTCGAGCACGTTGCGCACGACCTCGTCCACGTCGACGTCCGTCGCGTCCACGGTCTTCTGGCCGGCCTCCGCGAGTTCGAGCAGCCGGGTGACGAGCGACTCAGCCCTCTCCGTTCCCGAGGCCAGGCCGCTCAGCAGCTTTCGCAGGTCCTGGTCGCGCTCCTCCGACGCCGGCATCGAGAGGACCCTGTCGATCGACTGCCCCGCCAGCCCGATAGTGGTCAGTGGACCCTTGAGGTCGTGGGATACGGTGTGCGCGTAACCCTCCAGCTCGGCGTTGATCCGCCGCAGCTCCTCCTGGGTCTGCCTGATCTCGGTCACGTCGTGCAGAGTCAGAAGCCGCCCCATCAGGTGCCCGCTCCTGTCGCGCAGCGGCCAGAGCCTCAGGTCGTAGTGAGCATTCTCGCCATCCCTCACGACCTCAATCTCGCCCCGGGCGTCCTCGATCTCCGGGTCGAGAAGGCGGACCAGGTCGGGGAGGTCGCTGAACACGTCCGAGGCCTGGCGGCCAAGGAGCTTGTCCTGCTTGTCGCCGATCATCTTCTGACCCGCGGGGTTCACGTCGACGATCCGGTTCTCGGAATCGATGGCGCCCATCACGTCGCCCATTCCTTCATAGAACACGTTCGTGGCGATCGGACGCAGGTCGAGAAGGCGGTACCGGAAAGCCGCCGAGGCGACCAGGATGCCGGTGAGAGCGAAAGCGACGGGCGTGATGTCGATGTTCTGGACCGACGAGGAGAAGAACACGTAGATGATGTGACCGGACAGCGGCACCAGGGTAGCGAGTATCAGGAGTCGGGCCTGCCAGGCGTAGAAATGCGGCAGCCTGAAGACGGCCCTCAGAAGCGCGATTATCCCGAGCAGGATGAGGAGATACCCGTACGCAACCTCGACCCAGAACCACGGCCCGTGAGCGTAGATCGCGGTGATGCCGACGGACGAATGCGTCAGCGTGACGCTGTTCCAGACCAGGTGCTGAACGCCGGACGTGAACACCAGCACGATCGAGATGAACGGGATGACCCACAGAAGCGCAATGCGCCTGGCGGTAAGCCATCTGTCCTGCTGCGTGTACCTGAGGGCGAAGAGCAGGAAGAAGACCGGCGTGGTCTGGCTGCCGAGGTAAGAGAAAGAACCCCACAACATCTTCGTGAAATGAGTCGTGGCCATCCCCTCGAAACCCTGGAAGAGCGACCACAGGGCTATCGACAGCATCAGCAGCGCAAGCTCCGTGCCGGCGGTGACTGAGCGGCGGCGCCAGGCGAAGACCGCAAGCCATCCGGAAACGACTGCGGACACCAGCAGGATTATGGTGTAAGCATTGGGGCCTGTTGCCAAACTACTCTCTTTTTGATAGACTGGACCTAGTCATATGACTAGGAGGTAATGACACATGGGCTATCCCACCAAGGTCCAGCAGATCACCCGCAAGAACGCCAACCAGTTCTACA
>Ga0209539_1000039_pt1 | contig 78009 bp, 76 predicted proteins | sample BarGraNGADG00312_2_FD_184499 | JGI IMG/M metagenome (GOLD analysis project Ga0209539, IMG submission 184499) | Arctic peat soil microbial communities from Barrow, Alaska - Barrow Graham LP Ref core NGADG0011-312 (SPAdes) (version 2) | ecosystem: Environmental > Terrestrial > Soil > Wetlands >...
TGAAGCCACACCTGCCAAAACAGTAACAACATCGAACACCAAAGTCAAAGTGTGGTTTAAGGCTAACATTGCCTGAGGATTGGCAAGCGTCTCCCTGTCCATATAGAACAATTGAAAAAAGAAGCGGAAAATCATGCCTATAGCAAAACTGAACAAAATGGCACAAACATATAAGAGGATTGTTGACAACAGGGGTTGTTGAACAAATACATTGACTTTAGCTGTTTTACTTTCGGTATTGTTGTTACTGTGTTCATTTTCAACAATATCAGGCATCTTGCTTTTAATGAAAGCAACAATAAGCACCACAATAATAAGGGCAAGCGCTACATAGGGTACCCACATTGTTTTATGCGCAATTTCAGCATTTTGCTGAGCGGAAAGCGTAACATCCGAATGGTAAAAATATAATCCGCCAATATACGGGGCAATTGGCCAGCCAATGGCATTGAAAGATTGCGCCAGGTTAATACGGGATGCTGCATATTTTGGATCTCCCAACACTGTGGTATAAGGATTGGCAACAGTTTCGAGGAATGAAAAACCCATGGCTACCAGGCAAACGCCCAGGAGAACAGCCCAGAACCCGTCAATTTTGGTTGCAGGATAAAACCACAGACAGCCTACTGCAGCTAAACTCAGACCTAAAATAATTCCCCATTTATAACCAAGTTTATGAATAAACCATCCGGCAGGTAATGCCATGAAAAAATAGCCCAGATAATGTGAAAACTGAACATTGGCCGAGTCGGCTTTTGTCAGATGGTAGAAATCCTGAAAATGCTTGTCCATGGTATCTATCAAGCTGTTACCAACCGCCCACAAAGTAAAAAGTAGCGCAACCAGGAAGAAAATCAGGGTGTGGTTTCTCCCGTCTTCAGTGGTAAAAAGGCCTTTTTTTGTTTTTGCCATTTCGTAAAGAATATTTAGTATAATTAAAATATTGGGGTCACGCCCTTTTTCAAAATTATATTCCCGTATTTGGCTGTCTCTCCTGTCATTACTACCGCGAAAGCATGCTTAGCCCTTTCGTAAAACGCGAATCTTTCGACCCGTTCAATGGATGCCGCCTTTGGATTGGTCTGACGGATACTCTTCAAATAACACTCTTCGACCCCGGGATCCAGGGTGTCACCTGGCACTGCAGCCATCATGGCCAAGGGATGCGCGACATATTCATCAAGTTCAAAGAGCGGAAGAATGGCCGACAGCAGATCAGCGATTTTCAGTCCGTCGGCACGTAAAACACTTTTATTAAAAGTCTCACCTGGGAAATGAGCATCAGCCAAAACGATTTCGTCGCCATGGCCCATCCTGGAAAGAATACTGAGCAATTCAGGACTGATAAGAGGAGAAATACCTTTGAGCATAAGTTTGTCTAATTTTTCAGTTCAAATCTATCGTAATTACCGATGAATTCCAAAAGACAATCAGACTAATTATGTTTAAAACAGAATCCACATTCGGTTTAGAAAAATATTCACCATCTGTACCATAAGCACTCCGGTGGTCTTTGGCTGAGATGATAAACGACCGTGACAATTATGTTTTATGCGGATCTTGTGGAATTTGATTAATCCATTTGCGCTGCCCTCTATGATCCCCGGAATAATCAATTTTTAACCCTTCGTGAAATACATAACATTGTAAATAATTATGTTATTAAATTGTATTTCAATTACTTAAATAATAATTTTTTCAACTATTTCCGAACATTTTAGAGAGAATACTGTTAACTATTTTACAATGACATTGAATTGAATTTTAACAAATTAACCTAACCTAAATCTTTTTCCTACGTCTTAACCAAAGAAACGCCTTGTACAGCAAACCAATACATTAACCAACTGGATTTACCTCTGTCAGGAGGTGAAGAATTATCAGATTCAAGATTCCATCTGAAAAAATAGCGATCCGAATTTCCGGATAGATATCCCATTGCGCTTTTCAAATGGATTGTATTTACAAAACCCTTATTTAACTCGCTAAATATCAATCACATTGAAACATCTTATCAGACAAATCTCCGATTCGCAAGCTAAATCGACCCCTTCCATGGCAGACGATTATTTCTGTAAAAAAAGAATGATTCCCTGTTTTCGGATATTATTCCTGCTGTACGCACTGACCGTAATAACCGGAAACAACCCTGTCATTGGAAATAATTATCGCTTAGCGGATAGAGACGCCATTGTTAATAGTGGCTCAAACCCAGCTTTTGTAACCATTGCAACAAGAGTAGAGAACTGGAATATCCTTTCTGAAAATTCAGCAAGTCAATTTCAGAACCCAGTACTGATCGATGAAGCTCCTACAATCAGTAGCTTTTTGCCGACAACTATTTGTTCAGGAGGGACTGTAGTAATCACGGGCACCAACCTGAATGGAACTACTGCTGTCAGTTTCGGAGGTCAGGCTGTAACCTCCTTTACAATAGATAGTCCTACTCAAATCACCGTAATAGCGGGTAACGGCACATCCGGAAATGTGACCGTATCAACACCATCAGGAAGTGCATCGCTTGCCGGAATTGTGGTTAATGCGTCAGTTGGTGGCACGGCAACAGCAAAGAATAATCCAATCTGTTATAATACATCAGCAATTATAACTTTATCAAATTATATTGGTTCTATTCAATGGCAGAAATACAACAAATCATCATCAATATGGGAGGATATAGCCGGTACAACTGCGAATTTAACTCAAAGTAATCTATTAGAAACTTCTTCCTTCCAAGCAATTGTAACAAACGAAAGTTGTTCCGCGTCTTACAGTAATATTGTCAACATAGAAGTAATACAAAAACCAGTTGCAGGATCAATTACAGCTGATTTTCAAAAAATCTGTTACGGTTCACAGACAACCTTATTTCTTTCTGGACAGACCGGTACTGTCCAATGGCAAAAATCTTCTAACGGCACGGCTTGGAATAGCGCCTCTTCAAGTAATGTCAATGATCCAATAACAACATTCACTACACCATCGTTAACTTCCAAAACATACTACAGAGCTGTTTCTATTAATAGTTGTTCTACTAAAATTTCTAATGAAATTTCAATCGACATCGATCCACCCTCCGCGGGCGGTTCCATTTCCGGCAGTGCCACTTATTGCACAGGATCCATCACGACCACTACCCTGACGCTCAGCGGATATACAGGAACTATTACCAAATGGCAATCCGCAGCAAACGGTGATTTCAGTACTGGCGTTTCTGACATCTCCAATACCAGCACTACCTGTACAACAGCCTCTAATCTCTCTGCCACAACGTATTACCGGGCCGTTGTAACCAGCGGGACCTGCTCATCAGCCAATAGCAGCACAGCATCAATCACTATCAATGCGGTTTCAGTCGGAGGAGCCATTTCTGGCAGTAATACTGTATGCTCCGGAACAAACAGTACCAATCTTTCACTTTCCGGTCATACCGGAACCATATTGAGATGGGAATCTTCCACAGATAATTGGACAACTTCTTCCGTTAACATAAATAATACCATGACAAATCTAACCGCTTCCAATCTTACAACCAGTACCAAATATCGTGCAGTGGTCCAGAGCGGAGTTTGCACCGAGACAACCAGCACTGATGCCGCCATTACAGTAAATGCCGATCCTGTTGCGGGAACAGCTCCATCGAACTATGTAATCTGCCAGGGAGCAACCGCTTCAATAACCTTATCCGGGAGCAGTGGATTCATCCAATGGCAGCAATCCGCAGACGGCTCCACCGGATGGTCAGACATTACAGCAGCTACAGCCTCCACCTTTGCTCCGGAGACTCCATTGGCCGGCACCTACCATTTTCGGGCCAAAGTGTTCAACGGAGTATGTATTCCAGTTTACACTACCGTGGATGTTGTTGTCCAATCAACCAGTGTCGGCGGAAGTATCTACGGAACAATTAACATCGCTTATGGCACCGCTACCGACCTTATTCTCCAAGATTACTTTGGCAACGTCCAACGCTGGGAAAGAAAATTATCATCAGGAAGCTGGGAGATAATTGCCAATAATTCAATATCCCTGACAGAAATTCCCACCAACATAGGCTCCTGGCACTTTCGGGCGCAGGTGGCCAATGGTTCATGCGAGGCCGAATATTCAAATGAGTTTCACATGACTGTAAGTCCTAAAGAGCTAACGGTAAGCAGCGCAGTTGTTGCAACAAAAGTATATGATCAAAATGCCGGTGCAATAGTGTCAGGTGCCGAACTATTAGGTGTTGAAACAGGTGATGCAGGGAAAGTCACACTTGGAAATTCCACCGTTGGCACTTTTGCCCAATCCAATGCAGGATCCGGTATAGCAGTTTCTACAACCATGACACTAATCGGTGCTTCCATGGGGAATTACTTCCTCACACAACCAGCAGGTTTGAGAGGAGATATTTCAGCAAAGACACTTACCATTACCGCCAATAACATCTCTAAAGTATATGGTTTAAATTACACATTTGTTGCAACTAATCCAGGTGACTTCAAAGTCGAAGGACTCATTAGCCCTGATTCTGTCTTAGGTATTACATTGTCCAGTCCCGGAGCACTAACGGTGGCCCCCGTCTCAGGATCGCCCTACGACATCATACCAGACGCGGCTACCGGCACGGGTCTTAACAATTACCAAATCACCTATTTAACTGGCAAACTAACTGTTAGCAAAGCACTTCTGGTCATCATGGCCGACGATAAGTCCAAAACCTACGGGGCAGCCGACCCTTTGCTTACGTACGGTTACTACGGCTGGGTGAATGGTGTTGAGCCTATTGCAACCACTCCGGATATCCTGACTTCCTTGTTAACAAACTCTCCTGTTGGAACCTACGAGGGGGCAATCGCTGTTTCAGGTGGTTTTGCAGAAAATTACACTTTCAGTTACATCCCCGCAGATTTTACTGTCACTGTCGCTACCCAGCATATCACATTTGATGACATGGCAGATGAGGTCTATTCCGACGGATTAATACTGAATCTGCAGGCAACGGCCAGTTCGGGATTAGCAGTAAGTTTCAGCGTAGTAAGTGGTCCTGCTGAAATTTCTTCAGGAAACAAATTAAATATCACAGGGGCAGGCTCAGTTATTATTGCTGTTGCGCAACAAGGGGATTTAAACTGGACCATGGCTACTACTGTCAACAAAACACTGACCATCCACCAGGCAGATCAAAAAATCACCTTTGATCATTTAGCTGATCTTCATTTTGGTGATTCTCCTGTAACCATTACTGCCACAGGCGGATTGTCAGGTAATCCAATTCTTTTTTCGAGCTCCGATCCTTCCATCGTTACCTGTACCGGCTCCAACGGGTCTTCCCTTAACCCCGTAAAGGCCGGTACTTGTATCATTTATGCCAATCAGGCAGGAAATAGTAATTACAATGAGGCGTCAATCAGTCACAGCTTCGAGGTGGTCAAATCCAACCAAAACCTAACCTTCAATCCACTCGATGCAAAGACCTTCGGTGACGCCTCATTTATTCCTGCTGCATCAGCCAGCTCCGGACTTCCCGTTAGTTTTACCAGCAGCAATACCTCCGTTGCAACGATTTCTAACAGTAACCTAACCGCCACAGGTGCCGGTACTACAATTATTACAGCTGCTCAGGCAGGCAATGATAATTATAGTGCCGCACCTTCTGTTGATCAAATACTTGTTGTCAATAAAGCGCAGCTAACCGTCACAGCAACTGCCCAATCCAAAACTTATGGAGCAGCCAACCCGACACTCAGCTTTTCCTACAGCGGTTTTAAGAACGATGAGGATGCTTCCGTTCTGAACGTTTTGCCAGTTACCACAACAACAGTATCAACAACTTCACCAGCAGGTGTTTACAGTGGTTCCGATGCGATTATTGTCTCAGGAGGCAGCGATGACAATTACTCATTCTCCTATTTGCCAGCCGATTTTACCGTCACCAAAGCCATCCAGACCATTACATTTGCAGACCTGGCCGATATGCATTACGGTGATTCCCCTATTATCCTGACTGCCACAAGTGGAACCTCCGGTAATCCAATCGTCTTTTCAAGTTCCGATCCTTCCCTTGCTACCTGCACCGGTGCGAACGGGGCTTCCCTTACCCCCATAAAACCAGGTACTTGTTTCATTTATGCCAATCAGTCCGGAAGCAGTTCGTACAATGCTACTACCCAGATTGCCCAAACTATCACTATCCTGGCAATTGCGCCAAAGCTGACAACTGATGCCGTCTCAGATATCGCCGGTGAAACAGCAACAGTAAAAGGAAATATTATTGACAACGGAGGATCAGCAATTACATCAGGCGGAGTCTGCTGGAGTTCTTCGCCTTCACCCACAACCTTGAACTATAAAGCAACCAATGAAACAACATCAGGATCATATTCCTGTGCCATTACCGGACTTTCTGCCGGTACTATTTACTTTGTGCGCGCTTTTGCGACCAATTCAGCTGGAACCTCTTATGGAAATCAGGTTAGCCTGGTAACTTCAAAGCTGGGTGCCTTCCCGGATATCGGCAAAACTTACGGCGATCCACCATTTGTTTTGGATGATCCAAATTCTATCAGCAATGGGAGCTTCTCTTACTCAAGCAATAACACGAATGTGGCCAGTATCTCAGGCAACACGGTTAACGTCAACGGCGCAGGTACGGCTACGATTTCAGTACAACAGGCTGCTTCCGGTGCCTATGCTGAAGCTTTCACTTCGGTCGATCTGGTAGTAATCAAAACAAACCAACTACTCTCACTTAATTCATTGCCTGAAGGTGTAATAGCGTTGAAAGATATAGCCGGAACCATCCAGGTATCTGCTTTCTCCAATTCCGGACTTCCGGTTACGATATCACTGGGTACGGGAAGTCCGGGCTCGATAAACACCTACAATCAGCTTTCTAATATCAATGAGGCTGGTCATGTGGTGATCAATGCTTTCCAGGCAGGAAATATCAATTACAATGAGGCGTCAATCAGTCACAGCTTCGAGGTGGTCAAATCGAACCAGAACCTAACCTTCCATCCACTCGATGCAGAGATCTTCGGTGACGCCTCATTTAATCCTGCTGCCTCAGCCAGCTCAGGACTTCCCGTTAGTTTTACCAGTAGCGATGCTGCAGTAGCAACTATTGTTGGAAATACTGTCACAATTATCGGGGCAGGTACCACAACTATTACCGCTGCCCAGGCAGGCAATGATAATTATAGTGCCGCAATATCTGTATTACAAAAACTTACGGTCAGCAAAAGAGAACTTACCGTAACAGTCGATTCTAAAACCAAGAGTTATGGCGATGTCATTCCAATCCTGACTTATCAATTTAGTGGCTGGAAGAGTGGAGAAAATTCATCTGTCCTGCAAGCATTACCAGTGACTTCCACAGCTATCAACAAGGAATCAAAAGCTGGTTTGTACAAAGGGGCAATTACAGTATCCGGCGGATCAGCTATTAACTATAAATTCAATTATATAGCCGGCGATATTACAATATTGAAAGCCATGCTGACTATCAGTGCTGATGCAAAGACCATGGTCTTTGGTACCAACGTTCCAATGCTAACCTGCCAGTACGCCGGTTGGCAAAACGGACAGGGAGAGTCGGATCTCTCTATGAGGCCATCTGCAGTAACTTCCATCAGCAAATTATCGGATGCGGGAGTTTATGCTAACGCAATCACCTTGTCCGGAGCAGTGGATGAAGACTATGATTTCACTTATTTTCCGGCGGCCTTGACCGTCACAAAGGCTGATCAGACCATTACCTTTAAACAATTGCCTGCCACCACCTTCGGCGACACACTACAGGTCCTATCTGCCACCTCAACATCCGGTCTGATTGTTACCTTCTCAAGTAGCAAATCAAATGTTGGCACAGTATCTGGAAATATCTTCACCACGACCGGTACAGGAACCACAATCATTACCGCGTCACAATCCGGTAATGCCAACTATAATGCGGCAAATTCTATTGACCAGACGATTACAATTGGGAAAGCCATTCAAACCATCAGTTTTATCAATTTGCCAACCAAAGATTCTGGCGAGGCCTCTTTCATCGTGACAGCTTCGGGAGGAGCCTCCGGAAATCCGGTCATCTTTTCCAGCTCCGATCCTGCAGTAGCAATCTGCACCGGTGCAAACGGATCGACTATCACAATCTTAAATGCTGGAAGCTGTAATATTTCTGCCAACCAGTTAGGGAATGATTCCTTTTTTGATGCTTATCAGCAGAGCCAGTTGCTCACGATTTATCCAGTCAAACCCTCACTCACGACAACTGATGTTTATGATATTTCCATTTCCAGTGCAACTTCAGGAGGTAATATTATTGCCAATGGAGGAGGTATTATTACGGAAACAGGTATTTGCTGGAGTACAGACCAGAATCCGGATACCAAAGACAACAGGACAAATGAGGGTACCGGAAATGGTCGGTTTACTTCTGAAATCACCAGCCTTAATCCCGGGATTACCTACTTTGTACGGGCATATGCGACCAATTCAGCAGGGACTTCTTATGGTAATCAAATCAGCTTTATACCTTTCCAATTGACCTCCCTACCAGCTATCCAAAAAACGTATGGCGATGCGGCTTTTATCCTCATCGATCCAGAATCTCCTTCCATTGGGAGTTTCTCTTACTCAAGCAATAACACCAATGTGGCCAGTATCTCAGGCAACACGGTTAACATCAATGGCGCAGGTACGGCAATCATAACTGTAAGACAGGCTGCTTCCGGTGCCTATGCTGAAGCTTTCACTTCAATCGGTCTGTCAATTACCAAAGCAAACCAGATACTTACACTTAATCCATTACCCGAAGGTGTAATAGCGCTGAATGATATAGCCGGAACCATCCAGGTATCTGCTTCTTCAAATTCCGGACTTCCGGTTACAATTTCCCTGGGTACGGGAAGTCCTGGCTCGATAAACACCTACAATCAGCTTTCTAATATCAATGAGGCTGGTCATGTGGCGATCAATGTATTTCAGGCAGGAAATATCAATTACAATGAGGCGTCAATCAGTCACAGCTTCGAGGTGGTCAAATCGAACCAAAACCTAACCTTCCATCCACTCGATGCAAAGACCTTTGGTGACGCCTCATTTAATCCTGGTGCCTCTGCCAGCTCAGGACTTCCCGTTAGTTTTACCAGTAGCAACGAAGCAATAGCAACTGTCAACGGTTCGACAATAGTCTTAAATGGTACTGGAACTTGCTTAATTACCGCAACTCAGGAAGGCAACGGATCATACAATAAAGCTCCGGACATCAAACAAATCCTACAAGTAAAAAAGGCAATGATTCAAGTGACTGCCGATAATAAAACGAAAAAATATGGCACAGCTAACCCAACGCTTACCTATTCTTACAGCGGTTGGCAATATGGTCAGGATGAAGCTACCCTGACTGCTAAACCCAATATTACCACAAACATTACAAACGCTTCTCCTCCAGGATTATACACCGGAGCCATCAATCTGGCAGGTGCAGCAGCTGGTAATTATGACTTCACTTATGTTTCGGCCAATATGATTGTCACCAAAACCTCACAGACCATCAACTTTAATGCACTTCCTGATAAGAATTACGGCGATTCTCCTTTCAACCTGACTGCCTTTGCGAATTCTTCGCTAGGGGTTACCTTCTCAAGCAGCGATCCTTCTGTGATTACAGTTCTTGGCAGTACCCTGACTGTCAAGGGCGTCGGTTACAGCACCATAACAGCGACTCAGTCGGGTGATGACAATTACGAATCCGCACCTCTTGTGTCAAGGGACCAGATGGTCTACGCAGCCACACTGACAATTGTCGCTGATCCCAAAACAAAAATTTATGGCTCCCCAAATCCTCCGCTAAGCTACTCTTGCTATGGATGGAGAAATAGTGAAGACGAGTCTGTTTTTATTACAAGACCAAAAATCGCTACAAATATCACAAACACCTCTACTGTTGGTGTTTATAACAATGCCGTCATGGTTTCCGGCGCCGCATGCAATAACTATCTTATCAACTATGAACCGGCCCGGTTCACAATTACCCCCAAAACGGTTACGCCGCAGATACTTGCCAACAATAAAAATTTTGACGGAACAAGGGGCGCCACAATCTGTAATAAGTCGCTGATAGGAGTGCTATCATCTGACGACGTAAACCTTATTGTTACCGCAACCGAATTTGAAAGTGCACAGCCGGGCAAAGGGAAGCTGGTAACTGCCACCGGACTGAAACTTACGGGTGTTTCTGCAGGAAATTACCTCTTAACTTCCACTACAGCAGTCGTCTACGCAGAAATTTATGCGCTGCCTAAACCTACCATTGCCGGACCATCAGAGGCCTGTAAAAACAGTACTGGTTATGTTTACACGACCGAGAAATCGATGAGTAACTATCAATGGAACGTCTCTTATGGAGGAGTAATCACTTCCGGGGATGGTACCAATTCGATCATTGTCAGCTGGAATTACAGTGGAGACCAGAAGGTTAGTGCAAAATACACGAATAATAATGGTGCAGAAGGAGCTTCCGAAAAACAGATCCTTGTCCATCCACAACCTCAACCTATCATTACTAGTTCCGGATTATCAGTAACCGGCAGTCCTGGAATTCGTTATGAGACCGAAAGCGGTATGACAGATTACAGCTGGAATGTACCTTCGGCCGGTACCATTACCAACGGAGCTGGAAGCAATTCAATTGCAGTAACCTGGAATGATGGAGGACTATATACTATCAAAGTAAGTTATGCCAATGCGAAAGGCTGCAAGAGCGATCCTGCTATCCTGTATGTTGGGATTACGAGTGCCCCGGAAAAACCCCAGACACCAGGCATTATTACCAGTATTAAAGGTACAGCGGATGTTTGTTCGGGTTCAAGGGAAGTCCTTTTCACCGCTGCACCGTCTGACCATGCAACAGAATATATCTGGACGCTTCCGGAAAGGGCTACTATTGCTTCGGGTGAAGGAACGGCCAATATTAAAGTTAACTTCCCGGATAACGCAATTTCAGGCATGCTGATGGTTCATGGCCGGAATTCCGGTGGCGACGGACCTGCTGCAAGCTATTCCATCAACATCTCAAATTTGCCGGCTCCCGCAGGTAATGTAACCGGAGCTTCATCTGTTTGCCAGGGCGCATCAGGCGTTAACTACTCAGTCCCGGAAATCCAATATGCCGCAGATTACAACTGGAGCCTACCGAACGGAGCCTCTATCGTTTCAGGAGCAGGCACCAACTCTATCACGGTAGATTATACCATGAATGCTACCTCCGGTGACATCGCTGTTTATGGAACAAATCTTTGTGGAAGAAGCATATCCTCAAAAGATCTGGCTGTAACAATCAATACAATACCCGTAGCACCTGTCATCACAGTAAATGGCAGTTCAATCTTAAGTAATGTTCCTCAGGGAAATCAATGGTACTTCTCTCCGGATGCAATTAGTCCTGGCACACAGTTATCAGGTTCCACAGGACAGGTCTGTGAACCTACCAGGAGAGGATGGTATTGGACAACCACTATCCTGAACGGATGCATTTCCGATCCATCGGATCGCAAATATCATCTGGTGTTGCAGGAAAAACATATTTACAACGTATTCCCAGTACCGAATAATGGTGAATTTACTATTTCAATAGCATCGGCCGAAGTGCATCGCTTCGACGTATCCATTTATAATCCGATTGGACAGAAAATATATGAAATTGCAAATCTTTCTGTGTATGGCGAATATCGATTTCCTGTCAATCTAAAACCCATAAAATCAGGCACATACTTCATTGTTTTTAAAACAGGAGAAGACCAGGAAGTCAGGAGGATGACAATCTATCAGTTTTAAAGAAACAAAAAATCACAATTCTTTGATCATCCTGGCAATAATTTCCCGGAATTTCTCGATTTCAACGTCCGGTATCACTTGCAATAGCCTGGTCTCACATTCTTGTCTTGATCTATCAATTTCTGCTCTGATTTTTCTGCCGTCCTCTGTCAGACAAAGCGTGATCGCCCGGCGGTCACTCTTGTCGATGTTCCTGTCGAGATAACCATCAACAACCAGCTTTTCTACGACTCTGCTAATCCGCGAAGGCGATAGTCCCATGTTCTTGGCTAACTCTGGACTGCTAATTCCAGTACATTGATCCAGGGAACTAAAGAATAGCAATTCTGACTGTGAAAGATGCAATTGCTCCATTAACTGATTGTCGATTGCAGCACATTTTTTCTTCATTTCGAAAATCAAATCCAAAATTTCTTTACCTTTTCCCATTGTTTGTCATCAAGTTAATGTTTCAACCAACTGCGATATCCATGATTTGTCAATCACCAACCGATAGTTTAATAATCCTCATGGGTATTTCATTAAGCTGCGACAAAACTACAAATTAGACAACTATTAACAAAGACATTTTATGCTAATAACAAATATTTTCATTAAATAATTTTGATAATCGAAAATATAATTTACTTTTGCATAAAAATAATTGCTAGTAACAATTTAAAAACAATTAAAATTTCATATTATGACACTTGAACATTTAACACTCGAAACATTCAAAGAAAAAGTATTCAATTTTGAAGCAAATAAGGACTGGAAATTTGAAGGTCAAGCTCCTGCCATCGTCGATTTTTATGCTGACTGGTGTTCACCCTGCAAAATGGTTGCCCCCATTTTGGAAGAGTTACAGGAAGTTTATGGCAGCAAATTGAACATTTACAAAGTAAATACAGAAGAAGAACGTGAACTGGCCGGCATGTTCGGAATCCAGAGTATTCCCTCAATCCTCTTCATTCCGCTGGAAGGCCAGCCTCAGATGGCTCAGGGAGCGCTTCCCAAAGCAAGCTTTATCAGTGCCATTGAAGATGTATTGAAGGTGAATTAACAGAAGAGCACCCAAAACATTTCACTTCCATGCACATTACTTACGAATTCTGGGGAAAAGACCTTCCAGTCGACAAACTGAAAAAAGGAATTCCGGTAACTCATTCCATAATTGTTCATAAGGGTTAGATTGTTGGCTTTAATTTTACGTTTTGTGATAAAATTCTCTAAGACTATTTTGATTTCTAAAATAGTTCTTTACTTTTGCTTGCAGTTTTTAATATTAATCATGATTACACTTACAAATTACAGGGGCTCGAACTGGCTTTGGCGCGACTTCATATTAGATGCGTGAGCGGTATACCTGCAATTAAACCATAAAGGGGATATGTCTGTTTACGCGACATCTCCCCTTTCCTTTTTTTATTTGATTCATACAATTCAAAACCAAAACAAAAGTGATGCAAAAGAAAATTTATCTCGACGAATCGGAAATGCCGAAGCAATGGTACAACCTTGCTGCCGATCTTAAAATGTTGCCCCCACTTGGTCCTGATGGTAATCCGGTCACAGCTGAAATGCTTGCACCGGTCTTCCCAATGAACCTGATCGAACAGGAAGTAAGCACCGAACGCTGGATCAATATTCCTGAAGAAGTGCAGGGTATGCTGAAAATCTGGAGACCCAGCCCGCTGATCCGGGCCTTTGAGCTGGAAAAAGCACTGGGAACTCCGGCAAAAATCTTTTACAAAAATGAAAGCGTTTCCCCGGCGGGAAGCCACAAACCAAACACAGCCATTCCACAGGCATGGTACAACAAACAATTCGGAATCAAGCGAATCACAACAGAAACCGGCGCCGGACAATGGGGAAGCGCCCTATCATTTGCCTGTGCGCTAATTGGCGGAATCGAGTGCAAAGTTTTCATGGTAAGGGTAAGTTACGAACAAAAACCATTCCGTCAGATATTGATGAATACCTGGGGTGGGAAGTGCGTGGCCAGTCCTAGCACAGAAACGGCCGCAGGTCGTGCGGTACTGGCACAATTTCCTGATACTCCCGGGAGTCTGGGGATTGCAATTTCTGAGGCGATTGAAGCGGCTGTTACCGACCCTACCGGGAAAACCAGGTACGGACTTGGCTCAGTCCTCAACCACGTTATGCTGCACCAAACTATTATCGGACTGGAAGCAAAAAAACAGCTTGCGAAAGTGGGTATTAAAAAACCTGATATCGTGATTGGCTGCTGTGGCGGCGGAAGTAACTTTGCCGGACTTGCTTTCCCTTATATTCAGGATAAAATCAATGGGGCAGAAATTGAAATCATCGGTGCAGAGCCCTCCTCCTGCCCTACACTGACGAAAGGAACCTTCATGTACGACCATGGCGACATTGCCAAAATGACCCCTTTGTTGCCGATGTACAGTCTGGGCCACAACTTTATTCCGGCGCCCATCCATGCAGGCGGTTTGCGTTACCACGGGATGTCTCCGCTGGTAAGTGCAGCCGTTAGAGCCGGTTATGTTACACCTATTGCCATTCCTCAATCTGAATGCTTTGAGGCAGGTATGTTTTTTGCTAAAACAGAAGGAATTGTACCGGCGCCAGAAACTAATCATGCCATTGCTGCAACCATCCGGGAAGCAAAAAAAGCAAAAGAGGAAGGCAAAGAAAAAATCATCCTATTCAACCTCTCCGGTCACGGGATGATGGACCTCCAAGGTTACGACAAATACATGCGTGGACAACTGTCAGACTTCGAACTCTCTGATCAGGAAATCAGTGAAAACCTGCATCAGATGGATGGATATCCAAAACCCTAGTCAAAATAATCTATCAACTTTCCCAATGTTTCTAGTGTTGTGTTAAGTGCCCAATGGTGGAACGTCATGCTTAACACAGCACTAGTAACGTTCAATTATTGCTCATTACTGGAAACTTTGGGAAAGTTCTTCTACTCGCTTCAAAAAATCCCTTTTTTCACTATCGGTGATAAAAGCAGCCTCAAAAGAATTTCTAACCAATCGGATGATATCTTCCTCCGATAAGCTCAGAGCATCTGCTACCGCAATAAAATTGTCATTGAGGTATCCCCCGAAATAGGCCGGATCATCTGAGTTGACAGTAACCTTAATTCCCCGGTCAAGCATATCCTTCAAAGGATGGTCAGACATTTGTTGAATGACCTTCAGCTTGAGGTTGGACAAAGGACAGGAGGTCAACGCAATCTCATATATACTCAATACATCAAGCAGATCAGGATCTTGTACCGCACTATTCCCATGGTCAATCCGGGAAGCCTTAAGCAAATCAAGTGCACCCCAGATATATTCCGGCGGGCCCTCTTCGCCTGCGTGAGCAACCGTCAGGAAACCCATTTCCAGAGCACTCTCGAAGAGGTTTCCAAATAGTTCAGGAGGAAAGTCATTTTCTGACGAGTCCAGACCGACTGCGGTAATCCAACCCTTGTAAGGAATAGCTTCATCCAGCGTTTTGAATCCGTCATCGGGGCTTAAATGCCGCAGGAAGCAAAGAATCAGTTTGAAAGAAATCCCGAGCTTCTCATAACCATCTGCCAATGCGCGGTAGATGCCTCCGATCACCGCACTGAATGGGACTCCCCGTGAAGTGTGAGCCTGGGGATCGAACATCACCTCAGTGTGTACAATATTGTTCTCTTTCGCTTTCAGCAGATAGGCCCAGGTAAGGTCATAAAAATCCTGCTCCTGAACCAGCACGGAAGTAGCAGCATAATAAATTTCCAGAAAATCCTGCAACCGATCAAACTTGAAAGCATCCCGTAAAGAATCAATTGATTCATATTTCAATTTAATACCGTTACGATTTGCCAGCTGAAACATCAGTTCAGGTTCGAGGCATCCCTCTATGTGAAGGTGCAATTCTGCCTTAGGTAAAGACCTGATTAGCTCGTGTAGATCTGTCATACAGATTAATAGTTTTTCCCCTGAATTTCAAAATAAGCCTGTGGATGTGAGCATACTGGACAAATCTGTGGTGCACTAAGCCCTTCATGCAAATATCCGCAGACGAGACATTTCCATATTACTTTGTCACCACGTTTGAATACCATACCTGATTCCAGGTTGTCGAACAAAGTCCTGTATCGTTCTTCGTGGGCCTTTTCTACTTTCGAAATCATTTTAAACTTAGCGGCAACCTCTTTGAAACCCTCATCTTCCGCAATACGGGCAAATTCAGGATATAATTTTGTCCATTCTTCGTTCTCACCATCAGCAGCAGCCTTTAAATTTTCGAGCGTAGATCCAATTATCCCGGCAGGATAGGATGCCGTTATTTCAACCATTCCTCCTTCAAGAAATTTAAAAAACTGCTTGGCATGAGACCGCTCATTCATGGAAGTCTCTTCAAAGATAGCGGCAATCTGTTCGAGGCCCTCTTTTCTTGCCTGTTTGGCAAAGTAGTCATAGCGCATTCTGGCTTGGGATTCTCCGGCAAATGCTTTCAACAGATTTTGTTCTGTTTTTGAACCTTTTAATGTTTTCATAAAACAAATATTTGATTTATATTGTACAACGCAAAGGATCAGATTATCGACTGATTTATGATAAAGTTAAAAGAATAATCTGTTTAGGCAAAAGATGTGCAGGCTATTCAGAGATCGAATGTGGTAATTTATAATTATTCTAAGTTAAGAAATCGTTAAATTCCTTATTCATATATTTGTCTAAAACCAATGGGTGCTTCAAATACAGCCATTATTCAGCTATTGCACCTTCCCCACGTTTCAACGGGAAAAAAGTGAGAGAAGGAGATGCTATAAAATCGCCCAATCCAAGTTTGGGCCAAAGTGTATCGATTTTATTTATTGTTTCCGGAGAAGAAAGAACCGGATTAGGCCAGTCGCGTTGAAAACCATCAGACTGAGCTGTTTTACGTGTGCCATCCACCACCAGGTGCGAAACTTCTCCTGAATGAGTTGCCTCAAAAATTTTGCAATCCCTTTTCGGATCGATATTTCCTGTAACGTACCAGATAACAGCATTCAGATTGTCCAGTGGCAAACCCGCATCAACAACTACTACAAATTTTACGCTGCGTACAGCTTCAAATTGGAGGAGCTGTTCGGTCAGTTCATTCATATGGAAATCCGGATTTTTCTCGACACCCAAAAGTAGCACTGAAATACCTTTGTCGAGTAACGATCCATTAACAGTTTGGATTTCATCTATCTTCTGTCCTAAATTCACAAATTCGCTGGAATGTGGCAGAGACGTCTCAACAAGAGATTCACCAATTTCTTCAGGAAATTTCATAGTTGCATCTATTCCCATTTTGGACCCATAGGCGAATTTCGAAGAGGAATGATCCAGTACATCCATGGGTCCTGAAGAGAAAATGATGTCCGACGCAGGATCAATCTGCATGCTAAGCTTTCTCGCAAAAACTGCCATATCTGTCCATTGATTTTCCCGATCTGTTATTACCATGATCTTGTTAAACATCATCTGTCCGGCACCCCACATGGCATGCATGATCTTTAGTGCCTGTCCGGCATAACTCTTATCAATCGATGCAAGTGTCAGATTATGTGCCACTCCCTGAGGCGGAAGATAAAGGTCTTCCAACTCTGGCATCATGGTAAGACGCATGGGGGCAAGAAATATTTTTTCGGTGGCCAGTCCGATGTAGGCATCCTCCTGAGGGGGTATACCTACAATAGTTGCCGGATAAATTGCATTCTTCCGATGGGTGATGCAGGTAACATGAAATTTGGGATACCAATCAGCAAGTGAATAAAAACCGGTATGATCGCCAAACGGACCTTCCCAAACCAGTTCCTCCGCGGGATCAACAAATCCTTCAATCACGATGTCGGCGTCATCCGGCACCTCCAGGTCGTTGGTCAGGCACCTAACAAGCTCAACTTTCTTTTTCCGTAGAAACCCCGCCAGCATAAATTCATCGATCTGGTCGGGAAGCGGCGCCGTGGCGGCATAGGTATAGGCGGGATCACCACCTAATACAACTGAAACGGGCATTCTTTGTCCAAGTTTCTTGTAACCAAGATAATGCCTGGCGCCGGTCTTGTGTTTTTGCCAGTGCATACCTGTTGAATCCGGTCCCATAATCTGCATCCTGTACATCCCGACATTCCGGTTTCCGGTTTCCGGATCCCTTGTTACCACACAAGGTAATGTAATAAATGGCCCTCCGTCTGCCGGCCAGCAAGTCAGGACAGGCAGTTTATGCAAATCGGGTTTTTCCATGACGATCTCCTGGCATTTACCTCTGCCGGATTTTTTCTTCGGCATCCAGGAGGCAATCCTCGAGAGCAAAGGGAGCAACTTTAATTTATCCAAAAGACTCCCCGCAGGACCGGCCAATTGTTTAAATAACTCTTCCAGTTCTGCTCCGATATCACCGAGCGAAGTGTGTCCAAGAGCAAGACATATTCTTGATTCAGAGCCAAATGCATTAATAAGAAGGGGGAAGGCCGTTCCGTTGTTCTCGAACAACAGTGCCTTCCCCCCTCCAGGGCTCTTTGATATCCTGTCAACAATCTCAGTAATCTCCAGGACAGGATCGACAGTTTGGCTAATTCGGATTAATTCTCCTTTGCTTTCAAGTACTGATACAAATTCGTTTAATCCGTTGTACGCCATATTGTATTATATGCCAGCTTTTTGTTTAAAAAACTCCAGTGTTTCGGATGATGGCCTTTCCAGAGGCAAGTTATACATCCTGTCCCATACCAGTTGCGCCAGTACACCAAGTGAACGGCTTACACCGAACATAACCGTATAGAAAAAGTGTTCGGTTATGCCATAATGTTGAAGCAGTGAACCTGAAAAAGCATCCACATTCGGCCACGGATTCTTGATCTTACCCAACGACTGCAAGATAGGAGGAACGATATCATACAGGAGATTTACTGTATCGATCAAGCTGTCATTTTTCACATATTTTTGGGCAAAAATCTGCTGTGCGGTGAAGCGTGGGTCTGTTACCCTTAAAACAGCATGACCATAACCCGGTACCACCTGCCCGGAAGAGATCGTCTTGCGAACATATGCTTCGATTTTACCTCTTTCCTCCTCTTTTGTCTCACTTGAACCAATCTCCTCCTGCATCTCAAAAATCCAGTTGATCACCTCCTGGTTTGCATAACCATGCAATGGACCGGCCAAGCCGAGCATACCGGCAGCATAAGAATAATAAGGATTACTTAAAGCAGAGCCAACCAGATGAGTTGCATGAGCCGAAACATTTCCTCCTTCATGATCTGCATGAATCATCATGTACATCCTGAAAAGCCGATAAATCTCATCCTGATCATATCCCATCATGTGCGCAAAATTCGCAGCCCAGTCAAGATTGGGATCCGGAGGGATAAACCTGCCATCTTTAAAGTTACGTCTGTAAATATAAGCAGCAACGACTGGAAGTCGGGCAATCAGATCCATCACATCTTCAAAAGTAGTATCCCAGTAATCGTTTTTATGCAGACCATCACGATGAGCTTTCTGGAACTTCGACTCGGTAGCCATTGCAAGAATTGCAGTACTGAACTGAGTCATAGGCTTGCTCGTGAGAGGCATAGCGTCCATAATCTCCATCACGTGTTCAGGAAGTTCACTCCTTCTCACCAACTCCTTGCTAAGGGCATCAACCTCTTCTTTGGTAGGAATTTCATTGAGTAAAAAGAGATAAAAAAGACCTTCAGAAAGAGGCTCTCCTTCAGACCTGACCTTTGGCAACTTCTGCTGAATTTCTGGAATGGTATATCCCCTATAGGTGATGCCTGTATTGGGATTGAGTTTTGAAGTCACGGTAAGCAATCCGGTCATGCCTTTCATTCCGGTAATTACCTGCTCAATATTTACTGATTCAATAACTGTATTTCCAAATTCGCTGATCAAACGTTTTACGACAAGGCGCTCTTCTTCACCTTTCTTCAAAAGTTTCTTTTTTATGTATTCCATAAAGAGTTAATTATGTTAGTTAACTTGTTCTGTGATTAGCCTAAAACAACCCTGGCTCCAAAAATCATTCCTGAAGCTCAATCCAAAAAGCCGGTGAAAATTACATAAAAAATGTATCAATTTATATATTTATCTAACAAATAAGGTAAAAATTGTAAAAATATGGAAAAGCTTCATAACCAAGGTGTAAACCTAAAAAGCAAAAGCCATCCGGTATGGATGGCTTTTGCTTTTATTGGATAACCCGACCTATCAGGAGGCAGCTTCCTCAGTAGTAGCTTCAACCATTTTTGCCTCTTTTTCAGGTGTTTCGGTTTTTTTTGTCTTCCGTACACGACGTTTCTTGGTAGTATCAATCTTGGGTGTTGACAACATATTTTCGTTGTAATCAACCAATTCGATGATACACATTTCAGCATTATCCCCCATTCTGTTACCAGTTTTCAAGATTCTGGTATATCCTCCCGGGCGCTCGCCAATCTTCACGATAATATCGCGGAAAAGCTCAGTAACGACCTGTTTGCTTCTAAGATCACTGAAAACTTCACGTCTGTTGTGGGTGGTATCTTCTTTGGCCCGTGTAATCAATGGTTCAACAAAAACTCTTAACTCTTTTGCTTTTGCCAATGTTGTAGTAATACGTTTGTGAAGCAAAAGAGAGTTAGCCATGTTAGAAAGCATTGCCTTCCGGTGTGAGCTGGTTCTACCTAAATGATTAAAACCTTTTCTATGTCTCATTATAATTATTCCTTGTCTAATTTATACTTACTGATATCCATCCCGAAACTCAAATTGAGATTAACCAACAAATCATCTAATTCAGTGAGGGATTTTTTGCCAAAATTCCTGAATTTCAACAGGTCGTTCCTATTATAAGTAACAAGTTCTCCAAGGGTCTCAACATCAGCTGCTTTTAGGCAATTGAGTGCGCGAACCGAGAGATCAAGATCGACCAGTTTATTCTTCAGCAATTGACGCATGTGCAGAATTTCCTCATCAAATTCTTCATTGGCGAATTTCTCATCAGAATCGAGTGTGATTTTCTCGTCAGAGAAAAGCATGAAATGGTAAATCAGAATTTTAGCTGCTTCCTTCAATGCATCCTTCGGGTGAATTGAACCATCAGTATGGATATCAATGACCAGTTTTTCATAGTCAGTTTTCTGTTCCACGCGATAATTCTCAACCGAATATTTCACATTCTTGATCGGTGTGAAAATTGAATCGATCGGAATCACGCCGAACTCCTCGTCAGCTGGTTTGTTCTCTACTCCCGGAACATAACCACGTCCCTTCTCGATTGACATCTCAATCTGAAGTTTCACATCTGTTTCCATGTTGCAGATAAGCAAATCGGTATTCAAAACACGGAACCCGGTGATGAAGTTGTTGATGTCACCCGCCTTGAACTTGTTCTGACCAAAAATTGTCACAATGACTTTCTCACTGTCAAAATCTTCAACCACTTTCTTGAAACGGATCTGTTTCAAATTCAGTATCATCTCTGTAACGTCCTCAATCACGCCTGGAATCGTTGAAAATTCGTGCTCAACGCCTTCGATTTTGATGGTCGTAATTGCGTACCCCTCCAAAGATGACAACAAGATTCTGCGTAATGCATTCCCGATGGTAATACCATAACCGGGCTCTAGCGGACGAAATTCGAATTTACCGACTTTGTCATCCGACTCAATCATGATCACCTTATCCGGCTTCTGGAAAGCTAAAATTGCCATAAACCTTATATTAATTATTTCGAATACAATTCGACGATTAACTGTTCTTTGATGTTTTCAGGAATCTCTTCTCGTTCAGGTACATTTAAAAATTTACCTGACTTTGATTCTCCGTTCCATTCCAGCCATGAAAAACTGCTGTGACGGCGTGAAGAAAGAGAATCTGTGATAGCTACCAAAGATTTTGATTTTTCACGAACTGCCACAACCTCACCTGGACGAACAGTGTAGGATGGGATATTGACTACCTCACCATTTACAGTAATATGCTTATGAGAAACCAGCTGACGAGCAGCAGCACGGCTCGGAGCAATTCCAAGACGGAAAACCACATTGTCCAGACGGCTTTCGAGAAGCTGTAAAAGAACAGTACCGGTAATACCCTTGTGTGAATGTGCCTTTTCGAACAAATTACGGAACTGACGCTCTAAAACGCCATACATATATTTCGCTTTTTGCTTCTCTTTCAACTGTGTACCGTATTCGGAAACCTTCTTACGGCGTTTGCTGTTTCCATGCATTCCCGGAGGGAAATTCTTATGCTCAAATGCTTTATCGGGACCATAAATTGGTTCACCAAATTTTCTAGCAATTTTTGATTTAGGACCTATGTATCTTGCCATGTTTTTAAATTAAATTTTTCAAGAATTAGACACGACGACGTTTGGGTGGACGACAACCGTTATGTGGCATAGGGGTAACATCGACAATCTCAGTCACCTGGATACCAACATTAGCGATCGCACGAATAGCTGATTCGCGGCCGTTTCCCGGTCCCTTAACAAAGGCTTTAACCTTGCGCAAGCCAAGATCAAAAGCTGTTTTTGCACACTCTTCTGAAGCTGTTTGAGCCGCATACGGAGTATTTTTCTTTGAGCCACGGAAGCCTTTTTTCCCCGCTGATGACCAGGAGATTACCTCCCCATTATTGTTGGTCATCGAAATGATAATATTGTTAAAAGAAGAAGTAACGTGAGCCTGTCCAACAGCCTCAACATTAACTACCCTTTTCTTAGATATTCCAGTCTTTTTTGCCATCTCTACTTATTCTTATTTAGTAGCTTTCTTCTTATTTGCAACTGTCTTCTTTTTACCTTTACGGGTACGGGCATTGTTTTTTGTACTCTGTCCGCGAACCGGTAATCCCAAACGATGACGGATGCCACGATAACAACCAATATCCATTAACCGTTTGATACTCATCTGGTTTTCAGAACGAAGTTCACCTTCAACCTTGAAACCATCAGTAATTACCTTACGAATTGAACTGAATTGATCGTCATTCCATTCGTTGACTTTGATGTTCTTGTCCACACCCGCCTTTTCAAGAATTTCATTTGAACGGCTGCGGCCAATCCCAAAAATATAAGTCAGGGCGATTTCGCCTCTTTTGTTATTTGGTATATCTACACCAACTATTCGAGCCATACTCTTATATTGATTAAAAAATCGTTATAAATTTAACATTTTTAACCCTGACGTTGTTTGAACTTCGGGTTTTTTTTGTTGATCACGTAGAGACGTCCCTTGCGACTCACAATCTTGCATTCCGCACTACGTTTCTTGATGGATGCCCTTACTTTCATTTTTCTAATTTTTAACTTTTGTATCTGAAAGAGATTCTTCCTTTACTAAGGTCATAAGGTGACATTTCAACCTTCACTTTGTCACCAGGTAAAATTTTAATATAGTGCATGCGCATTTTGCCCGAAATATGGGCTGTTATCACGTGACCATTTTGCAATTCCACCCGGAACATCGCATTGGACAATGCTTCGATAATTGTTCCGTCTTGTTCAATAAATGATTGCTTTGACATAGAAACTAATACTTCTGCATTAAACTTTAAAATTCACTCTATTTCCTCTACTGCTCCTGAGAGCAACCTAAAACATCCAATCAACCGACCTTGTTCAATGAAGCCAGGACTTCCCTATTCCCTTCCGACACCTTTTCAGATGACTCCTTTATTGCCGCGCTTATTCAGAGAATTATTTATCCCGGAATAATCATAAAAGAATGGAGGCGATCGATTTTTTCAGGTCGGCAAAGATACTGAAAAGAAAAAAAAGATACAACACTCTCTTTCGGAAACAGGCAAACTAAAATAAATTGATCTGAACGCATCAGCCAATAACTCCTGAGAGTTTCGGACTGATTTATTATGATGCTGTTACACAGCTAACTTGGTCTCTAAATCGTTGCACCAGCGGTGCGACCCTTGATTCTTCCTGATTTCAGCAATCCGTCGTAATGGCGCATCAGAAGATGACTCTCAATCTGCTGTAAGGTGTCAAGAATTACCCCGACCATAATCAGAAGTGATGTACCTCCAAAGAAGTGTGCAAACGATGAATTAATGCCTAAAATCATTGCGAAAGCTGGCAAAATAGTAATCAGACCCAGGAAGATAGAGCCAGGAAGTGTAATTCTCGACATGATCGTATCGATGTACTCTGCTGTTCTTTTTCCAGGTTTAATCCCAGGTATGAAACCGCCGTTTTTCTTCATATCCTCAGCCATTTGGTTAGGATTGATGGTAATAGCGGTATAGAAGTAGGTAAAAATAATAACCATCAAAAACATGACGGCATTGTACCAGAAACCTGTGTAATTTGAAAAAGATGCAAACATCTTCCCAAGTGTCTCAGACGAAAACAGTCCGGCCACACTGGCAGGGATGAACATAATCGCCTGGGCGAAAATGATCGGCATAACACCAGCAGCATTCACTTTTAAAGGGATATACTGACGAACGCCGCCGTACTGTCGGTTCCCAACAATTCGTTTCGCATATTGTACCGGCACCTTCCGGGTACCCTGAACAAGAAGAATTGTACTGGCAATAACGATCAGGAAGACCACCATTTCGACAATCAGCATGATAAAACCACGACCCTGCTCAGCCAATCTGCTCACAAATTCCTGAGCCATTGCTTGAGGCAGACGAGCGATGATACCAATCATGATAATAAGTGAAATACCATTTCCAATTCCCTTGTCAGTTATTCTTTCGCCAAGCCACATGATAAACATCGAACCTGCCGCAAGAACAATGGTAGAACTGATATTAAAAGTAAAACTACTCACCATGAAAGCCTGTTCCGGAAGCTGATACCTGAGATTGGCCAAATATGCCCATCCCTGGAAAATCAAAATTACAACGGTCAGGTAACGTGTCATCTGGTTGATTTTTCTTCTGCCGGATTCGCCCTCTTTCTGCAGCTTTTGAATATAAGGAACTGCAAATCCTAAGAGCTGAATAACAATCGAAGCACTGATATAAGGCATAATCCCCAACGCAAAGATAGATGCATTAGAAAAAGCACCCCCTGAGAACATGTTCAGCAGTCCAAGAATCCCATCCGATGACTGACTTCTTAAAGCTTCAAAATTAGCAGGATTTGGATCGATACCAGGTAAAATGACAAACGACCCAAAGCGATATACCGTTAGGAATAACAAGGTCACACCCAACCTGGATCTTAAATCCTCAATTTTATATATGTTCTTGAGCGTCTCAATCAACTTTTTCATCAGAATCAGATTAATTCAGTAGTACCTTCCAATTTTTCAATGGCCTCTTTGGCTGACTTGGAAAATGCATGTGCTTTAACTTCCAATTTGGACTTCAACTCACCCTTAGCCAAGATTTTTACTTTGTCATTTTTGCTGACAAATCCGGCCTCCAAAAATGATTGGAAATCAATGGTTGTCAGGTTTAAATCCTCTGCTAATTGTTGGAGCGTACTGAGGTTGATAGCCTTGTATTCAACGCGATTGATATTCGTGAAGCCAAATTTCGGCACAAGTCGTTGTAGAGGCATCTGTCCACCCTGAAAACTTCTCTTCGAAGAGTAACCAGACCTTGACTTCGCACCTTTGTGACCACGTGTGGAAGTACCACCATGTCCAGAACCTTGACCGCGACCAATTCGCTTTTCTTTTTTGACAGAACCTGCAGCAGGTTTTAAGTTATGTAATTCCATTTATATAGAAATATTATTCGTTAACTTCTTCAACCTTAACTAAATGCTGAAGCTTTCTAACCATTCCAAGAATCTCGGGTGTTGACTCATGAATCTTAGGCTGATTCAATTTGTGAAGTCCGAGTGCATCGATAATTTTCTTTTGAGCCTTCGATGCGCCAATTTTGCTCTTAAACTGTGTGATACGAATTTTCATAATGATTTAGATTTATCCGTTAAACACTTTGTCCAGAGCCACACCTCTATGTTCTGCAACAGTGTATGCATCCCGAAGTTCAATCAATGCTTCGAAGGTTGCTTTAACAAGGTTGTGTGGGTTCGAAGATCCTTTGGATTTAGCAAGAATATCATGAATACCAACACTTTCAAGCACGGCGCGCATAGCACCTCCGGCCTTAACACCGGTACCTGAAGAGGCAGGTTTCAACAATACATTCGCCCCTCCAAATTTCGCGGTTTGTTCGTGAGGAACTGTCCCATGAATAATTGGAATCTTAACAAGGTTTTTCTTCGCTGCATCTACGCCTTTGGCAATCGCTGCAGTAACCTCACTGGCCTTCCCAAGTCCCCAGCCCACAATACCGTCTTCGTTTCCTACGACGACAATTGCAGAGAAGCTGAAAGTTCTACCTCCTTTGGTAACTTTGGTGACCCGGTTGATTGCAACTAACCTGTCCTTAAGCTCAAGATCGCTGGTTTTTACTTTTTTAATATTTTTCGACATAACGGTTATATTTTTAAACCCCCTTCACGTGCAGCTTCTGCAACTGCTTTAACTCGTCCATGATATAAATTACCTCCACGATCGAAACTGGCAGCTGTAATTCCGGCAGCAAGTGCCTTTTCAGCAGCCAATTTACCGACCATTGCGGCTTTTTCAGTTTTGGTTCCGGCTTGAGAAGCGATTTCTTTGTTTAATGAAGAAACTGCCACCAAGGTTTTTCCCGCTACATCGTCTACAAACTGAACAGAAATCTGATTGTTGCTACGAAAAATGCTCATGCGGGGAACCTCTGAGGAACCGGAAACAATTTTCCGGATTCTCATGCGAATTCTATCTCTTCTTTGAATTTTTGTGAGAGCCATAACTAGAAAATCAATTATTTTTTAGCAGCCGACTTACCAGCTTTACGACGTAATACTTCGCCAACAAATTTAACGCCCTTGCCTTTGTAAGGTTCCGGCATTCTGAATGACCTGATTTTAGCAGCAACATGACCGATCAACTGTTTGTCAGCAGACTTAAGCGTAATAATCGGATTTGCACGTTTATCAGTAACAGCTGTAACGCTAACCTCTTTTGGTAATTGAAGATAAGTGTGGTGAGAATGTCCAAGTACCAAGTCAAGGACCTGATCCTGTGAATCTGCACGATAACCAACTCCAACAAGCTCGAGTTTAATTTCATAGCCTTTCGATACACCCTGAACCATGTTGTTCAGAAGTGAGCGGTACAAGCCGTGCATGGCACGGTGACGTTTTTGATCAGTAGGACGTTTTACCAGAATCTGGCTGTTTTCAACCACGACTTCGATTTCTTTGTCCACTTTCTGAAATAAGGTACCGAGAGCTCCTTTGACGGTGACAACATTTTCACTGTCGACGTTTAAAGTAACTCCGGCGGGTAGATCAATTGGAAGTTTTCCTATCCTTGACATAATTATCCTCCTTAATTAATAAACGTAACATAATATTTCACCACCGACGTTCAAATCTTTAGCTTCCTTATCGGTGATAACACCTTTGGAAGTAGAAATGATAGCTATACCCAAACCGTTCAATACACGCGGTACATCTTCGATCCCGCAATAGCGGCGAAGTCCTGGTTTTGATACACGTTTCAGGTTTTTGATCGCCGGAGTACCATCGGCAGGATGGTATTTCAGGGCAATTTTAATGCTTCCCTGGTAGTTCACTTCATCGTCGAACTTATAATTGAGTATATACCCCTTTTCTTTCAGAATTTTGGTAATCTCTTTTTTTATGTTTGACGCAGGGATTTCCACGACTTTGTGTTTTGCCTTTATGGCATTTCTGAGTCGGGTCAAGTAATCTGCAATAGGATCTGTCATCTTTACAATAATGTTAATCGATTACCAACTTGCTTTTTTAATTCCTGGTATCAGGCCACTGGAGGCCATTTCCCGGAACTGAATTCTTGAAATACCAAACTGGCGCATATATCCTTTCGGACGACCGGTCAGTTTGCATCGATTGTGCAAACGAATCTTTGCCGAATTTTTAGGCAAAAGGCTCATACCGATGTAGTCACCTTCAGCTTTTAATCTGGCACGCTTTGCCGCAAACCTTTCAACGAGTTTTGCACGCTTCACTTCGCGGGCTTTCATTGATTCTTTAGCCATATCTTTTAGTTCTTTTTTGCGTTCTTGAACGGTAAACCAAAACTTTTCAGTAGTGCATATCCCTCCTCGTCGTTCTTTGCAGTAGTTACGAAGGTGATGTTGTATCCATTCATTTTGGTTACTTTATCCATCACGATTTCAGGAAAGATAATCTGCTCAGTAACACCAAGCGTGTAGTTGCCACTACCGTCGAATTTGTCGCCAATGCCTTTGAAGTCACGGATGCGGGGAAGTGCTATAGAGACCAATCGATCCAAAAATTCATACATACGGTCACTGCGTAGGGTTACCCTTACACCGATCGGCATTTTCTTACGAAGTTTGAAGTTGGCAATGTCCTTTTTGGAGATGGTAGATACCGGTTTCTGGCCGCTGATAGAAGAGAGCTCTTCGATGGCTACCTCCATGATTTTCTTATCGGCAATTGCAGAACCAAGACCTTGATTGATAATAATCTTCTCCAGTACCGGAACCTGCATAACAGACTTGTAACTAAACTCCTTCTGCAACGCAGGAACGATCTCCTCCTGATATTTGCGTTTAAAACTAGGTGTGTATCCCATTACTTAATCTCCTCCCCTGATTTTTTTGAATACCTGACTAATTTCCCGTTCTTATCAAGCTTACGCCCGATACGAGTAGGTTTCCCTGTTTTAGGATCCTTCAGCATCAGGTTTGAAACGTGAATAGACGCTTCCTGCTTAATGATGCCTCCCTGTGGATGTTTGGAGTTTGGCTTGGTATGTTTGGATACCAGATTCACCCCTTCAACGATGGCACGATCCTTTTCTTTGACCACTTCAAGTACTTTCCCTTCGGAGCCTCTTGAATTGCCGGAGATTACGAAGACCGCGTCTCCTTTCTTTACATGTAATTTTTTCTGCATGGTCTGATTAAATATTAAAGTACTTCAGGTGCCAGTGAGACAATTTTCATGAAGTTATCACGAAGTTCACGGGCCACCGGCCCGAAAATACGTGTCCCCCGCATCTCACCTGTAGCATTCAGCAGTACGATGGCGTTATCATCAAAACGGATGTAAGAACCGTCACTGCGACGTACTTCTTTGGATGTACGAACAACGACCGCTTTTGAAACCGACCCCTTTTTGGTATCGCTGCCTGGCAGTGCAGTTTTTACAGTCACAACAACTTTGTCTCCAACAGAAGCGTAACGCTTTTTTGTTCCGCCTAATACCCGAATGACCAGGGCTGTTTTTGCACCGCTGTTATCTGCGACTGTACAACGTGATTCTTGCTGTAACATATTACTTTGCTCTTTCTAAGATTTTAACTAATCTCCACCCCTTCTGTTTAGACAGGGGGCGGGTTTCCATAATTAAGACGGTATCGCCTATGCTACACTCGTTCTTCTCGTCATGTGCATAGAACTTGGTAGTCCTGTTCACAAATTTTCCGTAGATCGGGTGCTTCTCTTTTCCCTTCTCAGCAACTACAATGGTCTTTTCCATCTTGTTACTGGTTACTACTCCGATACGCTCTTTACGAAGATTTCTTGTTTCCATTGTCATCATTTGTTTTCGATTTGACGTTTGCGCATTTCGGTACTAAGACGGGCGACATTTTTGCGGGCATACCGTATCTTCATCGGATTATCAAGCGGATTTACACTGTGATTCAAACACATACGTGTCATTTCCTCTTTCCCAATCGCAAGTTTTTCCTTGATTTCAGCTGTTGTTAGCTCTTTGATTTCTGAAGTTTTCATTACTCAATAGTTGAAGATTCTACAAAATCGCGTCGTACAACAAACTTCGTACTCACCGGAAATTTCTGGGCTCCCAGGCGTAAAGCTTCTTTAGCCAGATCAAAAGGAACTCCTTCGATCTCGATTAGAATGCGGCCGGGGGTAACAGTGGCAACGAATCCTTCAGGAGCACCTTTACCCTTACCCATACGAACTTCGGCTGGTTTCTTAGTAATTGGTTTATCCGGAAATATTCTGATCCAAATTTGTCCCTGGCGCTGCATGTGACGCGTTACTGCAACACGGGCGGCCTCAATCTGGCGACCAGTAATCCATGCAGTTTCCAAGCTTTTTATGGCAAAAGAACCAAACGATAATTGGTTGCCGCGTTGAGCGTTACCTTTCAGTTTGCCCTTTTGAACTCTTCTAAATTTTACTTTCTTTGGCTGTAACATCTTGTTTCGCTTTGTCGATGGTTATCAGACTAATTACTTTTTACGCTTTCTAAAGCCGCCTTTGCCTCCTGCTGGTGGTGCCGGACGTGGATTAGTACCGCGAGATTGCTGTGCCTGACCTACATTCGGTGAAAGATCACGTTTGCCGTAAATCTCACCTCTGCAAATCCAAACCTTGACACCGATCAAACCGGTCTTGGTTAAGGCTTCAGCCAGTGCGTAGTCTATATCGGCTCTTAAAGTATGTAAAGGAGTTCTACCTTCTTTGTACATTTCCGAACGGGCCATTTCAGCACCATTCAGACGACCGGAACACAATACTTTGATGCCTTCTGCGCCCATACGCATGGTTGCTGCGATGGCCATCTTCGTTGCACGACGGTAGGCTATTTTACCTTCTACCTGGCGGGCAATGTTGTTGGCCACAATCTGAGCATCCAGTTCTGGACGTTTGATTTCAAAGATATTGATCTGAACTTCCTTCTTGGTGATCTTTTTCAACTCCTCCTTGAGTTTGTCTACTTCCTGACCACCTTTACCAATAATAATACCGGGTCTGGAAGTCTGAACAGTTATAGTGATCAGTTTCAAGGTACGTTCAATGATTATCTTTGAAATACTCGCTTTTGCAAGACGTGCATTCAGATAAGCCCTGATTTTGTGATCCTCGATCAGTTTTTCACAGTAATTGTTGCCTCCGAACCAGTTGGAATCCCATCCTCTGATGATTCCAAGTCTATTAGAAATCGGATTTACTTTTTGTCCCATATTATTATTTCGTATTTTCTTCTACAACATTTTTACTTGCCAAACGGACAGTTACGTGATTGGAACGCTTTCTGATACGGTGTCCTCTTCCTTGCGGAGCCGGACGGAGACGTTTCAGCATGCGAGCCGAATCAACAAAAACTTCCTGCACGTATAGGTTGCTTTCTTCAAGTCTAACCCCTTCATTTTTTGCCTGCCAATTTGCAACGGCCGACAAAAGGAGTTTTTCTACTCTGCGTGATGCCTCTTTTGAAGAGAACTTCAGTACGTCGAGTGCACGATTTACCGCCATTCCACGAATCATATCGGTAACAAGGCGCATCTTACGCGGGGAAGTGGGACAATCGCGCAAAACAGCCTGACATCTCAGTTTATTTGCTTCGTTGAGCAATTCAGCGCTTTGCTTTTTTCTAGAACCCATCTTGGTACTTTTTACTTCTATTATACATATCCGCGCTCATGGCTTATTTCTTTCTATTACCGCCATGACCCCTGAAGGTGCGGGTAGGAGAAAACTCACCCAATTTGTGTCCAACCATGTTCTCAGTAACATAAACCGGAATAAACTTATTCCCGTTGTGAACTGCAATGGTATGTCCGACAAAGTCAGGCGAAATCATTGAATGTCTTGCCCACGTTTTAACGATCGACTTCTTTGCTGCTTCATTGAGAACCAGCACTTTTTTCTCCAACTTGAAGTCGATGAAAGGGCCTTTTTTTAACGAACGACTCATAATCTACTCAGTTTTTTTAGCGATTATTTTTTCCTACGTTCAATAATGTACTTGGTCGAAGATTTTTTCTTCGCACGGGTCTTATAACCCTTCGCAAGCAACCCTTTGCGTGAACGCGGATGCCCACCGGATGCACGTCCTTCACCACCACCCATCGGGTGATCCACAGGATTCATGGCTACACCACGAACACGGGGACGACGCCCCAACCAGCGGCTTCGACCGGCTTTACCTGATCTTTCAAGGGCATGATCGGCGTTTCCTACAGTACCTACTGTTGCACGACATGCAACCAGTACCATACGTGACTCGCCTGAGGGGAGTTTAATGATGGCGTATCGTCCTTCACGTGAAGTGAGTTGTGCATAAGTTCCGGCTGAACGGGCCATTATTCCGCCTTGTCCGGGATGCAACTCAATATTGTGAACGATTGTACCAAGAGGTATTTTTCCAAGAGGTAGCGAATTACCAATTTCGGGAGCCACTTCATTTCCGCTTACGACCGTCTGACCTACTTCCAGACCATTCGGCGCAAGCATGTAGCGCTTCTCTCCATCAGCATAAACCAAGAGAGCAATACGTGCAGTACGATTTGGGTCGTACTGAATCGAATCAACACGTGCAGGAATGTTGTCCTTCTCACGGACAAAATCAATTACACGATATTTTCTCTTGTGCCCGCCACCTATATACCTCATTGTCATTACACCGCTGGTATTTCTACCACCAGTACTCTTCATGGGCCTTAACAATGATTTTTCAGGTGTATTGCCAGTTGTAATTGAGTCAAAAGTACCGATGACTTTGTGCCTTTGACCCGGAGTTACAGGTTTTAACTTTCTAACTGCCATTTTTTACTTAGATATTGCTGTAAAAATCAATATTCTCTCCTTTGTTCAACGTTACAACTGCTTTTTTATAAGCATTCGTACGCCCGGTAATAACCCCACTCTTTGTAAAACGGGATTTAAGCTTACCGGAATATACCATTGTGTTGACAGAAACTACTTTAACGCCATAGATCTCCTCCACGGCTTTTCTGATCTGGTGCTTATCTGCCTTCTTATCTACCATGAATCCATAACGGTTTAATTTCTCCGCTTGGGCATTCATTTTCTCGGTTACGATAGGGCGAATCAATATTTCAACCATTTTCTTAAGCGTTAATCTTGAATAATTCCTCCAATTTAGCTACAGAACTCTCTGCCAAAACAATTTTTTTAGCTCTCATAATCTTGTAAGTACATAAGTCTGAGGTAGTTACAACTTCGATGTTCTGTAAATTTCTGGTTGACAAATATATGTTTTTATTTGCTTCAGATAACACATACAAAGAATTTTTATCACTGATATTCAAATTATTTTGAAGCGTGATCAATTCCTTTGTTTTTGGTGCATCAATCGTGAAATCTTCCAGAACCAGAATATCAAGGTCTTGCGCCTTGTAGGTCAGCGCAGATCTGCGTGCCAACTCTTTCAACTTCTTGTTCAGCTTAAAACCATAATCCCTCGGGCGCGGACCGAACATACGGCCTCCACCACGAATGGTTCCTGATTTAATGCTGCCAGCACGGGCACCGCCGGTTCCTTTTTGCTTTTTAATCTTTCTGGTTGACCCGGATATTTCGCTCCGTTCCTTGCTCTTATGTGTACCCTGACGCTGATTGGCCAGATATTGCTTCACGTCGAGATAAATCGCGTGATCATTAGGTTCTACCGAGTAAATACTGGGATTCAGTTCTACTTTTCTTCCGGTCTCTTCACCTGCTCTGTTTAAAACTGCGATTTCCATTACTTCAAAATAATTAAGTATGAATCTTTGGCTCCGGGGACAGAACCCTTAACAATTACAAGATTGTTCTCCGGAATAACTTTCAACACCTGAAGGTTTTGAACAGTTATAGTTTTTCCACCGTCACGTCCCGCCATTCGCATTCCTGGGAACACGCGTGAAGGATAAGAAGAGGCCCCGACAGAACCTGGTGCGCGCAAGCGGTTGTGCTGTCCGTGTGTGCTCTGTCCGACACCGCTAAAGCCGTGACGTTTAACAACACCCTGGAACCCGCGTCCCTTTGATATGCCGGTAATGTCGATGAATGAATCAGCTTCAAGCATGTCAACTGTTATGACATCCCCCAGCTTTACATCGCTACCAAACCCATCAAATTCTACCACTTTTCTCTTAGGAGTAGTACCGGCCTTCTTATAATGGCCGATTTCTGCTTTCGTCGCATGCTTTTCCTTCTTTTCTACGAAACCCAACTGAACAGCCTCATAACCATCGGTCTGTAGTGTTCGTATCTGGGTAACGGTGCATGGACCAGCCTCAATCACAGTGCATGGGATGTTTTTCCCCTCAACACTGAATACGGAAGTCATTCCGATTTTTTTTCCAATTAATCCTGGCATTTTTTCTACTTGTTAAGCAGTTTATCAAACTTTAATTTCAACTTCAACGCCGCTGGGCAACTCCAGCTTCATTAACGCGTCGATCGTTTTTGCGGTTGAACTGTAAATGTCGATCAATCTCTTGTAGGAGGACAACTCGAACTGTTCCCTCGATTTTTTATTAACGAAGGGAGATCTCAAAACGGTGAAAATACGACGATGTGTTGGAAGCGGAATAGGTCCGCTAACAATGGCACCTGTTGATTTTACCGTCTTAACAATCTTCTCAGCTGATTTGTCAACCAAGTTGTGATCGTACGATTTCAGTTTAATTCTGATTTTTTGACTCATGATAAGAACGTATTTAGTGTTATAACAACTCTGTTTTTCCTTTTACATTTTCAAGGACTGCAATGGCAATGTTCTTTGGAACTTCGGCATAATGGGAAAACTCCATCGTGGAGGTTGCACGGCCTGAAGAGAGGGTACGCAAGGTTGTTACGTAACCAAACTGCTCGGAGAGTGGAACCAGCGCTTTGATCACACGGGCGCCAAACTTGGCATCCATGCTTTCAACATGACCACGACGACGGTTGAGGTCGGAAACAATGTCTCCCATGTAATCGTCAGGCGTAACAACTTCCACCTTCATAATCGGCTCCAATAAGATCGGTTTTGCTTTGGGAGCTGCACTTCTGAAAGCTTGTCTGGCGCAAAGTTCAAATGAAAGTGAATCGGAGTCGACCGGATGGAAAGATCCGTCAACCAAAACAACCTTCAGATTCTCAATTTTGAAATTAGCAAGCGGACCATTGTTCATGGCCTCCCTGAAACCCTTTTCAATAGAGGGGATGTATTCACGAGGGATAGTTCCACCTTTGATCTGGTCGACAAACTGAAGACCAGTTTTGCCCTCATCTACCGGACCAATGTGAACTGAAATATCGGCAAACTTACCACGACCACCGGTTTGTTTTTTGAACACTTCACGAAGATTGACTTCTTTGGTAACAGCTTCTTTGTAAGAAACCTGTGGTGCACCCTGGTTACACTCAACTTTGAACTCTCTCCTCAGCCTGTCGACAATGATTTCAAGGTGAAGCTCACCCATTCCGCGAATGATGGTCTGACCGCTGTCCTGGTCGGTATTGACCTGAAACGTTGGATCTTCTTCAGACAGTTTTATCAGTCCGTTGGTGAGCTTGTCGAGATCCTTCTGTGTTTTTGGCTCAATAGCAATTCCAATTACCGGTTCCGGGAAAGTCATGGATTCGAGTACGATCGGATGATCGAGTGAACAAAGCGTATCACCGGTACGGATGTCTTTGAAACCTACAGCGGCACATATGTCGCCGGCTTCAATCACATCGCGCGGTTGTTGTTTATTGGAGTGCATCTGGAAGAGGCGCGAAATCCGCTCTTTCTTCCCGGTGCGCGTATTTAATACATAGGATCCTGCATCAATTTTTCCGGAATAGACACGTATAAAGCACAAACGGCCAACGAACGGGTCTGTTGCAATCTTGAACGCAAGCGCTGCAAGCGGTTCATTAACATCCGGCTTTCTCTCAATTTCCGCTCCGGTATCCGGATCAGTTCCATGGATGGAAGCAACATCCAGCGGGTTGGGTAAATAAGCACAAACAGCATCCAGTAAAGTCTGAACACCTTTGTTTTTAAATGCAGAGCCACAAAGCATCGGAATGATTACTCCAGACAGGGTGGCTTTGCGAATTACGTGCTTCAATTCCTCTTCAGTAATGCTTTTGGGATCTATGAAGAATTTTTCCATCAAAGTCTCATCCTGCTCAGCAACAGACTCAACCAGCTTTTCACGCCACTCAAGGGACTGCTCCATCATATCGGAAGGAATCTCTTCCACAGAATAATCGGCACCCATGGTTTCGTCGAGCCAAACGACTGATTTCATCGCTACCAGGTCAATTATTCCTTTAAAACGCTCTTCGGCACCAATTGGAATCTGAATCGGCACCGGATTAGCGCCCAGTTTCTCCTTGATGTCGTTGTATACATTAAAAAAATCGGCACCTGCACGGTCCATCTTGTTGATGAACGCTATTTTCGGCACGCCGTATTTTTCGGCCTGACGCCATACAGTTTCTGACTGAGCTTCTACTCCACCAACAGCACAAAAGGTTGCAACAGCACCATCAAGAACCCTCAACGAACGTTCCACCTCAACAGTAAAGTCAACGTGGCCCGGAGTATCAATGATATTGATCTGATGAACAATATCGTTGTAAGTCCATTCAGTAAATGTTGCAGCAGAGGTGATTGTTATTCCACGTTCCTGCTCCTGTTCCATCCAGTCCATCGTTGCTGCACCATCGTGTACTTCACCAATACGGTGAACTTTACCCGTGTAAAACAATATCCGCTCTGAAGTGGTTGTTTTACCGGCATCGATGTGAGCCATGATCCCGATGTTTCTGGTATTTGTAAGATCCCTTATCGCCATTATTTATTTTATAAACTCCCGTTAGAACCGGAAGTGCGCAAACGCACGATTTGCTTCTGCCATTCTGTGTGTATCTTCTTTTTTCTTGAATGCTCCACCCTCTTCGTTAAATGCGGCAACGGTCTCGGCAGCTAATTTCTCTGCCATAGAGTGACCGGAACGCTTTTTCGAAAAGATAATCAGGTTACGCATGGAAATAGCCACTTTTCTTTCCGGACGGATTTCCATCGGGACCTGGAAGTTGGCTCCACCAACACGCCTACTTTTCACCTCAACCTGGGGAGTAATGTTTACCAATGCTTTCTTCCAGATATCGAGAGCAGACAACTCATTGTCTTTCATCTTTTTATCAACGATATCAAAAGCATCGTAAATTATTTTGAATGCGATGGATTTCTTTCCATCAAACATCAGACTGTTCACGAAGCGAGTAACGAGAACGTCATTGAACTTTGGATCTGGTAAAATGATCCGCTTTTTTGGTTTTGTCTTCCTCATTTTAGTTAAAATTGTTTGTGTTATTCGAATCGGTTGTTGTTTAGTCTTCAGTTATACAGCCCATTCCAGACGAGCCCTTACTCAACCAAACCTCCAAACTAATAACTAAAGTTTTTACTTAATTATTTTTTCTTTTTTGTTGCAGCTACGGCTACTCCTGGTTTTGGGCGCTTGGCACCATATTTGGAACGACGTTGCTTGCGACCCTCCACACCAGCGGTATCGAGTGCCCCACGAATTAAATGGTAACGAACTCCCGGCAGGTCTTTTACACGACCTCCGCGAACAAGAACAATTGAGTGCTCCTGTAAATTATGACCTTCACCCGGAATATAGGCATTCACCTCTTTGCCGTTGGTTAACCTGACCCTGGCCACCTTACGCATGGCCGAATTAGGCTTTTTAGGCGTTGTTGTGTAAACACGTACACATACGCCCCGACGCTGTGGACAGGAATTCAATGCCGGAGACTTACTCTTATCTTCGATATTTACCCTTCCCTTACGTACTAACTGTTGAATAGTAGGCATAAACGTTTTTTAAATTTTAAAATAAAATACACACATAATCCTCCCGGGGAAATCTCGCAATTCCCCGTAAGCTCTGCAATTTAACGATTTTGTACCTTGCAAAACTTCTCCAAAATGGACTGCAAAAGTACACATTTCTTTGGAAAATACACTACTCCGTCAAAAAAAAAATGATTTAGATACTCGCTATTTGGCGAACCGTTCGCTAAAAATGGACCGAACCGGATGGAAAATCCGCGTTAGCAGTCTTTGATCTTCTGTAATGACCTCAGCAGTACCCTGCAACTCCTGCTGAAATTCGAATTTTTTTCCGTAGGTAGAGACCAGCTGGTTTGGCAAACTAACTTCCATCGCGTAATAATCATTGGTAGGCACAGAAGAGATCCTGGAGACCTCCCCTTTCACGATACCAAACTCCATATAGGGATAGTTGGCAAATTTCAGGTTGACCCGCTGTCCCGATTTTACCTTGCCTGCTCCGTTGATCTTCAACCGGACTTTCCCGACAAGCGCATTGTTACCTTCCGGGATAACCGTGAAGACAACCTCTCCTTTGGCAACATTCTGATTGGGACTCCAGAATTTAGAGAAATTAACCTCGCCCCGGACCGGCGACTTGATCAGATAATTCAATTCCCATACATCAATGGCTCCCGAAAGCACATCATAAGCCTCTTTCAGACCAAGCTGCAGGGCTGCCTCCTTCTCTCCCGAAAGGTTCTCTGCCTCAGCCACCTGCTGTCCGGCATTTTCCAATGACTGCTCAGTTACCGACAAAGCCGAAAGCATATCCTCATATTCGGCCTGCTTCTGGAACCACTCCCGCTTGGTTTTATCAAATTCGTCGAGCGAAAGCACCCCCCTTTTGTTTAAAACGGAATCGCGCTGAAACTTTTTTTTCGTAATCTGAAGATCTTCAGAAAGCGCTTTTTTCCTGGCCAGCTGTGAGCTGTATCCCGACTTGGACAGATTTAACTGCTTTTGCTGCGACCGAATCTTACCAGGAAAGTAATTCCGGGTGACAAACTTCTGGTAATCGTTGTACTTTTTCGAAAAATCGGCAAACTGAGGCTGAATCTCACCCAATAAATAATTGCGCTGAAAAGGAATGATCTGCTCAGGCCTAAAAGTTTTCACAAACGGTGCCAGCAACGAGAGCTGCTTCTTCAGATCTGTCAAATCTTCATATTTCAGAGAGGTCTCCAGCATCGCCAGCAACTCCCCGCGATCCACCTTCTGTTTATCCATTATCATGATGGTCGTTAATTTACCATCCACCCTTGCCAGCAAATTGGCCGGAGGATTTTCGGAGGTGACCACCACCGGCGCGGTGATAATATCAGGGTACTTGAAAAACCAGCTGCCTGCTACCATTACAAATAATAGTACGGCCACCAGGATGATACCATTTCGCGTGATCCAGGAGGGAACCCTGCCCAGCAGATCCTGAACCTCTTCACTGCGTGTCTCTATATCCTCAAGTTTCTTCGACATCCTTTTAATTTCGACAACTCATAATTAATTGTTAGGCGCCCAGCTCCAACTGGTTACGGACCAGATTATAATAACTGCCCTTTAGACTGATCAGCTCCTGATGCGTTCCTTTTTCGACTATTTCGCCCTTATCCAGAACAATTATTTGATCTGCATTCCGTACTGTACTCAGCCGGTGAGCCACCACAACGACTGTTCTGCCCTTGTAAAACTGATCCATATTTTCCATGATTACCTTTTCATTGTTGGCATCCAAGGCATTGGTAGCTTCATCGAAGAATAGAAAATCAGGATTTTTATAGACAGCCCGGGCAATGAGGATCCGTTGTTTCTGACCCTGACTGACACCCACCCCTTCTTGTCCTATTTTCGTCTGATAACCCATCGGCAGCGATTCGATAAACTCCTGGATGTTCGCCATCCTGACAGAATCGAGCAATCTCAGTCTGTCGATCTTCTCCGCCCCGACCGCTATATTATTAATAATAGTATCAGAAAAGATATACCCGTCCTGCATAACGACTCCGCATTTTTCCCTCCAGAGCCTCGTCGAGAAATTAGCCAGGCTGATCTCTCCCAGGTGGATGGTCCCGGAAACAGGAGGATAGAACCCCAGCAGCAGCTTGATCATCGTGGTCTTTCCACTGCCGCTCATTCCGACGATAGCGGTGGTGCGATTGGCTGGGATGTTCAGTGAAATATTCTTCAAAACCATCGGAGATCTTGGCCCCTCATACTGGAAACTAACGTCCTTCAGAATGATATCCTTCACTTCCGGAAACATGGTAATCTTGTGTTCTTCGGGATCTTCCTCGTTTGGTCTGGTATGTATTTCATTGAGACGGGCCAGGGAAATCATGGCATCTTGCGTGGTCTGGATGAATTCCATCAGGTTGTTCAGCGGAGTGTTCATCTGCCCGATGATGTATGCAACTGCCACCATGGCACCTATCGTGATGTTTCCGTCAATCACCAGGCGTGCCGCAATAAAACTTATCAGGATGTTCTTGAGCTGGTTGATGAAAGTGGAACCAATATTTTGTGTCTGGGCAAGCGAGAGCCTCTTGATGTTTACCTGAAAAAGTCTGGCCTGTATGCGTTCCCATTCCCACCGTTTCTGCTTCTCACAGTTATTCAGCTTAATTTCCTGCATTCCGTTCATCAGCTCAATCAATTTAGCCTGATTTTCAGATAATTGCGTAAATCTACGGTAGTCCAGCTCCTTCCTTCTTTTCAGGAAAATCATGATCCACAATACATATAATACACTTCCTACCAGGAAGATTGCGAGGATGATCCAACTGTACAACGCCAGTACAATGGAAAATATCACCAGATTCACCATCGAGAACAGGACATTCAAAGACTGGCTGGTAAGGAAATTTTCTATTCGGGTATGATCACCGATGCGTTGAAGCATGTCCCCGACCATCTTGGTATCAAAGAAACTGATCGGCAGGCGCATCAGCTTGATCAGGAAATCGGAGATGAGGGAAATACTTAGCCTGGTAGTCAGATGAAGCAGTATCCAGTTTCTGATCAGATCGACGGAAGTCTGGGAAAGGAACAATATCAGCTGTGCCACCAGAATCAGCGTGACGAAGTTAAGGTCGTTGTTGTTGATCCCCACATCTACCATCGACTGGGTAAGCAACGGTAAAATCAGTTGGAAAAGACTGCCCAATATAAGTCCGGCAAATAGCTGCCAAAGGAATTTCTTCTGGTTGCGCAGGTAGGTAAAAAGGTAGGAAAGCGATGATTTGTCGATTTTCTCATCCGCGAGGCTGTAAAAATCGGGTGTCGGTTCCAGGATCAATGCCAGGCCTTTTGCCTTGCTGCTGTCGGCATGGCCGCACCAACTCTTCAAAAATTCGGCTTCCTGGTAAGTGATAAGACCATAAGCAGGATCCGCCACGAATACTTTGCCCTTTTTGATGGCATATACCACCACGAAATGTTCCTCCTTCCAGTGAACGATGACAGGCAGAGGGACCTGATCCACCAGTTGCTGATAACTCACCCTGGCTCCTACCGACCGCATGCCGATAGACTCAGCGGCATCTGACATACCAAGAAAGGAGACACCCTCCCTGGTAAGATAACTCCTCTCTCGGATCGTTTGCAACGAAAAATTCTTACCATAAAATTTGGCGATCATCCTTAAACAGGAGGGACCGCAATCCATGGCATCCAATTGTTTAAAAAATGGAAATCGTTGCATCAGACTATATCAGTGTTGGTTAAATGCAAATATGCAAATTTTATCAGGATGAAAAGGTTGCTTTCTATTTGAATTTGACGAAAAACATGTTTAGTAACATAAAAACCTTGTTTCAAGTGGATTATAATAAACGTCATTAAGTTGATATTGTGTCTCTTGCGATTTTTTCGAAATTCTAAATCCTTAAATCGAAAATCGAAAATTATTCTACTGGTCGGATCATTTTAAATAATTTCTATTTTTGGAGGTACTGAAAATAAATCGGTACTTTTAGGAGCTAATTAGGATCAGTTTTTTTGTTGGAAAAATTTATTTTTTATTATGAAAGTATATCAAACCAGTGAAATCAGGAACATCACAGTGCTCGGAAATTCGGGCGCCGGGAAAACCACCCTTGTTGAAGCCATGCTCTTCGAGGGTGGGATTATTAATCGCAGAGGGGATGTCAAGAGCAAGAATACTGCCTCTGATTACAACCTTGTAGAGCAGGAGTATGGCAACTCTGTTCATGAGACAGTACTTTATACCGAATTTGAAGGATGCAAAATCAACATCATCGACACTCCGGGGATGGACGATTTTATCGGGGGAGTTATCCCCGCATTAAGTGTTGCCGCTACAGGTCTGCTGGTATTCAATGCCGTTAACGGTGTTGAAGTTGGTACTGAAATCGCGAACCGCAATGCTGAGAAATTTAACAAACCACTGATTTTCGTTATCAATCACCTTGATCACGAAAACAGCAACTGGGAGAATACCCTCGAGATGGCCAAGACTACCTTCGGTAATAAACTGGCAATTGTACAATACCCTGTCAATCCGGGGTTAGGTTACAACAAAGTTATTGACGTACTGAAGATGAAGATGCTTCAGTGGGGTCCACAGGGAGGAAAACCAGAAATTTTGGATATTCCTGCAGACGAAATGGACAAGGCTGAAGAATACCACAATGCCCTCGTAGAAATGGCCGCCGAGAACGATGAGGCGCTTATGGAACTTTTCTTCGAGCAAGGTTCCCTGAATGAGGATGAGATGAAGAAAGGACTAAAACTTGGAATGGTCTCCAGGGGATTATTCCCCATTTTCTGCACTTCCGCAGTTAAGGATATGGGCATTCGCCGTCTGATGGATTTTATCATCAACGTAGCGCCGAATCCGGGTGAGCTTGCACCGGTCGAGACCGTCAGTGGCAAGAAAATTCCGATCAGCGTGAAGGGGCCGACTTCCATATTTGTGTTCAAGACTTCTCTTGAGCAACACGTAGGTGAAGTAACCTATTTCAAAGTTATATCCGGTACGCTTAAGGAGGGTATGGACCTGACCAATATGGCCAAAAACTCCAAAGAGCGTATCTCACAGATATTTGCAGTAGCTGGTAAGACCCGTACCAAAGTACCCGAAATGGTTGCTGGAGATATTGGCGCGACGGTGAAACTGAAAGATGTCAAACATAATCAGACACTTTGCGACAAGGATGCGGATATCGAATTTCCACCGATTCAATTCCCTGATCCGAGATATACCACGGCCGTCAAAGCTCTCAATGAATCAGATGAAGAGAAGATGGGCGAATACCTCCACCGTCTGCACGAAGAAGATCCGACTTATGTTATCGAGTATTCCAAGGAGTTAAAGCAAATCCTGATCCACGGACAGGGCGAATATCACTTAAACACCCTGAAATGGTATTTCGACAATGTATTTAAGATTGACATCCAATTTTTAAATCCGAAAATCCCCTACCGGGAAACCATCACCAAAATCGCCCAGGCCGACTACCGTCACCGTAAGCAGAGTGGTGGATCCGGTCAGTTTGGGGAGGTTCACATGATCATTGAACCTTATGAGGAAGGAATGCCTTTCCCACCATTCTTCGTTGTTGATGGCAAAGAGATGAAGGTCAGCCTTCGGGGTACCGAAATAGTAGAGCTGCCTTGGGGCGGAAAACTGATTTTCTGTAACTGTATCGTTGGTGGTTCAATCGACGCACGCTTCCATCCGGCTATTCTGAAAGGGATCATGGAAAAAATGGAGGAAGGTCCGCTGACCGGCTCCTACGCCCGTGATATCCGCGTTTCCATTTATGAAGGTAAGATGCACCCGGTCGACTCCAATGAAATTTCCTTCCGTCTGGCTGGTAGAAACGCTTTCAGTCAGGCCTTTAAGAAGGCTGGCGCAAAGATCCTGGAACCCATTTATGATGTGGAAGTTCTTGTTCCCGGAGACCGCATGGGCGATGTCATGGGAGATCTTCAGAACCGCCGGGCACTCATCATGGGGATGAGTTCCGAAAAAGGTTTCGAAAAGATTGTTGCCAAGGTGCCTTTGAAGGAGATGAATAAATATTCGACTACCTTGAGTTCTGTCACGCAGGGACGCGCGATGTTCAAAATGAAATTCGCCAGCTACGATAAAGTACCGGCAGAGGTTCAGGACGAGCTGCTCAAGACCTACGCGGCCACTCAAACTGAGGAGTAATAAAAAACGATCCCATGAAAATTAAATTTATTGGCGCTGCCAGGGAAGTAACCGGAAGCAAACACCTGATCACGCTGGATAACGGCAAGAAAATACTTTTAGATTGCGGGATGTTTCAGGGCAAGGGAATGGAGACCGACCGTTCCAACCGCAACCTGGGCTTCGATCCGAAAGAGATCGACCATATTATTCTGACACATGCCCACATCGACCATTCAGGATTAATTCCATATGTCTATAAACTAGGTTTCAGGGGATCTGTCATTTGTACCAATGCTACCCGCGACCTCTGTGCTATCATGTTAGCCGACAGCGGACACATCCAGGAGCTTGACGTCAAATGGTACAACAAAAAGCTAATAAAGCACGGTTTGGAACCAATCGAGCCAATTTATACTTCTGATATTGCCAAAGAAAGTATGAAGCTTTTTATCGGAATTGCCTATGAACGAATGTTCTACATCGACGACAATGTTAAAGTCCGTTTTACCAACAATGGTCACCTGCTCGGTGCAGGAACCGCTTCTCTCGAGATTACAGAGAATGGGCAAACAAAAAATATTGCCTATACTGGCGATATCGGCCGCCCCATCAGCTTAATATTAAAGTCACCGAATGCTTTCAGACAATGTGATTACCTGATCACGGAATCAACTTATGGGAACAGACTGCATGAGCCGTTCAGCCGCGCGGAAGAAAGGCTGCTGCAAGTGGTCAACGATACCTGTGTCAGAAAACAGGGAAAATTGATTATCCCCTCTTTTGCCATTGGCCGGACACAGGATATTGTCTTTACATTGAACAATTTTTACAATGCCGGATTACTGCCAAAGATTCAGATTTATGTAGATAGTCCGTTAGCCGTTAATGCAACTACTATCTTCAGACTGCATTCGGAGTGTTTCAATGAGGAGGTTATGAAAGTGGTGGAAACTGATGATGATCCGTTTGGATTTAATTCACTGCATTATATCACCACTACGAACGATTCCAAAAGACTCAATTTTATTAAAACCCCCTGCATAATTATCTCCGCATCCGGAATGATGGAGGCCGGAAGGATCAAACACCATCTGGCTAACAATATTTCCAATCCCCAAAACACCATCTTGGTGGTCGGGTATTGTGCTCCTCGAACACTGGGCGCCAGATTGGTTAACGGAGAAAAGATCGTTTCGATCTTCGGCAATAAATATAGCGTGAATGCAGAGATCGCGAGGATTGAAGCCTTCAGTGGACATGGAGATTACAGCGAGATGCTGTCATTTCTGAATTGCCAGGATAAATCCGCGATTAAGAAAGTGTTCCTCGTTCACGGTGATTATGAGGTGCAGAAATTCTACAGAGATCAGATGATTGCAGCTGGTTTTAGCAACATTGAGATTCCGGAAGCCATGAGTGAAGTCACAATTTAATGCCTTCCCTCTCCCTTCTTTATTTTCAGACGGATATCCAACGAATCATCTGAAAAGAGAAATTCCCGGGTGGATTCAGGAAGAAATTCCTTAAAATCGTCAAGTTTGTCCATTTTTATGGCCTGTCGGATTTTTGAGGCGCTGATAAAATCGGGGAGAACAGAAGAGCCTGAAATAGCGACCTTTCTCATCAATTCAACCACTTCAACTCCGTAAGAAGGGAGAATCATTTTCATAGCCTTATTGTATGCAGCCGTGGTTGCACAATAATTTTCTGTCCCTATATAACGCTTTTTAATACCAAGAACCGGAACAACATATTCGGCAAAAATCCGGACATCCAGTTCTGCTTGCTTTTCCATCACATCGCTAACCGTTTCATTTTTCAGAAAATACGCCGGGAAGATAGATCCTGAAACAATGTACATCCCGCCACGAACCATCAGGACATTCTTTAAGTGGGCAATTCCCTTTTTGATCAATTCCCATCTGATACTAAAAGGGAAGGCAGAGAGATCTTCTTCTACCACAAATAGATATACCAATTCATTTTCGGAAGCGGCTTTTTCTATAAGAAATAAATGCCCATTGGTAAAAGGATTACAATTGACAACGATGGATGCAACGGATGTGGTTTCGGTCTTATATTTCAACGATTTAAGATAATCCTGATAGGTAAAAATTGACTCGAAACCAAATTCCAGAAGCGAAAACAAAGGGGGTGAGGAGGCAATCTCAGTGAAACCTAAGCCTCGAAACCTGACAGAATTCTCCGGCCGGGTGAATACGAAGGTGTGCTTGTAAATTTTCAGGAGTTTCTCTGTCATATAGGTAACAATCAAGGCAAAAGCGGTCGTGTCGCGGAATTTTGGAGAAACGGCGACATATTTCAGGATCCGGCCAAGATGTGAACCCGTTCCAACAAGCTCCCCCTTCAGGTTATAAACAATCATGGTTGCCTCAACATCGGCAGGATCGAACTCAAATCCAAGTTCGTGGAGGAATCCAGTCACCAGTTTTACATCAAAAGGATTGTTGAGGTCAAGGGTCTCTTGCCTGAAATCTGTATCTTCAAATGTCATAGCTTTGTATCAATGGAGAAATAAAAAATGGGGATTCAAACTTCATTACAGACCAGAAAAAAATAGAAAGCGCAAGTAAATCGGCCGATCCGCCCGGCGAAATATTTTCATTTCTACAGAATTCTGCAACCTTCAAATAATTTGAATCAGAAAAATTTTCCAATGCTGCTTTACAGAGTTTTTGAAAGTTTATCAATACATCCTGTCCACCCCTGTAAAGAATATTTGTATCCATGTTTTTTGATGCAATGGCAAGAAAACATTGGATCATTGCAGTATCATTTAATTGGTTTTCCTCCGCGAGATAGGGTAATCCAATCTCAAATACAGTTTGGAAACCTCCTTCTGCCTCACCACGTGCGCCGCTGAATCCTGAAGAATGGAACACATCCAATCCATGCGTGGAATGTGACGTTTTGCCCTCCTTTAGCTCCCTTTTCACCATATCCCGACAAATATCCTTTACAATACTCCGAAAATATTGCGGATCGAACTGATTGAAGCTGTTGTAAAGCTTGCCGCAAGAGAAAAGCGTGAGTCCCGTCAAAAAGATCAATCCTTTGTGCGTATTGATGTTACCAGTCGCCTGAAACATGGCTGCCTCCATTCGTAAACCAATGTTTCGGATGATTGGCAATGCCTGGATGTACTCCTTACCCTGAAAAGCAAATCCTGCCTGCACCAACTCCTCAAAATAAAAGGATATGGCTGCTGATGAATCTGCAAATGTCAGGAAATTCATGTCCGCATGACTACCATTGCTTAATCTGTCTACTAATCCTGGTTTTGGGGTGAGTGAAATTTCATAAAGCAGCGCTTTCAGTGCCAAAGAAGCGAGTTGCTTAGATAGGAGAAATTCTCTTTGCCGGTTGCAATAATCCCTCATTTTAGAAAACATCAGAGATCGCAGCTGCACCACATCATGTGCCTGACCACGCCGGCATTCAATGGCCGGTTTAACCTGACAATAGAAGCACAACTTTGATTTTCCCGAGGAGATGCAATGTCCCTTATCATCATTTACATCCACATCGATGTACCTTCCAAGCGGGTGATTCTCCTCAAAGTTCTCACAAATTTGCTTTAGCTCATTGATGTCCAATTTACCAGCTGTAAACGGTGCCAGAAAAAAATCGCCTGCCGCATCACACCTTTCAATGGCTTCGTTGTTATGAACTTCAACCAAATGAGATTTTAGCATGAATTGCAGATCCTGCAGACAGTAGTTGAAAAAGTAGTTGACGGTAGGATTACTTTTGGGAAAACCCGGAACATTTAAACTCAAACTCACGCACGGATATCCCTTTCCTTCAATTTTACTTTTCAGATAAGCCCTCTGTTCCCGGGCATTCAATATGGATTGCAGTGGTTCGATTTTGTTCCTCCTTAATTAATTTAATTCTTTTCCCGTCCTCCATGCCCCATGCTCTATGCCCTCTGCCCTCTGCTACTTTTCCTTAAGCTGGTGGATCACATCAATAATTGTTCCATCCCTGTATTCCACAACCCCCACAATTTTATCGGTGTACTCGAGAGGTGCAGGAATACCTGTGATCTTATCAACCTCGATTTCGAGGTCATGGATATCCTTGATATTGAGTCCCGCTTTGCGTAGATTCGCCTCAATCTCCGGGAAAGCCGGATTTACACACGTACCACGCTCAGTTACAAGAACATGCACTGTTTCTCCCGGAGTAACCACCGTATGTACCCGCTTCTTGATAATAGGAATACGGCCACGGAACGAAGGACATACAACTACCGTGAGTTTGGCTCCTGATGCAGTATCGGAATGCCCGCCGGAAGCTCCCCTGATTTTCCCTTCCGATCCTGTAATAACATTGACATTAAAATCGACATCAATTTCAAGTGCCCCAAGAACGACCACATCAATTTTATTTGTGATACACCCGCAATTGAACGGATTTGCATACAACGCAGCAGGTATCTCAATGTGATGGCGGTTGTTCAGTAAGGAATTACTTACCACAGCATCGAAAGATTGCACATCAAATATGGTCTCAAAAAGACCTTCGTTCAGCATATCAACGCAATAGGAGGTGATGCCTCCCAACATAAAGCTGCCTTTCAGCTCTTTTTTCTTCATCTTTTCCCGGATGAATTTTGCCACTGCCAAGGAAGCGCCACCGGCCCCCACCTGAAATGCGAATCCTGGTACAAAAAATCCTGAATGCTCTATCACATCGGCAGCAAGTTTGGCAATCCTCAAATCCATGGGGGAGTTGGTAATACGGGTAGTACCGGTTGCAATTTTCGATGCGTCACCAATAGAATCAACCAACACCACATGATCGATGAAGTTCTGTGAGATGGAAAGCGGAATACAGGGAAAATTTACCAGGTTGTCCGTTACAACAATCACCTGTTTCGCATACCTCGCATCAATGACGGCGTAGCCAATCGAACCGAAGGCCGATTTTCCATGAGACCCTGTCGCATTGCCTTCACAATCCGCAGCCGAGGCAGGAATAACTGCCAGATCGATTTGAATTTTACCGGTATGGATACATCTTACCCTGCCGCCATGTGAATGAATCACTACCGGGGTATCCAGTACACCCTTTGAAATAGCCTGGCCCAGTTCACTGCGGATTCCGGAAGAGAAAATCCGGGTTACCGTACCATCTACCAAATAAGGAAGGATAGGATCGTGACATTCGTTGAGCGACGATGAGGCCAGGGTTATCTCACGGATTCCCATGTTGTGCAGGATGGTCAAAGTCTGTACCAGAAGAATATCCCCGTTCCTAAGATGATGGTGGAAGGAGACGGTCATTCCATTGTGCGGATTGCTTCTGATGATGGCCTCCTCCAGGGTCTTGCACAATTTACTTTGATGCGGAAGGTATGCCTTGTTGGGAGCAGGTATCGTGGGTTCATCCATCCAGCCTTTGCTCAACTTCGTGAGAGCGCCCTGAAAAGGTTCCAATTTGCCTATTCCTTCAATGTATTCAGGGATTTCCCTTCCTAAACTGTTTAACATCGTATGGTTGTTTTTATGCTTTTGATCTCTATTGTATCCTTCTTTATTCCTGGTCTCTTTGCGAAACCATTATTCCACCGTTACATTAGCCAGTCTCAGCAAATATTCGGCACGGGCGACGATGGGGGCATCAATCATCTTGCCGTCAATGGCAAAAACACCGATACCGGCTGCGCTGTTTGACCTGAACTCCTTAACGATCCTGTATGCCTTTCTGATCTCCTCTTCAGTTGGCGTAAATACCTCGTGAACCACATCTATTTGCCGTGGGTTGATGATCGCTTTCCCTGTAAATCCAATCTTTTTGGCATATTCGGTCTCCCTCCGCAATCCCTCTTCATCGTTTACATCGGGGAAAACCGTGTCAATGACATCAATGTGACTGGCTTTTGCAGCCATAACGATCCTCTTTCGGGCAAAATCAATTCCTGTCCCATCAGGAGTGTAGATGATATTCATATCGGCCGTCAGATCCTGACCTCCAATGGTAATGGCATCAATCCGACTAAATTTGCTGGCAATATTGAAAACATTCTGAACCCCCATGGCTGTTTCAATCATGGCATGAAGCGTCATTTTATCATGGGGAAGACCATGCCTGTCTTCAATCTTTTCGATGATATTCAAAAGTTCAATGACCTCTTCGGGCGACTCTGTTTTGGGATACCGGATGGCTGATGGCTGAAGCGGTACTATCTCTTCCAGATCAGCCAATCCAAAAGGAGTACTTAAATGGTTGACCCTTACACATACCTCTGAATCATAGAAATCTGTCACAAGGATCATATTTCTGACCAAAGTCCTTGCAGCATCCTTTTGATTGAGGGCAACAGCATCTTCCAAATCCAGAAGGATGCTGTCGGCGCCGTATATTCCACCTTGCTGAATCATTGCCGGATTATTCCCGGGAATGTACAGCATCGTCCTCCGATTCTTAAAATTCTTCATCTTTGATCTTTGTGTTACAATGTTCCTTCCTGTTGACCGAGTGAGCGTTTGATGGCTGTTTCGAGCCGAGCCTTGATGGTGGGTTCCAGCGCGCCCTTGTCTTTGGCAATCAGATGGATATCTGTCATTTCATACTGATCGAGCATTCCATCTACAATTTGCCTGAAACTTGCTCCATACTGTTGCATCACAGTAGATGAAATCTCAATTTTCCTGCCCGAACGATTTGGAAGTGGTTCAATCAACACAATGACATCGCTCGACTCAAAGGTTCCCGACTGGGCTGGAATTTTTGGTTTCATGGCTAAAATTTAATATTCGGCTTAAAAGTGCGATAATTTGAATAATTATCAGCAACCCAGCTATGAGTAGTTGAAAAAGAACTCCATTTCTTAACAAAAGTAGGACTTTAATTGATCTGAAAGAGGATGTGTAACAAGTTATTTGAGACTGTAAAAAAAACAGATTTGTTCCGGCTATTCCAGGATTGCACGGCTCCAGCCGTTTTCTATGGTTTTTTCGATATAGACATAGTGCCTCTTTCACACTCTTTGCCTGCGAAACGATGACCCTGTTATGTCCTCACGGAATTTGTCCAACGAAGCTTTTTACAAATTGTTGTTCATCCTTTTCATTTGCATAATCGAATTGTGTCACAGGCTGTGACACAATTCCAACAGACTGATTATTAGTGGTCTCTAATTGTCTCACAGCTTGTGAGACAATTTTGAACTGGTTGCTATCAATCGCATAAAACTCATAGAAGCGTTTCATCGAATAGAGGTTAGGGCGCGATAATCCACTCATATCCGGAAACTCCGATTTCAGATCGGTTGCCAGCTGGTCGATACGTTGGGCAATTACAAAATATTCTCTTTCAAATATTTTTCAATCCGCTCCTTGTTTGCAGTTAAGCTTGAAAATTGTTTTTCGCAAACATCACTAAACCTGGCAACAGCTTTTCTGCTTACTTCTTCCTGGTCTTCAAAAATTGCAAGTGATTTGAATTGAAGTCCCCATTTTTCGTATTGCAAAATATTTATTGTGCTGACATTGCATTTATCATCGCTTCCAATTGCAAAAACAAACAGTGGCCTTTCCATTTTGTTTATTTGGCAGTCAATAGGATATTTTCCTTGCGGATCGTGCTGGCTGTCATGAAAATTGAATTTAATTCTGTCTGCGGGAATTTTTTGCGACATAAAAAGTTTGAAGTCCTCCCAGAAAGTCGATTTTACCCGCTCTCGGCTTAAATAAGTTACATCAGTAATTTTTACCAGCCCTTGCACATAGTTGTAAAAAACATTTCCCATATTTTCTTGATTGACCGCAGCAAATAAAACTCCGTCCTTTTCTCTTATTCCAAAAGTGCTTAAAGTTGTGCTGATAATTTTTGCTCTTGTTCCTTTGTCAAACGAATCAATATCTATTTCATAACTTAAGTGCATAAAAGTGTGACCCTCGTCCGATAAAATCCAGTTTTCGCCACTTTTTTTCAATACGACAGCAAACGAATCGCCATCGTCAAATTGAAAAGGAGTGAAAACCCGATACCTTTCAATGCCTTCTTGCATTAATCGGATTTCTTTGCAAACCTTTTCTTTAAATTCTTTCTCTATGTGTTTTATTTCCATTATTACATTTCCAAACTTAATTGTGAATTTTGCGGTAAAGCAACATTGCAGTCCACAATTAAACAATTCAATGCCTCCTGAACAGTTGAATATCTGTCTGTAATAACAGCAAAATATTCTTCTTTTGTTCCTTCTCTTTGATAACGCTCCGTTGCCGTGTGTATGTGAAAATCATAAAAAACATTTTCTCTTTCCAATTTATTCTTGTGTTCATGGCTTTTACCGTTGTATCTACGCAATAAGAAAAGCTTGGTCGATTTCGGTGGACTATATCCTAAAATTGCTGAAAAGTCCAAAGAGTTTTCATTGTTTAGGCGAACTTTTATTACAAAAGAACTTCCGTCTGCTCTCGGCAATAAATGTTCCGAACCTTTGTGTCCTCTTTTATCTTTCATATTCTTCAGTAGTTCATCGGGAGCAACGGTTATTTGTTTCTTTATCGGTTAAAAATACTTCCATTATCTAATAATCTTGAAACAAAGTTATTATTGTTTTTTGCTTTTAAAACTATCATATTCTCCCTTCCACAATTTTTATTTCATCTTTCCCCCGATTTAATATGAGAATAAATGGAGAGTTATTTTCTATTATAATAACCAATTTCATTTCGCATAAGAGAAAGTATTTCTGAGTTCAATTCTGATAATCTTATCCATCGGTTGTCGTGTCCGATAAGAGATAGTTTATTAATCATATCCTGACCATCCTTTGGCGAAATTGTTTGCAATGTTGTTTGATATTCGCTGTTGTAATCGATAGCAAGTTTTTTGTATTCCTGAATTTTGGGTAAGAGTTCATTACTACAAACAAGATAAAGATTATTCAACTCCTGATTTAAAATCATCAATGGTTGCGTTGCCCGTTTTGTAAATTCAAGTAACTTAGTATTGAAACTTAAAAGCGCATCGTTAATCTGCTGCTGTTCTCCGTCTAATATTTCATTCATAAATTCAGTACTAATTCCGTAAACCATATTCGGGTCGGTTCTCATTTGCTCCATGAGTTCGTCTGACTTTTTCATGTAAGCGGTGTAAATTTCAAATCTTTTTTCAAGTGCTTTATCATTTTTCTGATTTCTGCGATTGATAAAAAACTGAATGACACCCCATGACCAACCTAACGCACACAGTATGATAAGCCAAATGTCTTTTTGATCCATTAGTTTTTCCCCTCCACTATTTTTATTTCTTCCTCGGTTAACTCATACAGTTGATAAACAATTTCATTGATCCGGCTTTCGCAATAATCAATCTTGCTCTCTAGTTGAGAAACTCTGGATTGCAGTTTGGCTTCCGATTTTTCTTCGTTGAGTTGAAGAAGTTGATCAACGAGTTTGATAACTTCCGATTGTATTTTTTCGCTTGCAATTTTTATCGGTAAAGATTTTAATTGTCCCACTTTAATTTGAGGGAAAGCATCATTTACTTCATCAAAATAATTTCTAATAAAAAAACTGATTAGTTTACTTCTAAGAATTGCAGCAAGATAATTGACTGTAATACTATGGTTCTTAGGTTTTGTAATGTAAACTTGTTGGTCTGCAACGGTATTTTCTTTTTCAACTGTTACGATTAATGTTTCTCCCAAAATTTTCCGTGAATAGATTCTGTCACCTTCAAAATACTTTTCATCTCTTGGTTCAGCTAACCATTTACCATAGCTGATATACTCTTTTGCCTTTACCTTAGTAAAGCATTTAAGATCTTTACCATAGACGAATGGCCTGTACCCAAATTTTTGTTCAACTGAGTGATATGGTCTTTCGTCAATATCTTTCTGTGTTTGTACTCCCTTTCCGAAAGCTGATTTTCCATATCCACCAAGTCTGTAAGAATGAACTCCTCTTGTTATGTCTGCAATCTCTCCTAAAGCAGTTTTATTGTTTTTTATTTTCTCAATTAGAGAATTACCACCTTGAGATAATGATGTTGAAATAGGCTTTCCCCCGCTTGCGTATTCTGCAAAATCTAATTCACATATCAATGTTTCTTCCGTAAGTGCCAGTTTTGAAACTGTAAATGATTTGTTTTCTCTCATTCCTTTTCTTAGAATGTAAATCATAGTATCAACTGTTATCCCATCAAAAACTTTAGCTTCTGGTACTGCAATTTTTAATTCTGCAGAATTCGCAATAAGAAATTTTCTTGTCGATGATGAATATGTGTTTGTCATCCAAACATTGGGAACAATAAATGAAGAAAATCCTGTTTCATTCACAAGTTGAATTCCTTTTTCCATAAAAATTGAAAAGAAATCAAGCTGGTAGGGTGAACTCTTATAATGATTGCCCAAATAAGATTTCATATCATCGCCAATTCCTAAACTTTTCCAATCTCTCCCGAAAACATAAGGCGGATTGCCTATCACAACATCAAAGCCGTTGTCTTTGAACACGTCAGGAAATTCTTTTTGCCAATGGAATGGTTTTATTTTTTTCTCATCTCCGAAATCTAATTGCGTATCGTAATAATCTGTACCAACTAAACTATTCCCGCTTTTAATATTGTTGTCGAGTGTTGGTAAAACCCGTTCGTGAAAGATGGATAACTGATAAGCGATTGAAGCGTCCGTTTCGCCTTCCATACATTTCAGAAGCAAGCTCAGCTTGGTTACTTCAACTGCATTTACATCAATATCAACTCCGTAGATGTTGTTGAGCAAAATGCGTTTCTTCTCGGCGGTGGTGAGGTTGCCTTCAGGAGTAAGAACATCACTTTTAACCCCTTTCCGAAGAACAGGGGAATTTCCTTTGGACGTACCGTTTTCGGTGTAGAAGTTCTTATGCCAGTCTAATAAATACTGGTAAGCCCCGATCAAAAAGCTGCCACTGCCACAGGCGGGGTCAACAATTTTTATCTGGCTGATATCTTTCGGTGCCTTGCCTTCTACGAGTTTACCGACTGTGTTTTTTACAATATATTCCACCACATATTGCGGGGTATAATAGACGCCGCCTGCTTTGCGGACTTCGGGTTTTTCTTCAATTTTGGCATGGTGTCCGGGGGTTATCCGGATCACTTTACCCAAAAATTGTTCGTAAGCGCTTCCTAATATTTCGACGGCCAATATGGAAAACTCGTAAGGACTTTCGGGATAATACAACTCTTTGATGATGGTTTTAATCACCTTGTTGTCGATCTTTATATCCTTGCTGAGCTTATCTTTTTTAAAGTCGAAGAGTCCAGAATTGTATTTCGCGTCGGCCTCTCCGAAAATAGCAAACATGTTTTGGTAACTGTCGCCTTGCTTAACCGCGTTTTGCAGATTGCCGTAAGGTTCTATGCCTCTGTCCTCGGCAATGCGCAGAAAGATAATACGGTCGAGAGTCTGCTGTACCACAAAGTTTATTTCATCTTCGTCAAGGCTTTTGTTGTTCCAGCTGATCGAGGTTGCCAGGTAGGTCCTCCAGGTATCCAGCGATATCAGAAACTCTTTGTCAACCGTTGCTGTCCCTCTTTTGTTGGCATTGCCCTGTACAAACTTGTCGAAGCTCCCTTTGAGCACCCGTTCTTTGCTGAAAGTATCCCAGATGAAATCAAATCTTTTGAGGTAATCGCGAAAAGTCAGGTATTCTATGCGTGCTACGGACGCTTTGTCGGTGGGGTTTGGTTTTTTAGTGCAGTCATAGATGGCAAATTCTTCAAAGTCGGTGATGATACTCACAGCAAGTTTGGCATTCCAGCCATAACGTCTTACCTGATAGGCGGGTATAATATCGTCTTTTATAACAACGCTGGGTTTTTTCGCTTCAACAAAAAATAATCTTTTCCCGCCTGACAGCCGGAAAGAATAGTCGGGGGCTTTTGTCGCTTTACCAATCTTCACCCGGTCTTCATGAATCACTTCCCGGTAGGCTTCGGCATATCCTTCTTCGTTGTCGATGTCCCAACCCAATGCTTTGAAAAACGGATCGATGAAGTCCCTGCGGGTAAGGGTTTCATTGTAGTTTACGTTTTTATAGGAATCAAATTGCTCCTCAAAGCGTTCAACCAATTCCGATATTTTCTGAAAAGCTGCCTCTTTCGTAATCATTTAACTACTTGCTAAATTAGGTTAGCTAAAAATACGATTTTATATTTCAAATCCTGCTGTCTCTTCTTTCCTATGTATTTAAATAATGGGGGTCGATGATAATAAAATTTATCATTTAATTTTTGCAGATTCATATTTATGTCGTATGTTTACGTCATTAGAAACAAAAGACATGAACAACTCACAAAAATTTGATAACAACCTGCAGGGGTTAGCCAGATTTGCCCGGGTTATCTCCCATCCGGCCCGTTTGGCCATTCTCAAGTACCTGGCCGAAACCAAAACCTGTATTTCGGGAGATATTACCGATTTCATTCCGTTAAGCCGAACTACAGTTTCGCAGCATTTGAAGGAGCTCAGGGATTTGGGCCTGATTCACGGCGAGATAGAGGGTTTGAAGATCAATTATTGTTTGTGTAATACGGAGCTTGCAAAGTACAAGAAGATGTTCTCGGATTTCTTCACAGAGATCGGGACCTCTGAATTTAGTTGCAACTGCTGACCATTTTCACATTTCCCCTTCCACCCTTCGACTTCGCTCAGGGACCACCTCGCTCAGGGACCGACTTCATTTTTTATCTATAAATCAGTTTTATGAAAATCTTAATACTCTGTACCGGAAACAGTTGCCGCAGTCAGATGGCACACGGGTTTTTACAGTCGTTCGACCCGGACATTACTGTTTGTTCTGCCGGGACCGAAGCCTCGGGAAAATTAAATCAGAAAGCAGTTGCCGCCATGAAAGAGATCGGCATTGATATCAGTCACCACACTTCCGATTCAGTCGATTTGTACCTGGATCAGGAGTGGGATTACGTAATTACCGTCTGCGGTGGGGCAAACGAAAACTGTCCCGCCTTTCTGGGAAAAGTAAACCACCGTCTGCACATTGGTTTTGACGATCCGTCACACACTGTTGGGACTGATGAATTTATTTGGAGCGAGTTTATCCGTGTAAGAGATGAAATCAAAGAAGGGTTTTATCAATTCTATCAGAAAAATATCAAAAATCAAATGCCATGATTTACTACATTCTCAAAGTGTTACTCTCATCGGTGACAATTGTCGCTATTTCCGAAATTTCCAAACGAAGCACATTGGCAGGCAGTATTTTGGCTTCAATTCCTATTGTTTCCCTGTTGGCCTTTGTATGGATGTATGTCGATACAAAAGATACCGCAAAAATTGCCGATTTATCTCAAGGTATTTTCTGGCTGGTAATTCCATCGTTACTATTCTTTGTTCTCTTCCCGACAATGCTAAAGCGAAACATTGATTTTTGGTGGTCGCTCGGCGTTTCGCTCACCATCATGATTCTTGGCTATTTCGTTATGTTATTCCTCTTAAAGAGGGCAGGTATTCAAATATAAATCATATTGATTATGGAAAAAGATATCAAATTGGTGGTCAAAGAAAAATATGGTTTGATATGATAGCCAAACAATCTAAAACTCAAAAATATGGAATTCAGACTGGGGGAAATAGAGAAATTGCCGGTTACATACTTTTACCTTTTTAAAATTAGCACATTGAGGTTATGTCTGCACAAAAACGATTGAATTTTCTGGACCGGAACCTGACATTGTGGATTTTTCTGGCCATGTTTATCGGGGTGTTTTCAGGTTGGTTGAATCCGGCAGTGGCCAATTTTTGGAACGACATGTCGTCGGGAACAACCAATGTCCCAATTGCCATCGGATTGATCATTATGATGTATCCACCTCTTGCAAAGGTGAAATATGAAGAGCTGGGGGATGTATTTAAAAATGTAAAAATTCTGGGACTCTCCCTGGTCCAAAATTGGGTAATTGGACCGATCCTCATGTTCACTTTAGCCATCCTGTTCTTTAAACTTTTCCCGGGCGAGAATAATGCCAACCTGCCTTACATGTATGGTATCATCCTGATAGGTCTTGCTCGTTGTATTGCCATGGTAATCGTCTGGAACGACCTGGCTAATGGGGATACACAATATGCAGCCGGATTGGTGGCTTTTAACTCCATCTTTCAGGTACTCCTTTTTTCTGTTTATGCCTACCTTTTTATTGCTGTCCTGCCAGGTTGGTTCGGTTTGCCTACCAACAGCAGTGTCGAAAGCATTACCATTGGTCAGATTGCCAAAAGCGTCTTTATCTATTTGGGAATCCCGTTTATTGCCGGATTTCTAACCCGATTTATCCTGATAAGGGTCAAAAGCAAGGAGTGGTATCATACAAAATTCATCCCTAAAATCAGTCCACTAACCCTGATTGCACTACTTTTTACCATCGTTGTTATGTTTTCGCTGAAGGGCGACTACATTGTCAGACTTCCGCTGGATGTGGTTTTAATTGCCATACCTCTGGTGATTTATTTTCTATTGATGTTTGCCGGCTCCTTCTTCCTTAGTAAAAAGGCAGGAGCCACTTACGAACAGACAGTTACGCTATCGTTTACTGCGGCAAGCAACAATTTTGAGTTGGCTATCGCGGTAGCCATTGCAGTTTTCGGCATCAATTCAGGAGAGGCTTTTGCGGCTGTTATCGGACCCCTGGTAGAAGTGCCGGTAATGATTCTGCTCGTCAGATTCGCCATTAAACACAGGAAAGATAAAGGATAAAGTAAAGACGCTGCAAGCATGATCGCGGCGTCTTTACTTTATCCTTTATCCTTAATTCTTTGGTGTGCCAACAACATCACCAAAAACAATAATCCAACACCAAAGAAGATCGTAATAGCCAATACCGAATAACGCATGCTGCCAGTGATGGCCTCGATGATACCAAAGCTGAAGGTTCCGGCCACTGTAGCCAGTTTTTCAGTCACATCATAAAAGCTGAAGAAGGAGGTATGATCAGTTGTTTCGGGTAACATCTTGGAGTAGGTCGACCTGGCGAGCGATTGCGATCCACCCATGACAATGCCAATTACAAACGCTGCGACAATGAATCCAACTGCTTGTTTGATTGTAAACGCATAAATGCAAACAACAATCCAAACGACAACAGACACAATCATTGCCTTAAGATTGCCTATCCTGCCGGAAAGTTTTGCAAAAAACCAGGCCCCGAACATGGCTACAAGTTGGATCACCAAAATCGTTGGGATCAATACCCCCTCTTTCAAACCCAGCTCCTTTTCGCCAAAGGTGGCGGCCATGAACATCGTAGTAAGGATTCCCATCATAATAAAGAAGAATCCGATCAGGTAAACGCTTAATTGATAGGAGCTTCGCACTTGTCTGAACACCATTCTCAGTTCTTTGTATCCGTTGGTAATTACATTTTCGCGGTGCAGCCGTTTGCTGTGGATATATTTGGGAAGGTACCGGAAAGTCATGGTAGAGAATCCTATCCACCAGATACATACCGTCGCGAAAGATATTCTGGCCGGAAGTGTGGAGTCCTTTGAGAAGCCAAAAAATTCGGGCATCATGATCATCCAGAGATTGAATAGCAAGAGAATTACGCCCCCCAGGTAGCCCATAGAGTAGCCCCTGGCACTGATGCGGTCTTGGTCCTCAGGCTCTGCAATGACCGGCAGAAAAGAGTTATAAAACACAATACTTCCCCCATATCCAACAGTTCCAAGGGTGAAAGCGATGATGCCAAGTTCTATGTGCTGTGGATCGAAAAAGTAGAGTGCCCCGCACGAAACCGCCCCGATCCAGGTGAAGGCGCGCATGAAGCCTTTCCTGCGGCCGGTATAGTCTGCGATGGATGAAAACAGCGGTGATCCGGCCGCGACGATGAGATAAGCTGCCGCGATGGCCCAGGAATAAAGGACGGTATTGACAACTTTCCATCCAAAAAAGGAGACCATAAAATCATTCCCATGGCGGGTAACGGTATTATAATAGATGGGAAAAATAGTGGATGAGATGGTAAGCTGATAGACCGAATTGGCCCAGTCGTACATCACCCATGCCCGTACAACTTTGGGGTCGCCTTTTACAATCGGACTGTTATGATCGTTGATCTGCATAATATTTATCCGAATTTCAGGAATCTAATTCTTTCCCCTGCCAGGAAGTCTGATAATTTTCTTCGGCGCTACTTTAACCTCATTCATAGGCTTTTCCATTGGTCCCCGCAGATGAATAATCAATCCGTTCAGAAAATTCCGCAACAACTGATCCCCACATTCAACATAATTTGGATGATCTTCTTTCCTGAAGACGGCACTCAACTCAGTGGCGGTAATTTTAAAATCGACCAAAGCCAGAATTTTCAGGATGTCCTCATCCCTGAGCTGAAGAGCAACTCTCAATTTTTTTAATATGTCGTTGTTTGTCATTTTCAAATATACAATTTTTGCCGCATTTCAACCTAATAGCAGGCTGCTTACAAATTTCAACCCTTCGACAGGCTCAGGGACCGGATCTCGCTCCAGCGGATTTGCAATCCGCTGGTAGACTTTCGCCAACGGATTACAAATCCGTTGGAGCGAGGGGGCCTCTTCGGCCCTTCGACAGGCTCAGGGACCGGATCAAAAAAAACGCCCCATCTCTGAGGCGTTTTAATATCATTCGATTGAAAAATTATGCAAGTCTTGCTTCGAGTTGCTCAACCTGAAGTTTCAGCTCTTTGGGAAACCTTTCGCCAAGCGCAGCCTGTTGCTCCTTAATCAGCTCCAGTTCGTCTTTCCAGAGTGCTTTGTCCACTTTGACCAGTTCAGCGATATCCTCTTTGGTGACATTAAGTCCGCTGATATCGATACTATCCACCGTCGGAACCCAACCGATGGCAGTTTCAGTAGCTGCTGCTGTTCCTTCACATCTTTCGAAGACCCATTTTAGGACGCGCATGTTTTCACCATAACCCGGCCACAACCATTTGCCATCCTTGTCTTTACGGAACCAGTTCACATTGAAAATTTTAGGCAGAGCCTCCGGTTTCGGTGCATTCTTACCAATGGTCAGCCAGTGACCGAAGTAGTCTGCCATGTGATATCCGATGAATGGAAGCATTGCAAAAGGATCCCTCCGAACACCGGCTTTCAAACCAATGGCGGCGGCAGTAACTTCAGAACCTACCACAGAACCCATGAAAGTACCGTGTGCCCAGCTCATGGCCTGGTATACGAGTGGAATGGTACTCGGGCGGCGACCGCCGAAGAGAATGGCAGAAATCGGAACTCCTTTGGGATCTTCCCATGCCGGGTCGATGCAGGGACACTGAAAAGCGGGAGCGGTAAAACGTGCGTTCGGATGAGCAGCAGGTTTTCCGGAGGCTTTGTCGTATACTTCATTGGTCCAGGTAATCGTTCCTTCGGGAGCTTCCGTACCAATACCTTCCCACCAAATGTCGCCATCAGGTGTTAAACCAGTGTTGGTGAAAATAGTACCCGATGCAGCCGACAGCATGGCGTTCGAATTAGTATCAATAGAAGTTCCGGGAGCTACACCAAAGAACCCTGCCTCAGGATTGATGGCATAGAGCTGACCGTCCTTGCCAAATTTCATCCAGGCAATATCGTCTCCGATGGTTTCGACTTTCCAACCTGGAATAGTCGGGATCAACATGGCGAGGTTGGTCTTTCCACAGGCACTCGGGAAAGCTGCCGCAATGTATTTTTTCAGACCCTTTGGATTGGTGATACCCATGATTAGCATGTGCTCAGCCAGCCAGCCCTGCTCTTTCGCCATTGCAGAAGCAATACGGAGCGCAAAACATTTTTTACCAAGAAGGGCATTGCCGCCATATCCGCTTCCATAAGAGATAATCTCTTTCGTCTCAGGGAAGTGGGTAATATATTTCTGTTCGATAGGAGCACATGGCCATTTGACATCTTTTTGTCCTGGTTGCAGCGGGGCTCCAACGGAGTGAACGGAAGGAACAAATTCGCCATTACCCAGTACATCCAAAACTGCCTTGCCCATGCGGGTCATTACTTTCATGTTGACGACCACATAAGGAGAGTCTGTCAGTTCTATTCCAATGTGGGCGATATCGGAACCAAGAGGTCCCATGCTGAAAGGAATAACGTACATGGTACGGCCCTTCATTGCACCCTTGAAGAGTCCCTTCAGGGTAGCCTTCATCTCTACCGGATCTGCCCAGTTATTGGTCGGACCAGCATCCTCCTGCTTCTCGGAGCAGATATATGTTCTGTTTTCTACACGTGCAACATCACTTGGATCTGACTGGAAGTAATAGCTGTTCGGACGCTTTTTTTCGTCTAATTTCACAGCCATTCCTGAGGCTACCATTTCAGCCAGCAGACGGTCGTTCTCTTCTTCTGAACCATCGCACCAGTAAACTTTATCCGGCTGACAAAGTTCAGCCCATTCGTTAACCCAACTGATTAATTTTTGATTTTTTGTCATGAATCTGAATTGAATTGAATTTAATTTAATCTTAACCTATCTAGTGATTTCTGTGAATCTCAAAATAATTACTTACCAAGATAGTCCTGGCAGGCAGCATGAATGTTCTCAACCAGCTTTGCAATCTTCTCTTCAGGAACAGCTGAGAATGCGATCCTGATAAGATTTCCGAATACTATCACGCCGGTGCTGTACTTTTCCAGCAGTATCTTCCTGATGTCTTCTGCTACCAAACCGTCTTTCAATTCGAAGCACATAAAATACCCCGAATTAAAAGGCAGAGCAGAGAAATATCGCTTATACTTCTGATCTTTAAGCACTTGCTTGATCTTTTCATACCTGGAATGCAGGATATTGAATTTTTCAACCTTGCTTTGATCATAGTTCTCAGAAGCATATACCTTTTGAAGAAGAGACTGTGATAAGTGGCTGATATTGGAGATATTACCACGCACAGCTCCGGCAGTTTTATTTTCCAGCGCCTCATAAACGGCCGGAGTACCATTCTTTACACCATAAGTAATGAATCCGACCCTGAAGCCCCAGACATAGTCCTCCTTGGTAGCTCCGTCCAGCTTAACGGCAAGCACGTTTTCGCTCAGTTTTGCCAATCTGGTGAAGATGGATTCGGTGAAAACACCCTTCTCATATACCAGTCCGAAATAGGCATCATCGATCAGCACCACCACTTTCTTGCCTTTATCGGCCTGATCTTTCACAACTTTTTCGATCTTGTCAATTTCGATGGTAAGCGGAGTATAACCGGTAGGATTGTTCGGAAAATTGAGCAAAACAATGATCTTTCCTTCAGATTGATCCATTTTATCAGCCAGTGCCTGATAATTGAAACTCCCGTTTTTGAAAGTCGGGAAAGTCCCGATCCGGCCAAGATAATTATTCTCGAATATGAGGGCATAATTTTCCCAGTAAAGATCCGGTATTATGACAGTATCTCCCTCATCAACAAATAGATAGGCAGCGATACTTAACCCATGCGTTATTCCGTTGGTCGCAATTGGCAGACTAATGATGGTCTCACCAAGAGAAGGATTCTTCTTGTATATAAATGATTTCCAGCTATTTCTCAAATCCGGTTTTCCAAAGCTCGGTGCATAAGGAAAGACTGAAGCATCGGGCAGGTTAATCATCTGATCAAATTCTGCCAGGTGCATGGAATGCCCATTATCTTCTACTGCCTCACCAATGGTGGCGTTGATATCTTTACCCTTTGCCTGTGCCGATTGTGCTAAAATTCCAAGTTTTGGAAAGAAAATGTTCTTCCCTCTTTGAGAAAGTAATTCAAAGACAGCAGGGCTGCTCTTTTGAATCACATCGTTCAATGTAGTTGCTTGCGGATCCACTTCTGTGAAGATTAAATAATTTAAAATGAACTCGATCGCAAAGGTATCTAAAATGAAATACAGAGTCCCGGTAGGCAGGCTGCCCCCCCAAAACTTAACGATGAATTAATGTCTTTTAAGCTTATCTTAAAACAGGAGAGGCGCCGTTTGTGACGGCGCCTCTCCTGTTTTAGACTATGATCTCGGATGGTATTTACTTACTGTTTCTTTTAAAAATTCCTTATCCAGATGGGTATAAATCTCGGTTGTAAGGATGGATTCATGCCCCAGCATCTCCTGAACCGCCCTCAGATCCGCACCGCCTTTGACAAGTGCGGACGCGAAGGAGTGCCTGAAAGTATGTGGACTTATGCTCTTTTTGAGGTTTATTTTTGCACCCAGTGTTTTGATGATGGTGAAGATCATGACCCTGCTAAGTTTCTTACCCCGTCTGTTGAGGAAAAGAATATTTTCGCCTGATTTGTCAATCTTCAGTTTCTTACGGTAACCTACGAGGTATCTTTTGATGTCTTCGATGGCCCTTTTACTGATCGGCACCAACCTTTCCTTCTCCCCTTTTCCTGAGATTTTAAGAAATTCATGCTCAAAATGGAGATTTGATATGCGAAGGCTCACCAATTCAGATACCCTCAGTCCGCAGCTGTAGAGTGTTTCCAGGATAGCTTTATTCCGGAGACCTTCTGGTTTGGCAAGGTCGATAGAATCGATCAGTTGGTTAATTTCTTCGTGAGTCAGAACGTCTGGCAATTTCCGGCCAATTCTGGGAGATTCCAACAATGTTGTAGGATCATTCTGGACAATTTCTTCGATCAAAAGATATTTATAGAATGACTTAATGCCTGAAATTGTCCTGGCTTGCGTCCTTGGGCTAACGCCATTTTCAGTCATGAATTCAAGAAATTTTCTCAGCTGGGACAATTTTAGTGTCTCCGGAATCACATTTTCATAATTTTTTGATATAAAAGATATTAGTTTGTTAATGTCGTTCGTATAAGCGCTTACCGAGTTCTGAGAAAGTGATTTCTCTAATCTCAAAAACGTTTCGTACCCTTTTTTGCTCTCTTCCCAGTTCATAGTTAGTAGTTTATTGGTTGGAACAATTAATATTCAGATTTGTTCGGCACAAAATTATAAAATGCGCTATCCATCGTAAAGTTTTATTTTTTTTGTTTTCGCTCGATAATTTTCCCGAATTTAGTTGCGTTTTTAGAAATATGTAAAATTAAGGACCAGATGAAAATAAGTATTATTAACGGACCAAATCTCAATTTATTGGGTATACGCGAAAAAGGAATTTATGGCAACAGTTCTTTTGAAGCATGGCTGCAAGCTATCAGACCACACTTCCCTCATATTGAACTTGATTATTATCAGTCGAATATTGAGGGAGAGATCGTAACATATCTTCACGAAGTGGGCTTCACAGCCGATGGTATTATCATCAATGCCGGAGCTTACACGCATACTTCCATAGCCATCAGGGATGCCATCGCGGCTGTCAGCACACCAGTCGTTGAGGTGCACATTTCGAATATTCTGACCCGGGAGTCTTTCCGGCACGAGTCTATTATCGGGCCCGTTTGCAAAGGAAGCATCATGGGTTTTGGACTGGATTCCTACAGGCTTGGTATCGAAAGTTTCTTATGAAAAAGTCCAAACTCACGAAAATAGTAGCTACTATTTCTGACAAAAATTGTTCGCAGGAATTCTTGCGTTCGCTAATGGAAGCTGGCATGAATGTGGTCCGCATCAATACCGCGCATCAGACCACTGATTCGGCCATGGAGATCATCCGGAATGTCAGATCCATCAGTGATGAAGTGGCCATCCTGGTGGATACCAAAGGTCCGGAGATCAGGACCAGGAATATCACCGACCCGATCAAAATCAGCAAGGGAGAAAAAATAGTGATAACCGGCGGCGATGAGCCGTCGCATGAAGGTTATCTCGTGGTGGATTACCCAAATTTTGCCCGCGATATCCCGGTAGGCAGTTCGGTACTTATTGACGATGGCGAGCTGGAGATGACAATTGTTGAAAAATCTGGTAATAAGCTGATTGCAGTGATAGGCAACGATGGGTTCATCAAGAATAGGAAGAGCATTAACGTACCCGGAATATCTTTGAATCTGCCTTCGCTCACCGAAAAAGACCGACAGTTTATCAGGTGGGCGATGGCCAACGAGCTGGATTTCATTGCGCATTCATTTGTCAGAAATAAAGAGGATGTTATTGCTGTTCAGCAGATTCTGGATGAAGAGGAGAGCAAAATAAAGATTATCGCCAAGATAGAGAATACAGATGGCGTAAAAAATGTCGATGAAATCCTTGACTATGCGTATGGAATTATGGTAGCAAGAGGTGACCTTGGAATTGAAATTCCTGCAGAGAAAATACCGTCGATCCAGCGAAGACTAATCAGGAAATGCGTCGAGCGCAAGAAGCCTGTTATCATTGCTACGCAGATGCTTCATTCCATGATCACCAATCCACGTCCGACCAGAGCGGAAGTCAGTGATGTGGCTACGGCCATTTACGACCGGACGGATGCCATCATGCTTTCAGGGGAGACTGCTTATGGTCAGTATCCGGTGGAAGCTGTTCAGCTGATGTCCAGGGTGGCACTTGAAGTGGAGTCGAGTAAGGATAAACGTAATGACCTTTACGTACCACGTCTCGAAAACGAGGTATCGGCCTTTTTGGCTGAGGCGGCCGTGATGTCTGCCAATGAACTGAAGGTCGCGGCCATTATTACAGATACCCTTACCGGGAAAATCGCCCGGTATATTTCGGCTTTCAGGAGTCCCCGTCCAGTCTTTGCCAAGTGCCACAATGGGCGTGTAAAGAGAGAATTAGCACTTTCTTACGGAGTGTTCGCCAGCGAAATTGTTGTCAAGAAAAACAAGCACAAGCTGATTGAAATTTCTCTGTTGGACCTTGTAGAGAAGGGCTGCATCACAGAAAATGACACGGTAGTATATGTTGGCGGGAACTTTGGCGTTGGCGGCGGAACATCCTTTATCGAGATTGCTTCTGTTGCCCAGATGATGAATCTGAAGAAAGTGAAAAGTGAAAAACCCACCGGTCCCTGAGCCTGTCGAAGGGTCGAAGTGAAAGAATTAGCGCATGTCGTTCATACTGACACCCGGGTATTTTGATTTATCGAATTTGAAGTAATCGTCTTTCAAGTCGATATTGGTCTTCATCGTTTTCAGCACCAGGGTATAAGTGTTCCCGTCCTTGTTGAAAGTCTGGGCTTTCGCGATCTGCGATTTGGCCTTGTCGATGTACATGCGGACTTTCACAAACTCCTTGGTCTTATCTGTTGGGAAAAGATCCAGTACCTGGACTTCCTTCCCAGCTAAATTTTCCTCCCCGACAAAGGCATAATTAAACCCCTTTTCGTAGATGGTGAAGATATTGGCTGGGTTAAGCGAACCTTCATTATCGTCCCCCACACTGTTGATGTTGCACTCTTTGGCTTCCGTCAGGTAGCTCCATGAAGTAGTCCCGTCACAAAAAACCTCCATACCGAACACGGGCATGTGCAGCCGGTAGCTCTTCCCTTTCAGCGTAACCTGACCCTCGTTGGTCTGGTTGATGTTGTTCTTCTTATTTTCCAGGGTAAAGGAAAAATCAATCTGAATGGTTTTATAGCTTTTTGTGGTTTGAGAGAGTTTATCCAGAATCTCTTTTGCTTTCGGGTCTTGCTGAGCCACTAAATTTACCGACACCAGAAGTGCCAACATCATGAATGCGAATCTTTTCATCCTAAATCTATTTAATTTAAAATTCTGACGAGCCGGGAGTGCGGGTCAATATTATTGTGGGAGTTTCCGCAAAATCTGTTCCAAAGTATTTTCATCCTGTACCAATACTTCCCTTGCCTTGCTTCCGACATTAACGCCAACGATACCAGCCATTTCAAGCTGATCCATGATTCGTCCTGCCCTGTTATAACCGATCGAGAACTTCCTTTGTATAGACGAAGTAGATCCCGTTTGGTTTAAAACAACGATCCGAGCCGCATCATCGAAGAGTTCATCGCGGTTTTTTAGGTCCACATCATTTGAGCTGTCCATGCCTTCGCTGCGGTATTCCGGCAAGGCGAATACAGTTGGGTAACCGGGTTGTTTACCGATAAAGTTGGCAATGGCCTCCACCTCGGGTGTATCAACAAAGGCACACTGAATACGGGTCAAGACGTTTCCGATGGAGACCAACATGTCCCCTCTTCCGATAAGCTGGTTGGCACCGGGAGTATCGAGAATTGTCCGGGAATCGACCATGGAAGCAACTTTGAAGGCAATCCTGGTAGGGAAATTGGCTTTGATAACACCTGTAATGATATTGATGGATGGTCGTTGTGTGGCGATGATCATATGGATACCAACGGCGCGGGCCAGCTGGGCAATCCTTGCGATAGGCAATTCGATCTCCTTTCCGGCGGTCATGATCAGGTCGGCAAATTCGTCGACAACCACCACAATATAAGGCAAATAACGGTGTCCTTTATTGGGGTTAAGGTGCCTTGAAATAAATTTAACGTTGTACTCTTTGACATTCCTGGTCTGGGCGGCTTTCAGCAAATCGTACCGCCGTTCCATCTCGATGATCAGCGAATTCAGGGTATCCTTAACCTGCTGCACATCGGTGATAATGGAATCTTCCATTCCCTCCATCTTGGCCAGAAAGTGCTTTTCAATGACCGCGTAAAGATTCAGCTCAACCTTTTTGGGATCGATAAACACAAACTTGAGCTGGGAAGGATGTTTCTTGTACAAAAGTGAGGCGATGATCGCATTAAGTCCGACCGATTTCCCCTGGCCCGTCGCTCCTGCAACAAGAATGTGCGGCATCTTGGTCAGGTCGACCACGAAAGTTTCGTTCGAGATGGTCTTGCCCAGCGCGAGAGGCAGCTCATAATCAGACTCCTGGAATACCTTGGAGGTGATCAATGACCTCATGGAAACTATTTCCGGCTTGTTGTTTGGGACTTCAATACCGACGGTGCCCTTTCCCGGCATCGGAGCAATAATCCTGATACCCAATGCCGAAAGGCTCAATGCAATATCGTCTTCGAGGTTTTTTATCTTAGAAATCCGGACGCCAGGTGCCGGAACAATTTCATACAAGGTGACGGTCGGACCGGTTGTTGCCCTGATCTTCTCAATCTCGATGCTATAATTTTTCAGGGTCTGAAGGATCTTGTTCTTGTTGGCCCTCAGTTCTTCGTCAGTTACCTGTGGGTTTCCGGTGGAACGCTCTTCCAGCAGGTCGATGGTCGGAAAAACATACCTGGAAAGATCTAAAGTCGGATCGTAGTCAGAATTTTCCAATTCAAATTCCTCCTCTTCATGGGTAGCATTTCTTTGCAGTGGAATCTCAGGCAGAGATCCTCGTACAGGTGGAATGAAGGCTCCCTCCTCTTTAAAGACCTCGCCCATTTCCAATTCTAAAGTATCCTCATCGGGCTCCGCATAGACAATCTTCACATCGTCATCATCTGCCACTTTTGAAAAGGAACGATCCTTCTCGTTTGGCTTTATTGGCTGTGAAATAACCGTCAATTCTGCTGTTGTAAGTTCTAGTTCCTTCTTTTTAGGGGGTCTGCGATAGGATAATATTGCCTGAATATTTCCCCATGCATCTTCGAAAGCGAGTATAACCACTAGCAGCGCAGTGCCGAGCAGCACGAAAAACGTGCCCAGTTTCCCTATTCCCGTGATCATATGTTGCGACATCAGGAATCCATAAGCTCCCCCGGGAAGGATGGGTGAATTTTTATAGAATGCCGCAAGGGAGAATGCAAATGTTATTGACAACCAGACGATTAAAAATATTCCATATTCCAGATTCCTGGCAAGGTTGACTTTCCCAATTTTGGCAAGTCGCATGGATAGGACGCCGAAAAGGTAGAGGATCACAAAGGATCCCAAGCCGAAACATTTGTTGATAAACCAGTTAGCCAGTATGGCTCCAAATTTTCCGCCTGAATTTTCAATCTTGATATTTGGATTGGTAATCAGCTCTTTAATTGTAACATCGAGATGGCTCACGTCGGCGCCATCCTGCAAAAGAAAGGAGATAAAAGAAATAAACAGGTAGATGGTAAAGAAAAAAAGAAGCAGGGCAAACCCGCCACGAATCTTATCCCATCGCGTATGTTTGGAAGATCTTCCGCCACTGCTGGATGTTCCTGATGTTGATTTCTGCTGATTATCACTCTTTTGCTGAGCCATCCTCTGATTATTTAGAAAAGTCAAATTTAGGATTAAATCCAGACAAAGTTAACGAAAAGCTTCAAATCCCTTTTCCAGGTGTTTTTTTATCTTTGCACTGTCAGAATTGAAAGAGGATGCAGCCCTGATTGGCAGTGCCCGTTTGCGTGCTTGGACTTGGGGATCATCCTTCTGAAATCCTAATAAAGGAACTCATATGGATATAAGTCATTTCCTGATCCGGAAACTGTCGCTAAATTAGGCCTGATTTAACCAAGGATAATCTTACCATGAAGAGGCTGGCTGTTGTTGCATTAGGTGGAAATGCTTTGTTGCGCGACAACGAAAAGGGGACAATTGAAGAGCAAGAATCACATACCGCAGAGACCATTGAAAACTTACTATTCCTGGTAAGGGAGGGTTACGACCTCATTATAACCCATGGGAATGGCCCTCAGGTTGGGAATATCCTGATGCGGAATGATGCTGGGGAGCAGGTTTATGGGGTGTCCCCGATGCCTTTGGATGTTTGCGTGGCGGATTCTCAAGGAGGTATTGGTTATATGATCGAGCGAATGTTCAGAAATATCCTTAATAAATACAATATTCAGCGGAATGTCCTGACGCTGGTGAGTATGGTCGAGGTCGATCCGGATGACAGTGCCTTTAAGAATCCGACCAAGCGGATTGGAGCCACTTATACGCTGGATCAGGCCAAAGTCCTGGAAGCGCAGAAAGGATGGTCATTTAGGGAAAGCAAGAAAACTGGCAACGGATGGAGACGGGTGGTGCCCTCTCCCACTCCAAAGAAAATTCTCAATCTTGATTTAATTGAAGAATTAGCCAGAAAAGGGAATATCGTCATTACCTGTGGCGGCGGCGGAATACCTGTCTTTTACGACAAGGACGGAAGTCTGAGGACAGCTGATGCCGTCATCGACAAAGACCTGGCCTCCTCTGTGCTGGCTTCCGGCGTTGGTGCTGACGAATTTTACATCCTCACAGATGTGTCATTTATTTACAAAGATTTCGGACTGCCGACGCAGGAAAAACTGGAATTCCTCGACTATCAGGATACTAAAAAATACTTTGAAATGGGTACTTTCGCTGAAGGAAGCATGTCTCCAAAAATTGTTGCTGCCATGAAATTTGTCGAAAATGGCGGAGTGAAAAGCATCATTACGGAGGCTTCCAAACTGGAGGACAAATCTTATGGGTCAAAGATTACCATGCATTACGAATCATAAAAATACCAGCTATGTCGAATCTCCTTTACAACAAAAATTTCCTAAAACTACTTGATTTTCAGCCGTCAGAGATCGAATATCTGCTAAACCTTGCAGCAGAACTGAAATGGGCCAAAAAAAGTGGTACAGAAGAACCTATTTTAACAGGCAAAAATATAGCCCTTATATTCGAAAAGAGCTCGACACGTACGCGATGTGCTTTTGAAGTTGCGGCTTATGATCAAGGAGCGCATGTTACTTATCTCGGACCTACGGGTTCGCAGATAGGGACCAAAGAGTCAATGAAAGATACAGCCCGGGTACTCGGCAGGATGTATGATGGAATTCAATACCGTGGTTTCGGTCAGGAAATGGTTGAAACATTGGCTCGGCACGCGGGCGTTCCGGTATGGAACGGACTTACTGATGAGTTTCACCCAACCCAGATTCTGGCTGATTTTCTGACCATGAGAGAACATTCAGAAAAACCGTTATCCGCCTTGAAATTTGCCTATCTGGGTGATGCCAGAAACAACATGGGCAATTCGCTGATAGTGGGAGCGTCAAAAATGGGTATGGATTTCCGTGCTGCCGCACCAGCGAGATATCAACCTTCCAAAGAATTACAGGAGACCTGTAGAAAAATAGCACACAACACCGGCGCCAAAATAACTATAACGGAAGATGTTGCTGAAGCCGTTAAGGATTGCGATTTTCTATACACTGATGTTTGGCTTTCCATGGGTGAATCTCCTGCGGTATGGCAGGAGAGAATTAAATTGCTAAGGCCATACCAGATTAATGCAGCAGTGATGCAGCTGACTGGAAATCCGAAAGTGAAGTTTTTACATTGTCTGCCTGCTTATCACAACCGTGAAACAAAGACCGGCGAAGAGATCTACCTGAGATATGGCATTGAATCGATGGAAGTAACTGAGGAGGTATTCGAAAGTCCGGCTTCCATTGTTTTCGACCAGGCCGAAAACAGGATGCATACGATCAAGGCAGTGATGGTAGCGACACTCGGACAGCGGTAACAAACTTACCAGCAGGTGTTCTTTTTGATAGTCCAGACAGTTTCAGGATCGATATTTTCTTTTTCAAGATCCTTAAAATACTTGTAAGTGCCTACTTTCAACTCGATGGTCGCATCCTCATCGCAAACAATCATTCCATGAGAATGAAGTTGTAAAGCTGTGATAGTCCACATGTGATTAACAGCTCCTTCGACTGCTTTATGAAGTGCACGAGACTTGTTGTGTCCTGCAACAAGAACCAATACCTCCTGTGCATCCATGATGGTACCAACACCCACGGTCAGCGCAGTTTTTGGAACCTGGTTTACATCGTTGTTAAAAAACCTGCTGTTAACGATCCTGGTATCCAGATTTAATGCTTTGTCGCGCGTTCTGGAGGTCAGGCTGGATCCCGGTTCGTTAAAGGCAATGTGTCCGTCAGCCCCTACTCCCCCAAGAAATAAATCAATACCTCCGACTGACTTAATTTTTGCTTCATACCTGTTGCATTCCATCCTCAGATCAGGTGCATTACCATCCAGTAAATTAACATTCTCAGGCTTAATGTCGATGTATTTGAAGAAATTTTCCCACATGAAGGTATAGTAACTTTGTGGGTGGTTACGGGCAATGCCTACATACTCATCCATGTTGAAGGAAATGACATTCTTAAACGAAACTTTGCCTCCGTTATAAAGCTTAATCAACTCAACATAAGTTCCTAACGGTGTACTCCCTGTCGGTAGCCCAAGAACAAATGGGTTCTCCGGCGTTGGATTGCAATGACCAATTTTGTGTGCGATATAATTGGCCGACCATCTGGCTACACTGTTTGCTTCTGGTTGAATGATTAGTCTCATTATGTAGAGTATTAAATTAACTGAATGATGCCTCAAAATTGTGAAAATTTACAAAACAATCAACCCGAATTTCAAAAAAGAAGACAATAATTTTATTAAACCATTATCAAATTCTCAAGTCAAAAGTTTTGTTCGCAAGGATTCCTTCCGGAATTGTTCTTTTTTTTCGTATCCTACTGGCAAATTTGCCGTAACAATGAGAATATTAAGTTTAGTTTTTATGTTAGAAAATACAGATCGGGAGTTAATCGCATGAACAAGTTCTTCTCTCTGGTTATTTTATTGACTTTTCTTTCTGTACAACATCTGCAGGCTCAAAAGACAGTACTTAGCGGTAAAATTACAGAAGCAAAAACAGGAGAACCGATTCCTTACGCCACCATAGTTTTTAAAGGCACTTACATCGGCACGATGTCAGATTTGAATGGAAATTTCCACCTCAGTACACCTACTCCTACCGCGTCGGTTGAAATTTCCTCCATCGGTTTCAAAAAGATCGAGATTCCGGTAAAGCCAAGTCAGACAGACAACATCAACATCAAGCTCGAGGAAGACATGATTATGACGGGTGAAGTTGTTGTAAAACCCGGAGAAAATCCGGCCATCCCGCTATTCAGAAAAATCATCGAGCACAAGAAAGAAAATAATCCGGCCGAATTTCCCTCCTGGCACAGCAAACTGTACTCCAAGACGGAAGTCGATCTGAAAAACGTCGACAGATCCCTGCGTACCAAGAAGCTGTTAAAATCCTTCGATTTTGTATTCGACTACATCGACTCACTAAAGACCGAGGGGAAGGCCTTCCTGCCTGTCTTCTTTTCCGAAACCTTCTCTAACTATTACCATGAAAGCGGTAATCCCAGAGATCGCGAGGATATCATCGCCAATAAGGCATCAGGAATGACCTCCACCATGATATCGAAATTCACCGGGAAGATTTACGAAGGACTTAATCCATATGATAATTACCTTTCAATTAGCGACGTAGGACTTGTTTCCCCTTTAAATACCCTTGGACTGCAATTCTATAAATTCTACCTTATTGACAGTACATTTCACGACGGAAAGAAATATTATGAGCTCTCTTTTAAACCCAAAGCTTTACAGAGTCCAACGTTCAGAGGTAAAATCTGGATTGAAGGAGGCAGCTATGCCGTCACAAAGATAGACCTTCAGCTGTCGGAAAAAGCCAATATCAACTTTGTCAATAACTTCAAATACACCGTAGAATATGCCAAAACCGGCGAAAAATGGACCCCGAAGAATGAACAGATCGTACTGGATGTTGATATTCAAAAGAATCCGAAGTCCAAAAGAATTGGTGTGATCGGAAGAAAAAACAATTTTTATGAAGATTTCACCTTCGAGAAAGCCGTTGACGTAAAGATTCAGGCCAGCGAACGAATCTCTGTCCATGAAGATGCCATGAACAAGGACGAGAAATTTTGGGAGAAATCCCGGCCGATAGAGTTGCAAAAGAGGGAACTGGGAATTTACAAAATGGTTGATTCTATCAAGCACGTGCCGTTATACAAGACAACTGCAGAGTACGTCTATATGTTCTATTACGGATACCGCGACCTTGGAAAAATCGAGCTCGGTCAGTACTACTCTTTTTACTCCAACAATCCTGTGGAAGGAAACCGGTTCAAGTTAGGAGCACGGACTACGATGAAATTTAATCCCAAACTCCGGCTGAATGGCTATGCCGCATATGGTTCAAAGGATCAGGAATACAAGTACAGCGGTGGTTTTGAGTACTATTTTTCGAAGAAGCCAAAAGACTACCTGTCGATTCAATACAAACATGATTACGAGATTTTCGGGAAAAGCAAGAATGCATTTATGATTGATAACATCCTGAATACGCTCCTGAACCGCAGCCCCTACAATAAATTGAATATGGTCAACCGACTGGAAGTCAATTATGAGAAAGAATGGATCGCTAACTTCACCAACAAGTTCTCTTTCAATCGGACTCAATTTTTCAGTGGCCCTTTCGTAAAGTTTGAAACACCCTCCGGGGATATCATCCCTTCCTTCAGGGTAAGCGAACTGAGCCTCAATACCCGGTATGCACCGAATGAATACTATATGCAGGATGGTTTTGAAAGGTCAAAATTCGAGAATTCCAGACCCATATTTAACCTGGGCATGTCAATGGGAATCAAGGGTCTGTTGGGTGGACAATACAACTATTACAAGGTCGAGGCCCAAATCAATCAGAAATTGCCGACAAACCCTTTCGGATTTACCTATTATACCATCCAGGCAGGCAAGATTTGGGGAGATGTTCCTTTCCCAATGATGAAAATACACGAAGGAAATGACACCTATGCGTATGATTTTTACGCCTTTAACATGATGAATATGCAGGAATTTGTGAGTGACACTTATCTGTCCCTGTTTCTGGAACAACATTTCCAGGGATATTTTCTCAACAAAATTCCGCTTTTTAGAAAATTGAAATGGAGAGAGTTAGTTGGTGTCCGCTCGTTGATAGGCAGTTACGATCCTACACAGCACACGTCAATGGTATTCCCCACCGGAATGAAGGGATTACAGAATAATCCATATACCGAATTTTCACTCGGGTTAGAAAATGTTTTCAAAGTGTTTAAGATCGTTGGAATCTGGCGCTACAACAAACTCAATCAAACCAATTCAAAATTTGGAGTGGTAGGAACGCTGCAACTTGTTTTATAATATTCGTCGAATTTCCACACTTTAGTTACATTTGCGCCATTCAACCAAACACTGATGCAAATAGCCCATCTAGGTGAAATTACAGGAATTTTGACAGCAATTTGCTGGACCATTTCAGCGCTCACTTTTTCTGTGGCAACACGCCGGGCAGGCTCCTTGACTGTCAACCTTTTCAGACTCCTTTTCGCGATGATCATGTACATGGCCTGGTCGAAAGTAATGAGGGGCTTGTGGTTTCCTTCTGATGCCACTCCGGAATCCTGGAAATGGCTTTCCGTATCAGGATTGATAGGGTTTGTACTGGGAGATTATTTTCTTTTCACCTCTTACTCTTACCAGTCAGCTAAGGTTTCCATGCTGATCATGTCACTGGCACCTCCGATTGCCACACTTTTCGGTGCCATCATCCTGCACGAAAGCTTTACCTGGCTGAATCTCTTAGGAATGATGCTCGTTCTTTCAGGCATTGCTATCGTTATTCTCAAGCGCGAAGAGGTCGATGATAAGATGACTCACGGCCTGAATTATCCGGCTAAGGGATTGTTGCTGGCCTTTGGCGGAGCGGCCGGACAAGGAATTGGAGCCGTATTTTCAAAGCTGGGGATGGGAAGTTACGACCCGTTCGCCTCCTCCCAGATCAGGACAATCACCGGGATTATCGGATTTCTGCTCATCATCAGTCTCACAGGAAACTGGAGAAAAGTAAGAAGCTCCATCATCCACCAGAAAGCACTGAAACCCCTGTTGGTAGGTTCTTTCTTTGGACCGTTTCTGGGTGTTTCACTGAGTTTGCTGGCCTTTCAACATACGAAAGTCGGCATTGCTTCCACACTGATTGCCACCGTTCCGGTCTTTATTCTAATCCCGTCGATTATATTTATGGGCGAAAAATTAAATTGGAAAGAAGTAATTGGAGCATTCCTCGCCGTTGGAGGAATGTTCGTTTTCTTTATCTAGGATTACTGTTTAGGCAACACTTCTTCAATGGCACTCCCGGTTGCGGGATTTGGCGGAACAATCCCTAAAAATGCGCAGATGGTTGGTACAACATCTGTCGCATCAGTCTTTCTCAAAGTAGATCCCTTCTTTATCCCCGCACCGTACCAGACTAAAGGAACCTGATCGTTGTCTGTATAATCGATCCCCTTGTACTTTTCTTTCGGCAACCATCCCTCTTCATATCTAATCATCACATCACCAGAGCGTTTGATATGAAAATTATTCTGAAAAGCAGCCAGTGGACCTCCCAGAAAATTATCGGATTCTACTTCGGAGGTTGACTTGGCATATGCAATTCCCTCAAACTGGTTCAAAAACCTGGCTGTTTCGGACTGCATGTCCCTCAGATTCAATTTCTTTTTAGCAGCAAGTTCGTGATTCAAATAGAGTTGCTGATTGCTGAATTTCTCCACCCAGTCACCCTCTCCATATTTAATATTTAAAAAGGATTTCAGGAGAGCTACCGAACTTTCAGGATTAAAAATCCCGGTAGTTAAATGGAATTTCTCTTTGAGATAATCTGCCTGGTAAGAAACACTGGAGGTCGAAGTAAGGAAAAACAGGACATTTTCAGTCCCGTAACCTTTTTCGATGTACTTCAACAATTCCGCAATATCCTTATCCATACGCAGGTAAGTATCCTCCATTTCTACCGAAAATGGACCAAAATTGTATCCTTCCTTATCCATAGAAGAGAAAACAACAGTAAGCAGATCCGGAATAAAGTCATAGCCCAGCTGTTCTTTTGGAATCAGTTGCAGCGCAAAATCCTTTAGATAAGAATTGGCAAACGGCGTGTTTTTCAGGAACCCATACGATTGTCCCGACTCTTTTTTAAGCCTTGAAAGATCATACGGGAAAGTGTTGTATTTCCCAAGAAAGCCTGTCTCATGCAAAGAAGTGCTCTCAACGCTCTCACTGTAAGCAATCTGATCTAATAAAGTCTTCCAGGTAGTATCCAGATATTTGTCGGCCAGTTTAAATTTATTGAACTCAGCCGCCCACTCCGGATATTTATCCATGTAACAGGAACTTGAGATCATGTTACCTGATTTATCGTCCAGCCAAAAGGCACCATCTGCCGCATGACCGGCAGAAAAAACAGAGGCATAATCATTCATCGCGATGCTAAATACCCGCGATCTTCCCTTGGTGACAATTTTCAGTCGGTCGCCGAGCGTAGGAGTCAGAAGTTTTGCGGCCGACCGCTCACCAGATTTAGAATCAGAACCAATAGTTTTGAAGCTATTATCCTGAATACAATCTGTTTCCATATTTTTAAGCCGGTCGATCCAGTTATCGTTGACAATTCCGTGATGTGAAGGCGTGGTCCCGGTAAACAGCGTCGCCATGCCGACAGTGGGTCGCTGAATAAGATTGCTCACATGATGATTAGCACAGACAAAACCACCCTTATAGATCCTTTTGAAACCATCATCCCCGAATTTATCCCAATACCTTTCAATGTAATCCGGGTGCATATTCTCGACAACAAATCCAACGACCAGACGAGGTGTTGCTGCAGATATGGTGGTGTGTCCCTGGGAAAAAAGATAACACGGGAAAATAACGGAGAGGAATAGCAGAAT